>OBLV0100000502.1_pt1 | contig 11954 bp, 10 predicted proteins | sample 1520071 | NCBI WGS metagenome assembly OBLV01 (sample SAMEA3888446, study PRJEB22518) | metagenome | reverse complement strand
GGTCAGGGCAGCGGCACCGCCCGGGCCGTCCACCGGTCGGCCCGCCGCTCCACGATCAGCGGCACGCCGAAGCACCGGGACAGGTTCGCCCCGGTGAGCACCTCGGCCACCGGCCCGGCGGCCAGCACGGCGCCGCGGCGCAGCAGCATCGCGTGGGTGAAACCCGGCGGCACCTCCTCCACGTGGTGGGTGACCAGTACCATCATCGGGGCCCGCGGGCTGACCGTCAGCACCGCGATCCGGCGCAGCAAGTCCTCGCGGCCGCCCAGGTCCAGCCCGGCGGCCGGCTCGTCGAGCAGCAGCAGCTCCGGGTCGGCCATCAGCGACCTTGCGATCTGGACCCGCTTGCGCTCGCCCTCGGACAAGGTGGCGAACCGGCGCCGGATCAGGTGCGCGCAGCCGAGCGCGTCCAGCAGCTCGACGGCCCGGGCCAGGTCGCCGTACTCGTAGTCCTCCTGCTGCCGGCCGAGGATGCCGTAGGCGGCGGTCAGCACCAGGTCGATGACCTTCTCGCCGGCCGGCACCTGGTCGGCCACCGCGGCGCTGGCGAAGCCGATCCTGGCCCGCAGCTCAGCCGGGTCGTCTTCGCCCAGCCGCTCGCCGAGGATCTCCGCGCTGCCCTCGTCCGGTTCCAGCATGGCCGCGGCGACCTGCAGCAAGGTGGTCTTGCCCGCCCCGTTGGGGCCGATGATCACCCAGCTCTCGTCCCCGCGCACCGTCCAGTCGACGTCGCGCAGCAACATCAGGTCCTCGTGGCGGACCCCCACGCCGTGGAGGCGCAGGACTTCATCCGACATGCGGGTCCTTCCGCAAGGCCAGTTTCGGGCGCAAGCACCTCCCCGAACCTACGGCATCGCCGCCGCGGGCGGTGCCGCCCGCGCCGGGTCGGTAGCGTGGACGTCGTCATGAACGGCAATCAGACCACCGTGCTGGTCACCCTCACCGGCCGGGACCGGCCGGGCGTCACCTACCGGCTGTTCTCGGCCCTCGCCGCGCACCGGCTGAGCGTGCTGGACATGGAGCAGGTGGTGATCCGCGGCCACCTGGTGCTCGGCGTGCTGCTGGCCGGCGACGGCGCGCCGGACCTGACCGCGCTGCACCGGGAGATTACCGGCGTCGCCGCCGACCTGGGCATGCAGGCCGAGATCACGCTCGGCTCCGGGGAGAGCGCCCGGCGCCGCGGCCAGCTGCACATCACCGTCCTCGGCCGCCCGCTGGAGCCGGCCGTCATCGCGGCTATCGCCGGGCGCATCTCGGCGAGCGGCGCGAACATCGACCGGATCGGGCGGCTGGCTGACCGGCCGGTGACCTGCATCGAGTTCGACGTCTCCGGCGCCGACCCGGCCGCGCTGCGGACGGCGCTGGCCCGGGAGTCGGCGGCGCTCGGCGCCGACGTCGCGGTGCAGCGCGGCGGCCTGCACCGGCGGGCGATGCGGCTGGTCATGATGGACGTCGACTCGACGCTGCTGCAGCAGGAGGTGATCGACCTGCTGGCGGCCCGGGCCGGGCGCGCCGCCGAGGTCGGCGCGATCACCGCGGCGGCGATGCGCGGCGACGCCGATTTCGCCACCGCGCTGCGCCAGCGGGTGCGGCTGCTGGCGGGCCTGGACGCGGCGGTGCTCGGCGAGATGCCGGCCGAGCTGCGGCTGTCCCCCGGCGCCCGGACGCTGATCCGCACGCTGCGCCGGCTCGGCTACCGGTGCGGTGTGGTCAGCGGCGGCTTCACCCAGGTCACCGGCTGGCTGCGGGATGAGCTGGGACTGGACTACGCGGCGGCCAACACGCTGGAGATCTCCGGCGGCAAGCTGACCGGCGAGCTGACCGGCCCGGTCATCGACCGCGCGGGCAAGGCGCGGGCGCTGCGGGAGTTCGCCGCCGAGGCGGGCGTGCCGCTGAGCCAGGCCGTCGCCATCGGCGACGGCGCCAACGACCTGGACATGATCGAGGCGGCCGGGCTCGGCGTGGCCTTCAACGCCAAGCCGGCCGTGCGCGACGCCGCCGACGCGTCGGTCAGCGTGCCCAACCTGGACGCCGTGCTGTACCTGCTCGGCATCTCCCGCGACGACGTCGAGGAGGCCGACGCGGGCGACGAGGCCGGCGCCGGCCAGCGGGTCCCGCTGCCCGCCGGGTCGCCCCCGGCGGGCTAGCCCGCGGGCGGCCGCCAGGATGCGAGCAGCTTGCCGGTCCCCTCGCTCAGCTCGGCCCACGGCACCGGCAGCTCGATGACCGCCACCGCGGCGGCCGGGAAGCCGATCTCGGCCCCGGTCAGCGCCGCGGCGAGCTGCGCCGCGGCCGGGTTGTGGCCCACGCACATCAGCGTGCCCACCTCCGGCACGGTCTCGGCGATGATGCCCGCCAGCTCGGCTGCGCCCGCATCGTAGATCCGGTCGTCGATCTGCGCCTGGACCTCCGGGGCCAGCTCGGCGCAGACATACTGCCAGGTCTGCCGGGCCCGCCGGGCCCGCGAGCAGATCACCGCATCCGGCACGAAGCCACCGCGCCGCAGCCAGGACCCGGCCGCGGCCGAATCCTGGCGGCCCTGGGTGCGCAGCGCCCGCTCAGCGTCCGGGCCGCCGGGCAGCTCGCCCGCCTTGCCGTGCCGCATCACGATCAGCCGGTGCGCGCCGTTCATGACATCCATCCTGGGCCACGACGGCGCGGGCGGCACGACGGCACGCGGATACGGTCCGTAACAGCCGCATGACGCGGGCCCGGCGCCGGCCGGCGGGCGCCGGCCTGGTGCCCGCCGTCAGCTGGCCGCCGGGGCCGCCGCCGGCTCGCCCTCACTGCCGCTGGCCGGCCCGTCACCGCCGGCCTGGATCCCGGATTCCCGCCGCTTGGAGATCACCACCGCCGCCACGATGATGAGAACGGCCGCGATGGCCACGCCCGCGCGCAAGCCCAGGTTGTGGCTGTACTTGACCACGCTGGTGGCGATCAGCAGCGAGACCAGGTTCATGACCTTGATCAGCGGGTTGATGGCCGGGCCCGCGGTGTCCTTGAACGGGTCGCCCACGGTGTCGCCGATGACGGTCGCGGCGTGCGCCTCGGAGCCCTTGCCGCCGTGGTGGCCGTCTTCCACCAGCTTCTTGGCGTTGTCCCACGCGCCGCCGGAGTTGGCCAGGAACACGGCCATCAGCGCGCCGGCCGCGATCGCGCCGGCCAGGAACGCGCCGAGCGGCGCGTAGCCGACCGCGAAACCGACGGCGATCGGGCTGAGCACGGCCAGCAGGCCAGGGGTGGCCAGCTCGCGCAGCGAGTCGGCGGTGCAGATGTCCACCACCCGGCCGTACTCCGGCTTCTCGGTGAAGTCCATGATCCCCGGGTGGGTCCGGAACTGCTCGCGGACCTCCCACACCACCCGGCCGGCGGCCCGGCCGACCGCCATCACCGCCAGGCCGGAGAAGTAGAACACCACGGCCGCGCCGAAGATCACCCCGACTAGCACGTTCGGATGGTCAACCGACAGGCTGAAGGTGCGCGCGGCGCTGCCCAGCGACGATTCCACCGTGGTGCGGAACGCGCCGAACAGCGCCGTCGCGGCCAGCACCGCGGTGGCGATGGCGATGCCCTTGGTGATCGCCTTGGTGGTGTTGCCGACCGCGTCCAGCCGGGTCAGCACCTGGGCGGCCTCGCCCTCGACCTCGCCGGACATCTCGGCGATGCCCTGGGCGTTGTCGGAGACCGGGCCGAAGGTGTCCATGGACACGATGACGCCCACGGTGGTCAGCAGGCCGGTGCCCGCCAGGGCCACCGCGAACAGCGCCAGCGTCGCGTTGCCGGTGCCGAGCAGGAACGCGGCGTAGACGGCCCCGCCGATGAGCAGCGCCGAGTAGACCGCCGACTCCAGCCCGACCGCGATGCCGGACAAGATCACGGTGGCCGCCCCGGTCAGCGAGCTCTCCCCGATCTCCTTCACCGGCCGCCGGTTGGTCTCGGTGAAGTAGCCGGTCAGCAGCTGGATCGCGCTGGCCAGGACCAGGCCGATGACGACCGCGAGTATGGCCAGCAGCCGCGGGCTGCCGCCGTGGCTGAGGATCGCGCTGGCGCCGGTCCCGGTGACGCCCGTCAGCTCGCTGAACTTGGCCGGCAGGTACACGAAGGCGGCGATGATCACCAGCACCAGCGAGATGACGGCGGAGATGAAGAAGCCGCGGTTGATGGCGGTCATGCCGCTGCGGTCACCACGCCGCGGCGCGGTGACGAAGATGCCGGCCATCGCGGTGAGCACGCCGATCATCGGGACGATCAGCGGGAACACCAGGCCCTGCGAGCCGAACGCCCTGACCCCGAGGATCAGCGAGGCGACCAGCATCACCGAGTAGGACTCGAACAGGTCGGCGGCCATCCCGGCGCAGTCGCCCACGTTGTCGCCGACGTTGTCGGCGATGGTGGCGGCGTTGCGCGGGTCGTCTTCGGGAATGCCCTGCTCGACCTTGCCGACCAGGTCGGCGCCCACGTCGGCGGCCTTGGTGAAGATGCCGCCGCCGACGCGCATGAACATGGCCAGCAGCGCGGCGCCGAACCCGAAGCCCTCCAGCACCTCCGACGCGCTGGCCTTGTAGATGATCACCACGACCGCGGCGCCGAACAGGCCGAGGCCCACGGTGAACATGCCGGCCACGCCGCCGGTGCGGAACGCGATCCGCATGGCGGGCCGCTCGCCGGCCTCCTTGGCCGCCGCCGCGACCCGGACGTTCCCGCGCACGGCCAGCGACATCCCGACGAAGCCGGTCGTGGCCGAGAACAGCGCGCCGAACAGGAACGCCACGCTGCGTCCCCAGCGCACGCCCTCGCTGGCCGCGGGCAGCAGCAGCAAGATGAAGAAGATCAGCACCACGAACACGCCGATGGTGCGGAACTGCCGCCGCAGGTAGGCCGCCGCGCCCTCCTGGACCGCCCGGGAAATCTCCTGCATCCGCGCGGTGCCCTGGCTCGCCGCCAGCACCTCCCGCACCAGCACGGCGGCCACGCCGAGCGCCAGCAGGGCGACCACGGCCACCACGATCACCCAGGTGAGGTTGCCGCCGGTTACCGTGGCCGCACCGCCCGCGAGGGCGGGGTTGAGCCTAGACATCTGTCCTCCTTGACAGGGATGCGCGTGCTCCGCGCGATACCGCCAGCTGTCGTGCACGCGGCACCGGGCGGCGGCACATCGGCCGGCCAGGGCACGCCACCGCTGCGGTGCCGGGGATTCTACGCACCCCGGTCAGCGCCCGATCCAGCGGGTCCTGCTGACATCCTGCCGCGATGACAGCCAGGCCGCACCGAAACCGGGGCAACCGGCCGGCCGCCGTAACCCCGCGCCGGCAACGGATCGGGGCTCCGGCCGCCGCGTCCGCCAGGGCCAGCCGCCCGCAGGCCGGGCCGCGCCGCCGGCGGCGCCAGCGCGCTAGGACGGCTCCGGGGCAACCGCGGCGCTCGCCGTGGGCCAGCTCATCAGCACGCTGGTGCCCTCCGCCGTCTGCGTGACCTGGACGTTGTCGGCGAGCCCGGCGATCACGGCGATGCCGAAGCCGGACAGCGCTGAATCGCTGCCCGCCCGGCCCGCCCCGCGCGCCTGGCCTGCCCCGCCGGTCCCGCTTGCCCCGGCCGCCCGGCCTGCGCCCCCCGGTCCGGTGCCGGTGTCGGTGACCTCGACCTGGAACTGCCCGCCGGAGTCGGTGAGCGCGATGCGCACCGGCTCGGCCGGGCTGGCCCGCCGGTTCGCCTCCACCGCGCGCGAGCACGCCTCGCCCACCGCCAGCCGGACCTCGTCGAGCATCGACTCGGGGACGCCGCTGCGCCGGGCGACGGCGGTGGCGACCAGGCGGGCGGTGCGCACATGCGCGGGCAGCGCGGTAAAACTGACCTCGACCGTGGCCATCGGCGGACCGCGGCCGGCTACTTCTCGGACTTGCGCGCGCTGATCGCCGCGTCCACGGTGTCGTGGATGCCGAACACCTTGGTCAGGCCGGTGATCCGGAAGATCTTCAGGATCCGCTCCTGGGTGCAGACCAGGTCCAGCGAGCCGTCGTGGGCGCGGACCCGCTTGAGCCCGCCGACCAGCACGCCGAGCCCGGTCGAGTCGAGGAACTCGACCTTCTCCATATTCACCACGAGCTGATAGAAGCCGTTGTTGACCAGCTCGATCAGCAGTTCGCGCAAGCGCGGCGCCGTGTAGACGTCGATCTCGCCTTCCACGTCGACGATCTCGATGCCGTCCTTGCCGTGGTGATCCAACTTCAGATCCACAAATCCTCCAAGCCGTGCGGCTGTCGTGAGCTGGCGAGCGCGGGCCCGGGCCGGTCGCCCGCCGGGAGCCAGTCGCACCGTTACCGGGCGCGCCTGCGCGTGCGCGCCCGGTTGGGATTCAACCACGCTCCGACGTCATGTCTATACCAGATCACAGTTCGAGGCTGGCTGCCCGGTGATGACACACTAGAAACCCGATGGCCACGGTAACGCCGCTCACCGCGAGCGGGCCCCCAGTCCCGGCCGGGCGGGTCAGCCCGGAGACGGCTGACGCATGCCCGCAGGCCGCCCCGGTCCGCCCGCAGGCCGCCCCGGTCCGCCCGCAGGCCGCCCCAGACCGGCCGCAGGCCGCTGCGCGCCGCAAGCCACCGGACGCGGCCGCGCTGCTGCGCCGCCGCGGGCGCGGCCGGCTCACCCATATGGAGCGGCTGCCGGCCCGGACCGGGCGTCCCGCGCCGTGGCCGTCATGGGTGCCGGGCGAGCTTATTGCCGCCTTCGCGCGGTCCGGGGTCACCCAGCCCTGGGCGCACCAGACGGCGGCCGCCGAGCACGCCCGCGACGGCCGGAACGTGATCATCGCCACCGGCACCGCATCCGGCAAGTCGCTGGGCTACCTGCTGCCCGCGCTCACCGCCGTGCGGGCGGGCGGCACCGCCTTGTACATCGCCCCGACCCGGGCCCTCGCCGCCGACCAGCTGCGGCTGGTCCGCTCGCTCGGGCTGGACGGGGTGCGGGCCGCGGTGGTGGACGGCGACACCCCGCCCGCGGACCGGGCCCGGGCCCGGGCGCAGGCCAGCTACCTGCTCACCACGCCGGACATGCTGCACCACGCGCTGCTGCCCGGGCACGCCCGGTGGGACGGCTTCTGGCGGCGGCTGCGCTACGTCATCGTCGACGAGTGCCACGGCTACCGCGGCGTGTTCGGCTCGCACGTCGCCCAGGTGCTGCGGCGGCTGCGCCGGGTCGCGGCGCAGCACGCCGGCCCGGCCGCCGGGGCGCCGGTCTTCCTGCTGGCCTCGGCCACGATCAGCGAGCCCGGCCGGTGCGCCGAGCTGCTCACCGGGCTGCCCGCGGAGGAGGTCACCGACGATGCGGCGCCGCACGGCGAGCTGACCTTCGGCCTGTGGGAGCCGCCGCTGACCGCGCTGCGCGGCGAGGCCGGGGCGCCGGTGCGGCGCACCGCCCAGGCCGAGGCGGCCGGGCTGCTCACCGACCTGGTGTCCGGCCAGCTGCGGGCGCTGGCGTTCGTCCGGTCCCGGCGCGGCGCCGAGGCGCTGGCGCTCACCACCCGGCGGCTGCTGGAGCAGGCCGGCGCGGGCGAGCTGGCCGGCCAGATCGCGGCCTACCGCTCTGGCTACCTGGCCGACGACCGGCGGTCGCTGGAGGACGCGCTGCGCTCCGGCCGGCTCGCGGGCCTGGCCACCACCAGCGCGCTGGAGCTCGGGGTGAGTTTCGCGGGGCTGGACGCGGTGCTGATCGTGGGCTGGCCCGGCACCCGGGCCGCCGTGTGGCAGCAGGCGGGCCGCGCCGGGCGCGGCGGCCGGGATGCCGCCGCCGTGCTCATCGCCAGGGACGACCCGCTGGACACCTACCTGGTCCACCATCCGCAGGCGCTGCTGGGCCAGCCGGTCGAGGCCACCGTGCTGGATCCGGCCAACCCTTACGTGCTGGCCCCGCACCTGTGCGCGGCGGCCGCCGAGCTGCCGCTGACCGAGCCGGACCTGGACCTGTTCGGCCCGGCCGCCCGGCCGGTGGCCGCGGGCCTGTGCCGGGACGGGCTGCTGCGCCGCCGCGGCGAGCGCTGGTGCTGGACCCGCCGCGGCCGGGCCGCCGCCACCGGGCTGCGCGGCACCGGCGCGAGCCCGGTAAAGATCGTGGAGGAGGCCACAGGCCGGCTGGTGGGAACGGTCGACGAGCCGTCCGCCCACATCCTGGCGCACGCCGGCGCGGTGTACCCGCACCAGGGCGAGATGTACCTGGTCCGCGAGCTGGACCTGAACTGCGGGGTGGCGCTGGTCGAGCCCGGCGATCCTGGCTACTCGACCTCGGCCCGCCAGCTCACCGGGATCGAGATCGCGCGCGAGCTGCGCGGCGAGGCGTGGGGGCCGGCCGGGGTGCACTTCGGTGACGTCCAGGTGACCCGCCAGGTGGTCTCCTATATCCGCCGCAATGCCGAGACCGGGCTGCCGCTCGGCGAGGAGCCGCTCGACCTGCCCGCCCGCACGCTGCCGACCAGGGCGGTGTGGTGGACCATCGGCCCGCAGCAGCGCGCCGCGCTGGCCGCGGCCGGAGTCGACGTGGCCGGGGCCGCGCACGCCGCCGAGCACGCCTCGATCGGGCTGCTGCCCCTGGTCGCCGCCTGCGACCGGATGGACGTCGGCGGGGTGTCGGCCGACCTGCATCCGGCCACCGGGCGGCTCACGGTTTTCGTCTACGACGGGCACGAGGGCGGCGCCGGATTCGCCGAGCGCGGTTTCGCGGCGGCCCGGCAGTGGCTGGCCGCCACCGCGGAGGCGATCGCCTGCTGTGAGTGCGCGGACGGCTGCCCCTCGTGCGTGCAGTCGCCCAAGTGCGGCAACGGCAATCAGCCGTTGTCTAAGCCGGGGGCCGTGTTGTTGCTGCGGGAACTACTCGCCGCCGCGCCGTGAAATTGCACCGGCAGCCGTGAAGCCCTGCCGTGAAATTGCACCAAAGAAAAAGGGGCGACCCCCGCCGGGGGGGAGAGCGGGGGTCGCCGGTAACGGTCCGACTCCGGGGGGGCAGAGCCGGCTCCGCTGCACGAAAGCCTACGTGCAGCAGGCTCAAGTTACTAGTCGGTTCAATCTAATTTGCATACCGGTTTAGGCGCGTGGCCTATGCTCACGGATCGTGGCCACAACTGATGAGGCACACGGCAACGCCAGCCAGGCGGCCTTTTTTGATCTCGATAAGACCATCATCTCGCGATCAAGCGCGCTGGCTTTCGCGCCTTCTTTCTATCGCCACGGTCTGATCAGCCGGACCGCGGCAGTGCGCAGTGCCTATGCCCAGCTGTCGTACCGGCTGCTGGGCGCCGATCACCGGCGGATGGAGCGTATCAGGGAGCAGGCGTCGGCCGTCTGCCGGGGATGGCAGGCCGACCGGGTGGCCGACATCGTCCGGCGCAACCTGGAGGACATCATCGTCCCGCTGGTCTACCCGCAGGTGTACAGCCTGTTCGCCGCGCACCGCCGGGACGGGCGCGATGTGATCATCGTGAGCACGTCCGGCGAGGAGATGGTCGGCCCGATCGGGCTGCTGCTCGGCGCCTCCAGCGTGATCGCCACCCGGATGCAAGTCGCGGGCGGCCGGTACACCGGCGCCATGGAGTTCTACGCATATGGCGAGGCCAAGGCGCACCGGGTGCGCGAGCTGGCGGCCGAGCGCGGCTACCGGCTCGGCGACTGCTTCGCCTACAGCGACTCGGTCACCGACCTGCCGCTGCTGGAGGCCGTCGGCCGCCCGCATGCCGTCAACCCGGACCGGGCGCTGCGCCGGGTCGCCCGGGAACGGGGCTGGCCGGTGCTCGTCTTCGGACCGGAGAAGAAGCCATAAATGGGGCCCGACCGACCGAGATCACGAATCTGTCGCGTCCCGGGGGTTCCCAACCGGCCCGATCCGTCGTAGAAAGAAGGCACGGACTCAGCGTCCGGACACGGCAACCGGGCACCCACGCGCGACCAGCCGCGGGAGGCGTGCCGAGGCAGGAAGGCCGGTTACGGCCCGCGCCAGCGGGCCAGCCGACCGCCTACCCGGCAGTACAGGTGCACGCTTGGTAACCCGGCCTGACGTGCCAGGCGACGGCGCCCCGGCTGGGGCGCCGTTTGCTGTGCCCGTCCCCCTCTCGGCGCCCGGGTCCGGCCGGCCCGGGCGGACGGCGGCCGCAGCCCCCCGGGTGAGCATGGCCGTCCGCGCAGCAGGGTGCGGCCGGGTCCAGCAGGGTGCTGCAGGGTAATGCAACCCGCGCATTTTGCCCGTGCTAACATGCGCGCAATCGATCGTGGGGCTGTGCAATCGATCGTTGGTGCTGTTGAGCATGTCTCTTTTCTCGGGCCGGCCGGACGATTACCGGACCAAACCAGGCGATCGCCCTTACCGGCGTGCCTGGCCACCTACTCCGCAACGAACTGGCAATCTGCTAGTGATCTCTCCGATTGACGCGCAGCGCGAATGTCGCGAGAGGGTATGAGCAAGACAGTGGTGCGACCCGCGCGAGAATGGGAGAGCATTGATGGCCGAATCCCCGGCCCGCCAGCCGGCTGACTCAACCAGCGAGCCGTCGCTGGGCACCCTGGTCCAGTCGGCGGTCGCGGACATGACCAAACTGCTCAGGTACGAGCTGGACCTGGCCAAGATCGAGCTCAAGCAGGACGTGAAGCGGCTCGGCATCGGCGGCGCGCTGCTCGCGATGGCGGCCTTCGTCGGATGCCTGGTGCTCATCCTGCTGTCCATCGCGCTCGCCTACGGCCTGGTCGCGCTGCACATCTGGGCCTGGGCCGCGTTCCTGATCGTGGCCGGGGCGTACGTGCTGCTCGCCGGGCTGGCCGTGCTCATCGGGCTGAGCCGGGTGCGCAAGCTCGCCGGGCTGCCCAAGACCCGGCAGACCGTGCAGGACGACATGACCCTGCTGCGCCGCAGCGACGGCACTGCGGTGTCCCCGGCAGGCAAAGCCGGCTGACGTGGCCGAGCATGCCGATGCGGCGATCTACCGGGAGGGCCCCTGGCGGCACCGCTCGGTGAGCGCCAACGGCACCCGGTTTCACCTGACCGAGAGCGGCGAGGGACCGCTGGTGCTGCTGCTGCACGGCTTCCCGGAGTTCTGGTGGGCCTGGCGGGAGCAGCTGTCGTCGCTGCGCGACGCGGGCTTTCGCGCCGTCGCCGTCGACCTGCGCGGCTACGGCGGCAGCGACAAGCCGCCGCGCGGCTACGACCTGGTGACCGCCGCCTCGGATGCGGCCGGCCTGGTCCGGGCGCTGGGCGAGGCGAACGCGGTGGTGGTCGGCCACGACTGGGGCGGGCTGATCGCCTGGACCATGGCCGCCTACTTCCCGAAGGTGGTGCGCAGGCTCGCCGTGGTCTCCGCGGCGCATCCGCTGCGGCTGCGCAAGGCGGTGCTGGCCGACCCGTTCGGCCAGGGCCGCAGCAGCGGCTACGCGCTCGGCTTCCAGCTGCCGCTGCTGCCCGAGCGGCAACTGCTGCGCGACGGGGCCAGCCGGGTCGCCAGCCTGCTGGAAGCCTGGTCGGCGCCCGGCTGGCCGGACGCCGAGACCGAGCAGTGCTACCGGACCGCGATGGGCGTGCCGTCGGTGGCGCACTCGGCGCTGGAGTATCACCGCTGGTTCGTGCGCTCCCGGCTGCGGCCGGACGGGCTGCGCTACGCGCGGGCCATGCGGGCGCCCATCCAGGCTCCGACGCTGCACCTGCACGGCGCCCTGGACACCTGCGTGCTGCCAGCCACCGCCCGCGGCTCCAGCCTGCACGTCGAGGCGCCCTACCGGTGGCGGCTGATCGACGGGGCCGGGCATTTCCCGCACGAGGAGCAGCCGGCCAGGCTGGACGCCGAGCTGCGCTCCTGGCTGGCCGATCCCGAGCCGGAGCGATGACCGGCCTCCCGGCGGACACGTCCGGCCGGGACCGGGACCGCGCCGGGCGGCCGCGCAACGCCCAGATCGGAAGAGCGTCGGGTAGGGAAAGAGTGTAGA
>OBLV0100000501.1_pt1 | contig 11957 bp, 10 predicted proteins | sample 1520071 | NCBI WGS metagenome assembly OBLV01 (sample SAMEA3888446, study PRJEB22518) | metagenome | reverse complement strand
GATCGTGATGTGACTGGAGTTCAGACGTGTGCTCTTCCGATCTGGGTGAAGGCGGCGACTACCGCGTACCAGTCGGTGCTCTTGACCAGGGTGGCGGTGCCGGCCTGGGCACCGGCGGCGCCGCTGGTGATGTCCTCCTCGAACGCCGACCCGCTGGATGTGCTCGCCCGTTCGGTGTAGGTGAGCCCGGCGCTGCTGCCCGGGGTCGGCACCGCGCCGGGCGAGACGCCGGTCACCTCGGCCGCGTAGACCAGCTGCCCGGCCGGGACCGAGCTGGTCGCCCCGCTGTTCACCGCGGAGCTCGATGCCCGGGCCACCGCCATGCCAACCAGCGGGCCGGTCGCCGCGATGCCGGAGTACTCCGCGACCGTGCCCTGGAGGTACGCCGCCGTAGCCGCCGACACGGTGATTTTGATCCCGCCGGCGGCGGCCTTCGAGCCGGCCAGGTAATACAGCGCGATGTCGCCCTGGCCGTTGCTGAACTGCTCCGACGACGGCGCGCGGGTCCAGGCACCGTTGACACTGTCGGAGACCTGTACGTTGCCGCTCACCGCGTACTGGGCAAACCAGCCCACTAGCAGGTCTCCAGCCGACACCGGCTTGGACATCGACACGGTGGTCGATGTCACCTTCGCGGTGCTGAACGCGGTGCCTTGCACGAACGACACCGACGTGGACGCCCCGGACGCGGGCGCCCCGGACAACGTACTCAGCAGCATGGCCGCGAGCACGACTGCGAAGGTAAGCCAGGCCAAGGGAGCCCGGAATCGGCCCGGACGCTTCCCGGCGGCAGCGGTATGCGGGATAGGAGACATCCGACCCCCCAGGCCTTGTGGCGCGTGCTGGCACGCGAGTTTCACATATGAATAGCTGTCTATCGGTAACACGGGTATCCGGGAACCGGCATCTGACGTAGACGGCCTACGTCAGATGCCGGAACGCAATCCCGCCGGCCTTCTCGAACGCCGTGTCTACCGGGAGCCGTTGACGACGGCGGTGGCATTCGATGCCGGGGAGGTGACTGGCGCCCCGGACGGCAGATCGCCGGTGGCGGTCACCGTGTTCGTGGTCGTCCTGGTCACGTTGTCCGTGTGACACTCGTACTCGGTCACGGCACCCGGGGCCAGGCTGCCCGTCACGGAACCGCCGCAAGCGGTCTGGGCGAGCGTGTCCGTTGCGTAGATGTGGCTGAGCGTCGCCGCGCTGGTGTTGGTGATCACGACCCGCCACATGGCCGTCTGCTGATGGGGCGGCCCGCTTGATGCCCAGTCGGCGGCCTTGGTCGGATCGCACGAGGCCTGCTTCGGCAGGATGCAGACCTGCAGCCGTGCGGAGATCGCCCCGCTGACCGGTCGGGGAGAGGGTGCCACCCGCGCGGACGCGGCGGAACTTGCCGGGGTGACGAACGGCCCGGCCGGCGGGTCCGCGCTGACCGTGACCGTCTGGATGAGGGTGGCCGGAGCGGAGATATGGTCGCTTTCGCACTCGTAAGCAATGACCGCTCCCGCCTTCAGCTGACGGGCCTTCACCGACCCGGCACAGTCGCTCTGCTTCGGTACCAGGGAGCTGGTCACGTGGATGCCGCCCACCGGGCCGGTGCCGGTGTTGGTGATCACCACGCGCCAGCGGATGGTGGTGTTGTAGACGATGGCGGATGACGCCCAGTCCGCAGCGTTTTCCGGGTCGCAAGAGGCCTCGGCGGTCAATGTGCACACCTGGATGAGCACGGATATGCGCGCCCGCGGATCCGTACTGCCGAAGGGGCCCGACGCGGCCGCGGCTTGGCCCGCGTTCAGGCTCTTCAGTACCGCGAGCAGGTCCGGGTGGCTCTTGAGCGACCAGCTGAGGTAGTTCCACGAGAACGTCTGCTCGCCCTGCCATCGTGAGTGAGCCCATTGCCCGATCATCCGGGTCAGCTCGTCGGCGGTCGGCGCGCGCCATTTTCCGTAGCCGAACGCCTGCAGCAACGCCCAGTACCGCGGCACGTGCGCGGCATTGAGGGCGGCGATGTACGCGGGTATCTCGGACCAGTCACAAGCGCGGCCACGCAGGCACGGATACGGGTCGGCGCCCATCACGTCCGTGGCGTGCGCGAACGCGGCGAAATTGCCCGGTTCGGTGACCACCTCGTAGGTGAACGCGCCCGGTGCCAGCTGGTGGACCAGGCGGTTGCGCTGCGTAACTTGCGTCGCGACGTGCGGGCAATGCCCGCCATAAGTCGGCAGCGCATCGTCGGCCTCGTCGGCGAGGTAATAACCGGCCACTTTGGGGTCCCCGGCGAGGGTAGTGAGGGCTTGGCGCACGCTCGCGTCCGACATGTCGAAGGCGCAGCGGGCCTTCGAGTAGTTCCCGATCCAGACGAGTGCGCGCTCTCCGGCAGGCAGCGCGTCAATGGCCGAGCGGTAGGGGCCGAGATCGACAAGGTTGTACCCGTAGCCGCGGTCCATGGCCCCGCTGCCCAGATCGGTCAGATAGCGGTAGGTGAGATGCGTGATCAAGCCAGGCGCGCCGCTCGTGGCGGTGGGCCCGGCCGCGCAGGCCGAGACGAGCGCGCCGACGGCGAGCGTCATGGCCCCTATCGCCGCTCGGCTGGTCATGTCACCTCTCTGAGGACCGCGAACGGTTCAGCGGCAGGTCGGCCGATATGGCTTCCCCAGTAAGCGGCGCGCTCCCTGAGCGCCCGGCTGGAGCGCGGATGCGGGTAGTCCCTGAGCTCGGTCTCGTAGCAATCCATGGCCGCGATCTTGGTCGTGAGCGTGTCCGTCACGTCGACGAACAGGTTGGGGCGCAACTCCGTCCCGGGCATCGGCCACGCCCACTCGGTAGACGACGGCGTCTCGAAGACCGCGAACTTATGCACCTGCGGCCGGCGGTACGGACGGCAAGCCGTCCACGCGCACCTGGCCACCAGCCCGTGATCGGCGTTCACGTCCTCTGGAAAGTGGGTGTAGACGATGCTGGGGTCGATCTCATCGAGCACGCCCTCGAGTCGCTGGGTCAGCTCGATCAGCGGCAAAGTATCGAGCCGCTGGTCAGGAAGCGAGAGCAGTTGAAGGGAGGCGAACCCGATGACCTCGGCCGCGCGATGCGCCTGCTTCTCCAGGGTGGCCGCGAGTTCGGCCGGATATCTGCTGCGCGCACCGTCCGCGACGACGATCGCGTACACCTCGTCCCCGGCCAGCACGTGCCGGGCGAGGGTGCCACCCGCGCCGAGGAGCTCGTCATCGGGGTGTGCCCCGATCACCACGACCCGCTCCGGCTGCACAGCACTACCTCGCCAGGTCTTCGGCCGGCTTGGGTCCCAGGCCACGTGCCCACGCGGCAGTACCCCCGGGGACCGGCTCGAACACCCCGCCCGGCCGCAGGCCGTTGCGTTCTGCCCAGGAGGCGGCCGGACCAGGCGCGTCACCGGCGTCCGACATGCTGCTCAGCAGGATGGCGCCGTCCGCGGTAGCCACCCGTACGCCGTCCTCGTCCCAGCCGAGCACTTCCCCCGCCACTCCTGCGGCGCCGGTGTCGTCCGGGGCCGAGGCCCACAGCATGATCTTCCGCCCGGCCAGGAAGCCGAAGGCGCCCGGATACGGCCAGGTGAGGGCGCGAATCCAGTCGTGTACGGCGCGGGCCGGCCGGTTCCAGTCGGTTATCCCCATCCCGGGCGTGCGCTTCGGCAACGGCGGGCCGTCGGCGGGCCCCTGCGGACGCCGGGGCGCGGTGCCGTCGAGCAGCGCCCGCAGGTGCCGCCCGAGCATGTCGGCCCCGGCCTCGCCGACCTTGGCGTAAACGGTCGCGCAGGTGTCATCGGGGCCTATCGGCACGGCCTGCTGATCGATGATGTCGCCCGTGTCCGTGCCGGCATCGAGGTACATCATCGTGTTTCCCGTCCTCGCCTCACCGCGGAGGATGGCCCAGTTCACCGGCGCGCGGCCACGGTAGCGTGGCAGCAGTGAGGCATGGAATCCGACGACGCCACGAGGAGGCACGCCGAGCAGTTCGGCGGACAGCAGCCTGGTCCATCCGGTCACGACCATCAGATCGGGTCGCAGCTCCCTGACGTGCCGCACGGAGTCGGCGGAATTGATGTCCGCACAGCGGCGCACCTCGATGCCATGCGCCCGGGCCAGCGGCTCCAGATCGACGAAACCGGACGTACTGGCCGCACGCCCGGCAGGCAGCGTCACCACCTGGGTAATTTCCACTCCGCTGTCGAGCAGGACGCCAAGCGCCGGGACCGCTTCGTGCACCGTACCGACGAAGATGACCCGCTTTCCGCTCATTGGACCGCCCCCAGGATGTACGCGACGTTGGCGGCGCTGCTCGCCTGACGAAGCGGCGGAGCGCCGATGATCTTATCGATGAGCAGGGTCAGCGCATACTGATTGGCTGGCTTGGTTATCTTGACGCCGGAAAGCCCCAGGGCCATGAGAACGAACGGCACCTGCTCGGTCGTATCGCCCTCGTCGAAGACCACGACGATGGCCAGCCGCCCTGATCGCCAGTCAGGACCTGACATGAGCACGGGAACCCAGCTCCGCAGCCATGCGTCCGCCTGTGCGGGTGTTCCATTATGGCCGTCATGCAGCAGGTTCGGCGAGATAAGGCCGATCGAGGGCAGGGTGCCGGCGCGCACGTCATCCGCGAGCGCGCCGCTGGCCGGCGTGCCCGCCGGCACGTCATGGGCCCGGCAGCTCGCGGCCTCGCTCGGGAAATACGCCCACGGGTTGTGATTGACGTCGTACTGGCCGTCGAAGCCGTGATCACATGGCTGCGACATGGACTCCTCGTAAGCCTTGGCCGTCTTGCCGCGGGAAAGGGCCTGCCCGAAGACTGATGGTCCCGGATACGTACAGCCGGCCGCCGGCGGGCAGTCCTGCGGCCTGTTGAAATCGGATCCGCCGAATATGGCCAGGTAATTCGGCAGGCTCGGATGCGCCACGTCGCTCCAGTCGCTTGCGTACGCATACCGCTGGGCCAGCGTCCACAGATAGGGCATGCCGCCTGGGAAAATCTGCTGGATGCTGTGGTTCTCCTCCATGATCACCAGGATCTTGCGCAGCTGACCCAGCCCAGCAGCGGAACCGGTGACCGGCTGGGTGCTGGCGTGGCCGGCCGCCGAGGTGGCGGCGGCGGTTCCGGCCGCATGACCGGACGAGCAGCCGGCCAGTAGCAGGCTGCCGGCCAGAACAGCGCCTGCCAGGCGCGCGCTCACTCGGAAATGGCCGGCCAGCGCGGCGTGGTGGGGATGCCTCCGGGCCTGGTAGCTCATCCCGCCGAGTCTGTCAGCCTGCGCGCTCCGGCGGCTCCGGCAATCGACGTAGAAGGAAGCTCGCAGCTGGCCGAGGCGACCGGCGCTGGCGCGGCCGTACGGTGAAGGCCTGATTGCGCAGGTAAGAGGGGTGAACGGTGGAATCCAGCGAGGCGATCCGGAGAATTTTCTGGCGGCACCGGTGGCTGCTGCTCTCGTTGATGATCCTGGCCGCAGCCGCCGTGGTTCCGCTGAGGGAGCACCTGCCGGTGAACTACACCGCGACAGCGACTATCCAGGGCCAGGGCACGACGCCGGACGCCGTCACTCAGGTGCAGGCCATCCAGAGCCGGGTGAGCGCTGTCGCCACCTCTCCGGCCCAGGTGCAGACGGCGATCAGCCAGGCCAAGGTCAACCGGGATGCGGTTAAGGTCGCGCGGCACGAGATCTCGGTGGCACCACTGGGCAGCTCGGCGATCATGGTGCTGACGGTCACCGATCCGAGCCCCCAGGTGGCCGTGGCCCTGGCCGGGTCGCTGGCGAAGAACGTCGTCAGCGAGCTGAATCAGCTCGGCATCAGGGACAACCCCGAGCTCGCTGCGCTCGACAAGACGAACTCAGGGCTCGTCAGCAGGCGTGATCAGCTGCTCTCCCAGCTCGGTTCGGCCAGGTCGTCGAACGCGTCGACCAGCGTATCGGTGCAGTCGCTGCTGTCGCAGCTGGGTGCGGTCGAGCAGGAGCTGGCCAACAACCAAGCTCAAGCACAGCAGGTAATCACCACGCTCACCACCGAAACGGGCGCGTCCGTGGTCAGCGTGCCGACCTCCGCCGCCGGGGCGTCCCGGCACGTCGCGGTATACGGAGCGCTCGCTGCGCTGCTGGGCCTGATCCTCGGCTTGCTGATCGCCACGATCCGTGAGGTGATCCGGCCGACGGTGGCGCAGCCGGGAGCGGGTGCCAGGGAACTCGGCGCCGTATTGTTCGGCGGCTGCGACGCACGCCGCCGCAAGATCATCAGGATCGACCCGGACCTGCCCGATCGCCTCAACCTGGCCGCCCACCGGGCCGGAGTCGTCACGGTCGTGCTGACCGGACCCGGTTCGCGAACCCGGCTCGCCGCACTGGCCGCCCGGCTGCGCGATGCACTGCCTGCCCCGGAACGGGCCGACGAGCGCGGCGCGGGGGCGCGGGCCACCGCCCGCGTCGATCACCTCCATGCCGGCGGCGACCCGGGCCCGAATGGCGACGTGCAGCGCCCGGCTATCGTCCACGGCGGGCACCGTCCGGTCGGCCTGGCCACCGACCGGACGGCCGACATAACGACGGCGTGGCCCGCCCGGTCGCACGAGCAGCGAACGGTCGTCACCCTGGATGACATCCGGCTCAGCGACCCGCCGGACGACGCCGCCCTGGTGGTCGCCCTGCCGACGTTCGCACCGCACAGTGCGCTTGACCAGGCGGCAGACCTCGGCGTCACCGCGGACTGGCCCATTCTCGGCGTCATCGGCATCAGGCGCAAAAGCTGGCTGGCCACCCAGATCGCCCGGCTCACCGCCCGGCCTCCGGTTTCGCCCCCTGTCCATGGCCCGGCCGCCGGGGTGCCGGACGCGGGTGTGCCTGACACGTGGCCGCTGGATGCTCCGGCGCCCGAGGAGGAGGAGGAAACCAAGACGGTGCCTGGTCTGGGGGCAAGGGACGAAGTTCACAGGGAGCGGGAAGATGACTGATCAAAGGGTCACTGGTGGTGGCCGGCGCGGCGGGTTGAAACGGTGGCCGCGCAGCCGGCAGCGTGGCATCGGGCTCGCGACGCTTGTCGTCGGCGCCGGGTCCGCGGCCCGCACGGTCATGCGAGACCTGCGGAGCTGCCCCGATTACGGGCTGCGGCCGGTCGGCCTGCTTGACGATGATCCCGGCATCCGGTCGGTGTTCGGGACGCCTGTCCTCGGCATCCTGGCCGACCTGCGCCGCGTCGTCCGCGAGCAGCAGATCCAGGTGATCATCATCGCGATCCCCTCGATGGCGCCGGCCGCGCTTAGCAGCCTCATCCGCGCCGCGGCCGACACTGGCGCGCACGTGCGCTACCTGCCGTCATTCCTTTCCGCGCTGGAACGCGCGGCGCGGGCGGCAGACATGCGCACGGTCAGCTTCAGCGATCTGCTCGGCCGGACCGAGCGCCGGATCCTTGAACCGTCGGTACAGGCCATGATCTCGGGCGCGCGGGTCCTCGTCACCGGGGCTGGCGGGTCGATCGGCCAGGAGCTCTGCCGGCAGATCAGGAGCCACGACCCGGCGTCCTTGCACATGCTCGATCACGACGAGTCGAACATGCATACGCTCCAGCTCGAGCTGGACGGTCGGGCGTTGCTGGACAGCGCCGAGATCGTCATCGCCGACATCCGGGATGAGACCCGGATCCAGCAGGTGTTCCGCACGGTCCGGCCGGATGTCGTCTTCCACGCCGCCGCCCACAAGCACCTGCCGCTGCTCGAGCGGCATCCCGGCGAGGGCGTGAAGACCAACGTGCTCGGGACCCAGAACGTGGTGCAGGCCGCGGCCGAAGCCGGCGCCGCGCGGATGCTGCTGATCTCCACCGACAAGGCGGCCGAGCCCCGGTCGATCCTGGGCGCGACCAAGCGGCTGGCCGAGATGGTCGTGCAGGCCAACGCCGACGGCACGATGCGCGTCTGTTCGGTCCGCTTCGGCAACGTCCTCGGCAGCCGCGGTTCGCTGCTCGCCGTGGTCGCCGACCAGATCGAGCATGGTGAACCGGTAACCGTCACCGATCCCGACGTCACGCGGTTCTTCATGACCGTCGAGGAAGCGGTGGGGCTGGTCCTGTCCGCGGCGCCGATGGCGGAGTTTGGCGAGACGTTCGTGCTGGACATGGGCGAGCCGGTGCGGATCGTGGATCTGGTCCGCCGGTACGCCGAGCAGCTCCGGGTGCCGGATGTGCAGATCCACTTCACCGGTCTGCGGCCCGGGGAGAAACTGCATGAAACCCTGTTCGGCGAGCGTGAGCAGCGGCTCCCCACCGTCAACCCAGCCATCTCGGCCACCCGGCCGGAGCCGCTGCCCGCCAGCTTCACCGGTTCTCTCGACAAGCTCTACGCCGCGGCCGCGGACGGAGATGACGAGCTGATCCGGATCCTGCTCGGCGAGCTGCTGCAGGAGTACCGCCCGGACCTCGGCATGGCGGCCGCATCGGTGCCCGCGGGGACGCTTCCCTCTGGCCCTCCCGCCTTGGCCAGCCCGTACCCGGATGAGTTCTGATGCGGGGCCTGCTGCACACCGCCGGCGAGCGGGTGGAACTGACCTGCGCGGTGCCATGGATAGCCGACATCCTGACCGAGGGTACGGCCGGCCAGCTCACGGTCGCCGAGGGCACCACGCCGGATGTCAGGGTAACGGTCGAGCGCAGCTCCGCGGCGTTCGACGTCACCGGCTGGCGGGTGCTCACCCGCGACGCGTGGTGCCGTCGGGGCCAGGTGGTCATCTCCGATGCCTGCTCGTCCGGCCTCGACCTGCAGGTGACGGCGAGCGAGTCCAGCCTGGATGTGGTGGCCCGCTGGCGGCCATCTGGCCGGGAACGAGCCGCGGCGGCCGTGCTGCGCGCCCGGGCCCGCCTGCTGCTGCGAGCCGTCCTGCTCCAGTACCCGGCGCTGTGGCGGAGCCAGCAGCGAGGCCGGGCACCGCTGCACGCCTCGGTCTGCAGCCTCGGCCCCGTCGAGGGTTCCGGGGGCCAGACGGTGATGCTGGCCGGGCCCGGCGGCATCGGCAAGTCAACGCTCGTGCACGGCGAGTTGCTCAGCGGGGCTGCGTGCACCTGCGACAACCTTTGCGTGAGCGACGGGCAGTACGCGTGGGGCGTGGTCGAACCACTGCGGCTGCCCGCCGAGGTACACGGCGGCCACGGACGGCGGATGCCGTACGGCCGCCGGGAAGCGGCGTGGCCGCGACGTCCGGTCCGGCTGCAGCCGGACCGGCTCGTCGTGCTGGTACGCGGCGGTAAACCAGCGGTAGCTCCCCAATCCCACTCGCTGGCGGCCCGCCATCTCGTGGCCGGCACCTACATGGCCGGGGAGTTGCGCCGCTACTGGGCGTTCGCGGCCACGCTCGCGCTCGGCACCGGCCTGGGCGGCAGCCATCCTCCGGTGCAGGCGATCGCGGACACATTGAGCAGCAGGCTGCCCTGCCTGCAGGTGACCCTCGGCGACTATCCGGGGGCACCGCTGCGCGAGTTGCTCGCCATCACCACGACGGAGACGGCCACGGGGGCATCGGCATGACAGGCAACGCCGCAACCGGCAGCAGGCTTCGGGTGGCACAGGTCATCACGCGGTTCATGGCCGGCGCGGGCTGGGTGGCGCTGAGCGGCGCGCTGGCGCTGGACCCTGACTGCTTCGAGGTCGTGTTCATCGCCGGCGAGGCCGGCGATGACCTGGTCACGAAGGCGCGTGAGGCCGGCCACGAGGTGGTGCTGATGCCGCACCTGCGGAGCGAGATCGCCCCCGGCGACGACCGCCGCGCCCTCGCTGATCTCCAGGCCTGCCTCAACGGCTTCGATGTCGTGCATACGCACAGCTCGAAGGCTGGCGCGCTCGGCCGCACGGCCGCGCACCGGCTGGAGATCCGCCGCATCGTGCACACCTTCCATGGGTTCCCGTTCCATCAGTTCCAGTCCTGGCCGCGCCGGACGGCCTATATCAAGATCGAGCAGTGGGTGGGCAGGTACACCGACGTCTTCCTCGCCGTCGGCCCGGCCGTCGCGGCCGAGGCCATCACCCGCCGGATCGCACCGGCGGAACGGGTCCGCACCATCGGCGTCGGCGTGGCCAAGACGCCGGACGCACCCGGTGCCCACGAGCGGGCGAAGGCCCGCCGGGTTCTCGGCGTGCCCCCCGGCATGCGCGTGGTCGGCACGGTCGGTCGGCTGGCCTTCCAGAAGGCGCCGGAACACTTCGTCCGCGCGCTCGCCGGGCTCGGCCGCAGCAACGTATTCGGCGTCTGGATCGGCGACGGGCCGCTTCGCGCGAAGACCGAGCGCCTCGCCGGACGATGCGGCCTGTCGGGCCGGATATTGTTCACCGGCGAACGCGCCGACGTGGAGACCCTGCTGCCCGGGCTCGACGTCTTCGCGATGGCCAGCCGGTACGAGGGACTGCCGTGCGCCATAGTCGAGGCCATGGGCGCCGGGCTGCCCGTCATCGCGACCGCGGTCAACTCGGTGCCCAACGTGGTCATCGCCGGGGAGACCGGCCTGCTCGTGCCGCCAGGACGGCCTGAGCTGCTCGGCCGGGCCATAGGCTACCTGATCGACCATCCCGCCGAGGCAGCCAGGCTCGGTGCGGCCGGCCGGGAGCGGCTCGGCGCGGAACTGGCGCCGGATGCGCTCGGCGCCGTGCTCAGTGAGGCCTACCTGGGTCCTGATGCCGGCGCTTCGTCCGCGCGATCCGAACTGGCCATGTCATGACGGCGCCTCGGGTGCCGTTCTGCCGCACCGAGATCACGCCGGGAGCACAGCAGGCGGCGGTGCGGGTGCTGGCCAGCGGCTGGGTGACGACGGGCGCCGAGTCGTTCGCGTTCGAGCAGGAGTTCGGCGCGTGGGTGCAGGCCCCGTATACGGTCGCTGTCAGCTCGTGCACCGCGGCCATCGAGATGGCCCTCACCGCCCTCGGCCTTCCCCCGCGGGCGCCGGTGCTCACCCCGACGCTCACCTTCTGCGGCGCCGTCCAGGCGATTGTCCACGCTGGCCTGCGGCCGGTCCTGGTGGACACGGACGAGGTGACGCTCACCGTGTCCGCGGAAGGCGTGGCCAAGGCGGCCAGGAACGGCGCCGCGGCCATGGTGATCCAGCACATGGCGGGCTATCCGGTCGACAGCGCGGAGCTCGCGGCGGCGGCGGGGATACCGGAAGGAAACGTGGTGGAAGACGCCGCGCACGGCCTGGGCGCGACGGTCGGCGGGCAGCCGGTGGGCAGCTTCTGCCGGGCCGGGTGCTTCAGCTTCTACGCCACCAAGAACCTGCCAATCGGCGAGGGCGGCGCGATCACCACGACCGACGCCGACCTGGCCGAGCGCTGGCGGCGGATGCGCCTGCACGGGATGAGCGGCGATTCCTGGCGGCGCTACCACCGGTCAGGCACCTGGCGGTACACGGTCGAAGACGCCGGGATGAAGGCCAACCTGACCGACCTGCAGGCGGCCATCGGCCGCGAGCAGCTGCATCGCCTGCAAGCCTGGCAGCGGCGCCGGACGGCCGTCGCCGCGCGCTACGACGCGCAGCTCGGCAGCGTCCGCGGCCTCGGGCTCCCGCCGCGCCCGGCGGCGGACATGCACGCCTGGCATCTGTACATCGTGCGGATTCACCGCCGGGCGTTCGGGATGGACCGGGACATGGTGTCCGAGCGGCTGGCGGATGCCGGCATCGGCACGTCCGTGCATTTCATCCCGGTTCATCAGCTGCCGTACTTCCGCAACCTGCTCGGCTGGGACGCGTGCAGTGAGCTGCCGGCCGCGGACCAGATCTTCCCGCAGCTGCTCTCGCTGCCGTTGTATCCCGGGCTGTCCGATTCCGACGTGGACCGCGTGTGCGAGGCACTGGCCGGTCTCGCGGCCCGAACCGCCTGAGCCGCATCGGCGGCAAGAAGGGAACGAGATGGAGATAGAGGTCAGATCGGAAGAGCACACGTCTGAACTCCAGTCACATCACGATCTC
>OBLV0100000500.1_pt1 | contig 11968 bp, 14 predicted proteins | sample 1520071 | NCBI WGS metagenome assembly OBLV01 (sample SAMEA3888446, study PRJEB22518) | metagenome | reverse complement strand
CCTGTACCGCTGGGACGGGCAGCGGCTGCTGGAGAACTACGTCGAGCAGGACTACTTCGGCCGCAGGCGCCAGCTCGCCGGCGACGGCCCAGACCCGGTCGAGCCCCCGGCCGTCGCGCCGTGGGATACCCGGTCCGTTCGGGCTGATCTGGCGGCGGAGGCCGTGGTGCGCGACTGGCTGGCCGCGGGGGACCTCACCGGGGTCACCGTCGACGACGGCCACCCGGCGCACCGCCCCGTGGCGGCCGGCCGGACCGACATCAGCGTGCTGTTCTCCGCGGGGCCCCGGGTCGCTTTCCACGCGGTGCGGCACGGCCCGCTCACCGGCGAGGACCCGCGCTTCACCGGCGACGGCGAGGCGATGCTGCACCTGGCCGGGGTGGTCCGGGTGGCCGGCGGGCAGGTCGCCGGGGGACGCGTGATCACCGACCGGCTCGGGCTGCTGCGGCGGCTGACCCGGACCTCAGACCAGGCCGGGCCCTAGATGCGCCTCGGGCTCTACTACGACCTGCGCAACCCGGGCGGGGCCCGGTCCTGGGCGCGGGTCTACGCGGCCGCGCTCGACCGGATCGGCTGGGCCGACCGCGCGGGCATCGGCGCGATCTGGGTGACCGAGCACCACGGCTTCGCCGACGGCTACCTGCCCGCCCCGCTGACCTTCTGCGCCGCCATCGCCGCCCGGACCAGCCGGGCGCGCATCGGCACCGCCGTCGCGGTCGGCCCGCTGATACCGCCGCCCGCCCTGGCCGAGCAGGCCGCGGTGGTCGACATCCTCAGCGGCGGGCGGCTGGAGCTCGGACTCGGCGCCGGCTGGCGGGAGACGGAGTTCGCCGCCTTCGGCGCCGATTACACCCGCCGCTACGAGGCCCTCGAGCACGCCGTCCGGGCGCTGCCCCGGCTGTGGGACACCGGGCGGGTGACGCCCGCCCCGCTGCAGCGGCCGCTGCCCGTCTGGGTCGGGGCGCGCGGCCCGCGCGGCGCCCGGCTGGCCGGGCGCACCGGCGCGGGGCTGCTGTGGATCGACCGCGACCTGTTCGGGCCCTACCTCGCGGGCCTGGCCCAGGCCGATCCGCCGGCCCTGCCGCGGGTCGGCGGCCTGGCCAACGTGTTCCTGGCCGACGACCCGGACCGGGTGCGGGCCGCGGTCCGGGAGCACGGCCGGCGCAACCGGGCCAGCTACGAAGACGCAGGAGCCGCGGGACGGGAGACCGCCTTCCCCAAGCTCAGGGTCCTCACCCCGGCCGCGGCCGCCGCCTGGATCAGCGAGCTGTGCGCCGGGCTGCCGGTCACCGACGTGTTCTGCTTCGGCGACATCGGCGGCCTGGACGACGACCTGGTGGAGCGGCACACCGAGCTGGCCGTGCGCGAGCTCGCGCCCGTACTGGCGGAGGAAGGAGAGCTGTGAGCGCCGTCGCGGACCAGGACCTGCTCTCACCGGAGCTCACCGAGGACCCCCTGGCCTACTACGCCGAGCTGCGCGCGAGCGACCCGGTGCACTGGGCGCCGGCCAGCAAGGCCTGGCTGCTCACGCGGTACGACGACGTGGTGGCCGCCTTCGGCGACCCGCGGCTGTCCTCGGACCGGGTCCGGCCGCTGCTCGACGTGCTGCCCGCGCGGCGGCGGGCCGAGTACGGGCCGATGCTGGAGATCATCAGCCGCTGGATGGTGGTCACCGACCCGCCCGCGCACACCCGGCTGAACCGGCTGGCCAGCCGGGCGTTCCGCCAGCAGCGGGTGAGCGCGATGAGCGGGTGGATCGGCGAGCTCGTGGAGGAGTTGCTCGACGACTTCGTCGCGTCCGGCGGCGACGACTTCCTGGCGGGCCTGGCCTACCCGCTGCCGGCCGCGGTCATCGCCCGGATGATGGGCGTGCCGCAGCAGGACCGGGGCATGTTCCAGCACTGGTCGGATGAGCTGGCCCTGGTCGCGTTCGGCGCGGGCGGGCCGGACCGGGCCGGCCGGTACGCCCGCGCGCTGGCCGGGGTCAGGGAGCTGCAGGAGTACCTGGCCGGGCTGATCGAGCGGCGCCGCCGCGAGCCCGGCGAGGACATGATCAGCCTGCTGCTGGGCAGTGCGGCCGGGGAAGGGCCGGATGAGGACGGCGACCACCTGGACGACGCGGAGCTGATGGCGCTGTGCTCGCTGATCCTGTTCGCCGGGCACGAGACCACCACCAACCTGCTGTGCAACGCGCTGGTCGTGCTGGGCGAACACCCGGACCAGCGGGCCCGGCTGCGGGACGACCCGGAGCTGATGAACAAGGCCATCGAGGAGATCCTCCGGTTCGAGGGCCCGATCAAGATCCTGATCCGCTGGGTGGTGCAGGACCACGAGCGGGACGGCAGGCAAGTCAGGGCGGGGGACCGCGTGTTCCTGGTGCTGCAGTCGGCCAACCGCGACAAGGGCACGTTCGCCGACCCGGACCGCTTCGACATCGGGCGTCCCGCCAAGCCGCTGCACGTCGGCTTCGGCCGCGGGCTGCACGCCTGCCTGGGCGCGCAGCTAGCCCGGATCGAGGCCCGGGCGGCGCTGCCCACGATCCTGGGCCGGCTCGGGGACATCCGCGTCCGCGGCGAGGTGACCTGGCGGCCGAACATCGCGTCCCGGGCCGTGACCGGACTGAGGATCAGCCATGAGTGACAGGCAACGAAGGGACGGCCCCATGCGGCAACCACCAGGACGGGCGCAACGACGCGGCGGCGGCGAGCGCAAGCCGCGCGAGGAGCGCTGGTCCGAGCTGATCGAGGTCGCCACCGACGTGTTCTACGCCAAGGGGTACGACGCGGCCTCGCTGCAGGACATCGCGGACCGGCTGGGGATGCTCAAGGGCAGCCTGTATTACTACATCCAGTCCAAGGAAGACCTGCTGTTCGACGTGATCAAGGCGGTGCACGAGGAGGGCCTGGCCAACATCGAGTCGCTGGCCGCGGGGGAGGGCAACCCGCTGGAGCGGCTTCGCGACGTCATCATCGGGCACATCGAGCACGAGTGCCGGAACCTGACCAAGACCGCGGTGTTCCTGCACGAGCTCCAGGCGCTGTCGCCCGGGCGGCAGGCCGAGATCATCGGCGACGGACACGCCTACCGCCGCGTCTTCGTGGGCCTGCTGGAGACGGGCCAGCAGGCCGGGCTGATCCGGGCCGAGGTAAACCCCAGCCTCGCCTCGCTGAGCATCCTGGGCTCGGTGAACTGGGTGTACCGATGGTTCCGGACGGGCGGGGAATTCACCGCGCACCAGATCGGGGAGCAGTTCGCCGACCTGGCCCTGCGCGGCGTCGCCACCCCGGAAGCGCTGGCCCGGCTGCAGGCCCTGGCCAGGACGGCGTGAGCACGATGGATTTCCGGCTTAGCGACGAGCAGGAGATGTTCCGCAAGAGCGTCCGCGACTACGTCAACCGCGAGCTGCCCAAGTCGTGGGCGCGGGACCTGGAGAAGGACGAGCACAGCTTCCCGCACGAGCTGTTCGGCAAGCTCGCCACGGCCGGGTTCCACGCCATCGGCATTCCGGAGGAATACGGCGGGCAGGGCGGCGACATCATGACCCAGATGCTGCTGGCCCGCGAGCTGGCCCGGTCGCTGGCCGGGCTGACCTGGGTGTGGGGGATCACCTCGTTCGCCGGCGGCAAGTCGGTGGGAATCTACGGCACGCCGGAGCAGAAGCAGCGGCACCTGCCCGCGATCGCCGCGGGCCGGGAAAAATGGGCCATCGGCTTCACCGAGCCCGGCGGCGGGACCGACGTGCTGGGCGCGATGCGGACGGTCGCCACCCGGGCGGACGGCGGCTGGATCATCAACGGCCAGAAGACGTGGAGCTCGATGGCCCACGTCGCGGACTACATCCTGCTGCTGGTCAGGACGACCAGGGACGTGGCCAAGCAGTACCAGGGCGTGTCGCTGTTCATCCTGCCCACCGCGTCGGACGGCGTGACCATCCGGGAGATCCCGAAGCTGGGCATGCGCGCGCTGGGCTCGTGCGACGTATTCCTCGACGACGTGTTCGTGGCGGACGAGAACCTGCTCGGCCAGCCGGACCAGGCGTGGAAGATGCTGCTGCCCACGCTGAACAACGAGCGCATCATGCTGTCGGCGTTCTGCGTCGGCATCCTGGACGGCGTGCTGGAGGACGCGCTGCGGTACGTGACCGAGCGCGAGGCGTTCGGCCGCAAGATCGGCGAGTTCCAGGCGCTGCAGCACTACATCGCCAACGTCGCGATGTGGCAGGAGCAGGCCGACCTGATCGTGACCAAGGCGGCCTGGCTGCAATCGCGCGGGCTGCCCTGCCAGCGGGAGGCGACGATGGCCAAGGTGATCGCGTCCGAGCTGGCGAACCAGGCCGCGGACCTGGGCATCCAGATCCTCGGCGGGATGGGCTACTCGGCCGAGACCGACATGCAGCGCTACTGGCGGGACTCACGGCTGTTCCGGATCGGCCCGATCACCAACGAGATGGCGCGGAACTCCATCGCCGAGGGCCTCGGCCTGCCGCGGTCGTTCTGATGGATCGTTCTGATGGGGTCGACCCGATGGGCCTGGCCGGACATCGGCTCCCGCCCGGCTCGGCCCGGCTCGAGCCCTACCAGAACTGGCTGCTGCACGACGCCCTCTACTCGCCGCCCGGGCCCGAACCCCATCCAGTGGCGGCCTTCGTGCTCGCCAACCGCGGCATCGGCATCTCGCTGGCGGACCTGTTCCGCCTGTTCGGCTCCGACATTGGCGGCGGGCCGCTGCTGGCCGAGTCCTCGATCGAGCTGCACCGCCCGCTGGCCGAGGACGCCGACTACGAGGTCCGCGGCGTGGTCGAGTCGGTGGAGCGGCGCCGGTCCCGGCGGATCGGCCCCTTCGACCGGATCACCTGCCGCTTCGACCTGTTCTCCGGCGGCGCCCCGGCCGCCACCGTGACCAACGTGTTCGCCGTGCCCCGCCCCGACCAGGACGGTGCCTCGTGACCGAGCTACCACGCTGGACGCTGGATCACGTGGATCCGGCGCGGATGAAGACGCTGGCCCTGCTGCTGGCCGACCCGAACCCCATCCACCTGGACGCGGCGGCGGCCCGGCGGCTCGGCGTGGCCGACCGGCCGGTGAACCAGGGACCTTCGACCATGGCCATGGCCGCGAACATGGTGCTGGCGGCGTTTCCCGGGGCCCGGCTCGTCAGCCTGCGCACCCGCCTGCTCGGCCTGGTCCTGGCCGGGGACAGCGTCGAAGGGGGCGGAAGCGTCGTCGATCATGAGATTCTGGACGGGCAGGAACGGGTGCGGTGCCAGGTCCACCTCGACGTTCCCGGCCGGGGCCGGGTGCTCGAAGGCGAGGCCGTGCTCGTCCTCCCGGCTTCTGACGACAGGTAAAGGGAGCAATGCCATGGCCGAGCCCGGGATCCACCGGATCGAGGTCACGACGCTCGGGGACCTTCTCGATCTCCGCGCGGCGGAGCTGGGCGAGCACCTCGCCATGGTCTTCCCCGACCACCAGGTCACGTACGCCGGCCTGGCCGAACGGGCCGGGTTTTTCGCCCGCGGCCTGCTGGCCGCCGGCCTCAAGCCGGGGGAGACGGTCGGGATCTTGCTCCCCAACTGCGCCGACGCCATCGCGGCCCTGTTCGGCGCGGCCAAGGCCGGCCTGTACCCGGTCCCCGTCAACGCCCGGTACAAAAGCCTCGAGCTGGCCGATCTCATCCGGCACTCCCGGATGCGCCTGCTGTTCATCAGCCCGCCCGTTCCGGCTGCTTCGGGGGCGCCCGACTTCCCGGCCCTGCTGTCGGCGGCGTTCCCCGCCCTGGGCGGCCAGGATCGCACCGCGCTGGACCTGGACGACGCGCCGGACCTGCGCCAGGTCGTCGTCCTGGGCGAGAGCGCCCCGCCCGGCTTCGCCACCGAGGCCGACTTCGCCGCGGCCGGGGCCGGCGTGCCAGACGGCGACCTGCAGCGCCGCCGCCAGCTGGTCAAGGTCCGCGACCCCGCCGTGGTCATGTACACCTCCGGCACCGCGGCCGAGCCGAAGGGCGCGCTGCTCAGCCACGAGGCCCTGATCCGCTTCGCGGACGGCACCAAACAGACCCGTTTCTTCCTTACCCCGCAGGACCGGATCTGGACCGCGCTGCCCATGTTCCACATCGGCGGCATCGCGTTCTCCGTGGCCACCATCTACGCCGGTGCGACGCTGGTCCACACCGGGTTCTTCCGGCCCGAGCTGGCGCTGGAGCAGATCGCCTCGATGCGCTGCACGATCGTGCTGGCCGCCTTCGAGACCATCTGGCTGCCCGTGGTCAACCAGCCGGACTTCAGCGACCGCGACCTGTCCAGCGTCCGGATCGTCATGACCGTCGGCGTTACCGAGCGCCTGCGCGATATGGCCAGCCGGCTGCCGGATGCCATCCAGGTGTCCTGCTTCGGGATGACCGAGGCGTCCTCGTTCTTGTCGCTGAGCTACCTGACCGACACGCTGGAGCAGCGGGTCACTACCGGTGGCCATCCCATGCCCGGCATGGAATGCCGGGTTGTCGACCCGGTCACCGGCGTCGACCTGCCACCGGACGTCGAGGGCGAGCTGCTGTTCCGCGGCTCGAACTGCTTCTCCGGCTACCTGAACGACCCCGAGCTGACGGCCCAGGTGTTCGACGACGAGGGCTGGTTCCACACCATGGACGTGGCCACCATGGACCCGGACGGGCGGGTCACGTTCGTCAGCCGCCTCAAGGACATGCTCAAGGTCGGCGGCGAGAACGTCTCCGCCGCCGAAGTGGAAAGCTACCTGCTCCGCCACCCCGCGATCGGCATCGTCCAGGTCGTCTCCGCGCCCGACGACTACTACGTCGAGGTCCCGGCCGCGTTCATCCAGCTCAAGCCCGGGGCGACGGTCACCGAGCAGGAGATCATCGACTTCTGCGCGGGCAAGATCGCGACCTTCCGGGTGCCGCGCTACGTCCGCTTCGTCACCGAGTGGCCCATGTCCGGCACCAAGATCAAGAAAGCCATCCTGCGGGAGATGATCGCGACCGACCTGAAGGCCAAGGGCATCACCCGCGCCCCGAAGATCACCACCGCGCCCTAGCGGACGCCGCGTTCATGCCGCCGGAGCGACCGGCACGCCCTGGATCCCGGCGCAGAACGCACTGGATTCGGGGTTCCACTGCGTCAGAACGCGCTGGATTCGGGGTTTCATGGGGTTCCAGCTGGTCCGGCGCCTACGAACCGTGAGGCTGATGGTGCTATGGCCAGCCCGCGCCGGGAACCTCGACGTCGACGGCCAGGACCTGGCCGCTGCCGGGCGGGACCATCTCGGATTCGGTCATGCCCCGCCATTCGGCGGCCACGATGAACAGCGTGGTCCCTTCCGGGCCGCCCAGGGCGCAGGCGAAACCGCCGCGATCCAGGTCGACGGTCTGCAGCACGGTGCCGCCCGCCGCGACACGCACGCACCGCCGGTTGGGCACGTCGGCGTACCAGACGGCATCCTGGGCGTCGGTGCAGATGCCGTCCGGGGTACCGTCGCCGAGATCGGCCCAGACGCGCCGGCCGGAAAGACCGCCGTCCGCGCCGATGTCGAAGCCGACCAGCTGGTGCCGGTAGGAATCCGCGACGATCAAGGTGGAGTTGTCCGCGGTCACCGCCATCCCGTTGGGGAACGCGATGTCGTCGGCCACCTGCCGCACGGAGCCGTCCGCCGCGACCAGGTGAACCGAACCCGGCCGGAATTCCTCCCCGGCCATCGGGTTGAACCCGGCCGCGTTGACGTAGGCGTTGCCGCGACCGTCCACCACGATGTCGTTCCAGCCCGGCCGGCCCAAGTCCGCGTACGTGACCAGGGAGCCATCCGGCTTCCGCAGCAGGAGCCGGCCGTCCGGCGAGGAGACGATCACCAGGTGGCCGTCGGGCAGCCACGCCGTGCACAACGGCAGCGACCGCACCCGCGCGATTACCTCGCTGCGGCCGGCCACGTCCACGGCGAGCACCTCGCCCGCAGACCAGTCAGAGAAGTACAGCCGGTCACCATGCCACCGTGGCGACTCCAGCAGTCCCCGGCCGGTGAGCAGGGTCCGCAGCCCGTTCGGCTCCATCATGGTCCTTCCGCTCGATGTACGGACCGTCACCGATGGCCGGCGGGCGGTTCGATGTCGTCGTAGACACGGGCCGCGGTGAGCAGCCCATCCGGCCCGCGTTCGTAGACGCCGAGCCCCGCCTGCGGCGGGAGTTGATGGCTGCCCCAGCGGACGCAGTTGTACTCAACGGCGCAGCGCACCCCGTCGTCGGTCACCATGCAGTGTTCTAGCTCGATGCCGCCGCCCGCGCTGAAGCGCCCGGCGAAAAACGTGCGGAGCTCGGCCGTGCCGCTGTGGGAGGGGTGCGCGCCGATGGGCTCGCGGTAGTACCCGTCCGGTTCGAAGGTGCTGACGACCGCGTCGGCGTCACCGGCCTGCAGCGCGGCCTGGTAGCGGCCGACGACATCGCCGGGGCGGGCGGGCCCCGGCTCGAGGATGGGGGGCCGCAGGTGGCGCCGCCCGTCGACCGGCCACTGGCTGCAGTAGGTGCGGAACACCACCGACAGCTCGTCGGGAGACTCGGCGACGACCGCCACCGGCCAGGCCAGGTGCTGCCCGTCGCCGTCCAGATGCGCCAGCAGCTCCACCACCGCCCGTCCGTCGGCCGACGTGGACGCGACGGTCTCGACCCGGGCGTGGTGATCGGCCATCCAGGCCTGATTCTGGCTGACGAAGTGCCGCAGCTGCCTGTGGCCGCGGACCTCCCCGGCGCGGGGGTCGTACACCACCACCTCGCCCGGCCACGCGGTCTCGAGTACGTGGCTGTCGCCCCGGTTCAGCGCGGCGAAGAACTGCCCGACCGGATCAGCCTGGCCCGCGGCGCGGGTCTGCTTCCGCGCCAGCTCCACGGCGCTGGCGAAATCCGGAAACCACGGCATGACGGCACCACACTCCCTCACTCACCGGGCGTTTCGGCGGGCTGCCGTCCATTGTCCTCCGGCACCCGGGCATTCGCAGCGCAGGGCCCTGCTCATCTCCCGTCAGTACCGCGAGGGTTCCCGGTCAGACCCGCAACGTTAGGCTTGCGGCGCAGACAGGAGGTGCGTGTGGCCCGTCGTGCAACCCTCGTGTACGCGGCGCTTGCGGCAGCTGACACGCTGCTCGCGGCCACCGGGCGTGACCGGCAGCGCTGGCTGACCAAGCCCCTGCTGATGCCGGTGCTGATGGCGGGCCGTGACCGCCCGGCGCAACGCGCGCTCGCCCTGAGCGGCGCCGGCGACGTGGCCTTGCTCGGCAGCGGTGAGACCGCGTTCATGACAGGGCTGGGATGTTTCCTAGCCGGTCACGTGGCCTGGATCATCGCGCTACGGCAGCGCCCCGGCCGGGGCCGCCTGCGCGCCCAGCCAGTCCTGGCCGCGCCGCATCTGGCCGCGTTCGGCGCGGTGAACGCCTACCTGTGGAAGCGCACCGGCCGAGACCGCATCCCGGTCATCGTGTACAGCACCGTGCTGCTCGCGATGTCCCTGGCGGCGCTGGATTCCGGCTCACCGCGGACGGCCGCCGGCGGAGCGCTCTTCCTGGCATCGGACGCCCTGCTGGCGCTGGAGAAGTTCGGCGGCCTGCACCTGCCCGCCCACGAGGGCCTCGTGATGGCGACCTACACCAGCGCCCAGGCCCTGCTCGCCTGCGGGGCCGCGGCCTGACATCCGGGCGGGTTGTGTCGTCGGACTACTGAGACGACGACACCGCACACCGGGTTCGGTGTGACAAGGAGGAACCGATGAGTGACTTTCAGGCCATCGCTGACCGCGTCGAGATCGAGGCGCTGCGCGGCGAGTTCACCGACGCGGCGATGATGTGCGACTACGACCGCGTGGCGGCGCTGTTCACCCCGGACGGCGCGCTGCGGATGCCCAACGTCCCCGTCGAGCTCATTGGCCTGCGCGACGGCGGCTCGCACCAGAACTTCGCCATCTACCACGACCGCTACCAGCGCACCGACGACGGATGGAAATTTACCGAACGGGTCTACGAGGTGAGATACCTGGACACCACCCCGTTGTCCGGTACAGCGCCCCAGGCTGGGGGACAGCCCGCAGGCCCGCCAGCCGGGAGCAACCCTGCGGGGTAATGACCTGTGACGCCGCCGGTCACGCCTCGAGCAGGATCTTCCCCTGGACCGTCCGGCTGGCCAGGCGGACGTGCGCGTCGGACGCGCGGTGCAGGGGGAAGCGCCCGGCGATGCGCGGGCTGAATCGTCCGGCCGTGAGCCGGCTGACGATGACGCCGACGGCCTCGGCCCGGTCACGCTGGCTGGTCAGGTAGTGACTAGCGGCAACCCAGCGCAGGGTCAGGGAGCCCGCGCCGCGGCCCGTGCCGGTGAGACCCGACAGCCGGCCGGGGTCGAACGGGGCGACCGGGCCGCCGGACTGACCGTAGAGCACGAGCGTGCCCCGGGTGGCGAGCATGTCCAGGCTCATCTCGAAGGTATCCCGGCCACCGGCGTCATAGACCACGTCAGCGCCGCGCCCGCCGGTGACGGACAGCACGGCCGCCACCGGGTCGGGCACCTGCTGCAGCGCAAAGCCATGGCGGGCTCCCAGGGCGATCGCCCCCTGGGTCTTGCCGGCCGAGGAGGTCATCGCGATCACCTCGGCTCCGGCCGCCGCCGCTAGCTGGACCACGGCACCTCCGGTCGCGCCCGCAGCCGCCTGCACGACTACCACATCGCCTGGTCCGATCCGGCAGGCCATGCTCGTCAGCACGTAGGCCGTGGTGCCGTTCATGGCGACGGCGGCCGCAGCGTCAAGGGCCACGCCGGAGGCGATCGGAACCACGAACTCGGCCGACACCGCGGTCATCTCGGCGTAAACACCGCACAGGTGACCGAAGTGAACCACCGGGGCGCCGACCAGTCCGGGGTCCGTCCCAGGGCCGGCCGCCACCACGGTCCCGGCTGCCTCGGTGCCGGGAATCAGTGGCAGCGGGACCGGATAGGGTTGCCCGGCACGATGCTGCAGATCGACGTAGTTAACCCCGATCCACCTATTGCGCACGACCACCTGGCCCGCCGCCGCCACCGGGTCCGGGCGCTCGACCAGCACGAGTTCTTCGGGCCCGCCATGACGCGAGATCTCGACTGCGAGCACCTCTAGCCCCTGCCATCCGGAGCGGCAACACTGGAACCGCTGGTAGGGCCCACCCTAACCCGGCTCGGCAGACGTCACGGATACCTTGAGTTACGGGTGGGGGCGGCCGAATTGAGTGCCGCATCAGGTTGCCGTCCGGCATCGGTCCGCGGGACCATTACACGGCTGGGCGGAGCATGCCGAATGCAGCGTGCCGGGCGCCGGGGCTGCTGGCCATGGCCAGCTAGTTCCCATCCCGGCCAGGCTCGAAGGATAGTTATGCACCTGTTCGAATGCGAGGCGACGTTCGAGGCCGATCCAGACGCGGTCTGGAAGGTGTGGACCGACGTGGCCCGCTGGCCCGAGTGGGATGTCAGTAAAGAGATCGCCCAGCTCGATGGCCCGTTTGAGGCAGGGACGCGTGGCTGGGCCAGGCAACGCGGCAATCTCGGCGGCTCCTTCACCATCACCGAGGTCGACGCCGGACGGCACTGGGTGAGTGAGTGCCCGGTGCCGCTGGGCAAGGTCGTCTTCGATCACACCCTCGAGCCGGTGCCCGGCGGGCTTGTCCGGGTGGTCAAGAGCGCCGAGGTACTGGGCGGGGCCGGTCCGCTGCTGCTGCTCTTCGCGCCCAGGATGCGCCGCGATACCGCCGAGTCGCTGGCTGCATTGCGGCGGCGGGCGAGTCACCAATGAGGAGGCTTCCCGTCGCGCATGCGCGTTTCCCCGGGTCACCACTCATGCATAGCCTTCCGCGGTGAGACAGGCGATCTGCCGGGCGAGGTCTTCGATTTCGGGCCGAAGGCAATCTATGGCATCGACGGCCTGCTGCGAACCCGCGACGTGTTCGGCTGGTCTCTGGA
>OBLV0100000499.1_pt1 | contig 11997 bp, 8 predicted proteins | sample 1520071 | NCBI WGS metagenome assembly OBLV01 (sample SAMEA3888446, study PRJEB22518) | metagenome | reverse complement strand
CGCCATGGTGAGGGCCTCGCCGAAGCGTTTGGCCTCGTCGTAGACCGACCGGGGCCCGACCGGGTTGACGTGGCCCCAGTACGACTCGCTCTGCGGATGCTCGGTCGGGTCGCCGTAGACCTCGCTGGTCGAAGCCTGGAAAAAGCGGGCGCCCTTGGCTAGGGCCAGCTCCAGCAGGTGGTTGGTGCCGGCGCTGCCGACCTGGAGGATCGGGATCGGGATCACGGCGAAGTCGGCCGGCGAGGCCGGGCTGGCCAGGTTCATGACCGCGTCCACGGGCCCGTCAACTTTCACCCCGTCGACGACGTCGGCGAACTGGAAGGCGAAGCGGGAGTGCCGAGCCAGGGACTCGATGTTGCGCCGCGTGCCGGTCACCAGGTTGTCGACGGCGACCACCTCGTCGCCTCGGGCCAGCAGGGCCTGGCAGAGGTGCCAGCCGAGAAAGCCGGCGCCGCCGGCCACCACGATCCGGCTCACCGTCTATTCACCGCCGACCCATGCCCTCGTAGGTGAAGCCCCGGCGGCGCAGGCTGGCCGGGTCGAGCAGGTTGCGAGCGTCAAGGATGACCGGCGAGGCCATGAGCCCGGCGACCTTGTCGAAATCCAGCCACCGGAACTCATCCCATTCGGTCAGGACGGTGAGCACGGCAGCCCCTTCACAGGCGGCGTAGGGGTCGTTCGCCACCTCGATGGCCAGGTGGCGCAGGTGGGCGGGCATCCCGTCGGTCACGGTGGGGTCGTACGCCCTGACCCTCGTGCCTTGGGCCAGGAGGCGTTCGATCACCGAGATGGCCGGCGAGTTGCGCAGGTCGTCGGTGCCGGCCTTGAACGTGAGGCCCCAGACGGCGACGGTTCGAGTATCGCCTGCCAGGTGAACGATGCGCTCGGCTAGGAGCTCGAACTGCTGGTCGTTGACGGCGATGACGCCTTTTAGCAACTCGAAGTTGTAACCGGCATCCTCGGCGATACGGACTAGGGCGTGGGAGTCCTTGGGGAAGCACGACCCGCCCCATCCAGGGCCAGGCTTCAAGAACTCGAATCCGATGCGCTTGTCGTAGCCCATGCCAAGCACCACGTCGCGCACGTCGGCGCCGACCGCCTGGCACAGGTTGGCGATGGCGTTGATGAAGGAGACCTTGGTCGCCAAGAAGGCGTTGCACGCGTACTTGATGGTCTCGGCGGTGGTCGGGTCGGTGACCATGACCGGTGCGTTCAGGCCCCGGTAGAGGGCGGCGACCTTGGCCGCGGCCGCCTGGTCGTCGCTGCCGATGACGACCCGGTCGGGGTGGAGGCAGTCGTGCACGGCCTGGCCCTCGCGAAGGAACTCGGGGTTCGACACCACCGCGATCTCGGGGCGGGCCAGCGCCTGTTCGACCACGCGCGCCGAGCCGACCGGGACGGTGGACTTGGTGATGACGATTGCGCCGTTGGCCAGGGCAGGGCCGATCTCGGCCGATGCCTGCTCGATGAAGCGGAGGTCGGCAGAGCCGTCGGCACCTTGGGGGGTCTGCACGCACAGGAAGATAAACTCGGCGCCGGGCACCGCCGAGCCCGCCCCGACGACGAAGTGCAGGCGGCCGGCGGCGAGCCCGCCACGGACGAGATCTTCGAGTCCGGCCTCGAAGATCGGGATGTGCCCGGCCTGGAGCAGTTCGACCTTGGCCGCGTCCACGTCGGCGCACACGACGTCATGGCCCAGGTGCGCCAGGCAGGTCCCGGTCGTGAGCCCGACGTACCCGGTGCCGATCACCGCGACGCGGCTCACGGCCCGACCGCCACCAGCTGCTTGACTAGTCGTTCGAGCGGAACGTGGTAATCGTCGAGCAGCGGTAGGCCCTCGTAGCGCAAAGCGGCGTTGTCGAGGACCGAGTTGGCCGGCCGGCGGGCCGGTCGCGGCATGTCTGCGGTCGAGATGGGCTGGACCCGGTGAGGGTCGAGCCCGGCGGCGGCGAGCACGTCACGGGCGAAGCCGAACCAGGTCGTGGGTCCCTGGTTGGTGACGTGGAAGATGCCGGGCCGCCGCCCCGTCGCCAGGCGGACGATCATGGCGGCCAGGTCATCGGTGAACGTCGGGCAGCCGTGCTGGTCGTCGACAAAGCGCAGCTGCGGGTGGGCGGCGGCTAGGCGGAGCACCGTCTTCACCATGTTGGCGCCGTGGGCCCCGCAGACCCAGGAGGTGCGCACGATCGTCGCACCCGGGCTTCGTGCTTGGACCTCCTGCTCGCCGCCTCGCTTGGAGCGGCCATAGACCGACACCGGGTTGGTCTCGTCCCACTCGCGGTATGGGGTCTCTAAGGTTCCGTCGAAGACGTAGTCGGTCGACACGTACAGCAAATGGGCCTCGACCAGCGCGGCGGCCTCGGCCACGTGGCGGCTCCCGAGGGCATTGACCCGGAATGCCCGGTCGGGATCGCCCTCACAGGCATCGACGGCTGTCCAGGCGCCGGCGTGCACGATGAGATCGGGGCGGGTGCCGGTCACCGCCTGCAGTACCGCGTCTCGGTCGCCAACGTCGAGGTTGGCATGGTCCGCCGCCATCACCTGGTGACCGGCTGGGCTCGCGCCGAAGGCGATAGCGACATCTCGGCCCAGTTGGCCGCCGGCGCCGGTGATCAGGACCCGCATGAGCCCCCTCTTGGCGGGGGCGCGGTCACGACGGCCATGTCAGGTGGCGGCTGGTTGCCACGCGGTCTCGACGACGGGCGCCCGGTCCCGCAGCGGCTCCCACCATTGGCGGTGATCGGCGTACCAACGCACCGTCTCGGTCAGGCCGCTCTCCCAGCCGACGCTCGGTTGCCAGCCCAGCTCCCGGCGGATGCGGCCGGCGTCGAGCAGGTACCGGCGGTCGTGGCCCGGCCGATCGGCGACGATCGTCTTGAGCGACGCGGGCTTGCCCAAGATGGCGAGGATGCGATCGGCCACCTCCTCGATGCTGGCCTCGGTGCCGGTACCGACGTGATACGTCTCGCCGACCTCGCCGCGGGCGAGGACCGCGTCGATCGCGGTGCAGTGGTCGACGGCATGGATCCATTCCCTGCGGTTGGACGTCGAGGCGTAGAGGGGCAACGGCAGGTCGTCGAGCGCCCGGGTGGTGAACAATGGGACGACCTTCTCGGGGAATTGGTACGGCCCGTAGTTGTTGGCACAGTTGGTGATCGTGATCGGCAGGCCGTAGGTCTCGTAGTACGCCCGGACGGCATGGTCGGCGCCGGCCTTGGAAGCGTTGTAGGGCGTACGGGGCCGGTACGGCGAGGTCTCGGTGAAAGCCTGCTCACTATCCAGGTCGAGGTCGCCGTAGACCTCGCAGGTCGAGATGTGGTGGAACCGGCTGATGTCGGCGTGGCGGCAGGCCTCGAGCAGGGTCTGGGTGCCGATGACGTTGGTCCGGAAAAACAGGCCCGGGTCGAGCACGGCCAGGCTGTTGTGGGATTCGGCCGCGAAGTTGACGACCGTGTCGATCCGGTAACGGGTCAGGGTGGCGGCGGCGAGGTCCAGATCGCCAATGTCGCCATGGACGAAGGGCACCTTGTCCTCGAGTCCGGTGAGGTTGTCCCGGTTGCCGGCGTAGGTCAAGGCGTCGTACACGACCAAGCTGTCACCTTGGTGGGCGTCGACCCAGTAGCGAACGAAGTTCGAGCCGATGAAGCCGGCGCCTCCGGTTATGAGCAGTCGCACGACTTGCGAGAGTAACCGCTGTGGTGGCCGGTCACCTCAGGCCAAAGGAGGGTCCCGGTCAGGTCTCGGTCAGAACTCGCGGCGGGACTCGTATCACAGCTCGGCTTAGAGCTCGGCCCAGGGCCTGGTCAGACCTGGCTCCGTGTCTCACGTGAGGTCGATTTGACAGTCGTCGCCGACCATGAGCCTCGTCGCCCGCGGCAGGAGGGCGGTGCGGGTCACTTCGACATCGCGGCCGAGGAGCGAATCCTCGAGGCGACCGGCGTGGTCGACCCGGGTCCGGGCCAGGATCACCGAATGCTCGACCTCGGAATGGAGGATCTGGCAGTCGTGGTCGATGGCCGTGAACGGACCGATAAAGCTGTCACTGATCCTGCTCGACGCCCCGATGATCGCCGGCCCGCGGATGTGCGAGCGTTCCACGACGGCGCCGACCTCGATCACCACCCGGCCCTCGACCCGGCTCTCGGCGTCAACGACCCCGTCGATTCGCCGGTCAAGGGTTTCCAGGATCAGCCGGTTGGCTTCGAGCAGCGGCGTCAACTTGCCGGTATCGATCCACCACCCCTCCAGCACCTCGCTGCGGACGCGCTGGCCGTCGTCGACCAGCCACTGGATGGCGTCGGTGATCTCCAGCTCCCCGCGATCGGACGGATCGATGGCGGCGACGGCCTCATGGATGGCGGGGCTGAAGAGGTAGACCCCGACCAGGGCCAGGTCAGACTTCGGCTCGGATGGCTTCTCGACCAGGCGGATCACCTGCCCGTCGCCGTCGAGCTCGGCCACACCGAAGCGGTGCGGGTCGGGGACGCGGGCCAGCAGGATGTGCGCCGCTGCCGGGTCGAACTGGCGCCGTTCGACGTCAAAGCGATCGACGAACTCTTTCACCCCTTGGCGGATCAGGTTGTCGCCCAGGTACATCACGAAATCGTCGTCGCCAAGGAACTCCCGGGCGATCAGCACGCAATGGGCCAGGCCCAAGGGCGCCGACTGCGGCAGGTAGGTGATCTCGACGCCCCACCGGGAGCCGTCGCCTGCGGCCTTGCGGACCTCGGCTTGGGTGTCACCCACGATCATGCCGATTTCCTTGATTCCGGCCTCGGCCATCGCTTCGAGGCCGTAGAAGAGGATCGGCTTGTTGGCCACCGGCACCAGTTGCTTGGCGCTGGTGTGGGTAATCGGCCGAAGCCGGGTGCCGGCCCCTCCAGCCAGGATCAGGGCTTTCACACCGACGGAGGCTAGCGCCCCCTCCTGGGTCTTCGGCCCGGGGTTGGTCCCGGGCCGGGGTCGAGGCTCGGGCCTGGGTTGCCGCCCGGCCTGGGTTGCAGGCCGGGCCGGGGTTGCGGCCCGGGGCCGGGGTTGCAGACCCGGCCGGGGTTTGCCGTCCGCCCTGGGGTCGGGGGCCGAGCCGGGGTTGCCGCCCGCTGTGTGCAGACCGGCCGGGGTTGGCCCTTCGGTCCGGGGTTTGCGGTCCGCCCTGGAGTCGGGGCCGAGCCGGGGTTGCCGCCCGCTGTGTGCAGACCGGCCGGGGTTGGCCCTTCGGTCGGCGTCAGACAGGCAGGCCGAGCCCCCGGGCCACCAAAAGGCGCTGTATCTCGCTGGTGCCCTCGCCGATCTCGAGGATCTTGGCGTCGCGATAGAACCGGCTAACGGGCGTTTCGTCCATGAACCCGTAGCCCCCGAAGATCTGGGTGGCGTCGCGGGTGGCACTAACCGCCGCCTCAGTGGCGTACAGCTTGGCCACGGCGGCGGCCTGCTTGAACGGCCGCCCGTGGTCTTTCAGCCACGCCGCCCGGTAGACCAAGTTGCGGGCGGCTGCGACGGCGACCGCCATGTCGGCACACTTGAACGCCACCGCCTGGTAGCGCCCGATCGGGCCCCCGAAGGCCTGCCGCTGGTTGGCGTAGGCGACGCTCTGCTCGAGGCAGCCCTGGGCTAGGCCGACGGCCATGGCCGCGATGGCGACGCGGCCCTCGTCCAAGATGGCAAGGAACTGCGCGAATCCCCGTCCCAACTCGCCCAACACGTTGCCTTCCGGCACCTGGCAGCCCTCGAGGCGCAGCCCGTGCGTATCGGACGCGTGCCACCCCATCTTCCGGTACGCGGGTTCGACCACGAGGCCCGGCGTGCCGGCCGGGACGATGAACGCGGTAATGCCGCCCCTACCCTTGCCCGCGAGCTCGGTTCTCGCCGGCTCCGTCCGGGCGGTAACGGTGATGACGCTCGTGATCGGTGTTCCCGAGTTGGTGATGAACGCCTTGGCCCCGTCGATGACCCATGCGCCCTCGTCGCCGTCACGTGCCGCCTGGCTTTGGGTCGTCCCGGTCTGGGTCGCCGGGCTTTGGGTCGTCCCGGTCTGGGTCGCCGGGCTCTGGGTCGCCGGGCTCTGGGTCGCCGGGCTCTGGGTGGTCGCCGGGCTTCCGGTCGCCGCGCTTTGGGTCGCCGGGATGCGGGTCGCACGGGTGCGGGTCGCGCCGGCGTCACTGCCGGCGTCGGGTTCTGTAAGCCCGAAGGCACCGAGCGCCCGCCCGGCGCATAGGTCGGGAAGCCACCGCTGGCGCTGCTCCTCATTCCCGAACTGGAAGATCGGGTTGGCGCCGAGGCCGACGCCGGCTTCCACCGTGACCGCCATCGAGCTATCGATGCGGGCCAATTCCTCGATGACCAGGCACAAGGTGGTGAAGTCGCTGCCCGATCCGCCGTACTCCTCCGGGAAGGGTAGGCCGAACAGGCCCAGTTCGCCCATCGCGAGTACCGTTTCGACCGGGAACGTGTGGTTCCGATCCCACTGCTCGGCATACGGGGCGATCTCGGACTCGGCGAAGTCCCGCACTACCTTGCGGAACGCTTCCTGCTCCTCCGACAGGTCGAAGTCCACAGCATCAAGTTTACGGGTCGGTAGCGTTTTCGACCCCAAACCTGTGTGACTTGTCGCCCTTGTGGGCAAAGGGGCGCGCTATACCGCATCTACGCCCACAAGGGCGACAACTCCCACAAGTTCCGTGGTCAGGCTCCCTCATTGCGGAGGTGGAGGACGTCAGCGGCGCTGAAGAGGTGCTCCCGGCCGCCGGCGACGACCCGCAACCGGCCGTCCGCCTCGACGGCGGCGGTACGGCCGACGATGACCTGCCCGCCCGGCGTCTCCACCCGCACGTCGCGCCCCACGGTGGCGCAACGCCGGCGGTAGGCCTCTGCCACGTCGTCCCAACGTCCGTACCAGCTCTCCAGGTTGACCAGCAGCGCCGCCAGCAGCTCACCGCGGTCGACGGAGGGACCGAGGGACGCCGCACCGGCCGGCGCCCATGCGACGTTGACCCCAATCCCGACCACGATGACCCCCGCCGCGGCCCCCGCCGCGGCCCCCGCCGCGGCCCCCGCCGCGGCCCCCGCCCCGGCCCCGAGCGCGCGGGCCCCGACGCGAGCATCCGCGAGGATGCCGGCCAGCTTGCGGTCAGCAAGCAGCAGGTCGTTTGGCCATTTGATGGCCGCGGCCGTGCCTGCCCCGAGGAACACCTCGACGGCGTCGGCCGCGGCGAGGGCCATCGCCGCCGGCGCCAACCACCATCGCGGCCGGGGCAGCGCCTCGGACGAGGGCCGCAGGAGGATCGATGCCAGCAACGCCCCCCCTGGCGGTGCTTCCCATGCCCGTCCCCGCCGGCCCCGCCCTGACGTCTGAAAGTCCGCTACGACGACGACACCTTCGGGGGCTCCGCCCCGGGCCAGGTCCACGAGGAAGCGGTTGGTCGAGTCGACCTCCTTCAGATCCACGATGTCGGCGAATCGGGTCGTCGAGGCCAAGTGCCGCTTTGTTCGCTCGTCCAGGATCATGCCTGCCAGACTGCCTGGCTGTGTTGACGAAGGTGCTGACAAAGGTGCTGATCGCCAATCGAGGCGAGATCGCGGTGCGCGTCATCCGCACCTGCCGGGAGTTGTCGATCGCGACCGTGGCGGTGTACTCGGACCTCGACCGCAATGCGATGCACGTCCGACTGGCCGACGAGGCGTACGCCCTCGGCGGGGAAACGGCGGCCGACAGTTACCTCGCCATCCCCAAGATCCTCGACGCCATCAGGCGCTCGGGCGCCGACGCCGTCCATCCGGGCTACGGCTTCTTCTCCGAGAACGCCGACTTTGCCCGCCGAGTCATGGCCGAGGGGGTGACCTGGATCGGGCCGCCGCCGGAGGCAATCGAGGTCATGGGCGACAAGATCAGCTCCCGTCTGGCGGCGGCTCGGGCGCACGTCGCCGGCGTTCCCGGCACCACGACGGTCACCAAGTCGCCCGGCGAGGTCGTCGCCTTCGGCGACAGCCACGGATGGCCGGTCGTCATCAAGGCGGCCTACGGCGGGGGCGGCCGGGGCATGCGGGTGGTCGAGTCGGCCGCCGATGCCGCCACCGCCCTCGAATCGGCCGAGCGGGAGGCCAAGAAGTCCTTTGGCCGCTCGGAGAGCTACCTGGAGCGCTACTACACCTGGCCCCGCCACGTCGAGGTGCAGGTGTTCGCCGATTCGTTCGGCCAATGTGTCTACCTCGGCACCCGTGACTGCTCGGCCCAGCGGCGCCACCAGAAGTTGATCGAAGAGGCGCCGGCACCCGAGATCCCCGCCGCGATCCAGGCCGCCATGGGCGACGCCGCGGTCAAGGTGGCGCTGGCCTGCGGGTATACCAACGCCGGGACGGTCGAGTTCCTCTATCAGGACGGGGAGTTCTACTTCCTGGAGATGAATACCCGACTCCAAGTCGAGCACCCCGTCACCGAGCAGGTGACCAGCCGGGACCTGGTCGCCTTGCAGTTGCACGTGGCGTCGGGCGAAGCGCTGCCGTTCACGCAGGCCGACGTCGAGCTGCGCGGTCACGCCATCGAGGTCCGGATCAACGCCGAGGACCCCGCCGGCGGCCGGTTCTTACCGTCGCCGGGCACCATCACCCGATTCCGCGCCGCCGCCGGCTTCGGCGTGCGCCTCGATGCCGGCTACGACGAGGGCGACACGGTCAGCCAGTTCTACGACAACCTGATCGCCAAGTTGATCACGTGGGGCAACACCCGCGAGGAGGCCCGGCGCCGGATGCTGCGGGCTCTTCGGGAGATGGAGGTACAAGGCGTCGCGACCACGATTCCGGCCGACATCGCGATCCTCGAGCACCCCGACTTCGCCGCCGTCCGACATTCCACCAACTGGGTCGAGGAGCGCCTCGACCTCTCCGCTTTGGCGCCTGCCGGTCCGACAGCCGCCCCGTCAGGCGGACCCGGGCTGGTCGAGAAGGAAGTGGACACCGAGGTCAACGGCCGGCGTTATCGGGTGAAGTTGTGGGTTCCCGACCTGCCGGCGTCGGCCCCGGCGACCAGCGGCGGTCGGAGCGCGCCTCGGGCGCCGGCCCGCCCCCGTTCCTCCAGCAGCACCGCGGTCGGCGGGGGCGGCGGCGGTGCCGTCTCCGTCCCGATGCAAGGGACCATCGTCCAGGTGCTCGTCGGCGTCGGCGACACCGTCACCGCCGGGCAGGCGGTGTGCGTCCTCGAGGCCATGAAGATGGAGAACCACATCAACGCCGAGCGCGGGGGCACGGTTCGTGAGGTGAAGGTCGCGCCTGGCGACTCGGTCGGAGCCGGCGATGTTGTCGTCGTGATCGAGTAGCCGGGGCTCGAACGACGGCCCCGGCAAAAAACGGCCACCCGTGGCCATCCAGCCCGCCCCGGCCCGAAGGGGTCCGGCTCGGAGGGTCCGCCGGGAGAGGCCAGAAAGCCGACGTCGGGGCCGCTCAGGCGTGGCCTTAGCGGCGCCGCCCCGCCAGCAATCGGTCGCGGACGGCCGGTTTGGTGGTGGCGTCGATCACGGTCCACGCCATCGCCGTGGCGCCGTCGATCAGGGCCTGGTCGGCGACCGGTCGGATGCAATGGGCGGCGAACTCCGGCTGATGGTTGACCGCCGGCCAGCTGTCGAGACTCAGCAGCGGGTGGATGCTCGGCATGGCGAGCGACACATTCGCCATATCGGTCGACGCTGCCATCCGGTCCTCGTCGTCGGGCGAGAAAGAAGGAAAGACCCGCCCAAGGGCCTCGGCATTGGCCTGGTAGAGCGCGCTCAGCTCGGTATCGGCCCGCATCTCAGAGTAGATCGGGCTGCGGGGAACGATCTCCATGGTGCAGCCCGTCGCCACCGCGCCGGCGTCGAAGCAGCGCTCCACCCGGGGTTGCAGCTCCTCGAGCTCGGCCATCGTCCGGCTACGGATGTACCACTTGCCGACGGTGTGGGCCGGCACGATGTTCGGCGCGTCACCGCCTCTGATCACGATCCCGTGGACCCGATCGGTCCGCCGGATGTGCTGGCGGAGCAGGCCGATCGAGACCTGGGCCACGGTCAGGGCATCGGCGGCGTTGATGCCCCGGTCGGGAAATGCCGAGGCGTGGGCCGACTTGCCGTGGAAATGGACGTCGACGTGGGAGACGGCGAGGCACGGCATGGCCGGCATCTCCATGGGATGCGGGTGGACCATCATGGCGGCGTGGACGCCGTCGAACGCGCCCCGCTCCAGCATGAGGATCTTTCCGCCCCCGCCCTCCTCCGCCGGCGTACCGAACACCGAGACCGTGATCCCAAGGTCGTCGGCCACCCGGGCCAGGGCGAGGCCGGCGCCGACAGCCGCCGCCGCGATCACGTTGTGGCCACAGGCGTGGCCGATATCGGGAAGCGCGTCGTACTCGGCGCAGATGGCGATGTGCACCGGGCCGTGGCCGGCGGTGGCGACAAAGGCCGTCGGCAGGTCGCATATACCCATCTCGACGTCGAGCCCGCCGGCGTCGAGCGCCCCGGCCACCCACGCCGCGGCCCGCTCCTCCTCGAACGCGAGTTCCGGGTTGGCGTGGATGCGATGCGAGAGCTTGACCAACCGGTCCCGGGACTCGTCGATCGACGCCCGTGTCGCCTCCTTGAGAGCGGTCATCGCAACCCACTCGGGCCGCACGCAGAAGGGCTACTCGGCGGCATCGGCCAGCGCCTCCGAAAGGGAAGGGTGCACCAGGACGCTCTCCACGATGTCGCTCACTTTCAGATGGCAGGTGACGGCCAGCGCAATCACCGAGATCAACTCGGCGGCGTGGCGCCCGACGATGGACCCGCCAAGCACGACGCCTGTGGCCGGGTCGGAAACGATCTTGACGAATCCCTGGGGCTGATCATTGATCAGCGCCTTGGCGTTGGCCGAGAACGGGACCTTGGTCACGCGGGTCTTGCGCCCGATGGCGAACGCTTCGGCATCGGAGAGACCCACGTCGGCGATCTCGGGGTCGGTGAAGATCGCCGACGCCGCCTTCTCGTAGTCGAGATGCCGGTGCTCCCGGGTATGGAGGCCCATGACATGTTCAGCGATCTTGCGGCCCTGCATCGAAGCCACCGACGACAGCGGCAGCTTGCCGGACACGTCGCCGGCGGCGTAGATGTGCGGGACATTCGACTGGCAGTGGTGATTGACGACGACATAGCCAGCGCGGTCGACCGCCACGCCGGCGTGGGATAGCCCCAGGTCGTCGGTGTTGGGGACCGATCCAATGGCCAGCAAGGCGTGGCTACCGACCGCGACCCGCCCGTCATCACACGCAACCGACACGCCAGCGGCGGAGTCGCCCGAAGGCGAAACGAGCTGAACAGACTCCGCCCGCGCCCCCTTCAGCAGTCGCACCCCACGATCGAGCAGTGAGGTCTCTAGCGCCGCCGCCACCTCCGGGTCCTTGGTCGGCAGCACCTGCTGGCGGCTCACGATCAGGCTCACCTTGCAGCCGAAGGAGGTGAACATGTGCACGAACTCCACGCCGGTCACGCCCGAGCCAATCACCACCAGGTGCGACGGCAGGCAAGGCGGCGGGTACGCCTGCTGGGTGGTCAACACTCGCTCCCCGTCCGGTTCGGCCCAATCGGGTATCCGGGGCCGGCTGCCGGTGCACACCAAGATGGCGTCCGCCGTCAGTTCGATGACCTCGTCCCCGGTCTCGATCATCACGTCGTGGAGACCCTTGAGCCGCCCGACGCCGTGAACGAGGCGTACGCCCTGACTGCGCAATTGCGACACCGCAGAGCTGTGGAGGTGGTCCTGGATCGAGCAGACTCGCAGACGCAGGGCGTCGAGGTCCACCTCGGCCGTGACGCCCCGAAGCCCCATTCCCGGCAGGCGGTGGGCAAAGGACAGCGCGCCGCCGGTGGCAATCATGGTCTTGGACGGGATGCAGTCCCGCAGGTGGGCGCTGCCCCCCACGATGTCGGATTCCACCAGCGTGACCTGGGCCCCGAGGCGGCCCGGCGGGCAACACCGCGGCCAGCCACGCCGCTCGCC
>OBLV0100000498.1_pt1 | contig 11998 bp, 10 predicted proteins | sample 1520071 | NCBI WGS metagenome assembly OBLV01 (sample SAMEA3888446, study PRJEB22518) | metagenome | reverse complement strand
CCCACCGGCGACGAGCGCGGGCAGGAACGGACGAACGCCGACCGCGCCGGCGACGCCCATGCCAGTGCAGATGTCAAAGAAGAGATGCACCTTGGTGTACCGTGACCGACCGTGACGATAGAGGACGGGGCAGTGTGAGCGGGGTGGGCGGGCCTCCAATCAAACGGCCACGATCCACCGCCCGGGACATCGAGCGCTACGGCGCGCTGTTCGCCGAGCGGACCAAGGTAATGAAGTCCTCGGCGATGCGCGATCTGATGGCGCTGACCGAGCGCGACGACGTGATCTCGCTCGCCGGGGGCCTGCCCGACACCTCGACGTTCCCGCCCGACTCGTACGCCTCGCTCATGAGCACAGTCGCCGCCGGCTCGTGCGCGCGAGCGCTCCAGTACGGACCGACCGAAGGGCTCGCGGTCGTAAAGCGCTGCATCGCGGAGGTGATGCGCGCGGAAGCGATGGAGGTCGGCGAGGACGAGCTGCTGGTCACCACCGGCGGCCAACAGGTGATCGACCTGGTCTGCAAGACGCTGGTTGATCCTGGCGACGTGGTGATCTGTGAAGCCCCTACCTATCCAGGCGCGGTCCCGACGTTCTGCGCCTACCAGGCCGACGTCGTGCAGGTGACGATGGACCGGGACGGGATGCGAACCGACGAGCTCGAAGCAACGCTTGACGAGCTCGAGCGCTCCGGCCGGCGCCCGAAGTTCATCTACACGGTCCCTAACTTCCACAACCCGGCCGGAGTGACGCTCTCGCTCGAGCGCCGCCACGAGCTCGTCCGGATCGCGTCCGAGCGCGAGCTGCTCGTGCTCGAGGACAACCCGTACGGCCTGCTCCGCTACGAGGGCACGCCGCTTCCCACGTTGCGCTCGCTCGATGAGGAATTCATCATCTACGCGGGCACGTTCTCGAAGATCCTCTCCCCCGGGGTGCGCTTGGGGTGGACCGTGGCGCCGGCGCCAGTGCTGGCCAAGATGAACATGGGCAAGCAGTCGTCGGACCTGTGCTCGTCGTCGATTTCCCAGTACTTCGTGTCGGCGTACTTCGACTCCGGTCCGTGGGAGGACTACGTGCGGTCGCTGATCGAGATCTATCGCCGCCGGCGCGATGTGATGCTCGACGCGCTCGCCGACTACTTCCCCCGCGAGGCCGAGTGGACCCATCCCGAGGGCGGGCTGTTCATCTGGGCGACGCTGCCCGACTACATCGACACGACCGACCTGCTGGCGCGCGGACTCGAGGAGCACGTCGCGTTCGTGCCGGGCCGCGCCGCGTACGTCGACGGGCGCGGCGGCTCGTCGATGCGGCTGAACTTCTCGGGCGTTGGTGTTGACGACATCCGGGAGGGGCTCAAGCGGCTCGGCGAGATCGTCCGCGAGCAGGTCGAGCTGTACGGCACGCTGACGGGGACCGCATCGAAGCCGGTCCCGCGGCGCGACCCCGTGTGCGCGGACCCTCTGCGCGCCGACCCCGTGCGCGCCGACCCGCCGACCGGAACCGCCGAGGAGCCGGCGAACGTCCTTCAGTTGCGGCGTAGGCGAGCGTAGGTGAGTCGGATCGCCGTGCTGAAGGGCGGCCGCTCGCTCGAGCGGCAGGTATCGCTGAAGTCGGGCGCGAGGGTCGAGGACGCCCTCGAGCGCCTCGGCCATTCGATCGCCCCGATCGACGTCGGCGCGGACCTCGTCGATCGCCTCACCGCCGACCGGCCGGACCTGGCGTTCGTCGCGCTTCATGGCCGCGACGGCGAGGACGGGACCGTGCAGGAGCTGCTCGAGGTGATGGGGATCCCCCACACCGGCTCTGGCGTCTCGGCGTGCATCCGCGCTGCCGACAAGGTGCTTGCTAAGCACGCCATGCGCGACGTCGGGATCCCGACGCCGGACTTCTACGCCTTCAGCGAGACGGCGTTCCGGGAGCTGGGCGCGGCCCAGGCGCTGCCGGCGATCGAGGAGCGGCTGCAGTTTCCAATCGTGGTCAAGCCGGCCGGGCAGGGGTCGGCGCTCGGGATCAAATTCGCCCGGACCCCCTCGGACGTCCCCAGCGCGCTGATCGCCGCGTTCTCGTACGACCGCAAGGTGCTGCTCGAACGCTACGTCGCCGGCCGCGACCTCGCGGTGTCGGTGATCGACGAGGGCGGAGTGCCGCGAGCGCTCCCGATCGTCGAGGCGGTGCCCGAGCAGGAGGACTTCTACGACTTCGAGTCCCGCTACGAGATCGGGCGCACGCGGTTCGTGTGCCCGGCCGAGCTCGAGGAGCCGGTCGCGGAACGAGCAGCCTCGCTGGCGCTCGAGGTGTACGCGCTGCTGGGCTTGTCGGGGTTCGCCCGCGTCGACCTGATGCTCGAGTCGGGCACCGACGAGCTGTACGTGCTCGAGGCCGACTCCATCCCCGGGCTGACCGAGACCAGCCTGTTGCCGCAGGCAGCCGACGCGGCCGGGATCGGATTCGACGAGCTGATCGGTCGGATCGTCGCCGCTGCGGTGGGTCAAAACCCGACACTCGACGACCCGTCGCGGTCGAGCGTTCCGTTGTGACCCGTATACGTGTCCGAATCTACATTCGGCGGCGAGACGACGGCGAGTGCGGGGTTGTGACCCTCGGGAGAAGCCGCGCGACGGCTATTCGCCGGCGAAGTCTTCCGGCGTCACGTGGTCGAGGAAGTCTTTGAACTTCTCGACGACCTCTTCGGTGTCCTCGACCTCGTGCTCAAACTCGATCGCGGACTCGGCGATCACTTCGTCGGCGGCGTAGATCGGGGCGCCGGCGCGGACCGCCAGCGCCAGCGCGTCGCTCGGACGCGAGTCGATCTCGAGCTCGCGTCCGTTCACGCGGAGGCTGATCGACGCGTAGAAGGTGTTCTCGCGCAGTTCGGTGACTGCGACGCGGGTGCACTCGACGTCGAGCTCGCCGAGGACATCGGACAGCAGGTCATGCGTCATTGGCCGCGGAGTCGATGCGCCCTGGAGCTTCATCAGGATCGCGGCGGCCTCCGGGTGGCCGATCCAGATCGGCAGGAACTTGTTGTTCTCGACGGTCTTCAACAGCACGATCGGCTGCTTACCAACCATGTCGAAGCTCACGCCGTAGATGACCATCTCCTGCACGTCCAGCTCCTAGATCGTTGGGGTGTGGCAAGTATAGGCCGCTGCCCGGGGTTGCCCAGCAGCCCGGTCCGGGGGTGGGCGGGGCCGATTTCAGTCGATCTGGCCCTCCTCTTGAAGCACCTGACGGGCGATCGCCAGGGCCGAGTTCGACGCCGGCACGCCGGCGTACACCGCCGTGTGGATGAAGATCTCGTTGATCTCATCGGCGGTCAGACCGTTCCGCAAGGCCGCGCGCACATGCATTCCCACCTCGTTCTCGGCACGCATCGAGATCAGCGCGGCGAGCGTGATCGCACTCCGCGTCCGGCGATCCAGGCCCGGCCGAGACCACACGCCCCCCCACGCATAGCGCGTGATGAACTCCTGCCACGGCGCGCCGAAGCTGCCGGCGTTGGCGGTTGCGCGATCGACGTGCTCGTCCCCGAGCACCTCCCGGCGCGTCTTCATTCCGACATCGAAGTCGCTCACTCCTCACTCCTCCGCTTCAGTCAGGAATCTAAGGATCATGGCCGTGGTCAGATCGGGGCGTTCGACGGTCGCCAGGTGGGCGGCGGGCGAGATGACTTCGAACCGCGCCCCCGGGATCAAGTCCGCGATACGCCGCCCGTGCTCGGGGGGCGTCGACGGATCCTGTTCGCCGGCGATGACTAGCGTGGGGGCGGCGATCGACGGCAGGTCAGGAGTGAGGTCCATCTCGGCGATCGCCTCGCAGCAGCCGGCGTAGCCCTCCTGTGGAGTGGCGGTAAGGATGCCTCGCAGTCGCCCGACCTCGTCCGGGTTGGCGGCCGCGAACCCGGCGGTGAACCAGCGACCGAGAACCGCGTCGGCGACCGCCCCCACTCCTTCGGCGCGCACGATCGCCGCCCGCTCGTGCCAGGCCGACGGGGGGCCGAGCTGAGCCGACGTACAGCACAAGACGAGGCGCTCGACCCGCTCGGGTGCGTGGGCGGCCACCCACATGCTGATCATCCCCCCGATCGAGAGCCCGCACAGCGACGCGCGCTCGATCCCCAGCCGGTCGAGGAGCGCGAGCAAATCGCCGCCGAGATCGGCGATCGAGTACGGGCCCGGCGGAACTGGCGAGGACCCGTGGCCCCGGATGTCGTAGCGAAGCGTGCAGAAGCGCGGCTTGAGCAGCTCCGCCTGCGGCCCCCACATCGTGAGATCGGTGCCGAGCGACCCGGTGAACACGAGCCCCGGTGAGCCGCGCTTGCCGCGGAACTCGTGGCGCAAGTCAACCGGCACGATGCGCCGCCAGCGCCCGGTCGATCAGCTCGGCCGCGATCCCGAGATACGCCCCTGGGTCTAGGGCGGCGTCCACCCCGTCCGAACCGAGCGAATCGGCGACCGCGGACTGCTCGAGCAGCACGTCCCGAAAGGTCCGCCCGGACTGCACCGACTGGCGCGCCGCGTGCTCCACCAGGTCCTGGGCATTCGCGCGCCCGAGCGCCGGCGTAAGTGCCGAGGCGACGCTCTCGCTCATCACCAAGCCGCCGGTCAGGTCCATGTCCGCGCGCATCTTCTCAGGGTCGACCTCGAGTCCAGCGAGCAGCTCGCGAACAAGCGCCGCCGCTGACCCAGTCAGGCGCAGCAGCGCCGGCAACGTCTCCCACTCGGCCTGCCACGTCCCGGCGCCGCGTTCGTGCTCCTGCACCATCGCCCCGAGCATCGTCGCCACGAGACCGGGGGCGCGCTGCGCGCACGCGACGAGCCCGATCGCGCCGACCGGGTTGCGCTTGTGCGGCATCGTCGAGGAGCCCCCGCGGCCCGCGCCCCCGCCCTCGACCACCTCGGCGACCTCGGTCTGCGCGAGCAGCACGACGTCGCGTCCGATCTTCCCGGTCACTCCCATCGCCTCTCCGAGCGCCGACGCGATCCGCGCGGGTCGGAGCCGGATCGTGTGCCACGGCAGGTCGGGGGCCGGCAGGTCCAGGTGGCGTGCCAGCTCCGCCGCCACGTCGAGGCCGCGATCGCCGAGGCTCGCCAACGTGCCGACCGCGCCCCCGAACTGCAAAGCAAGCTCGTGCTCCCGAACGTGGGCCAGGCCCTCGACCGCCCCGTCGAGGCCGGCCAGCCACCCCGCGGCCTTAAGGCCGAAGGTCACCGGCAGCGCCTGCTGGAGCAGCGTCCGCCCCGGCTCGACCGCCCCGGCGTGCCGCTCGACCAACTCCGCGCAGTTTTCGGCGGCCGCCGACAGGTCCGCGACGATCAGATCGAGCGCCCGTCGGGTGACGAGCATCATCGCCGTGTCGACCACGTCCTGGCTTGTCGCGCCCGTGTGGAGGTACGCGGCCGCGCTCGGTGAGAGCTGCCGGCGGAGCGCGCGCAGCAGTCCTGGAACCGGCGTGCCCTGATCCCCGGTGGCGCGTCCGAGCTCAGCGAGATCCAGCTCGAGGGCTCCCTGCCGAAACGCCGTCTCCAGCTCATCGGCCGCCTCGCCCGGAGCAATCTCCAACACCGCCAAGGCCCGTAGCAGCGCGGCCTCGAACTCGACCATCGCGTCGACGAGCGCGCTATCGCTCACGGCCGCGGCGACATCGCCGTGGGCGAACAGGCCGGAATAGAGACTCGCGTCGCTCACGCCCTCGGCGCTCGACGCCATCTCAGGGCCTATCGGGTGCCGCCGCGTGAGCCAAGCGGGCGGGGGCGAGGCGGCGGGTTGGTCGCCTCGAGCGAATGCGCGAACGACGCCATCGCGGTTCGCACCACCTCCACCGTCTCGGACGGGAGGTCCCCCAGCATGTCCGCCTCGATCCGGTCCATCGAGCCGTCGCAGCGATCGAGGATCTCGAGGCCCTTGGCGGTTACCGACGCCCGCAGGACCCGCCGGTGCTTGGGATCGGGCCGGCGGCGTACGAGCCGGCGCCGCTCGAGGCCGGAGATCACGAGGTTCATCGCTTGGGGGGTCACGAGCGCCCAGCGCGCCAGCTGCGCGCACGACAGGCCGTCGCGCTCGCGCAACAGGCTGAGCGTCACATACTCAGGCGTTGATACCCCGTGCACCCGCATCTCCTCGTCGAGGCGCGCCCGCAGCCGGCGCTCCACGCGATACACGAGGTATCCGACGCGCGGAACCGCCGCCGATTTCTCAGCTGAGCCGAGCTTGGGCATGGCCGCACCGGTCACCGGCGCAACCTTAGTGCCTCACCCCGCCGTCTCGTGCACTTGCGCCACCAAAGCATTGACAAGCAGCTTGCGATACGAATATGTTTGATCATTACAACGCCGGCTATCGAGGGAGGGCTCGTGATCGGAGGTAGAAAACTCGCTGCGCTCGCCGCCGCGGCGCTGGTGGCTGCACTGGCATTGATCCCGGCCACGTCGGGCGCACAAACCACGACGTCGACCCACTACACGGGCACGCTCGCCGATGGTGCCATCTGGATCGCCGACGTCCCGACGGCGTGGAACGGCAACGTGCTGCTCTACAGCCACGGGTTCGGGCCGCTGGTGGCGGCCGACTCACCCGACCCGGTCACGCAACAGGCGCTTCTCGACCGCGGTTACGCCCTGGCGGGTTCCTCTTATGACCCCAACGGGTCTTGGTGGGCGCTCGACAGCGCACTGACGGATCAGTTCCAGACACTCACCGCCGTGAAGGCGCTGCTACCGACCTCACCGCGCCACGTGATCGCGTTCGGGACCTCGATGGGCGGGCTGATCAGCGAGCTCGAGGACGAGCACTCGAACGGCCGGCTCGATGCGTCGCTGACGACCTGCGGGATCGTCGCCGGCGGGCTCAACCTCAACAACTACCAGCTGGACGGCGAGTACGCGATGACCCAGCTGGTCAACCCGACGAACGAGAACATCCAACTCGTCAACTTCCCGAACCCGCTCACGACCCCGGGCTCCGGCCTGGCCACCGGGTATGCGCTCGACACCCTCGCCAACCAGGCCCAGACCACGGCGGCAGGACGTGCGCGGCTCGCCCTGGCGATGTCTCTGATGAACGTCGCCGACTGGGCGCCTGGCCAGACGATGCCGTCCCCGTTTGACTTCGGCGCCCAGGAGCAGGGGCAGTACGACATCGAGTTCGCGCCCGCCGGTGGTACGTCGCCGATTCAGACCACGATGGATTTCGTCGAGTTCGGCCGGCCCTATATCGACCTGGCGTCCGGCGGCAGCGCCACCTGGACCAAGGATGTGAATTTCGCCCGGCTGTTGTACACGTCGTCGTACGCGCCCGAGGTCATCAGCCTGTACCGCCAGGCCGGGCTCAACCTGAACCGCGACCTCGACCAGCTGACCCGGAACGCCAACATCACGGCCGACCCGGCCGCGGTCCGCTCGCTCGAGCAGAGCTCGGTGCCGACCGGCCGCCTCCAGGTCCCGGAGCTCGACATGCACACGATCTCCGACCAGCTCGTGCCCGTGCAACAGGAGAACTACTACCGCAACACGGTCGCCTCGGCGGGTCGCAGCCAGCTGCTCCGCCAGGCCTTCGTGCAGCGCCAGCTCCACTGCAACTTCCAGCCGTCCGAGCTGGTCGCGGGCGTGCTGGCGGTGCAGCATCGGGTCGACACGGGCCAGTGGGGATCGGTGGCCACTCCGCAGGCGCTCGAGGCGAGCGCGACCGGCCTCGCGTCCGCCGACCCGAGCCTCGGCGCGCCGGCGATCATTCCGTACCGGCCCGCGCCGCTGTCCGGAAACAACGGGCCATTCGACCCGTTCACCGGCGGCTCTTTCCCGTTCCCGCCCCGCCGCTGGTAAATCGCCTGACCTAAATCGGCGGCTCCCGGGCCACAATATCCGGGATGCCGCCGATTTCCACCCGGCCAGACCGCTCGCTGTGGCCGTGGGCCTGCCTGGGCCTGGCCGGATCGATCCTGGTCGCGCTGGCGGGACCCCACCTCGCCGGCGGGCCGGTCCGGTGGTGGTTCGATCCGTCGCTGGGTGCAGTCGCGTTCTACGCGGGCATCGTGGCCCTGTGCGTCGCGTGGCTCGCACTCGGACGGCTCGTGGTCACGACAGGGCAGCTGCGAATCGTCGGAGCGGCGTGGTGTGTTCCGTTGCTCATCACGGCGCCCCTGTTCAGCCAGGACGCGTACAGCTACCTCGCGCAGGGGACGCTCGTGCACCTCGGGATCGACCCCTACCACCACGCGCCCGCGGTACTCGCGACCGTTGGCCAAGGGCACGTGCTCGGCGCAGTTGACCCGTTCTGGCGCCACACGACGGCGCCCTACGGTCCGCTGTTCCTATGGATCGTGAGCGGGATCGTGGCGCTCACCGGCTCACACCTGATCGGGGGCGTGCTGCTCATCCGCCTCCTCGACCTGGCGGGGCTCGTGCTGCTCGCGATGTTCGTGCCACGGCTCGCCCGCGCGCTTGGCGCGGACCCGGCACGCGCGACGTGGTGGGTGCTCAGTCCGCTCGTCCTGCTCGAGCTGGTGGCGGCGGTGCACAACGATCTTTTGATGATTGGTCTGGTGGTCGCCGGTGTCACATTCGCCATCGAGCGACGGTTGCTGCTGGGCATCGCGTTGTGTGCCCTGGCGGCCACGATCAAGTTGCCGGCGATCGCGGCGATCCCGTTCATCCTCGTGGCCTGGGGCGACCGAAGGACGTGGGTCACGGGCGTCACCGTGGCCGCCGTGGTGGTTCTCGCGGTGAGCGTGATCACCGGCCTCGGGCTTGGCTGGATTTCGACGACCGTGTTCTCGACGCCGGACAAGGTGCGGCTTGCGATCACACCCGCGACCGCGCTCGGCTGGACGGTCGCCCAGCTCGTACCGGTCGGGGCGCACGGCCTCGAGTCGGCTTTAGGCGTCGTCGCGTTCGGGGCGTCGCTCGTGCTCGGCGCGGTGCTGCTGTGGCGCTCGCGACGCGAGAGCATGGTGCGCAACCTCGGGATCGCGCTGATCGCCGTCGCCGTCTGCGGGCCCGCCGCGTGGCCGTGGTACCTCACCTGGGGGCTCGTGCTGCTCGGCGCGTGTCCCCGGATCCAGGACTCGCGCGCGCTGGCGGTGGCGGTCGCCGCGACCGTGCTCGTGGTCAAGGCCGACGGCATCCTGGCCTTCCCGCTGCGCACCGCGCCGGTGTTCGTGGTCCTGTACCTGGCGGTCGCGGTCACCGCCGCGGTCGTCGTGTGGCGCCGGCGACCCGCGGTCCGAACCGCTGGCCTCCGTCCACTGGCCGAATCCTGATGGCGACGCAGACTGAGCTCCCGCGAGCCCGTACGCCCGAGGCGGCGGTTCCGGTCGCGGAACGCGACCGCTTCTTGAACGTGGCCGTGGTGGCGCTACCCGCGGTGGTCGCGCTCGCGCTGTGCGTGATCGAGCTGACGACTCGCAGCCTATGGCTCGATGAGGCCGCGACCGTCGCGATCGCCGGCCGGCACGGCTCGGCGTTCTGGCACGCGGCGGCACACGACGGCGGGAACATGCTCGGCTACTACGCGCTGCTGCACGTGCTGGTCGGGTGGTTCGGCCACGGCGCGTTCGTGATCCGGCTGCCGTCGGCGATCGCGGCGGCGGGGACGGCCGGCGCCACGAGCGTGCTCGGTCTGCGCCTGTTCGACCGCCGGATAGCGCTCGCCGCGGGGCTGCTGACCGCGGTCAGCCTCCCGCTGGTGTTCTGGGGCCAGGACGCGCGGGGGTATGCGGCGATGGTGGCGCTGGTGGCGGGGTCGTTCGTCGCCTTCGCCGCGATCGTCGACGAACCGCGCCGGCGAGGCCCGTGGATCGCCTACGTCGTCCTCACCACGTTGTCCGTCTACGCGAGCTACGTCGCGATCTTCGCGCTGCCCGCGCAGCTGCTCGCACTCGTCTGGCGGCGGACGGCCTGGCGCCAGGTGCTCGGAGCGATGGCGGCGTGCGCGCTGTGCTGGATCCCGCTGGCGGTACTCGCGCTGAGCCGCGGCTCGGGGCAGCTGTTCTGGATCGGGCGGCCGAACTTCAAGCTCGAGCGCCAGGTCATCGGGGCGCTCACTTCCGCCGGGTTCGAGCCCAACTTCCGGCCCAGTATCGTCGCCACGCCGTTGGCGATCCTGACGTTGGCGCTGCTGGTGTTCGCCGTGGCCAGGATCGTCCGGCGACGCGAATGGGGTGCGGTACTGGCGCTGTCGTGGCTCGTCCTTCCCGTTGGGCTGATGTTGATTTGGTCGTTCGTCGGTCAGCCGATCTTCACGCCTCGCAACCTGCTCGTGTCGCTGCCCGCGGTTGCGCTGCTGCTCGCCTGGGTGATCATGAGCAGCCGGATCTCGCCCGTGGTCGCGTGGGGCGCGGTCGCGGTCCTGATCGCGCTCAGGGCGGTCGCGCTCGTCCCGAGCTACGGCACCTCGCCCGAGAACTGGCGCGCCGCCACCGCGTACGTGGCCCAAGCCGCCCAACCGGGCGACTGCATCGCGTTCTATCCGCTCGACGGATCGATGCCGTTCGACTACTACGCCGGCCGACCGGTGGAGCCCCACGTCGAGCAGTACCAGACGCCGGCGGTTTCGTCTCACTGCTCCCGGGTCTGGCTGGTAGCGAGCCATCAGGGGCTGCCGACGGGAACGGCCGCTTCGCGCGCGCACTATGCGCGGTACGTGGCGGTGCGCGACGCGCTGGCGCGCCGGTATACGCACCACACCACGCGGTCGTTCGGCTACGCCAGCGTGATCTGGGTGTCGCTGTTCAGTCGCTGACCGCCGGCGGTCTGTTTGAACGGCGGGCACCTGAGGGTGGGCGGAGGTTGGTTGCGGGCGCGCGGCGCTCAACCCTCCCAGGACCATGCATAACCTGACAATCGACGTGCCAGGCCGGAACCGTGGCAGATCTCGCATGCCCCACATGCCTGAGATGACGCGGTCCCGGTGGTCGGCGCCAAATGTCAGGTTCTGCAGGTCGGCGGCGCCACCGGGGCCTTGGTCCGCAGGCAAGCCAGCCGCACCCCCTCCAGATGCCCGCCGTTAAAGACCCGTCGGCCACGACCGGCCAGTGATCAAACGACTACGGCCGGAGCGTCGTCCCGACGAACGTCAGCGCGCTCAGTCCCACGAGCGCCATCCCGTTGACCCACAGCAACGCCGTCCACCACTTGCCATGGACGTAGCGCGCGAGCACGATCACCGCCGGAAATGCGGTGATCACCAGCCGCGGGTTCGGCGGCGTGTACTCGGAGGTCATCGCGAGCCAGCTGATCCCGAGCGTCCACACGATCGCCTCGATCGACATCTCGCGCCAGTTGAGCAGGACCAGCACCAGCAGCACGATCAGGATGACCGCGCCGATGAGACCGACGACGAGGTTGAGGTCGATCGTCGGGTGGTTGAAGTGACGGAGCGAGATCTGCGATGCCGTGATCTGCGCCAGATGGACGATCGCGAGCGGATCGGTCTTCTCGCTCCACCCGTCGCGCTGTGCGATAAAGCTCGCGAACGGGGATCCGGTCCACGTCCACAGGAAGCCTGCGAACGCCCCCACGCCAACCAGCGACAGCGCCGGCGCGATCAGGCTACGGAGCGCCGAGCGGTCGCCAAAGCCACGCCGCCGGAGCTCGAGCAGCGCCGACACGGCACACACGACCACGAGCACGAGCGCCTCCGGCTCGGTCGCGGTGGCTACTGCCGCCAGCGCGCCGGCCAGCACCCAGCGGCGCTTCTGGAGCGCGAGGATGCACCCCGCCGCGAACGCGAGCAGGACTCCCTCGGCATACACCATCGAGAACACCACCGATCCCGGGAACAGGCAGAAGATCAGGACCGCCTTGCGGCCGGCGTGCTCGCCCCACCACCCGGTCGCGAGCCGCTGGACGAGCACGGTCGCGACGAGGCCGGCGACGCCGGCGACGATTACGCCGGCGATCGTGCTGGAGAGGATCTCCCAGTGCGCGATCGGAACGACGAATACGTGAGAGACGGCCCACACGATGCCCGGGTAGACGGGGAAAAAGCCGAGCGTCGTCTGAAC
>OBLV0100000497.1_pt1 | contig 11999 bp, 10 predicted proteins | sample 1520071 | NCBI WGS metagenome assembly OBLV01 (sample SAMEA3888446, study PRJEB22518) | metagenome | reverse complement strand
TCGTGATGTGACTGGAGTTCAGACGTGTGCTCTTCCGATCTCCGAAGATCGGTGACCTGATCGGCGAGGCGATGACCAAGGTCGGCGAGGATGGGGTCATCACCGTGGAGGAGTCGTCCACGACAGCTACCGAGTTGGAGATCACCGAGGGCATCGCGTTCGACAAGGGCTACGTCTCGCCGTACTTCGCCACCGACGCGGAGCGGATGGAGACGGTGCTGGCCGACGCCCACATACTGCTGCACCGCGACAAGATCTCCTCGATCCAGGACCTGCTGCCGATGCTGGAGCTGATCAGCCAGTCCGGCAAGCCGCTGCTCATCGTGGCGGAGGACATCGAGGGTGAGGCGCTGTCCACCCTCGTGGTCAACGCGATCCGCAAGACGCTGGCGGTCGTGGCAGTCAAGTCGCCGTACTTCGGGGACCGCCGCAAGGCGTTCCTGGACGACCTCGCCGTCGTGACCGGAGCCCAGGTGGTCGACCCCGAGATCGGTCTCACCCTCGCGGAGGTCGGGCCCGAGGTGCTCGGCCGGGCCCGGCGCATCGTGGTCACCAAGGACGAGACCACGATCGTCGAGGGTGGCGGCGAGTCGGCTGATGTCGAGGCTCGCGCGGCTCAGCTCCGCCGCGAGATCGAGGCAACCGACTCCGACTGGGATCGCGAGAAGCTGCAGGAACGGCTGGCCAAGCTCGCCGGCGGGGTAGCGGTGGTCAAGGTGGGTGCGGCCACCGAAACCGAGCTCAAGGAGCGCAAGGCCCGGATCGAGGATGCGGTGGCAGCCGCCAGGGCAGCGGCCGAGGAGGGCATCATTCCCGGTGGTGGCGTGGCACTGGTGCACGTCGCCGCCTCGGTCGGGGATCTCGGTCTGCACGGCGACGAGGCCACCGGTGTCGCCATCGTGCGGGCGGCATGCGCGGCTCCGGTGCGCTGGATCGCGGCCAATGCCGGCTTCGAGGGCTCGGTCGTCGCCGCCAAGGTAGCCGGGATGGAGTGGGGCCATGGCTTCGACGCCGAGTTGGAGACCTATGGCGACCTGGCTGCCGCGGGTGTCGTCGACCCGGTGAAAGTAGCTCGCTCAGCGATCGTCAACGCCGCGTCCATCGCCCGGATGGTCCTCACCACCGAGAGTGCGGTGGTGGACAAGCCGGAGAAGGCACCAGCGGCGGGGCAGGGGCATGGCCACGGCCATGGGCACTGACAGGGTCACGGGTGGGTATGTGAGCCGGCTCGGGTGACCGCCACCCGGATGGCTGCCACGACCTGCTGACACACCACAGGATGGCCCCGCGACCCGACTGCCGGGTTGCGGGGCCATCCCGCACAGACATTAGGTAGCCGCAATGCCCGAATCATCCGTGTTCACGGTACTGCCGTGAACCGCTCACACTCGGTAGAGTGAGCGTTGCTCCACATCGGTGATGGCCGTCGTTCGGAGTGCGGCTAGCGGTTCTTGACGGAAATCCATCAGATCGTGTCAAGTTCCGGCTCCCCATGACCGATAGGGAGGTGGGCACATCAGTTGGCAGCAGGAGAGGAGTCCTTCCGTGACCGCAGTTCTCATCTGCGACGACCGGCGAAGCGTCCGTGAGGGGCTCACTCGAGTGATGTCCGCGGTCCCTGGCGTCGCCCGGATCGACTGCGTGGCACACGGTGACGAGCTGTTAGCTCGCTACTCCCGGCAGCCGGTGGATGTGGTCCTGGTAGGTACCCAGCGCGCGGTTCCGGCTGGGGTGGAGGCCACCCGGCGGCTCGTGTCAGCACATCCGCAGGCCAACGTCATCGTCTTCGGTGCGCCGGATGACGCGGGAAGTATCGCTGCGGCGATCGCCGGAGGCGCCCGCGGCTACCTGCGATGGGATGCGTCACGTCCAGAACTCGTCGCGGCGCTGGCCCACACCCTGGCCAGCACGTCGGTGCCGGCGCCCCGGCCCCCTTCCGACCCTGGCGTCCAGCTCACCGAACGGGAGTTGCAGGTTCTGCGCGGGATGAGCCAGGGCAAGAGCAACGGGCAGATCGGCCGGGAGCTGTATCTCTCCGAGGACACGGTGAAGACCCACGCCCGTCGGCTTTTCCGCAAGCTCGGGGTGCGGGATCGGGCCCAGGCGGTCGCTCACGGTTTCCGCCGCGGTCTGGTGGCGTGAGCAGCGAGTGAGCTGAGTACGTGAACGGTGACGGCCGGTGGCAACGCCACCGGCCGTCACCGTTTCACTCTTCGGGGGTCTGCATACAGCGGCGATACCGCGTTCAGTACCCGATCGGTGTACCACTACGGTTCCCCCTGAGGTGGCCGCGTCTCAGGATGGTGACAGATGGTCGGGACTACAGAGCGTCCACCGCCGGTCGGTGCACAGCCCGACCGGTCCCTCGTCGTAACGGCAGGGCTGCATTCTGCGATGACCGCTGTGGGGGACGACCTCGAGGTCCTGATCGGTGACGCCGTCGATGGCAAGCGAGAAGCCGTCGAGGGTGTTCTCCGCCGGATCCGTCCCCTCGTGGTGCGGTACTGCCGCGCTCGTGTCGGTGGCCAGGAGAAGACATTCGCTTCGGCGGATGACATAGCCCAGGAGGTGTGTCTCGCGGTGCTCACGGCCCTGCCCAGTTACCGCGACCAAGGCCGGCCATTCCTCGCCTTCGTGTACGGCATCGCCGCGCACAAGGTGGCCGATGCACACCGGTCGTCGGCACGCAATCGCGCTGAGCCGGTCCCCGAGGTCCCTGATACCCAAGACCTGGCAGATGGGCCGGAAGCCCAGGTCATGCAGGGCGAGTTCGCCGGGCGTATGACGAAGCTACTGGACACGTTGCCCGAGAAGCAGCGCGAGATCCTGCGTTTGCGGGTCGTGGTGGGGCTGTCTGCAGAGGAGACTGCCGAGGCTGTCGGCTCGACTCCGGGAGCGGTCCGGGTGGCGCAACACCGGGCTCTGGGTCGGCTGCGCAGCGTGCTGGCATCCGAGGGGGTGGTCTGAGTGCCTGGTCGGGACGAGTTCCCCCGCGCTGGCTACCCGAATGGGGATCCCCTGGAGATGCCCGCTGACCTGACCGCGGTGCAGGCCGATGATGTGCTGCTGGACCTCATCGGCAGGGATTGGCACGCGCCCGGTCCCGCTGACGACGAATTGACCCGGATGCTGTCTGCCTGGCGGCAGGAGGTGCAGGCAGAGCCGGTCGCGGAACTGGTGGACACCAATACCGCGATGGCGATCATCCAAGCCGCCCGCCGCCCCGCCCGCCGGCGTAATCCGGTGTTCGGGCCGATCGCGGCGGCGGCCGCGGTGCTGGTGATCGCCTTCTCCGCGGTGGGTCTGGTCGCCAAGTCCGCGCAACCCGGCGACCAGCTGTGGGGCGTGACCCAGGTGCTGTACAGCGATTACGCCCGCTCGGTGGAGACGGCGGCCGCGGTCCGCACCGAGCTCAACGAGGCGAACACGGCGCTGCGGCAGGGCAAACCCGACCGGGCGAGAGCTGCACTGCGGCACGTCCAGCAGCAGCTACCGGTCATCGGAGAGGCCGAAGGGCGCACCGATCTCACTGCTCGCCACCGCCAGCTCGAGGAGATGCTGCAAGGGTCGCCCGAGACGCCGCCGCCGGGGGCCCCGGCACCCTTCATGCCCAGGGTCGGCGGCAAGGTCACCACATCGGAGGGGTCGGGCGACGCGTCCTCCTCCGCCGACCTCAGCAACTCGCCGACGCCCATGGACGGGATGCCCAGCGGTATGCCGGACAGTGGATCCAGCCGGATTCACCCTGGCCGGGACTATCCGGGCGGCCAGTATCCGCGCCCTGGGTTCGGTGCTCCGGACAGCAGGATGCCCGATGGCAGCTCCGCAAGCCGGGTCGGCCCTCCCGGCAGTGATGTCTCCGGCGGCGGGAATGCCGATGGTCCCGGGGCAGTGGGACCGGACGGGGCTTCGAAGGACGGAGCGCAGGGTGATCCCCGCCCCCCGGATAGCAGCCCCTCAGACCCGGGGAGCCGGGTGGGCGATATGCCACGGCCTGGCCACCTGAGGCATGGCCACCACCACCACGGCAGCGAGACGCCGATCTGTGAGCGACCCGGTCCGCGACCACCGTACTGCGGCTGAGCCCCGACCCGGGCTGACCGGGCTGGCGAATGGCGCTATCTGTAGCCGCCTTCAGCTGCTGCTCTCCGCGAGGACGGCATCGGTGTAGCCGCGGCAGTAGTCCCAGCTCACGTACCCGGCCGGGTCCGGGTCGTAGGCCGGCTCGTGCGGTCGCATCCGGCCCGCTTCCAGGAGCTGCTGCAGGCTCGAGCGCAGCAGCTGCCAATCGTGGTAATGCTGCTCGGCGCAGTCAGGGCAGTCGACCACGATCCCACGCAGTCCGCGGGGAGCGAGAAGAGCCTGGTAGACGGCCAGGTCACTCAAGTCAGCGAGTAGCCCGGCGCGCTCCTCGTCATCCAGTGGCTCCTCGACCGCATCACCGGAGTGATCGAACGCTTCCAGCGCCAGCGACGGGTCCTCCGGGTCACCGGCGAACGGGTCGGGGGGAAGTGAGTCGTGCGCCACGGCTGGCACGGTACTCGCCCGGCGGACAGACCTGTCACAGACACACGGGAATGACCGCCGGAGACGGATACCATCGTCGCATGACCAGCGAGCTCACCGCGTCCGGCTTGCCGTCGAAGTTCGCGCTGCTCGGTTTGACCTTCGATGACGTCCTGCTGCTCCCCGCCGAGTCCGACGTGGTGCCCGCGGAGGTCGACACCTCGACCAGACTGTCCCGGAACATCACGCTGCGGGTTCCGCTGGTCTCCTCGGCGATGGACACGGTGACCGAGGCGCGGATGGCCATCGCCATGGCCCGCAACGGCGGGATGGGGGTGCTGCACCGCAACCTGCCGGTGCAGGAGCAGGCGGCCCAGGTCGAGGTGGTCAAGCGCTCCGAGGCCGGAATGGTGACCGACCCGGTGACCTGCCTGCCCGGGGACACCCTGGCCGATGTGGACGCGCTCTGCGCCCGGTACCGGATCTCCGGAGTGCCCGTTGTGGATGCTGGCGGAGTCCTCGTGGGGATCATCACCAACCGGGACATGCGCTTCGAAGTCGACCACGGCAAGCGGGTCGCCGAGGTGATGACCAGGCCCCCGCTGATCACCGCGCAGGTAGGGGTCACCGCGGAGGCAGCGCTGGGCCTGCTGCGCCGGCACAAGATCGAGAAACTTCCGATCGTCGACGGGAACGGCAGGCTGCGCGGCCTGATCACGGTCAAGGACTTCGTCAAGACCGAGAAGTACCCGCTCGCTACCAAGGACCCGGACGGGCGGCTGCTGGTGGGCGCCGCGGTCGGGGTCGGCGACGATGCCCGGCAGCGGGCCATGACGTTGGTCGAGGCCGGGGCTGACGTGCTGGTCGTGGACACCGCGCACGGGCATTCCCGCGGAGTGCTGAAGATGATCAGCATGCTCAAGGCCGAGCTGGGGTGCACCGTCGACGTGATCGGCGGCAACGTCGCCACCCGAGCGGGAGCCCAAGCGCTGGTCGATGCCGGTGCGGACGCGGTCAAGGTCGGGGTGGGGCCTGGCTCGATCTGCACCACCCGGGTCGTCACCGGGGTCGGGGTGCCGCAGATCAGCGCCATCTTCGAGGCGGACCGCGCGTGCCGCCCGGTGGGGGTACCGGTGATCGGCGACGGCGGCATCCAGTACTCCGGGGATATCGCCAAAGCGATCGTGGCCGGAGCCAGCTCGGTGATGCTGGGCAGCCTGCTGGGCGGAACCGCGGAAGCGCCGGGTGATCTGATCCTGGTCGACGGTGAGCAGTACAAGACCTACCGGGGGATGGGCTCGGTGGGGGCGATGGCCTCCCGAGAGCGCGGCCGATCGTTCTCCCGGGATCGCTACTTCGCCGACGACCTGCTCTCCGATGACAAGCTGGTGCCCGAAGGCATCGAGGGCCGGGTCCCGTTCCGCGGGCCACTGTCGCTGGTGGTCCACCAGCTGGTGGGAGGCTTGCGGGCCGCGATGGGCTACGCCGGGGCGGCGACGATCCCGGCACTGCAGGGCGCGCAGCTGGTGCGGGTCACCGCGGCGGGCCTGAAGGAGGGGCACCCGCACGACATCACCATGACGGTGGAAGCCCCGAACTACGCGGTGCGCTGAGATGCGCGACCTGGTGGAGATCGGGATGGGCCGCACCGCGCGGCGCGCCTACGGCTTCGACGACGTCCAGATCGTCCCGTCCCGGCGGACCCGCTCCTCCCGCGAGGTCTCCACCGCCTGGCAGATCGATGCCTACCGGTTCGACATCCCGCTGGTCACCCATCCCACCGACGCCATCGTGTCCCCGACGATGGCGGTCCGGATCGGCCAGCTGGGCGGGCTGGGGGTGCTCAACGCCGAGGGGCTGTGGGCCCGCCATCCCGATGTCGACAAGCTGCTGTTCCGGCTCACCTCCGCGATGGACGAGGCCGACGAGGCGGCGGCGGTGCGGCTGCTGCAGCAGTGGCACGCGGCCCCGGTCCGCCTCGAGCTGCTCACCGAGGCGATCAGCCAGGTCGCCGAGTCCGGCGTCACGGTGGCCGTGCGGGTCAGCCCGCAGCACGCTCGCGACCTCGCTCCCGAGCTGGTCGCCGCAGGGGTGGAGATCCTCGTGGTGCAGGGCACGATCGTCTCGGCCGAGCACGTCTCCCGAGCCACGGAGCCGCTCAACCTCGTGGAGTTCACCGCGTCGATGGACGTTCCGGTCATCGCTGGCGGAGTGGGTGACTACCGCACCGCGATGCACCTGATGCGCACCGGCGCAGCCGGCGTGATCGTCGGCTACGGGGCGGGGGAGAGCACCTCCACCGCTGACGTGCTCGGCATCGGGGTGCCGATGGCCACCGCGGTCGCCGACGCGGCCGCCGCCCGGCGGGACTACCTCGATGAGACGGGTGGCCGCTATGTGCACGTGATCGCCGACGGTGGCATGCGGACCAGCGGTGACCTGGCCAAGGCGATCGCCTGCGGGGCGGATGCCGTGATGCTCGGTGAGCCACTGGCCGCCGCGGCCGAGGCGCCCGGTAACGGGTTGTACTGGACCGCCGCCGCGGCCCACCCGTCGCTGCCGCGCAGCCACGTCACCGATGTGCCGGAGGGCTCGATCGGCGTCGACACCCTGCTGTTCGGCCCCTCCACCGACCCCGGCGGCACCGTGAACCTGTTCGGCGCGCTGCGCCGGGCGATGGCCAAGACCGGATACTCGGAGCTCAAGGAGTTCCAGAAGGTCGGCCTCACCGTCCGCCCCTGACCCCGCCGCTTCACCCTGCGTGCCCCGGCTTCACCGTCCCGCCTTCCGGAGTGCCCTACATGCGCCGAGGGCTGCTCGGCTCGTTGTGAGCAGCCCTCCTGTCGAACTCGGCGCGCATGAGGCTGTAGCAGGGCAGGGGCGGATCGCTTCGCAGTCGTAATACCCTCGGCGGTGCGAGGAGGTAGCGTGTGGGTGAGGTCGACTACGACGTGGCGGTGGTCGGTTCCGGCTTCGGCGGTAGCGTGGCCGCACTGCGGCTGACCGAGAAGGGTTACCGGGTCGGCGTGCTCGAAGCGGGCCGACGCTTCGCCGACCACGAGCTGGCGGAGACGTCCTGGCAGCTGCGCAAGTTTCTCTGGGCCCCGGCTCTGCGTTGCTACGGCATCCAGCGCATCCACCTGCTGCGGGATCTCGTCGTGCTGGCCGGCGCCGGCGTCGGCGGGGGGTCGCTGAACTACGGCAACGTCCTCTACCGGCCGCCGGAGGCGTTCTACCGCGATCGGCAGTGGGCGCACCTCGCCGACTGGCGCAGCGAGCTCGCCGGCCATTACGACCAGGCGGAACGGATGCTAGGGGTGACGACCTACCCCGGGGTCACCGCCGCGGACGAGGTGATGCGGCAGGTCGCGAACGATATGGGGGTCTTCAAGAGCTACCAACCCACGCAGGTCGGGGTGTTCTTCGGCCGGCCGGGTGTGGAGGTGGACGATCCCTACTTCGGTGGTGCCGGCCCCCGGCGGACCGGGTGCATCGAGTGCGGCTCCTGCATGACGGGCTGCCGAGTCGGGGCCAAGAACACCCTGGTGAAGAACTACCTGTACCTCGCGGAGCAGGCCGGGGCCGTGGTGCACCCGCTGACCACGGTGACCGCGGTGCGCCCGCAGCCGGACGGGACCTGGTGCCTCGATGCCGTGCGCACCGGCCAGCGGTGGCGCCGGACGGTCCGCGCGAACCAGGTGGTGCTGTCCGCGGGCACCTGGGGAACCCAGCAACTGCTGCACCGGATGCGCGATAGTGGCGTGCTGCCCCGGCTCTCACCCCGGCTGGGCGAGCTGAGCCGGAGCAACTCCGAGGCGATCGTCGGGGCCAGCCGGATCGGGGTGGACCCGCAGCGCGACTATTCCCGCGGCGTGGCCATCACCTCCTCCTTCTATCCCGACGAGCACACCCACATCGAGCCGGTCCGTTACGGCCGGGGCAGCAACGCGATGGGCCTGCTGCAGACCGTGTCCACCGACGGGGCGTCGGGCACGCCGCGCTGGCGGCAGCTGGTGCAGATCGTGGCGCGCCATCCGGTCCGGACCGCGCGGCTGCTCTCGCTGCGGCGCTGGAGTGAGCGAACGGTGATCCTGCTGGTGATGCAGACCCTGGACAACTCGCTGAGCACCTACCGCCGTCGGGGCCGGCTCACCTCGCGGCACGGTCATGGTGAGCCGCACCCGACGTTCATCCCCGCCGGCTTCCGGGCCGCCCAGCTCACCGCCACGCACCTGGGAGGCACCGCGGGAAGTACCTGGGGTGAGCTGTTCGAGATCCCCATGACGGCGCATTTCCTCGGCGGCGCGGTCATGGGTGCCACCGCCACCGAGGGCGTCATCGACCCCTACCACCGGGTACACGGCTACCCGGGGCTGTCCGTGGTGGACGGCTCCGCGGTCAGCGCCAACGTCGGCTCGAACCCGGCGCTGACCATCACCGCGCTCGCGGAGCGTGCGTTCGCGCTCTGGCCGGACAAGGGTGCCCCGGACCTGCGGCCGGGGCACTCGTGAGTGCGATTGGGTGCCAGGACACCGTTTCCCACTCACGACCAGTGCTGGTGGTCGACTTCGGAGCGCAGTACGCGCAGCTGATCGCCCGGCGGGTGCGCGAGGCGCAGGTGTACTCCGAGGTCGTGCCACACACCATCCCGGTGTGCGAGCTGCTGGCCCGCGAGCCGGCGGCGATCGTGCTCTCCGGCGGGCCGGCCAGCGTGTATACCCCCGGGGCACCCCGAATCGACCCGGAGTTGTTCGAGGCCGGGGTACCGGTGCTGGGCATCTGCTATGGCTTCCAGGCGATGGCCGACGCGCTGGGCGGTGCGGTGGCGCAGACCGGGGCCCGGGAGTACGGGCGCACTGATCTGCAGGTGCTCGGCGAGGGTGGCGTGCTGCACCGCGAGCTCCCGGCGCACGGACCGGTGTGGATGAGCCACGGCGACGCGGTCACCGCCGCCCCGGAAGGCTTCGTGGTGACCGCGTGTTCGGCAGGTTCCCCGGTGGCGGCGTTCGAGGACATCGCCCGGCGGCTGGCCGGGGTGCAGTATCACCCTGAGGTGGTGCACTCCCCGCACGGTCAGGAAGTACTGCGCCGGTTCCTGCACGAGGTCGCCGGGATCCGGCCGAGCTGGACCACCGCGAACGTCATCGAGGAGACGGTTGCGGCGATCCGGGCCCAGGCTCGTGACGGCGCGCTGATCTGCGGTCTGTCCGGCGGGGTAGACTCCGCGGTTGCTGCCGCGCTGGTGCACCGCGCCGTCGGAGACGCCCTGACCTGCGTGTTCGTTGACCACGGCTTGCTGCGGGCTGGGGAACGGGCCCAGGTGGAGCGGGACTATGTGGCCGCGACGGGAGTCCGGCTGGTCACCGTCGACGCTCGAGAGCAGTTCCTGTCCGCGCTGGCGGGGGTCGTGGACCCCGAGCGGAAAAGAAAGATCATCGGCCGGGAGTTCATCCGGGTCTTCGAGGCCGCGGCCCGGGACCTGCAGGCCGACGCGGGCCGCCGGGGCCAGCAGATCCGCTTTCTGGTGCAGGGCACCCTGTACCCGGACGTGGTCGAGTCCGGCGGCGGGTCGGGCGCGGCGAACATCAAGAGCCATCACAACGTCGGTGGCCTGCCCGAGGATCTCGCCTTCGAGCTGGTCGAGCCGCTGCGCGCGCTGTTCAAGGACGAGGTGCGCCGGGTCGGGCTGGAGCTGGGACTGCCGGAGACGATCGTGCACCGCCAGCCGTTCCCGGGTCCGGGCCTGGCGATCCGGATCGTCGGCCAGGTCACCGGCGAGCGCCTGGAGACGTTGCGCGCAGCGGATGCGATCGCCCGCGAGGAGCTCACCGCGGCCGGGATGGACCGCGACATCTGGCAGTGCCCGGTGGTGTTGCTGGCCGATGTGCACAGTGTCGGCGTGCAGGGCGACGGGCGCACCTACGGGCATCCTGTGGTGCTGCGTCCGGTGTCCAGCGAGGACGCGATGACGGCGGACTGGTCCCGGGTGCCCTACGACGTGCTGGCGCGCATCTCCGGCCGGATCACCAACGAGGTGCCCGAGATCAACCGGGTGGTGCTCGACGTGACGAGCAAGCCCCCGGGCACCATCGAATGGGAATAGGTGTGCCCTGTGAGTGGCTCTTCGATGACGAATTCCCCAGAAATAACGAATCGCCCGCTCTCGTCCACCCGGTGGCACAGCCGTTGCCCAACCGCGACCAACCGTTGTCCGTAGCGCCGCTGTTCGGCGGCACTGGCGGTCCCTTCCATGATCCGCATCGCTAACGGCGCCATCTCACGATTCACTCGCGCCAACTCAGCCAACAACTCCCGATCCTCGCGGATCACGACCGGACCTCGTTGGTGCCACCCTGGCCTGCCCCATTCATCACGCCCGCACCTCGCTCGCGTTTTCCCTGCCGTGGATGGCCCCGGGGTCGGGGAGCTGTCGGGGTCCAGCGCTCACACCCGGCCCCGGGGCCTTGGGCAGGTACTCAAGTCGGTGGCATGACCGGTGGATTAGTGATCACACAACGTTGCCACGGGGTGACCACCGCTACGCTGAGGCCGTCGCGCGAGAGGACGCATCGGAGGGTGCGGAAGATGACCCATGAGCCGCAAGAGCTCATCGAGATGCGCAGGGTGTTGGGTGCGCAGTTGGCGGCGCATCGGCAGGCGGCGGGGTTGACTCAGGGGCAGCTCGCAAAGGTCACTTTTCGTGATCGGTCGACCGTGGCGCATATCGAGACCGGCCGGTCCCGGGCGAATGAGCAGTTCTGGAGGATTGCTGATGAGTGCTGCGGTGCCAGCGGTGCGTTGCTGGCTGGGTTTCGCGCCTGGGCGGCGGCCAAGCAGGACCATGAGGTCCGGGCCCGGGAAACGCAACTAGCGCAGGCACGCGCGAAGGCCGAGTCACTGCGCGCCACGGCTGCGCCTATACCGCTGCACGAGGCTGACATACCGGAGGTGGCGGTCGGCGAAGCAGACCAGGTAACCGAGCAGCTGGTGAGGCTGCTGTGTGGATTGGTGGGTGCAATGAATCGTCGAGAACTACTCCAGCTACTGGGGTGGACGGTCGGCGCCGTTGTCACCTCGCCTGCCGTGCACAATCTTGATATTGGAGAGCAGGAACGTCTGGCAAGAGCCATCGTCTCGCCGAATCGAGTGGACGCGCAGGTCATCGACCATATTGACGCTATGCTTCGGCATTGCCAGCGGCAGGAGGACGCGCTCGGATCACGCGCGGTGTTGTCCACGGCGCTCGGGCAGCGTCATCTGGTCCAGGAGCTCCTTGCGGAATGCCCGGCTAGTCTTCGGCCGCGTCTTCTTTCGACCTACAGTAATATGTCTACGTCCATCGGGTATTATTTCTTCGAGCTTGACGATAGCGAGAGTGCGAAGCGCTACCTCGAGCAGGCTCGGGCGGCGGCGCATGATGCAGGAAACGTCGAACTTGCCGTGTATGCATTATGTGAATGGAGCTACATTGCGTCATGGCGGGGAGAGACTCC
>OBLV0100000496.1_pt1 | contig 12008 bp, 16 predicted proteins | sample 1520071 | NCBI WGS metagenome assembly OBLV01 (sample SAMEA3888446, study PRJEB22518) | metagenome | reverse complement strand
GTGCCGGCGAGGCTGGTTTGGGTGCCGGCGAGGCTGGTTTGGGTGCCGGCGAGGCCGCTTCGGGGGCTGGCGAGGCCGGTTTGGGAGCCGGCGAGGCCGGCGTCGTGCCGACGGCGTTAACGGACTACATCGCCGGCCGCCGGGGCTACGACTACAACGAGCACGGTCGGGCGGGCAACGTCCACACCGAATTCGTGCCCGACGAGATCATCGACCGGTTCTGCCTCCTCGGCCCGGTTGCCCATCACCTCGATCGCTTAGCCGAGCTGAAATCGCTCGGCGTCGACCAGTTCGCCATCTACCTCCAGCACGACGGCAAGGAAGAGACGTTGCGGGCCTACGGCGACCACATCGTTGGCGCCGTCGCCACCCAGGTGATCGCCAAGTCGTAGCCCCGGTTGGGCTCACTGGCGTTAAGAAGGCGAAAATATCGGGGGCGATGTCGCAAAGACGGCGTAAATAAACACGGCCATCCCCGATGCCCGGAGTACAACGGCAGGTGACGGCGCTCACGCTATCAATGAAGGAGCGGCATGAACGATTTCGCCTATGTGGCCATCATCATCGCGTTCTTCGCGCTGGCCGCACTATTTGTGAAGGCCTGTGACCTGATCATCGGGCTGGACGAGGCGTCCGAAGCGCCGGCCGGGTCGGCTCCACAGGGAGCAAACAAAGACCACGACCGAATGGCGGCATAGCCCTCCCATGAGCACCTCTGACGTCATCGGGCTGATCCTCGCCGTCATCATCCTCGGCTACTTGATCTTCGCCCTGCTCTTCCCCGAGAAACTGTGATGACGCTCGCGAACTGGGTCGAACTGCTGGCGCTCATCGTCGCCATCGGCATCAGCACACCCCTGCTCGGAACGTATATGGCAAGGATCTACGACCCGACGCTGGGAAAACCGTACGGCGACCGGGTGTTCTCGGCCATCGAGCGCCCCATTTTCCGGATATGCGGGATTGACCCCGACAACGAGCAGCGCTGGACAACCTACGCCTACTCGATCCTCGCCTTTAGTCTGGTATCGGTCCTTATCCTGTATGCCCAGTTGCGACTCCAGGGCCACCTTTTTCTCAACCCTGATCATTACGGCGGTGTCTCGCCGGGATTGGCATTCAATACCGCGATCAGCTTCCTGACCAACACCAACTGGCAGGCCTATGGCGACGGTGTCATGAGCTACCTGACCCAGATGTCGGGGCTGGCGCTGCACAACTTTCTGTCGGCAGCCGTCGGTGCCGCGGTTGCGGTGGCCCTGATCCGCGGCCTCGTGCGCCGGCGGTCCCGGTCGCTCGGGAACTTCTGGTCCGACATGATTCGCACCTGCATTCGGGTGCTGCTTCCGTTGGCCTTTATCGCCGCCCTGATCATGGTCAGCCAAGGCACGCCCGATAATTTTCACGCCACGACCCAGGTCACGACCATCGCCGGCGCGACCCAATCGATCCCCGGCGGCCCGGTGGCCAGCCAGGAGGCAATAAAAGAGGGCGGGCAAAACGGCGGCGGCTTTTATGGCACCAACTCCGCCCATCCGTTCGAGAACCCCAACCCCATCACCAACTTCCTGCAACTGTGGCTGATACTCGCCATCCCCTTTGCCTTCGCCTTTGTATTCGGGAAAATGGCGCGAGACCAGAAACAGGGCTGGGTCGTTTTCGCGACCATGTTCGGCCTGTGGCTGATCATGCTGCTTATCATCGCCCCCCTCGAGGCTGGCGGGAACCCCCACCTGACACAAGCGGGGGCCAACCAGACCGCCGGCGCCACCCAGGGGGGCGGCAACATGGAGGGCAAGGAGGTCCGCTTCGGCTCGGTCACTTGTGGCTACTACGCCGCCACCACGACCAGCACCTCCGACGGGGCGATCGACTGCGCCCACGACAGCCTGACGCCGCTGGGCGGCGGCGTCGCCCTCGTGAACATGATGTTCGGCGAGATCAGCCCGGGCGGCACCGGGTCGGGTCTCTACGGGATGCTGATCTTCGCCCTGCTGGCCGTCTTCGTCGCCGGGTTGATGGTCGGCCGGACGCCGGAGTACCTGGGCAAGAAGATCCAGGCGGCCGAGATGAAGCTCGTCGTGCTCTACCTCCTATTACCGGCGGTGATGATCCTGTGTTTCGCCGGCGCCGCCGTCATCCTCAAGACCGCCCTCGCGTCGCGGAGCAACACCGGTCCTCACGGGCTCACCGAGATCGTCTACGCCTACACCTCGGCGTTCAACAACAACGGCTCCGCCTTCGCCGGGCTCAACGCCAATACCCAGTGGTACAACACGACGCTCGGGATCACGATGTTGGTCGGCCGGCTGGCGACCATGGTCCCGGTGCTGGCTATTGCGGGCTCGCTTGGCCGCAAGCAGCACGTGCCCGCCACCGCCGGAACCTTCCCGACCGGCACGCCTTTGTTCGGGGGCCTGCTGTTCGGCGTGGTGGTCGTCGTGGTCGGTCTCACCTATTTCCCCGTCGTGGCGCTCGGCCCGGTCGTCGAGCACCTCATTGGGCACTTCTAAGGAGCGACGGTGAGCGAAACCCCCACGACCGAAACCCCAACCGCCGCGACCCTCGTCCCGCCGCCGGAATCCCGCCCGCCCAAGGTCCGGACCCGCCCGGCGCAGTCGATGTTCCAGCCGGCGATCATCCGCCGAGCGGTCTTCGACGCCCTGAAGAAGCTCGACCCCCGACAGCAGTTGCGCAATCCGGTGATGTTCGTCGTGCTGGTGTGCAGCGTGCTGACGACGGTGATCTTCGTCATCGACCTACCGTCGGCCAAGGCGTCCAACAGCGTCTTCGTCGGCCTGGTGTCGGTGTGGCTGTGGTTCACCGTGCTGTTTGCAAACTTCGCCGAAGCGGTGGCCGAAGGGCGAGGCAAAGCCCAGGCCGACACCCTGCGCAAGACCCGCTCGGAGACCCTCGCCATGGTGAAGCAGGCCGACGGGTCGGTGCTGGAGGTGCCGTCGACCCAGCTCAAGATCGGTGACCTCTGCGTCGTCACGCCCGGCCAGCTGATACCAGGCGACGGCGACGTGGTCGAGGGCATCGCATCGGTGGACGAGTCGGCCATCACCGGTGAATCGGCCCCGGTCATCCGGGAGTCCGGTGGCGACCGCTCCGCGGTGACCGGGGGGACCCGAGTCCTCTCGGACCGCATCGTCGTGAAGATCTCGACCAAGCCGGGGGAGAGCTTCATCGACCGCATGATCGCCCTGGTTGAGGGCGCCTCGCGGCAGAAGACGCCCAACGAGATCGCCCTCAACATCCTCCTGGCCGGGCTGACGATCATCTTCCTGCTGGCGGTGGTGACGCTCCAGCCCTTCGCCGCCTATTCGCTCGACCCCCAGAGCATCGCAGTGTTGGTGGCGTTGCTGGTCTGCCTGATCCCGACGACGATCGGCGCCCTGCTGTCGGCCATCGGCATCGCGGGCATGGACCGCCTGGTGCAGCGCAACGTGCTCGCCATGTCGGGCCGGGCGGTCGAGGCGGCCGGCGACGTGTCGACGCTGTTGCTCGACAAGACCGGCACCATCACCTACGGCAACCGGATGGCGTCGGAGTTCCTCCCCGTCGGGGCGACGGCGGAATCGGAGTTGGCTTCCGTCGTCTTGCTGTCGTCGCTGGCCGACGAAACGCCGGAGGGGCGCTCGATCGTGACCTTGGCGTCGGCGAGGTACGGCCTGACACCCGTCGACATGCCGGGCGCCGAGTTGGTGCCGTTCACCGCTCAGACCCGTATGTCGGGCATCGAGTGGCAGGGTCGCTCGATCCGCAAGGGGGCGGCCGACTCGGTCCGGCGCTGGGTCGTCGAACAGGGCGGGTCGGTACCCGACGACCTGGCCCCGATCGTGACCGGGATCTCCGAGACCGGCGGCACCCCCTTGGTGGTCGCCGAGGGCGAGCGGGTCCTCGGGGTCATCCACCTGAAGGACACGGTGAAGACCGGCATAGCAGAGCGCTTCGCCGAGATGCGCGTGATGGGGATCCGCACCATCATGATCACCGGCGACAACCCGCTGACCGCCGCCGCCATCGCCAAGGAAGCCGGCGTCGATGACTTCCTGGCCGAGGCGACCCCGGAAGACAAGATGGCCCGCATCAAGGCCGAGCAGGCCGGCGGGAACCTGGTCGCCATGACCGGCGACGGGACCAACGACGCCCCGGCCTTGGCCCAGGCCGACGTCGGCGTGGCCATGAACTCGGGCACGCAGGCGGCCAAGGAGGCGGGCAACATGGTCGACCTCGACAGCAACCCGACCAAGCTGCTCGAGGTCGTCGAGATCGGCAAGCAGCTGCTGATCACCCGTGGATCGCTGACGACCTTCTCGATCGCCAACGACGTCGCCAAGTACTTCGCCATCATCCCGGCCATGTTCCAGACGGTCTTTCCCAGCTTGAAGACCCTCAACATCATGCGGCTCAGCAACCCGCACTCGGCGATCCTCTCCGCCGTCATCTTCAACGCCCTCATCATCGTGATGCTGATCCCGCTGGCCCTGCGGGGCGTCAAGTTCAAGGCGATGGGAGCCGCCGCCGTGCTGCGCCGCAACCTGCTGATCTACGGCGCCGGTGGGGTCGTCGCCCCCTTCATCGGCATCAAGCTCATCGACCTGGTGATTTCCGCCCTGGGGGTGCATTGACATGATCCGCCGTCAACTCATCACCGCCTTCATCGTCACCGTCGTCCTGACCGTCGGCCTCGGCGTGGTCTACCCGCTGGTTGTCTGGGGCGTCTCGCAGGTCGCCTTCAACTACCAGGCCAACGGATCGATGGTCCACGTCAACGGCAAGGCGGTCGGCTCGGCGCTGATCGGCCAGCAGTTCACCGACCGCAACGGCGACCCGCTCCGGCAGTTTTTCCAGCCCCGGCCGTCCGACAGCGGCGGTGGTGCCTACAACCCCAACTCGAGCAGCGCCTCCAACCTGGGACCATTGTCGCCCTCACTCCTGGCGCAATGCCTGAAGGTTCCCGAGACCAACGCCGGCGGGGCCGCCGTCGTCGGTGCCAACGGCCAACCTGTCCTCGTCTGCAACCCGAACACCGTGCCCCAGCGGGTCCTCGCCTACCGCGTGTTCAACGGCCTGCCCGCCGGCACGCCGGTTCCTGTCGACGCCGTGACTGCCTCGGGGTCGGGTCTCGATCCCGACATCTCCGTCGCCAACGCCGACGACCAAGCCGCTCGCGTCGCCGGCGCCCGCCACCTTCCGGTTTCGCAAGTGGAAGCCCTCATCAACGCCCATGTCCGCAACCGTCCTTGGGGCTTCCTGGGTGAGAACACGGTCAATGTCCTCGACTTGAACCTCGCGCTGGACCAGCTGCCCTGAGCTTCGCGCCTCGCACGCCGGCGGTGATCGAGGTCGTCGAGACCGATCCGGTGGCGCGGCGTCGTCTGGCCCGTCTGTTACGCCACGCCCGATACCGTGTCGTCACCGTCGTCGACGCCGAAGCCGCCCTTCGCCGGCCGGAGCGCCTCGACGTCGTCATCGTCACCTTGGCCGACCGGGCCGCCCTGGCCACCCTGGCCGAGTTGCGGGCCCGGACGCCGGCGATCATCGCGCTGGCCCGGCCGACCATCGTGGACGTTGTCGATGCCCTCGACGCCGGCGCCGACGACTTCCTCTCCCAGCCGCCCGATCCCGACGAGCTCCTGGCCCGGCTGCGCGCCGTCCTGCGGCGCTACCGGGCCGATCCGTTCCCGGTCGTGGTGGTCACGACCGATTTCACCATCGACCTGACCGAGCGGCGGTTGGTGCGCAACGGCCAGGAGGTCCACCTCACGCCGATCGAGTGGCGCATCGTGGAGTACCTGGTCTCCCATCCCGGCAAGCTCCTCAGCCACGAGCAGATCCTCCGCCAGGTGTGGGGGCCGGCCAAGGGTGACAAGGTGGTCTACCTGCGGGTCTACCTAGCGGCGCTGCGGCGCAAGCTCGAACCCGATCCGGCGGCGCCTCGTTACTTCATCACCGAACCCGGCTACGGCTTCCGTTTCCGCCCTGGCGGCGACGAATCCCCCGCCGTCTGATTCCTCGGCCCCGGTCGCCGGCTGCGATCGACCGACAGGGAGCCGATAGTCCCATCGCCCGAGGCCGAGAACCTCGCCGCTTTTTTGTTCACGAATCCACAGTATGTGTGGTTCCGTTGCACACAAATAGGTCGCACACGAAGAGGTTGCACACGAAGAGGTCGCACACAAAGAGGTTGCATACAAAGGTTCAGCGCAGGGCGAGGGCCAGGACCAAGGCAATCGCGGCCGTCCCGATCGTGGCCCAGGCCGCCGAGTCGCCGATGCTGCCGTCGTGCCACCGCCGTATCGTGGCCACCGGCCAGGCGGTCGCAGCCCGATGGCCCCGAGCGCTTCGAGCAAGAACAAGGCGGGCCACGATCATGGCGCCGGCGACACCGATGAGGTCGGCGAGCAAGCTGGTTGGGGAAAAATGGACCGCGGCGGCGGCCGGCCCCGGTAATCCCGAAGCCGCCGGCAGCCCGGATAGGACCTGTCGCTGGTAGCCGCCGGTATCGAGGAAACGGGCGGCACCGTGCACGACCCAACGGCCCAGCGTCGTGGCCAACACCGAGGCGGCGAGCAAGGCGCCAGCGACGCCGACCGTGATCCACCAACCCGCGCCGTCGCCCGCTGCGCCGGCCGTGATGCCCGAGCCGCCACACTCGGACTCGCCGCCGATGCCCGGGCCGCCGCCGCCAGCAACCGGTGCCGCGGGCGACACCCACGCTTCATGGGCGATCAAAAGCACGGCCGCACCGCTCAGGGCGGCCGCCGCGACGATCAGCGGGACGGCCCAGGGGTCTCCGGCCGCGCTGGCCGCGTCCTCGATGGCGGCGCCGGCCAGGCCGGTCGCGAACAACGGCAGGCCGGCAACGGCCAGGCCGCCGACTGCAAGGAGGCCTACCCCAACCCGCCGTGTGAGGTGGAGCGGGGAAGCGGAGACCAGGGTGAGGCTGGCAAAGAGGGCGGCTATAATGGTCCCGTCGCCGATGGCAAACATGGCGGCGCCGGCCAGGCCTAAGGCGTTCAGGCAACCTACGCCGACGAGCAGGATGCCGGTGTGGCTCACCATCACGAAGGCCAAACGCCGCCGCGGCACGTCGGAGACCAGCGACAAGGCGCCGCCGGCTAGCGCGCTGAACGCCCCGAGGGCCACGAGGAGCGTACGGACCGCTGCGTGCTCTGGCGCCAGGGACGGAGCGAAGACCGTCCAGTAGACCCGGGCCACGGCATAGACACCCAGGGTGTCGAGAACCCCGGCCAGGATCATGGCGAGGGGCAGTGGGGCCGATGACGCCGTGTCGATCAGCCAGAAGTGGAACGGGATCACCGCCGCCCTGATGAGGAACCCGGCAAAGACCAGGGCGGCGGCCAGGACGACGAGACGGTCGGCGGGGGCGAGCTGCACTCCAATCTGGGCCAGGTTGAGGGCACCGGTGCGCGCATACAGCAAGGTGATCCCGAACAAGACCAACACGGCTCCGATGCTGTTGGTGATCGCGAGATTGAGGGCGGCGCGCAGGGCGTGGGGTTGGTCGCTACGGTAGGCAGCCAGTCCGACCGCGCTGACCGCCATCAGCTCGAAGAAGGCGAACATGTTGAACAGGTCGCCCGTCAGGCAGAACCCGGCTATGGCCGCGAGCGTTGTCAGCAGCAACACGTCGAAAACCGCGTCGACCGCCGATGACACGACCAGGGCGGCGGCGACAACGATGCCACCGAGGAAAGCGCCGGCCGCGCCGAACTGATCGATGGTGAACGACACGCCCAGCGCCACCCCTTGGCGCGGCGCCCAGCCGCCGAACCAGTAGATGATCCGGCCCGACCCGGCTTGGTGCAGTAAGACCGCAGCCAGGGCGATCTCGGCCAGCACGGCGGCCAACGCCAGCGGCCGGCCAAGGCGCCGGGGTATGACGGTGTTGACGAACAGCAGCAGGGCGGCGGCACCGAGGGGTACCACCACCGGCAGCGGCGCCAGGTTGTTCACGGGAGCGGGCCGCGAAGCTGCTCCGGGTCGAGGGTTCCGGTCCGTTTGTGGACCTGGACCGCGATGGCAAGCAACAGGGCCGAAACGGTGGCGGAAACCACAACATCGGCCAGCGAGACGGTGATCGGGTCAACGGCGGGGTGGCTCGCCGGTACGCCGGTTCCGCGGTGGTAGCCGACCGCCAGGAGGAGGACGCAGGTCGACGCCTGGACGACCGAGAGCGAGACGATCTGGTGGATGAGGTTGCGGCTGGTCACGATGCCGTAGAGCCCGACCACGAACAGCCAGCCGGCCACCACATAGGGCAGGAAGGTCATGGCTGTCTCGACGTCGGCCGCAACATCAGCGCCTGGTGGAGAAAGGTGGTCAACACCAGGATCAGCCCGGCTCCCACCTCTAGCCCGACCGCTAGGTTGAGTATCGGCACCATCCCCCCGGAGAAGACCCGGCCGGTCGTACCGAGCGGCAGCACGTTGGCGAGAAACGCGGAGCCCTCAATCATCCCGAGGAAGCCCACGACGATGAAGGCGCCGGCCCCGCCAGCCAAGCTGCGGTCCAGCGCCCCCTCGGTGTACAGGTGGTGGAGGTCGTCGAACTCACCGGCGAGGTAGATCAGCAGCACCCCCGTCGCCAGGATCACCCCGCCCTGAAAGCCGCTGCCGTGGGCCATGACGTAGAGGGCGAAGAGGACCGTCGGTGGCGTAAACCCGAGCCCGAGAACCCGAACGGCGTCGCTCGTCGGCGGCACGGCCCGGCCGAAGGCGTAGTCCCTTATATGGCCCAAGCCCTCGCCGGCCTGCGGTCGCAGAATTAGGGCTACGCCGAGGATGGCATTGAAGAAGATGAACTCCTCGACCACGGTGTCGAAACCCCGAAAGTCAAAGTTTACGGTGGTCACGACGTCGGTGACGTGGCGATCTGGGACCGAGAGACGGTTGACGAGCGAGCCGTAGGCGCTGTGGAACGTGGCGAAGTGGGGTAGGCCGACGAAGCCCCACAGCAGCAGGCCGCCCAGGACGGCGGCGGCTACCAGGAACACGACCCGGCGGATGCGCAGCGTCAACGCTGGCCCCCTCGGATCTTGGCCAGGCTCAGCAGGATCATGAGCGGGAGGGCCACGGCGCCGACGACAATTTCCGATAGCGCCACGTCGGGAGCTTGGAGCACAAAGAACAACAGCGCCAGCAGGATCCCGAAGAAACTGGCAACCATGGCCTGGCGCAGCGGGTCGCGAACGGCGACCACGCAGGTGCCGCCGACGGCGACCAAGGCGAGGATGGTGCCCTCGAGTACGGTCACGACCGACGGCCTGGACCCTCGAGGTGGTCCCGTTGGCGGATGTAGAGGGCCCGGGCGGTGGCATGGGTCAGGACCGGACCGGAGACGATGAGCAGCCCGGCGGTGAGCAGCGCCTTGATACCGGCGCTCGACAGTGAGTCGCGCAGCACGATCGCCACCGCCACGGCGAGCGGCCCGACGATGGCGGCGGGGCCAAGGTAATGGAGCTTGTCGTAGGCGTTTCCCATCACCAGCACGCCCAGGCAGCACGCCAACTCAACCAAGACGGCGAAGCCGAGGAGTACCGCGACCGCGATCGATACGAGGCTCACACCCAGCGCTCCAACATCCGGGCGAATACCAGGCCGCCGGCCAGGGCCAGCAGCGCCAACACGAGGGCCAGGTCGAAAAATGCCGGCCGGTGGAAACCCTCGGCGAGGAGGAGAAGGACCACGGTCTCCAGCACGCCGGCCATCTGCAGGCCGACGAGCGCTTCGACGATCGATCCCCGCATCATGACGATCAGGCAGGGAACGAGGCCGAGAAGTAGGAGGGTGGCGGCGATGAGCCAGCCGTTCATTGCGCGGCCCTCTGCTGCTCCCGTTGCAACACCTGATCGAGGGGTCCGGGCACGAGCCGGTGCACGAGCAGGCTGTCGGCGTCGGGGTCGATATCGATGACATAGGAGTTCGGCGTCAGGGAGACGGCGAAGTTCACCAATGCCCGGCGGGCCACATCGCGCCCGTCGTCACCGCCGTGGTGGAACGGCACTCGAATGGATATGCCCTCGACCCTCTGGCGGGCCACGGCCGTGCGCCACAACGCCTGACCAAGCAGGGCGCAATCGACTACCACGCTCCAGGCCAGCGCCGGGGTCTGGCGCAGCCAGGCGGCCCGGGGCCAGAACCGGACGAAGCCCCGGCGGTGCATCGTGATCGCCAGCGTCGCCGCGATCGCCGCCGCCACCGCGCCCACCAACAGCTCCTCGGGGTCAAAGGTATCGACCAGCAGCATCCAGATCACGAGGAGGCATACCCACCATGCGAGCCAGAGAGCCACCCAGGGGGTCGTCGGTTGGTCGGGAGAAGCGGTCATGTGGTGCCTCCGATCGCGGCTGGTCGATTGCCGACCAGGCTTCCCGGCGCACCTGGGCCGATGTTAGGTTGCCGACGTGGAGCTGCGGAACGACTTTCGCCTCGGGATGGCGCTCGAGACCGCTTGGCTCCTGCTGACCGACGTCGAGCGGGTCGCGCCCTGCCTTCCCGGCGCCCAGCTGCAGGAAATCGCAGACGGCGAATACCGGGGGCTGGTCAAGGTGAAGGTCGGGCCGATCACGGCCCAATACAAGGGCAAGGCGGTCTTCGCCGAGCAGGACGGATCGGCGGGCCGGCTCGTCATCAAGGCATCAGGTCGGGAAAATGGCGGACGTGGTGGCAACGCCAACGCTACGGTCACCGCCACCTTGGTGGCCGATGGCGAAACCACGTTGGTGAGCGTCGTCAGCGACTTGGCGATCACCGGGAAGCTGGCGCACTTCGGCCAGGGAGTGCTGTCGAAGGTGAGCGCCAATTTGCTTCGCCAGTTCGCCGAGTGTGTGGAAAAAAAGGCCAGGACGGCTCGTTCCGAACCCGAGCCGGCCAGGGCCGGCGGGGAGAGCACCACGGTCCGGCGCATCGATGGACCCGAGGTCGAACCGGTCGACCTTTACCATGCTGCTGGAAACTCCATCACCAAGCGGGCCGTGCCGATCCTGGCCAGCCTGGTCGTCGGAATTTTGGTGGTTTTGTGGTGGCGGCGCCGATCCCGCCCGTAAGCGTCGCCGAACTGCTCGGGCACACCCCGCGTGGCGCGTACGTCATCGTCGTGCGCGACGGCGCCGGGGAGCCGGTCGTGATTCGCAACGAGCCGCTGCTGTTCGACGGCACCCCGATGCCGACCCGTTACTGGCTGGTGGGCTCCGCGCCGCGACTGCTGGTGGACCGGCTCGAGGCGGCGGGCGGGGTGCGACGAGCCGAGGCCGAGGTCGATCCCGATGAGCTGCAGTCGGCGCACGATCGCTACGCCGCCGAGCGAGACAGCAGCGTCCCCACCGGCTGGGCCGGCCCGCGACCCGCCGGTGGTGTTGGCGGGACCCGCCGCGGCGTCAAGTGCCTCCATGCCCATTACGCCTGGTGGCTCGCGGGGGGCGACGACCCGGTCGGGCGTTGGGTCGCGTTCCAGCTGGCGGGGACATGACCCCCCCGGTGGCGGCCATCGACTGTGGGACCAACTCGACTCGGCTCCTCATCGCCGGGCCGGACGGTGCGGCGCTGGATCGCCGCATGCACATCACTCGGCTGGGCCAAGGGGTCGACCGGACCCGGCGGCTTGACCCGGCCGCGATCGGGCGAACCACCGAGGTGCTCAGGGAGTACCGCCAGGCCATGGACGCCGCGGGCGTCGGCCCGGTGCGGATCACCGCCACGTCGGCGGCGCGCGACGCCACCAATCGTGAGGATTTCTTCCGGGCCGCCACCGAAGCGGTCGGGGCCCGGCCCGAGCTGCTGGGTGGCGACCAGGAGGCCAGGTTGTCCTTCGCCGGGGCCACGGCGTCGCTCGACGTGGCCGACGGCCCATTCCTGGTGGTCGACATCGGCGGGGGGTCGACCGAGTTCGCGGTCGGGCCGGACGGAAGCGGCGACCGGCTGGCGCCGAGCGGCGTCGAGATCGGAAGAGCACACGTCTGAACTCCAGTCACATCACGA
>OBLV0100000495.1_pt1 | contig 12022 bp, 14 predicted proteins | sample 1520071 | NCBI WGS metagenome assembly OBLV01 (sample SAMEA3888446, study PRJEB22518) | metagenome | reverse complement strand
GCCGCCTACGGCCTGCTGGAGGGCCTGGGCTGGAGCTGGCGCTGGACCCTGGCCACCAGCGCGATCCCGGCGATAATCGTGCTGGGACTGCGCATCGGGCTGCCCGAGTCGCCGCGCTGGCTGATGCTGCACGGGCGCACCGACGAGGCCCGCGCGATCATCGACCGCTACCTCGGCGGCGAGAAGCACATGGCCGAGGCCGACTACAGCTCGGACACCAGGAACGACGCCGGCTGGCGGCAGCTGTTCGCCCCGGGGATGCGTTCGCGCACGTTCTTCGTCAGCACCTTCTACATCTGCGTGGTGACACCGTATTTCGCGATCTTCACGTTCGCCCCGAAGGTGTTCGAGTCGCTGAAGCTGAACGAGATGGCCGGCACGATCTTCGCGAATGCCATCGCGTTCATCGGGGCGATCGCCGGCATGCTGACGATCGAGCTCATCGGGCGCCGCAAGCAGCTGATCGGCCCGTTCTGGATCATGGCGGTGGCGTTGCTGGTGATCGGGCTGTGGGCCGGTGCGCCGCCGATGGCGCTGGTCGGCGCCTTCGCGGTCTTCGCGTTCTTCAACGCCCTGACCGGCAACCTCACCGCCGTGTACCCGATCGAGGTGTTCCCGACCGATGTGCGGGCCACCGGGGTGGGCATCGCCAACGCGTTCAGCCGGATCGGGGCTGCGGCGGGCACGTTCCTGCTCCCGGTCGGGATCGAGTCCATCGGCCTGTCGTGGTGCATGGTGATCGGGGCGGGGATGTGCGTGATCGGCGCCGGGGTGTCCCAGTTGCTCGCCCCGGAGACCACCGGCAAGTCGCTGAGCCACACCGGCGTGGTCGCCCCGCTCGCGCCGCGGGTCGCCCCGGCCTAGGGTGCGCCGGGGTAGGTGCCGAAGGTCCAGAGGTAGCCCTCCGTGTCGTGCACGGTGAAGGCGTAGGCACTGGACCCGGAGCCGAAGGTCGTGTGGCGCGGTGATTGGGCGATGCTGGCGCCCGCGGCCCGCGCCCTCCGGTAGATCGCGCCGACCTCGCCGGTCGGGACGTACATCGCGCCGGCGCCGGGCCGCATTCGGCCATGAACGCTGTCGTGGTGCTGGGCGGAGCCGAAGAGGATCGTGCCGCCGGCGGGCCAGCGCAGCTCGGCATGGATGATCTCGCCGTCGTCATCTCGGGCGACCAGGGTCTCGCGGAAGCCCAGGACGTCGACGAGAAACCGGAGCGCGGCCTCGGTGTCGTCGTAATGCAGGATCGGCCAGACAGAGGGTTGCGGGCTGCAGCCGTGCAGGTAGCCCAAGACATCAACCCCTACCTACGCGTCTCATTACGTGGCGAACGCCGGAGGTATTAGCGGTGGCGCAGACATGGAGGGCCCCGGCAAGGTCATTGTGCACCTCGAAAGCCGCCTGTAGCCCAACAATGTAGAGCTCAGGGATGGCTCGGCAATTCGTGTCGATGACGATCGGCAGGTGCCCGCCGCCACCGATATCGTGTTTGTGGCGGGCTTCCAGGAGTGCGTACAAACCGGCCGAGTCCATAGCGGTGACGGCGACGAGGTTTATGACGAGATGGGCGTTGTCATCGCCACACGCCTTGGCGAGCGCATCCCTGAGGATCACCGTCGTGTCTGCCGCTATCAAGCCGGTTACGGTGCACACTGTCGTGTTTGGCTGGGGCGCGGTCAGGCTCGCCGTGAGGGTCGGCTTTTCAGAAGTGCACGGGGTCGTTGGCTGGGACAATCCTTCACCGGTCACGATCCGGCTCCTCCGTGAGGAAGCGTATTGAGGCAGCACCCTACACGTTGGTATCGCGGGCCATTAGGCAGCTACCGGCAAGCTCACTGAACGTGTGAATGCGGCAATCACAATCCTCTGCATCGGCGAATGCGCGACAATTTTGCATGGTCGCCTGCACGTGCATTTCAGGTCCGGGATCCACATATCCGAGATCAAGTAGCTTCAGTCCAGGTCATACCCCACCAGGGTAAGACCTTTCCGCTGGCCCCGGCGTCTCATACTGGTGGTGTGCTGATCCAGATCGAGGCGATCGATCTCCCTGGACTCGGCTGCGCTCACAGCCTGGCTCGCCTGGCTGCTACCGCAATGTCCATGCCGCGGTCCAGCGCCGGAACCGCAGGGAGATGAGCTGCTTGGCCTGACCCCGTCAACGCACCGTATGCGACCTGAACCATCGACTGCGTGCCCGTCCCACCACGTCCGGTTTCGATCTCAAATGTCCTTACCTCCAGGGCCCGCCGGGCACCCGGTTCATCTACCTGTCCTGGGGCACGGTGGACGACGCCACGAACTTCGAGCTGTTCCGTCGCGCGAAGCTGTGGCTCGACTGCATCCCGTCGTCCGAGGTCATTGCCAGCGCCGTGGATCAGGGACTTCTCGTTGGCCGCCTGGGCCTGTCCGACCGCCACCGCAACCCGCTCTGTGTGCCCACCCCTCGGGAATACAGCACCCCCACACCGGGGCTGCAGTCCTCGCTGGCCGGCTCCAGCGGCTCATGGCCGGCAGGGGAGACGATCGCACATCGACGGTGACGACATCGATGCCCACCGCTTCTACGAATGGCGCGGCTACACCAATACCGAGCGGGCCAGGACCAGCCGCTGCTGTACCACTACCGGGAACTGACTGGCGCAGTCGACTGAGCCGCGCGGAGACGTTCCACCGTCGCTGCGAGGGCGGCCGGGTAGTCCGGACGCAAGTGCGGGTTGACCACCGACACCGCCCAGGACGGCCTACGAGAGTGGGCTCATGTTCGGCCTGTTTCAAACACCGGCCTACGCCGAGGCCATCACCACCGCCGCCCTGCTCTACATCCGCTCGCGAACGCCTCGGGCGAGGAGATCACCCAAATCTGTTCGCGGTATCAGCGTCGCCTGCAGAGGCTCTAGTTCTTGAGACCCCACGACACCGCCGTCAGGGACGCTCATCACCGCTATGACTTGCCATCGAAAGGACCGGACGATCATGCTGGATCTCAGGGAGCCGAATAACTACGAACTGAGCAGTGACGATGTTGAGCTGACCTACTCGACGACTAGCTTCGACGGGTCCGCGCGCTTACACTTCCGCGATGCCGAACGGAAGATCGACTTCTCGGGCGAGGAGATACACGCTCGTGAGACGGACCTCGGCACGGAAGTGACGGTCACCCTGGAGACCATCGCCGACCTCCGGACAGTCACGGTGACGCTCCTCGTGCCCGCCATCAACCTCGGCCAGGAGACGGAGGTCCAGTTCGCCACGGCTGCGATCGAGACGACCAAACACACGATCATCGGCGGACCGAGACTGATTACCGGGCCGTTGCAGACATACCGAGTCATCGAGCTGCACGGCACCGCGAAAGACGTCCAAGCCTAACCACCTGCGGCGACGTCCACCGCCTTGCGAGGTCCTTGCTGCCCCGTCTCAGGCTGCCGCGATACCGCGTGCGGTTGCCGCGTTCAGCGCGTCGAGGTAGCCGTTGCGGTAGCCGGTCTGGTTGGGGTGATACGGCCCGACGGACGTAGGTACACTCGGGCCGTTGATCCATGCATCGGCCGAGCACACTCCGTGGCCGGCGAACCGGGTCCGCACATCGGTGAAGGTGAACCGGAACTGCTGGCTGGCCGACTGGATCACCTCGTTGAGCACGTCGGCTCCCTCGTTGAGCTTCTTGCGGCGGGCCAGGTTCGGCACCCGCGGGTCAGCACAGGTCGGCGCGAGCTCGAACAGCCGCGGATAGCCCAGCACGATCACTCTGGCCCGTGGCGCGGCGCGGCGGATCTCGGCGTACGTGCGGGCTAACCGGTCTCTTAGCACGGAGCGCTCGAAGGCCTCCGAGGCATCGACCGCCCCTGCGCAGGTGCGATCGCTTCTCGCGACTGTGCAGGTCTGTAGCACGGGACCGAATCCCGCGTCGTTGCCACCGATGGTGATCGTCACCAGCTCGGTGCTGGGCGCAAGGGCCGAGATCTGGTTGGCGATGACGTCCGCGGTCTTGGCGCCGGAACAGGCCACGAATCGGAGGCTGGCAGGATGCTGCTCGGCCCATTGCGGCGGGTAGGACAGCGGGCTGCGGGCGCAGGCCTTGCTCGCCGGGTCGTAGACACCAGTGCCGACTCCGGAGGAGTAGGAGTCGCCCAAGGCGACGTAGTTCACCGCGCCAGTGACCGGAGCCGCTGCCACGTGCTTGTTGCCGGCGGTGACCGCGAGGCCGGCGCCCTTGTCGGTGATCGTGGCCGGGTGGGCGGCCGCCGCTGGAACGGTTGCCGTCGTCACCCCGACCACCGCCGCCAGCAGCATCACCACCCGGCCTGCCCACCCCAGCTGCGCGCGCTGCCCCGGCAGATCCGCCTCCGCGTGCTTGCGGAGTACTCCCCCCAGTAACACTGATCTCCCCCTGCCTCACACTCTGACGTCCTCTGGACACGCGAACGTGCTCATTCAGCGGTGTTGATCGGGGGATTGCCGACGTCTGGATCGCACCGTGTTTGAAGGCACCTCGCACCGGGCAGGATAGGCATCGCAGAGGTGGCGGTCCGTGACCACCGCCCGGCGAGTCGCCGGTACGGATATCACGTGGCAGGACTGATGCCTCGCGGGGAAGCGGGGGAACTCGCTGCGGGTACCGCTCGCGGCGGCAGGGCTCGGCCGGGCAGGCTGGTGCGATGGTGATCCCGATCCGTGACGTCAACCCGGTGAGTCGCACCCCCTGGGTCACCTACGCGCTGATCGCGGCCAACTTCGTCGTCTTCCTGCTCACCCCCATCTCGCCCGCGTCGGTGACGGGGGCGGCCAGCCTGGCACAGATCTGCCGGCAGCAGGCATTCTATGACCGCTACGCGGCTATTCCCGTCGAATTGGTGCACAACCGGCCACTGGCGGCGGTACCCAACGGACAGATCGGGGTGGACGAGCAAGGTCCCGGCTGCGTCGTCGGACCCCCGAACTACCAGAAGACCCCGGTGCTCTCCGCGCTGACCTCGCTGTTCCTGCACGGCGGATGGCTGCACATCCTCGGCAACATGCTGTTCTTATGGATCTTCGGCAACAACATCGAGGACCGCTTCGGAAGGCTCCGTTACCTGCTCTTCTACCTCGGGTGTGGCCTGGTCGCGACATACGGCTTCGCCTTGATCAACTTCCAGTCGACCGAGGTGCTCATCGGCGCCTCCGGCGCCATCGCCGGGGTGCTGGGCGCATACCTCATCCTGTATCCGCGGGCGCGAGTGTGGAGCCTGGTGCCGTTCCTGTTCTTCATTCCCTTGCGGCTGCCCGCCTGGCTGGTGCTGGGCCTGTGGTTCTTGCTGCAGTGGATCTACACCGCCGGTTACGCGATCACCTCGGCGGGATCGGTCGCATACCTGGCCCATGTGTTCGGCTTCGTGGCTGGGGTGCTGGTCGCACTGCTGATCCGGGGCCCGCACGGCGGCGAGTATGCGGTAGCACCGCCGACCTACCCCTACAGTGGTCCGTCGCGAAGATAACGTGCCCCACGGCATGACTGAGGCGCTCCCCGACCGCGCCACCGGGTGCCCGAAAAAGTTGCCGCGTGCGGACATTCTCGCGCGATGGCACCACTTCCCGTCCCAGCCGATGTCCGCTGCCTATCGGGCAGCATGATCAGTACGTGCTCATCGCGACGCCTGTCCAGAATCCGAAAGCACGGCCACTCGGGTCCGGCGACACCTCGGATTGTCGTCACAACAGTCGCGTGGCGGCGTCAGCATGCAGCGAAGAGGGTTGTTATCTTGGGGCAGCCGGGCGGTCGGTCTGCTATGTCCGTTCATCCTATAGTTGTCTCGTAGTTGCCCCCGGCTGAGCGGCAACTTACTCTTAGGACGTGCGGTCGGGGCAGCACTATGGGGAAGGTGTCGACGCAATACGAGACGGCTGCGCTGCGCCCGTTCAGAATCGCGGGGTTCGGGATCTGAACTCGGCCACATTGCCGGACTTCTAGCATTTCCCCAGTGCATCACGTTGGATTTTCAAGCGCACCGGTTAAGGTCTTGCGGAAGTTACGCTGGGGGGCGTTAGATGAATTTGCACTGGACACATTCGAATAAATTTCTACAGGTCCTTCTGATGTTCGCCGTGACCATTGTGGGCATATTGACCATCCTGGTCATGCACCAACGGCATGTTCAGAGCGCGGTTGACGAGCAGGTCGATCTCCGAACCGCTCTCGCGGTACCCCCCTCTCCTGCGCCGCAGTTGGCCCCAGAGCAGGTGACCACAGCGTCCATAACCCCGGCGCTGGTTGCACCCCCGGCCCTGGTAGCACCGGTGTCCCGTGTCATCACGCCACCTCGGCTAGCGCCGTCTCCCCAGGCACCGCGTAAACCGACAACATCGACTCATCGACGAGCGAAATCGGTGCCAGCGCCGCCCTCGAAAGCCGTAGCGCACCCAGTAGTTCCGGCACCACAGACTGTTCCAGGTGCTCTTACCAGATCTGACGCTTCAGCCAAACCGGGTGGACCGGATGGCTGGTGACTGGCAAGCACCAGAAACTGCTCTTGGCAAAGACACGGCGTCAAAAAGAGCCCTGCAGTGCTTCGCCGTCAAGCCGGCTGATCTTGACAGAACCGGATTCAATCCACACGTCGCAGCCCCGGGGTAGCTGCCGCTTCGCTTCGGAATCCTCCTGATCGGCCGGTAACTGATAGCCCCCGTGGTGACTGTTCACCTCCCCGGTTTGATGGCCATACGGAGCTCTCCGGCGAGTGGCCCAGCGTCGGAGCCGGTCCGCATCCCGATCTTGCTGACTCCTGGAAACGATCCTGGCACGGTGCTCGCGCCCGCGTGTCGAATCGGAGATCAACTGGGATCGGCAATGCTATGGACCATGACACCGGGATCTCGGTCGCTTCCCGGCCAGTGTCGTAGCGAGCTGAAGTCCCGCTGGAGCTGACCGGAGGTTGGATCCTTCTCGTGTCATCGCGGGCCTATCCCTCTGACCCCAAAAGCCCCATCAAATGATCACCATCCACAGCAACGTGACACGAACATGATCGAATAACACTCGTTGACGAGTCTCACGTCGTGCCCAAATTTGATCTTTATTTCGATCTTGGGGGTGATCACGAGCCAGGATTTGCAAATGTGTATGGTGACCTCGTCATCGCTTCCGGGGGGAGCCTAATTATGCGCGATGAAGCATGGATCCATAACATGCCACCCGCTGACGCTGGAGAACCGTCCTTAACCGCGGCGCTCAGCCAGCCTCAACCCACAATCACACTCTGCACCGCAACCGAGAGGGTGCAACCAGGCACGATGCCAACCCTCAGGGAGGCACTCAACGCCGCGCGACGCGTTAAAAACCCCCATCTCGTGATCGACCTATCCGCCATCTCGGCCTTGGGCTCCACCGAGTTTTTCACTCTGCTTGAAGCCCGTCACCATCACCACCTTGACGATCGCGGACACCTCGCGGTCGTCATCGCCCCGGAATCTCACGGCATCCCAGAGATCTACCTCGTCGCGCTCAAGGTCTCGTTCGACGTGCACCACATCCTCACCAACGCCCTCCAGGCCTGCACCAACACCAACCAATAATCAACCGACACAACTGATCACAAGCCCGAACCCACCATGAACTCCGGAGCACGTCGGTGATGTAGTCGCATCGCTCCAATTTCCGGCCACGTACTCTGCCGCAGCGTTCTGGCTGGTGGATGGGGGTAGCGGTGGGACTGAGACCCCGAATGAGACCCTGAGTGCGGACCAGCCTTCGTTGAGGACCCCTCCGCTGGCCGCCCGCATGGCTGAGGACATCCCGCTCGTCGCGGGCATCGGTGGGGTGGCTAGGTTGCCGCGGGTGAGCGACTCGGGGTCAACCACGTCAGCAAACGGCCAGGTCCTGCCGGTGGAGGGATATGTGGCCGCACCAGCCGTTGGGTCGGCTGCTGGTGGTGGATTACGTGCGCCCGCAAGACTCGCGTCCTGAGGGTGTGGTCTTCGTGTTCGATGGCGGTGTGCTGGATGAGGCAGACGTGGTGGGGATGGTGTTTCGGGATGCGGAGATCGTTTCGGCCGCTTTCCATACCCCTCGCGGAGGTGAGTGGGAAAGTGAAGGTGCTGTTGGCCGACCGTCTCCGGATTGCGTTAGAGGCTGTTGCGCAGGGTGTAACGGTGCTATGCGAGCGGTAATGAGCTGAGCGTGGCTGCGACCGATCGTGAGGAGCGCCGAGTCCCGTAAACGCGACAGATCACCGGTCATTTGGCGGCTATCCCGCCGCGTTCTGACTCCGAGATGGCCTGCTCGGTGACCCCGGCCAGCTCACTGGGGGTCGAACCCGTCACGCACCAGCAGGCACCCGTCGTGGTTGAAGCGAGTCGCCAGCGCTGGAGGGTCATCGAGCACGTCATTCGCGGGCACGCGCTCGTTGAGTTTCATCGTCGCGCTCTCCTCCCGGGTCGCCTGTCGGGGTCTGAGCCGGACGTGGTCTTAGCGTTGGTTGGGCTGCAAGGTCTGGGTGACCTGCTGGTCGGACGGCGTGAAGTTGTAAAATTGCTGGTAGAAGTCACGCACCACCTGGCGCATGTCGAGGTGGGGAAAGAGGTCGGGGTGGAAGGTCTGGGCGGCCCAGAGAGGTTGCAGGGCCGATTCGGCGCTACTGGCGCTCCAGACGAAGACACCGCCCGGATTGACGATGACGTGGTGATCGCGCACGGCGGCGACGGCTTGCCAGCGGGGGTCGTTGAGGATCTGGGGCTTGGTGGACGCGTCACGGCAGATGATGTAATCGGGATTCCAGGCCAGCACCTGTTCCAGCGTTACTGTCGTGAACGGACCCGACGGGCCCGTATCCGCTGCGACGTTACGCGCTCCACCTTCGTTCATCCAGGTGGTCACGATCGATCCGGCGCCCGCGGTCTGTAGCGGATCCCCAGCGGTGTAGTAGGCCTTGGGTCGATCCGCGGTCGGGATGCTGGCGGTGGGTCCGGTGGCCTGTGTCACGAGTTTGTTGTAGAAGGTAGCGAAGCGCTGAGCCTGGGCAGGGGCATTGCCTCCAAGCACCTCGGCGATCAGTTTCACGCACGCTTCGAGTTGCTGGGGGGTGGTGAAGTTGGGCAAGACCACGACCGGGATCCCGATGTTGGTCAACTGGGGCAGCAGCCCTTGGCCTTGGAAAAGACAACCTCGGGATGGGTGCTGAGCAGCTGCTCTGGGTTGACCGTGGGCGTCTGGGCGCCGAAGGGTTGGGGAATGTCTTTGAGCGGAGGGTAGATCGCGTCGAAGAACGGCAAGTGGGCGGCCGAGTAGTTGTCGGTGGCCACCAGCTTGTTGATACCCCCGAGCAGGTAGATCATCTCGTTGGCGTAGGGAATGTTGGTCGCGACCCTGGTCACGTTCGCCGGGATGGTGACCGTGCGCCTGGCCCCGTCCACCACGGTCCGGGTGGTGGCGTGACCGGTAGCGGGAGAAGCGCCCGGTCCGGCGGGCACCGCCGTACCACCGCCGCAATTAGCCACCGCGACCAACCCCAACACCAGCAACAGGACGCATAACGCCGTGCGGGATCGGTAACGCGCTACCATGGCAGACCTTTTCGTTGGGTGGTGCGCGCGCAGTGGCCGGGATGACCGCCTGGTCATCGCCAGCGTCGTTCGGCGTGAAGGTGCCAGAAGGGGGCGAGAATGCGGCCGAGGTGATCGGTGCGGGCCTTGGCCGGGTCGATCGTCCATCCGACTAACTGGAATCGAGTGGCTCCGGTGTGTTCGAGGTCTTGGTGGGTCAGTCTGAGGGTGTAGTCGACAGGTTCGATGGTGCGGATGTCCCAGTGGGTTCCGAGGTGCTCGCGCAGGTTCTCCTGGCTGACAGCTACCTGCTGCTGGTCGAAACCTGGGCTGTCGGTATCGGCCAGGCAGTACACGTGCAGGTGGGCGCCCGGCATGGTGACACGGTGTAATGTCGCGGCGTAGGCGGTGCGCTGGGCGTCGCTGAGCAGATGTATAGCGCGCTGTCCAGCACAACATTGAACCGTTGTGGTACGCCCTGGAGCGTGGTCGCGTCCGCGTGCACGAACTCGACCGCGACGCCGTGCGCTTGGGCACGCTGCCGGGCAGTTTGCAGGGCCGTGCGGGCCCAGTCGATGCCGGTGACCCGGTCGCCCCGCTCGGCCAAGAAGACCGCATTGTTACCCGGCCCGCACCCGATGTCGAGGACCTCGCCGCTGAGCATTCCCGAATCCGCCAGCGCAACCACGACCGGCTGGGGTTCGCCAATGTCCCACGGCGGGGTGTCGAACCAGGCGTTCAGGCCCGCAACGGGTGGCCTGCCCTGATAGGCCGCCTCCCAGTGGGCGGCTTCGAACTCGAAGCTCGGTTGCGTCATCTCCGCGTCTCCAGGTGATCCGCTCGCCGCCCACTGCTGCCTACTACCGTGGGAGCATCAGGTGGCTGTTCTGAGCTGATGTCGGTTGCTCAACGTCACTGAAGTTCCGATACCGGGCTCCACGCATTACGCTATAACCACCCAGGTGGACCTATGCTCAACCCGAAAGAGTGAATAGTGACGTTCCGTTTGTACGCCTCGACGTGACCCTTCGTCAAGCAACTACGGAAGACCCGTCCCGCACTGAGAGAAGTGCCGTCGAACGAGATGACTGCTCCAGGCGGGCGCGCGTTGTACTGCTTACCCTGGCAACAGCCGGGCCGACCCGCGCGAAACACGGCCGGCAGGCCGCGCAGCAAGCGGGACCGGGACCGCGCGATGCCAGTCAGCCACGTCCGCGCCGCTGGAAGCCGGCGTGCAGATCCCACAAGGGGAAGCAGGCAACATCACGGACCGGACGCACCGCGACTGGCACATACTGCCTCTACGCGACTACGCGACGCCGCCAGGAACAACTGCGACCCTGACAACTGAAGGCCGAGTGCACCACCGAAGACGGCGCGGCGTTTCTGCTGCTGGTTGGCGGTAGCGGTGGGTTTGAACCCACGGAGGACGTGAACCCTCACGTGCTTTCGCGGTCTGCGACCCACAGTTCACGCCAGATCACCCTGGGTGTTCTCGCAGGTCAATCGGCCAGCCCGATCACCTGCGATTGTGGACGACCGTGAGCGAAATGCCACCAGAATTGCCGCCACAGAGCAGCCCGCTACCGTCGTCGAGCACCGCAGAACCATCGCCCCCTACTTCCCCTCACTCCCCTGCGCGGTCGAAAGACGTACACGGCGATCAGGATTTACAGCTGAGCAGCCTCGGCTACATGGGGTGCCAGGTACCTTGCCTGCGGGACACAGCGGCATCGACGGTGTCACACTTGGGTCATGGACGTCTCTCGGAATCTGACCGCCGCCGTACATCGGGAAGAGGACTGGTACGTAGCGCAGTGTCTCGAGGTTGATGTCGCCAGCCAGGGCCGCACGATCGATGAAGCCTTGAGTAACCTCGCCGAAGCGGTCGGCCTCTATCTCGACGAGGTCGACGACCCGCAACAGCACGTAACCGCCACCCCTCTCGTCACCTCATTCCACGTCTCAGGCGCGGCGTGAGTCCAGCACTATCTGACGTAGCAGTTCGGAAGATTACCCGCGTTATCGAGTCACTCGGCTTCGTTTACACGCGCACGAAAGGCAGCCACGCCGTCTACCGCCATCCTGATGGCCGGGCCGTTGTCATCCCCCAACACGGCACTATCAAGCGAGGCACTCTTGGATCAATCCTTCGGCAAGCAGGTATCACGCCTACCGAGTTCCTTGAAATGCTTCGCTAACGACCCAGGAAAATGTGCCGATCAGGCAGCGCCCTCACCTTCAAGACCAGACCGGTGCAGGTCGAAGAGATGATCGAGTCCGCGCGCGCCGCGGGGGGCCGTTCGCCTGGTTCACCGCGGACGAGGAGTTCGGGCAGGACCCCGGCCTGTGCGACTATCTCGAAACGAGCCGGATCGCATATGTGATGGCCGTGCCGAAGACCACGCACTTCACCGACACCGCAGAAAACATGATCCGGTCCGACGAGCTTTCAACTGAGACGGAACCCACGAAACGCCGGACGGTGTCGCAGAGTGATCCGGCGTTA
>OBLV0100000494.1_pt1 | contig 12028 bp, 13 predicted proteins | sample 1520071 | NCBI WGS metagenome assembly OBLV01 (sample SAMEA3888446, study PRJEB22518) | metagenome | reverse complement strand
CTCGGGCAAGGGTTCGGGCTCGGTCACGTCGAGGCCGGCGGCCGCGATCTCGCCCCCGGCCAGCGCCGCCGCCAGGTCGTCGGTGAGGACGTGGCGGCCCCGGGCCACGTTGACGAGGCTGGCGTGCGACGCCATGGCTTCGAACTGGTGGCGGCCAAAGGCGCCTTCGGTTAGGGGAGTCAACGCAAGGGCCAGCACGACGACGTCGGCGCCGATGAGCGCCTCATCTCGCTGCTCCCACCCGAGCACCCGGGCCCCATCCATCGGCAGGGCTCGGTTGCGCACCACGGTCATCTCACAATCAAAGGGGAAAATGAGCGCCATCAGGTCGCGAGCGATACCGCCCGCTCCGAAGATGGTTACCCGGGCACCAAACAACGTCTCCCCCGCCTGAGCGCTCCACCGGGTCGCCCGGCTGTAACCCTTCAGATGGCGCAAACACGCCAGCGTCAAGGTCAGGGCGTGCTCGGCCACCGGCTGGCCGTACACCCCCTTCGCGCACGTCCACCGGTGCTGGTGGTCGAGGAGCCCGGCGGCGGCGTACTGCTCGACGCCGGCCCACGGCAGCTGGATCCACTCGATCCCGGGATAGCGCCGAAGGTCGTCGCGCAGAGCGGCGGCGGTGGTCACAGGGTCCATGCCGGCCGCCGTCCAGACCAGGGCCGTGGCTTCGGACGGGTCGTCAGCAACCACTCCACCACCGGCGACGATCGCGTGGACAGCCCGCTCGGCCCACGGACCGGCGTCGGGAAGTACCGCGACCCGAGGAGCCGTGGCCACGGCCGCGACGTTAGGCGACCAACGCCGGGCGTCGGTCATAAGGTGAATAACGTGAAGGAACTCGTCTACCACCGCTCGCTGATCCCGGCATCGAACCGCTACGCCAACAAGACCGCGGTCATCGACGGCGACTACCGGTGCACCTACGGCGAGCACCTGGAGCGTGTGCTCCGGCTGGCCAACGGCATGCACCGGGAGCTCGGCATGAACAAGGGCGACCGCTTCGCCGTGCTCTCGCTCAACAGCCACCACTACATCGAGCTGTACCACGCCGGCGTCCTCGGCGGGACCATGATCAACCCGCTCAACCTCCGGTTGGCGCCGCTCGAGCTCGAGTACATCCTCAAAGATTCGGGGACCGAGGTGGTGTTCGTCGACGCGCCCTTCGCCCATGTCATCGAGCGGGTTCGCAACGCCGCCGGCATCAAGAAGATCGTGCTCATGGGGTCGGGCAACGTCGCCCACGACGTGACCCAGGACGACGTGATCGCGGCCGGCGATGCGACCATTCCTGACGAGCCCGAGGAAGATGAACCCGCCATCTTGATGTATACCGGTGGCACCACCGGCCTACCCAAGGGCGTTGTCATCGATCATCGGGCCGTCGTCCTCAACCTGTACAAGGTGGCGGGGATGGTCCATATCGACGAAAACCAGGTGTACTTGCACCAGGTGCCGATGTTCCATGCCGCCGGCTTCCCCGGCATGTTTGGAATCCCGGCAACCGGAGGGATCTCAACCATCATCCCACTGTTCGACCCCGGCCCCATCCTCGACATCATCGAGCGGGACGAGGTCACCATCACCGTCATGGTGCCGACCATGATCCAGATGGTCCTCGACCATCCGTCCTTCTCGAACGAAAGACTGGCAACGCTCGAGACCCTGGCCTACGGCGCATCGCCTATGCCGACCGCCCTGATGGAGCGGGTCCTGGCCATCTCTCCCAGCTTGAAGGTGATCCAGGACTACGGCATGACCGAGAACTGCGGGGTGCTTTCCATGCTGAGCCCCGACGATCACCGCGCCGGCGGCGCACGAATGCGCTCGGCTGGCCGCCCCGTCATCAATACCGTCGTATCGATTCAAGACGCCGACGGAACGATCCTGCCCGCAGGCTCCACCGGCGAGGTGTGCGCCCAAGCCGGAAACTACATGCGGGAATACTGGCACCGGCCCGAGCAGACTGAGACCGCGTTCGCCGGCGGCTGGTTCCACACCGGCGACGCCGGCTATTTGGACGAGGACGGTTACCTTTTCCTCGTCGACCGGGTCAAGGACATGATCGTCACTGGGGGCGAGAACGTGTATTCGGCGGAAGTGGAAAATGCGATAGCCAGTTACCCGGGCGTCGCCCAAGCCGCGGTGATAGGTATCCCATCGGAAAAATGGGGCGAGGCGGTCCACGCCATCGTGGTTCTGACACCAGGCGTCGCGGTCTCCGAGGACGGGATCAAGGCCTGGTGCCGCGATCGGATCGCAGCGTACAAGGTGCCCAAGTCGGTGGAGTTTCGGACCGAGGCGCTGCCCCTTTCGGGTGCGCTGAAGGTCCTGAAACGCGATTTGCGAGCTCCCTATTGGGAAGGGCGTGAGCGGTCAGTATAGCGAGAGACACATCCGGTCCCCATTTTCCCCAGGTCCTTATCCTCCGTAGCCATAAAAACCTCGTCCCGTCTTGCGACCAAGCAGTCCCGCGGAGACCATTCTCGACAAGAGCGGCGGCGGGGCGAACAGGGGCTCCTTGAATTCCTCATACAGGGAAATAGCGACCGCCATGGTGGTGTCGAGCCCGATCAGGTCGGTCAGGGCGAGCGGCCCCATCGGATGAGCGCACCCTTCGACCATGCCGGTATCGATATCGGCGGCGGTCGCAAATCCCGATTCCAGCATCCGGATCGCCGACAACAGGTACGGGATAAGTAGGGCGTTCACGATAAAGCCAGCCCGGTCCTGCGAGCGGATAACCTTTTTGCCCAGTCGCTCGGTCGCGAAGGTTTCGGCGGAGGTCACCACCGCCGGGTCGGTCAGCAGCGAGACGACGACTTCGACCAGGGGAAGGATGGGAACAGGGTTGAAGAAATGGATGCCGACCACCTGCGCTGGTCGTCGCGTCGCCATCGCCAGTTTCATAATCGGGATCGAAGAGGTATTCGAGGCGAGGATGGCGTCGGGGTCCTCGACAATGTGATCAAGGCGATCGAAAACCGCGACCTTGGCCGCCTCGGACTCCACCACGGCTTCCACCACCATGTGGCGGTCAGCCAGGGTCGCATAATCGGTGGTGAACGTCATGCGCTCCCACGCCGCATCCAATTGATCGGAGGTGAGCTTGCCGTGGCGAAGGGCGCGGGACAGGGAGGACTCGACCCGTTTGCGCCCCGCCGCCAACGTGGCGTCGGTTGCCTCGACAACGACGACGTCGAGCCCGGCGCGCGCCACCACCTCGGTGATGCCCGACCCCATCAGCCCGCAGCCGACGACGCCGATCCGATCAATCTTCACAAAGGAGCGATCCTATGGGTTTTGGTCTCACGGGGGACGTACCGTTGACGCCGATGAGCACCTGGAACCGCCCGCGACATCTGACCAACTCGGCCAAGTCCGGGCCGCCGCCCGACCGGCCCCCGATGCCGCCGCCCCCACCCCCGCCGCGCTGGCGCTGGTGGCTGCTGATCGCCGGCACCGTGATCTGCTTGATCCTGCTGTTCCGCCCGGCGCCGAGCACGACCAAGACCGAGAAGTTCACGTATACCGATTTCGTCGCCCAGGTGACGGCCAACAAGGTCAAGACGGCCACGATCGATCAAAACGGCAAGGTCACCGGCACCCTGACCAACGGTGACAATTTCACCAGCCAGGTCCCCGTCGCCGTGCCCGACGACGCCCTCCTCCCCCTGCTGGCGACCCACAAGGTGGACGTCAAGGCGACAACCTCCAGCGGAGTCTCACTCCTCTCTATCCTCATAGACTTCTCACCGTTCATCCTCTTCCTGGCGTTCTTCGTCTATCTCGGCCGACGGACGAGCAAGCAGATGGCGGGCGGGCTGGGCGGGTTCCTGGGTGCCGGCAACAGCAAGGCCAAGGTGTACGACCTCGACAACCGGCCGACGACCCGCTTCGCCGATGTGGCGGGTTATGCCGGCGTCAAGCAGGAGATCTCCGAGGTCGTCGACTTCCTGAAGCATCCGCAGAAGTACGAGGCGGCCGGCGCAGTGGGCCCGAAGGGCGTGCTCATGGTCGGCCCGCCGGGGACCGGCAAGACCCTGATGGCCCGGGCGGTGGCCGGCGAGGCCGAGGTGCCGTTCTTCTCGCTGACCGGGTCCAGCTTCGTCGAGATGTTCGTCGGCGTGGGGGCGGCGCGGGTGCGGGACCTGTTCAAGGACGCTCGCAAGACCGCGCCGGCCATTATCTTCATCGACGAGATCGACGCCATCGGCTCGCGCCGAAGCGTCGGTGGCTACGCCAGCAACGACGAGCGCGAGCAGACGCTCAACCAACTGCTGGCCGAGATGGACGGCTTCGACCCCGCCACCGGCGTCGTGGTGCTGGGCGCGACCAATCGGCCCGAGACGCTCGACCCGGCGCTGCTGCGGCCCGGTCGCTTCGACCGGCGGGTGGAATTCCCCTTGCCCAACCAGGCCGAGCGGGAGGCGATCCTGTCCGTGCACTGCAAGGGCAAGCACCTCGGGGCGGATGTCAGCCTCAACGTGGTCGCCCGGGCCACACCGGGCTTTTCCGGCGCCGACCTGGCCAATCTGGTCAACGAGGCCGCCATCTTCGCGGTCCGCGACGGTCGAGACACGATCAGCGCCGAGGACTTCATGGCGGCGCGTGACCGGGTCCTGATTGGCCGTCGCGATGCGACCAACGCCCTACTGCCGGAGGAGAAGGTGTCGGTGGCGGTGCACGAGGGGGGCCATGCCCTCGTCGCCGCGCTGTCCGAGCACGCCGACCCGGTGGCCAAGGTCACCATCCTGCCGGCCGGCATGGCCCTGGGCGTCACCGAACAGCTACCCGAGGCCGAGCGCCATCTTTACCCGGAGAGCTACCTTTTGGACTCCCTGGCCGTGCGCCTCGGCGGGCGGGCCGGCGAGCTCCTGGTCATCGGCGAAGCCTCCACCGGGGCGGCCAACGACCTGGCGGGGGCGACCGACCTGGCAACCCGAATGGTGCGGGACTGGGGGCTGAGCGAGCGCATGGGGCCGATCGGGTTCAGTTCCGACGATCCCAACTACCTCGGAGGAGCCGGCGGCAGCTCGCGCCCCTATTCCGAATCGACGCAACTGGTGATCGACGAGGAGGTGGCGCGGCTCCTCCGGGAGGCCGAAGAGCGGGCCCTGGCCTTACTGACCGCCAACCGGTCCGTGCTGGACCGGGTCGTCGATCTTCTGCTCGAAAAGGAGGTCATCGACGGCAGCGAGATCTACGCCCTGATCGGCCGTTCCGCTACACCCCGGCGAGACGCCGAGGCGGCGCTTGCCCTCAATGCCACCAACGCCGTCGATCGCCCGACCTAACCGGCGGGATGAGAAGCAACGCATTGCGGGTAACGACGGCGTACCACGCCCGCTCAAGGCCTCGGTTCGCGCTTCGCCCGTCCCGGTAGGCTGCCGCCCGTGCCCGGATTCTTAGACGGGAAGCGCCTGCTCATCACCGGTGTCCTGACCGACGATTCGCTTGCCTTCGGAGTTGCCCAGCTGGCCCAACAACAAGGGGCCCAGATCGTCCTCACCGGCGCTGGCCGCGGGCTGAGCCTGACCAAGCGAGTAGCCCGCAAGCTTGCCGACCCACCAGACGTGCTCGAGCTCGACGTGACCGTGGAAGACCACCTGGCGGCCGTCGCCCACGACCTTGAGGGCCGGTGGGGCGCCGTCGACGGGGTCCTCCATTCGATCGGGTTCGCCCCCGCGAGCTGCCTAGGTGGAGGTTTCCTGGAAGCGCCGTGGCCAGACGTGAGCCTCGCCTTGCACATCTCGACCTACTCCCTCATGACGCTGACCGCGGCCATGCTGCCCCTGCTGCGGGCGGCTGGCGGTGGGTCGGTCGTCGGCTTGGACTTCGACGCGACCCGGGCCTGGCCGAGCTACGACTGGATGGGCGTCGCCAAGGCCGGTCTCGAATCGACCTCTCGTTACCTGGCCAAGGAGGTCGGACCGGACAAGGTGCGGGTCAACCTGGTGGCAGCCGGGCCCATGCGTACGGTTGCCGCCAAGTCGATCAAGGGATTCGCCGCCTTCGAGGACGCGTGGGTCGAGCGCGCCCCGCTCGGCTGGGACATCACCGATTCTTCGGCCGTGGCCAAGGCGTGCGTCGTGCTGCTCAGCGACTGGTTCCCGATGACGACCGGCGAGATCATTCACGTCGACGGTGGCTATCACGCCATGGGGGTGTGATGTCCTCGGCTTCTCCGGTTGAGGAGGACGGGCGGGTTGTGCTGGTCACGGGCGGCAACCGGGGCATCGGTCTCGCCATCGCCCAGGCCTTCGCGGCGGCCGGTGATCGAGTGGCCGTCACCTACCGGAAAGAGCCGGTCGAGGGCTACTTCTCGGTGCGCTGCGATGTCAGCTCGACCGCCGATGTCGATGCCGCCTTCTCCGCGGTCGAAGCCGAGTTGGGACCCGTCGAGGTCCTGGTTGCCAATGCCGGCATCAACCGCGACGGGCTGCTCATGCAAATGAGCGAAGAGGCGTTCACCAGCGTCATCGACACCAATCTTGGCGGTTCCTTCCGGGTCGCGAGGCGGGCAGTGCCGAAGATGATCCGAGCCCGCAAGGGCCGCATTATCTTCATCTCGTCGGTGGTCGGGCTATCCGGCTCCGGGGGCCAGACCAACTACGCCGCCTCCAAGGCGGGGCTCGTCGGCTTCGCTCGGTCGCTGGCCCGAGAGATCGGAAGTCGCAAGGTCACGGTCAATGTGGTCGCACCTGGGTTCATCGAGACCGACATGACGGCCCAGTTGCCCGAGGCGCGTCGGAAGGATGTGCTGGCCCAGATTCCCCTTGGGCGAATGGCCGGCGCTTCGGAGGTGGCCGATGCCGTCGTATGGCTGGCGTCACCGTCGGCCGCCTACGTGACCGGCGCCGTCATCCCCGTCGATGGTGGCCTCGGCATGGGTCACTGATCCTTTGCCGACCACCGATCCCGACACCCCCGAAGGGTGGGCGTCATGGCGTCCCGAGGACCTGATCCCGCAACGGCCGCCCTTTCTCCTCGTCGACACCATCCTCGAGGTCATCCCGGCCGTCTCCGCCAAGGGCCAGTTGCACCTAAGCGGCGAGGAGTACTTCTTCGCCGGCCACTTCCCGGGTCGACCCACCATGCCGGGTGTGCTGATGGTCGAGGCACTGGCTCAGATGGGGGGCATCTGCCTCCTGGCCGACCGGCGATTCCGGGACAAGTTGCCGTTGTTCGGAGGGATTGACAAGGCGCGGTTTCGACGCCAGGTCCTTCCAGGCGACGTACTAGAAATGACCGTGAGGCTCGATCATCTCGGCTCGACGGCCGGCAAGAGTTCGGGCGAGGCGTACGTCAACGGCAAGTTGGCCTGCCAGGGCAACATGATCTTCATCGTCGCCTCGCCGCAGGCTGACTGAACCTGGCTTAGGCGGCGGTGACGGATCTCGGCTGATCGCTCGTGCGGCGGGTCAGGGCTAGGACGTGTGAGGCGACTTCAACGATCGAGGGGCTCGACAGGTAGCCGTCGGCGCCGGCTTCGAGATGGACCACCGCTTCGCTGGGGCGGCGGCTCGGCCATCGCCGGTCGACGATCAGCAAGCCGACGCCGGGGTAGCTCGCCCGCAGGAAGGCCACACCGACGGGGCCGACCGGGCCGGTGATCATGATGCCGCCTACCCTCACCCGCTCGGTCGTGACGTCGAACTCGGGGCCGAGCACCCGCGACAGGCTGGGCGAAATCTCGGCCAACCCGGGTGAGAGGAGAACGGAGATGCCGGGCGCAGCTTCGGCGGGGACGACCTTGGCTCGGGCCGCGCCGGGCTCGGTGGTCGGACCGTCGTCCTCGCTGTGACGGTGAAAGATTCTCATGACCACAGCCTCGTCTCGAAATCCGATAGTTGCCTGAGGCCCGGCTAGGAGTTTGTTGAGAGGATCGGCGCGCTGAGTCGGTACCGTCGAGACTGGGATGACACGACGATCCGCCAAGACCGGCGACGATCGGCGGCGCCGGCACGCCAAGGTGGCCACGACCGTAGACCTGATCATCGTGGTGTTCGTCGTCGTCGCCCGGATCGCGGTGTTCACCGACCAAAGCGCAAGGGTCGCGTTCGTCGTGGTGGTCCTCCTCCTGACCTCCACCCTCTGGCTCAGGTACCACCAGTAGGCGACGCTCCGGGTCGGGTACGGTTTGTGGTCGGCCCCCGTAGCTCAGGGGATAGAGCGTCGGTTTCCTAAACCGTGCGTCGCAGGTCCGAATCCTGCCGGGGGCGCAGCAAAAGGTGCTGGTCAGAGCCTCGTAGCGATCTAGTCAAGAGTCTTCTGAACGATTCTTGGGAATCTCCTGGGAATCTACTGCTAGAATGCCGCCATGCGTGGGCACCTTGAGGAACGCGGGAAGAACGTCTGGCGCGCCAAGGTGTACCTGGGCCTCGATGCCGTCACCGGGCGCAAGCGGTACATCACCCGAACGGTCCGAGGCCCTAAACGCCAAGCCGAGGACGCCCTCAACCGGTTGCTGCTCGAAAGCGGTGACACCTCGCAGGCGGTGGTAGATGGGACCTTCAGCGAACTGGCGGCTAAGTGGTTCGAGCAGGCGTCGACCACCCTCTCGCCCAGCACCCAGGCGGAATATCGGCGTCTCCTCGACCGGATCATCGTCCCAAGGTTTGGCTCAACGAAGGTACGGTCGATTCGCGCCTCCGACCTGGACGCCTTTTACTCCGACCTGCACAAGCGAGGCACCTCCGGCCGACCGCTCGGAGCGCAAAGCATCCAGCACGTTCATGCCCTGATCCGTCGCCTTCTCAACCAGGCAGTGAAGTGGGACTGGGTGACCACGAACCCTGCGACGAAGGCAAGTCCGCCGAAGGTCCACGCCCGCGAGATGGAGCTCCCGACGCCGGAGGCCGTCGTACGAGTCCTTGCCGGCGCCGATGCACGCGACCCAGACCTCGGTTGCTTCCTGCGGTTGTCGGTCGTGACCGGCGCCAGGAGAGGCGAACTATGTGCGCTGCGATGGAGCGACATCGACCCCAAAGCCGGAACGCTTCGCATCAGCCGGTCGATCGTCGGCGGAAATCAAGGCTCCCTTACCGAGAAGTCGACCAAGACCCATGCCGCCCGCCGAGTCTGCCTCGACGAAGCTACCTTGACCCTCCTGGCCGACCGCCTCCGAGCGCTGACCGAAAGAGCCCAAGCGTGCGGCGTATCACCTGCCTTGTCGGCCTTCGTCTTCAGTGACGCCGCCGACGCCAGCACGCCGTGGCGCCCCAACCGCGTAACCCTCGCCTTCGTCCGCCTGTGCCGACAACTCGACGTCCCCGGTGTGCGCCTTCACGACCTCCGCCACTTCGCGGCCACTCAGATGCTGGCCGCTGGCATCCCGGTGAGGACCGTGGCCGGTCGGCTCGGCCACGCCAAGGCGGCGACCACACTCAACGTTTACGCCCACGTTCTAGAGTCCTCCGACGCTTCGGCTGCGCAGGTCCTCGCAGAACTGTTGAACTCTTGAACGGCTGTTGACAAAGCGTCCAGGTTTCATGCCCGGTTTTAGCAGCCACACAATTGTGTTACAACGGATGCGGCCGGCGGTGGCGGCGTCGCTCGGGTCGAACCGGATCAGGGTCCACGGGCGCATCGACACCAGGACGACGCAGGGCCACCGGCACCCGGTGCGACCGGCCCTGCCCCATGCGATCGAGGCGTGGGACCGCCTCCTCGGACGCGATGCGAATAGGGCGGACCCGCTGCCGGCGACCGTCGAGCGGTGAGCGCGGCGCGGTCAGGCGGCTGTACCTCCTTGTTGGAGGAGGGTCTCGATGGCGTGTCGCGGTACCAGCAGCCGCCGCCCGAGCCTGATGGCCGGTAGCTGGTTACGGGCGACGAGTTCGTAGGCGAGGGCTCGGGATATTCCCAGGAGTTTGGCGGTCTCGGGAACCGAGTAGGTGAGTTTGTCTTGGCCCATTATGAGATCCGCCGATGCGGGTTCTTGTCGCAGGTTTCAGTGGGCGCATTTGCATCGCCGGCATCACTGGCCGACTGATCGGATCGGAGCCGTTCGACGAGGCTGCGAACAGCGTCGGCGGGGATGCGGGCGCTGCGGCCGACGTGGATCACCTCGAGTTCGCCCCGGCCGATGAGCTCGTAGACGGTGCTGCGGCCCAGCCCGAGGGCCAGGGCGGCGTCGGCGACGGTCATAAGAAGTCGGGTCGGCCCGGTTCGTGTGACCACACCTCGCCACGAGGTGGCGTTGCCTTGGGGCGCCAACGTCGGCTCACCCCAGACGGTGATGTCGCCGTCCTCCGCGATCTGCACCAGCCCGCCGGCCCGCAGGCCGTCGGTGAGGTCGGCGGGCGCCTTGCCGAGCACAACCATGACTTGCCGCTCGGGTGTGGAACTGGTGCCTTTTCGGGGGGTGGTGGTCATTTGTCCTCCCAGATGCCGGGGGTGCCTTCGACCATGGGGAGTTGTCCCGGAGGGACGGTGTCGGCGGGTCGTCGGGTGCGGTAGATGGCGGCGATGGCCCCGAAGGCGATGGGGAAGCCGGCGACGGGCCAGACCCCGTAGAGCACGGCGAGGACCCACAGGATCTTGGAGACGTTGCCGTGGGGCCATTGGTCGGCGGGGCGTCGCACCACCCGGATGAGGGCGAGGAGGCTGACGAGTCCGGTGAGGACCATCCAGGCCAGGAAGGCGGCGACGGCGGGCCCGGCGGCAGCCAGGGTGGGGTTGGGGGTGGGGAAAATGGGGCCGGTCATTGCTTGGGGTCTCTCCTTTTCGTTCAGGGTTTGAACGTGCACGGATACCCCTGGGTACGAGCTGGCCGTTTCGTAACAAAGAACAGGAAAAATCCGTCGTGGCCGACACCACGGTGGCTATCTTCGAGGTCGTGATGGGCGCTTGGCGGCGCGAAAGGACACGACACGCGGCGCTGGTCGCGGCCGTCTCCGCGGTACTCGCGGCCACCGCGGTGCCGTTCACCGCGGGCAACGCGCAGGCGGCACTCATGGCATCGGGCTCGGTGAAGGTCGCCGACGCCGGTAGGCCGGTCGCGGCGGTTGGTATTTCGTTGGGGTCGTCGGTGATCGACCCGACGGTGGTGGTGCAGCTGTCCGACCCGGGTGTCGAGTTGACGGCGCCGGTCGACGGGCGCCTCCGGGGTGACGGGATCGCGTTGGTGGTGACGGGGGCGGCGTTGACCGACCGGGCCGGGGTCGGCGGCGAGGCGGTATCGGCGGGCGCCGGTGAGCATCTGATCGTGTTCGGGCTGCGCCGGGTCCCCCAACCGGAGAATGCTGACGCCGTGCCGGCGGACCTGGCGTTGGTGGTGGCCGGTAGTCGGCGCAGCATCGACCTGAGCAACCTGGCGGGGGACGGGCCGTGGTATTTCGCCGCCGCCGTCCCCACCGGAGCCGGCGACGCCGACTTGGAGTTGACGGCATCGGGTTACACCCAGCAATTCTCGTTGCTGACTTTGACCCGGGTCGGGCCGAGCCCGGCGGTGCTGTACCGCGACCCAGACAGCCCCGAGGTGGTCGCCACCGACGACTCCACTATCGGGGTGGCGGTGATGGCCGGAGCGCCGATCTCGACCACCTACTCGTTGCAGGTCGGCGCGGCGGCGACCACGCTCAGCTGGTTCGCCCCCGACGCGTCCGCCGACACCGCGTCGTCACCGGACCAGGCGTTCCTGGCGGTGCAGTTGCGCACCGCGCCGCTGGTCGACGCGGCCAACAACGACGTCGTCGAGCTCATGTGGCCTAACCCGGTCCCGGTCGACCAAGTCCAGTTGGTCTTAGCCGACGGCACCCGAATCGCCGCCGCCCACGTCGACGCCGACGAGGACGTCCCCGGGGTCTCGGTCAACCTGTTCTCCGGCGTCTACTACTTCGCCGTCCCCGCCGACATCGCCGCCGCCACCCTCTCGGTCGCCGCCTACAGCGCCCCCGGGCAGGCGGGCGAGCTGCTGCCGGCTGACACGACCATCACCCTGTCCGCCTTCACCATTCCCCTGCCGTTGAGCGCCCCGCCCGCGGCGACGCCGACCCTGGCGGGAGATCGGAAGAGCACACGT
>OBLV0100000493.1_pt1 | contig 12064 bp, 8 predicted proteins | sample 1520071 | NCBI WGS metagenome assembly OBLV01 (sample SAMEA3888446, study PRJEB22518) | metagenome | reverse complement strand
GATCGTGATGTGACTGGAGTTCAGACGTGTGCTCTTCCGATCTTGGCGGCGTGGTTCCCGAGGGCCAGCTCTGCTTCCAAGAGATCCTCGTGGGTCGTCGCGTGAAGCTGTTCCAGGCGCGCCGCTTCGGGTTGGGCGAACTGTTCGAACGCGAACTCGGCCAGCGCCGGTCCCCGCCACAGCGCAAGAGCCTGGGTGAGTTGCTCCTTCGCCGTTGCCGGATGCGCCTGGCCGAGGAGTTGGTGGCCCCGAGCCGCGAGTATCTCGAATGTACTGGCATCGAGCGCGTCCGGCGCGACCTGAAGGACATAACCAGGCGGCTGGGTTACCAGAATTTCGGCCTGTGATCGAACTGCCCGACCCGGTTCGAGCACCTTGCGAAGGTTGTGGATGTACGCCTGGATCGACCCATGGGCACGGGCCGGAACCTCGGTACTCCACAACATCTCGGTGAGGCGGTCGAGCGATACCACCTTGTTGGCCGAGATCAAGAGCGCGGCAAGTACTGCTTTCTGTTTCGGTGGTCCCAGGTCGATAGGCGTGTTACCGCGTCGGGCCTCAAGGGGACCCAGTATTCCAAAGTGAACCGTCACCAGAGCCGGAGTTGGCATGGTCGAAGGACGGTGCCTTTGATGTAGAAGGACATTGTCGGGCAGGCTCCGGGCCACCTTCCGTGTCGCCCACGACGCGATGGGTTCCTAGACGTTCTATTCCGGTCCATTGGTCGATTCGCTAGGGAGTGGCTAGGCGTCGCCTAGCGAGCACAATGTCAGACGGACTAAGGCTTCCATCCGCTCGCTGAATGAAGCGTCGCCCATCGAATGAAATAGGCTTCGGCACCCGCCCCTCATCTCGACTCGACCCTGCCGGTTGGGGTGAAATCTCGTTCCATCACGACCCCTCCGCTCGTGGTAGCCAGATGATTGTACTCGCAACTGTCCTGCCTATGGAAGGCAACGTTGCTCGTCCGGTGCAGGGTATCTACCTCTCGCCGAGCCAACAAGGAGGAGCAATAACGGGTGAGACGACTGCAGATTCCGTTGGCCGAGATCGATCAATCCTTGTCGATTCATCCCTTCGGATTCGGCGTCAGCCTAGCTGTCGAAGACGTATCTTTAGCCGTTTCGTCGGGGCGCAAACGGAGCGTTCTGGTGTCGTCTCATCCGCCTTGACCTGAGGCGTTGATAGCTGCCATCCGGCCAACTGTTGGGTGTCACGTCTCGGTCATGTCGGCGCGTCGGGCCCGGGTCGGAAAGGTTTGCATCCCGGTACACGGCCGGACGCGTCGTGGCGAACCTTTGGTCTTATGCATCGTCGACAGGATCGGATTGACCGGATGTTTCGCGTTGCTTGCCGCAATGGGCCCAATCTCGAAGGCACGCGATTTCACGCCGATCGGGACCAGTGACCCTGGCAAAAGGACCAGATCTCGACGGTCCGACGTAAGGACGAGAACGATCCAACGTGGGGACAAGAACGATCCGACGAGGGGACTAGGGAGCGATGGCTCGTGTAGACCCACCATATTTCGTGTCCTTTCACAACCGAGCCGTCGCAGCACTAGTCATCGCTTGGCCAGCGGCTTGCCTGGCTCTCGAGGCTGCCGATCACCGAGAATGCCACCCCCTCGGCGGCGTCATTTGTTGTTCTCACAACAAATGACGCCGGTATTGCGTTGAAAACCTCACAGCTGTCGGTCCGTCACGACCCGATTTCTTTACCGTTACGAGCCGCCTAGACCCCGCCTAGCCAGCCCTTAGTAGCTCGCGGGAGCGGTATTCAAGAGTACGGCGGTCATGCATCCATTCCAGCTGCCAGATTTCTACATGCCGTACCCGGCGCGGTTGAACCCGAATCTGGACACGGCGCGTGCGCACACCAAGGTGTGGTCCCGACAGATGGGCATCCTTGATCCGCCCCCGGACGACCCGAACAGCCCTGAAATCTGGACTGAGGCCGAGCTCGACGCGATGGACTACGGCCTCCTGTGCGCCTACACGCACCCCGACTGCCCAAGCGACGAGTTGGATCTGATTACGGATTGGTACGTCTGGGTGTTTTATTTTGATGACCACTTCCTCGAGATCTTCAAGCGCACCGGAGACGTGGCCGGCGGGAAGGCCTATCTCGATCGCCTCCCGTTGTTCATGCCGCTGCACCGATCGGATCCGATGCCTGAACCGACGAATCCGGTGGAGCGAGGGTTGGCCGACCTCTGGACTCGCTCGGTGTACACGAAGACCCTGGCGTGGCGTCGCCGGTACCGGGCCACACCGAGAACTTGCTCGAGGAGTCGACATGGGAACTCCTGAACATCACCGAGAGCCGGATCCCGAACCCGATCGAGTACATCGAGATGCGCCGAAAGGTCGGCGGTGCGCCGTGGTCGGCCGACCTGGTGGAGCACGCCAACTTCGTGGAAGTCCCCGAGAGAATCGCCCGCACCCGGCCGATGCAGGTGCTCATCGACACCTTCGCCGATGGCGTACATCTTCGTAACGACCTGTTCTCCTACCAGCGGGAAACGGAAAGCGAGGGAGAGATAAACAATTGCGTGTTGGTAATGGAGAACTTCTTCGGCGTAGGGGCCCAGGAAGCCGCCAACCTCACGAATGACATCCTTACCTCGCGTTTGCAGCAGTTCGAGCATACGGCCGCGACGGAAGTGCCTCCCGTGTTTGTCGAGTGCGGTCTTTTGCCCTCGGAGGAACTCGAAGTCGCGCTCTACGTGAAAGGACTCCAGGATTGGCAGGCCGGTGGCCACGAGTGGCATCTGCGATCGAGCCGGTATATGAACGAGGGGGCGATCGCATCGGATGAGGAGGAGCCCATCCTCGGAGGGCCGACGGGTTTGGGCAGCGCCGCGGCGCGGCTGATCCCGACGCCGGCCGGGCTGGTCGCGATGCCCGCCCGGCTGATGCCGACACCTGGGCGCCTCGGGGCGAATCGGATCAGGAATTTCTCCTACGTTCCGTACCGGATGGTCGGCCCGACCGACCTGCCCGAGTTCTACATGCCGTATGCGGTCATTCTGAGCCCCCATCTCGATGGTGCCCGCAAGCGTGGCAAGGTGTGGGCGCGGGCGATGGGGATGTTGGGGCACCTTCCGGGCGGGTTCCGAATCTGGGACGACCACAAATATGACGCGGCCGACGTCGCGCTATGTGCCGCCGGGATCAACCCCTACGGCGATGCCGACGACCTCGACTTGAGCACCGCCTGGTTGATCTGGGGTACCTATGCCGACGATTTCCTTCCGGGGATTTTCGGGCGCACGAGGAATCTGGTGGGCGCCAAGATGTTCGTCGAGCGGCTGAGCGCGTTCATGCCCGTCGACGGATCACTTCCTCCGCTCGTCCCGTCGAACCCGTGCGAGCGCGGCCTCATGGATATCTGGGCGAGGACCGCGGCGCCAATGTTGGTCGAGGATCGCATCGTGTTCCGCGAGGCGATTTGCCGGATGTTAGGGAGCTGGATCTGGGAAATGACGAACCAGATCCAGAACCGGATCCCCGATCCTGTCGACTACGTCGAGATGCGCCGCCAGACCTTTGGCGCCGATCTCACGATGAGCCTGGCTCGGTTGCGTATCGGTTCGGTCGTGCCGGCTGAGATCTACAAAACACGACCGATGCGCCAGCTCGACCATTGTGCCGCCGATTACGGAGGCCTGATGAACGATGTTTTCTCGTATCAGAAGGAGATTGAATTCGAAGGCGAAATCCACAACCTGATCCTCGTCATAGAGCAGTTTCTTGATTGCGACAAGGAGCGCGCAGTGAGGCTTGCCAATGACCTTCTGACCGCTCGCATGCAGCAATTCGAACGCTTGGTTGCCGTCGAAATACCCGCGCTTCTTGACGACTTCGCAGTCGATGACAATGTCCGGGCCGCTTTGGACTCCTATGTCGAAGGGCTGCAGCGTTTCATGTCCGCGGTCTTGAACTGGCACCGGTCGATCCGACGTTACACCGAGCCGGAACTGCGGAGTGATCGATTGTCGGGCGTAAACCTTTCCCGAACCACCGGTCTCGGTGTATCAGCTGCGCAAATAGCAGAAGTACTCCATGAGGAGAGCCCGGCCTTTGATTTAGCGCCGGTAATGGCAGGACGTTAGGCAACGTGCGTTACCGCAATGTTCATCTACAGATGGGAGTAAACAGTGAGTGACGTAGGTGTGGAGCTGGAGGGCGCAGACAGCCCGATGAGCCTGGGGCCGGCAGCAGCGCGGAACCTGGCGACAACGACCAAGTCCCAGCCGCAAATGCAGGGCATCTCGTCACGGTGGGTGCTGAAGGTCCTGCCGTGGGTCCAGGTAAACGGTGGCGTGTATCGGGTTAACCGTCGGCTGAGCTATTCGGTCGGTGATGGCCAGATCAGCTTCAGCAACGAGGGTGATGACGTGAAGGTCATCCCCCAGACCCTGGCCGAGTTGCCCTTGTTGCGCGGTTTCGACGACGTAGCGGTGTTGGCGGCCTTGGCCGAAGGTGCCACGCAGTCGGATTTCGATGCTGGTGAGACCATCGTGGAGGCCGGTTCTCCGGCGACCCAGGTATTCCTCATTGCCCACGGCAAGGTCAACCAGGTTGGCCAAGGGAAGTATGGTGTCCCGACGCTGCTGGGCGTGTTGCGCGGCGGCGGCCATTTCGGCGCTCAGGTACTGACCGAGGCCGAGAGCGCGTGGGAATACACGGTGAAAGCCGCCACCGGGGTCACGGTCTTGACCCTGCCACGCGAGCTGTTCCAGACGGTGCTGGCACGTTCCGATGCCCTTCGGGAGCACGTCGAGCGATACCAGTCGATCCCCGAGCAGGCGCAGAACCGCCACGGCGAGGCCGACATCGAGGTGGCGTCGGGCCACGACGGGGAGCCAGAACTGCCCGGAACCTTCGCCGACTACGAGCTCTCCCCTCGGGAGTACGAGCTGAGTGTGGCGCAGACGATCCTTCAGGTTCACACCCGGGTGGCGGATCTCTACAACGATCCGATGAACCAGACGCAGCAGCAGTTGCGCCTGACCATCGAAGCGCTCCGGGAGCGCCAGGAGCACGAGATGGTCAACAACCACTCATTCGGGTTGCTGCACAACGCTGACCTCAAGCAGCGCATCCATACCCGCAGCGGCCCGCCGACTCCCGACGACCTCGACGAGCTGCTGTCGCGCCGGCGCAAGACGCAGTTTCTCTTCGCCCATCCCCGCGCCATCGCGGCCTTCGGGCGGGAGTGCACCAAGCGCGGGATCTATCCCACGAGCGTCGACTTCAGTGGCAACGCTGTGCCCGCGTGGCGGGGTGTACCGATGCTTCCCTGCAACAAGATCCCGGTCCACGGCCAGCACCAGACGACGTCGATCATTGCGGTGCGCACCGGTGAGGCGGACCAGGGCGTCATCGGCCTCCACCAGGCGGGCCTTCCCGATGAGGTCGAGCCGAGCTTGTCGGTGCGGTTCATGGGGATCAACGAAAAGGCGATCATCTCGTACCTGGTGAGCGCGTACTACTCGGTGGCGATCCTCGTGCCCGATGCGTGCGGCATCCTCGAAGAGGTCGAGGTCGGACATCATCCCGATTGACCAGTTCGTCCGTTCCGGCCGGGTGGGCTCATCCGGCCGGGACGAGCCGACGGCCGGCGGGCAAACGCGGACCGGCGGGCAAGAGCGTCCCGGATTCGCGCACCGCGGGCCCGAGGGCGTCGGGGAAGGGGCAGCACCATGAAATCTGTTGAAGCAACCGAGAGCTCGGCGGGAGAGATCCTCGCTCGGGGCCGATCGGTTTTTCTGCCCGCGCTGCGCGATGCCATCGATTCGTTGCCCGCCTCGATGCGACGCATTGCCGGGTACCACTTCGGATGGTGGGACGCCGATGGCACGCCGGTAGAGGCTTCCGGTGGAAAGGCGATTCGGCCGACGCTGGCCTTGCTTTGTGCCGAAGCGGTCGGCGGTGCCGTCGAAGATGCCGTGCCGGCGGCGGTCTCAGTCGAGCTCATTCACAACTTTTCGCTCGTCCACGACGATGTGTTCGATGGTGACGAAACCCGGCGCCACCGGCTAACGGCGTGGCGGGTGTTTGGCGTTGCCAACGCAATCCTGGTGGGCGATGCAATGTTGGCATTGTCCCTCGACCTGGTGGGAGGCTCTGACCGTTTCGTGGCCCAGAGTCCCGTCGCTGGGGAGCTAACGCGCACGCTCTGTGCCGCCGTGCAGTCGTTGGTCGAGGGCCAAAACAGAGACGTGGAGTTTGAATCCCGGACCGATGTCGGCCTCGAGGAATGCCTGCAGATGGCGGAGTTCAAGACCGGCGCGTTGCTGGGCTGCTCCTGTGCGGTAGGTGCGCTGGCCGGTGGCGGCCGTCCCGAGCAGGTCGATCTCCTCGCTTCGTTCGGGGCTCGCCTCGGTTTGGCGTTTCAGGTCGCCGACGATCTCCAAGGGATCTGGGGGCACCCAGAATCGACTGGCAAACCGGCCTATTCCGATCTACGCAACCGGAAGAAGTCGATACCGGTCGTGGCGGCGCTGCGATCGGATACGCCGGCCGGCGAGGAACTGAGGACCTGGTACGCCGGCGCGTTGGACCCTTCGACGGCGGATCTCGAGCGCGTCGCCGATCTGATCGACGATGCGGGCGGGCGGCAATGGAGTGAGGTCAAGCTGGCGCAACTCCAGATCGACGCCGACGCCTACCTTCGCGCCGCCGAACCAGTTGCTCGGGCGGCGGCCGAACTGAGCGAGCTCGTCGAGTTGGTGACCGCTTTGAAGGTCCAGCCCCGCGATCCTGCCCGCACCCATACGAGTTGATAAGGCCACGTTGATGAGGCGGTCTCGAGGCGCGCCTCGCCGCCTCGTCCGGTCCGCGTCCTCTCTCCTAGCTTTGGCCGCCCTGCTGCTGTCCATCAGCGCCCTGATGTCCGGGGGCCCGGTGTCGGGGGGCACCGTGTCGGGGGGCACCGTGTCAAGAGGTCATCCGAGCGCCCTGCTTCGAGCGACAACCATGGTCGAGCGGACCGGCGGCAGCGTTGTGCAAGTGCCAATGTTGACCACGACGGCGTCGGGGCCGGTCAGCGTGGGTGCACCGATCAGCGACACGGCGGTGCTCTCGGGCGGCGCCGCGCCCACAGGATCCATCACCTTCCAGCTCTATGGGCCGGCCGACCCGAACTGCATGGGCAACGTGGCCTTCACCTCGACCGTATCGGTCAGCGGTGATGGCACCTACCGATCGGGGGTCGACACGCCCACCCACCCCGGGCTGTACGAATGGGTGGCGAGCTATCGGGGCGATGCCAACAACGTGCCGGTGCCCGGCGCCTGTCCCGCGGCCGGGCAGAGCTCGGTGGTGTTGGTTTCGGTGCCGACGCTGGTCGCGACGTCACCGGCATCGTCGCCGACCGGTAGCCCCCTCACCGACACGGTCCTCCTCGCCGGCGGTGATCAGCCCACGGGGACGCTGACTTTCACCCTGTACGGGCCGCAGGCCAACTGCACCGGGACACCAGCGGTCGTCTTCCCTCCCGTCGCCGTCACGGGAAATGGGACCTACCGCTCCGGGGCGTTCACCCCGACAACACCGGGGACATTTCAGTTTCAAGTCGACTACAGCGGCGATCCGAACAATCTTGCCTTGCACATTCCGTGCGGCATTACGAGCCAGGTAAGCGTGGTGTCATCCGCGACGCTCGCGATCAAGGGCGTCCAACCGGAACCGACGTCACTGGGCAGCGACATCGTCGGTCGCGACGTGATTGCGGGTGGCAACCACCCGACCGGGAGCATCATCTTCCGCATCTACGGTCCTAATGACCCGACCTGCACCGGCAACCCGATATTCAGCTCTCAGCCGATAGCCGTCACCGGCAACGGCACCTACGTTTCACCGCCGTTCCTACCGACTGCGCCCGGCACGTACGACATCGTGGCCGACTACAGCGGTGACGCCAACAACGCGCCGACCACAGCGTCGTGCGGGGCGCCGGGCGAAACGATATCGGTGAGCCGGGCGATCCTTACCATCGTGGCCAAGACCGCGCCGCAGGGATTCGTCGGCCAGGCCCTGTCCACCGCCGAGACGATTTCTGGCGGCTTCCGCCCCGGCGGCACGATCGTCTTCAGCTTTTACGGCATCGCCGACACCACCTGTACCCATCAGCCGCTGCTGGCTTCGGCCCCCGAGCCGGTCACGGGCGATGGCACCTATCAATCCCCTGTCTTCACGCCCGATGCCGCGGGCACCTTCCGCTTCATCGTGACCTACAGCGGTGACAGTCGAAACATCCCGTTGACCACGGACTGCAACGGCGTCAACCAGGCGGTGCTGGTCAGCGTGTCGAGTCTCTACGATCCCGTCCAGCATCCGAAGCAGGTCATCAGCCTCGAGGTCGTTGCCTTCGCCCTGCTCAGCCTGGCCGGTCCCGCCGCCGGCACCACCCGCTCGAGGCAGTCTTCGGCGTCGCGCCGCGCGGCATCGACCCGGCCCACCAAGGGTTCGAGCTCATCGGTCGGCGAGGGGTCGGTAGTCTCCACCGGGGTCGACAACACCTCCGAAGGCTGGGAGGCGGTCGCGGTCCTCAGCGAAAAAGAGCTCAAGGAGCTGGGAAAGAACACCGGCGACCTGTCCCGGACCTGGAAGTGGCCCGGCACCGAGCGCCTCGACAAATTGAGCCTGAAGGTGCCCGAGAAGCTGGCGCCGGCTTCGCCGCTGGGGGCGCGCATCACCAACGACGCCGGGTACCTCCGCGCCATGTTCGGGTCGGCGTCGGCGCTCGTTCCACTCGCCGGCGTGGTGCTCGCCGCGATCGGGCTCGTCCAGGTCCACGGCCAGGCGGTGCCGCCGCCGCTCCTCATCGCCGTCGCACTGGCGGTGATCGGGGTCTTCGATGCCTTCGCAGGCTTCGTCGCCGTGTCGGTGTTCGTCGTCGGTGTCATCGCCGCCGGCGGAGTGGCGACCGGGAACGACGCCCGGACGCTGCTCGGGCTTTCGACGCTGTGGTTTGCCGCACCGATCATCGCTGGGGTGGCTCGGCCTCTCCGGCGAGCCCCGACACGCTCAAGCGCCGAGCATGCCGAGCGCATCGCGGATGTTGTCGTGGTCGCGTTGGCGGGCGCGTGGGCGGTCAAGGAGATCTTGGAAGGCCTTCCCGGCCTCTCCGGAAAAGCGCTGTCGATCGCGACGCACGCCGATGTCGCCGCCGTCTTCGTCCTGGCCGCGCTGGCGGCGCGGATGGCGCTGGAGACGGCGGCGGCGCACCATTACCCGGCTCGCCTGTCCGAGGTCCAGGCCGAGGAACTGCCCGTATCGGGTAAAAGCCAGCATCTCGCCGCCGCCTCCTTCGCCGTTGCCGTGTTCGTGTTCGTGGCCGTGCCCTATGTCGGCCTGTGCTGGGAACTCTACGTGGGCGGCGTCTTTTTTGTCGTTCCCGTCTTGCTCAAAATCTTTTCCGATAAACTGCCCAACTTTGAGAAATTGTACGCCGTGCTGCCCCGCGGCATTCTTCAGACGGTCACGATGCTCGTCATCGGGACGGCATTCGGGGCGTTGGTGGCGGCGCAGATCACCGGTGACAACCACTTGCTGGTGATCCGGGAATCGTTCCTACTTCTGTCGCTTCCGGGCCTGGCCGTCGCGCTGCTGCAGGTGTTCGGTCGCGATGGCCCGGAGGCCCCGAAAATCCATTGGGTTCCCGAAAAGATTATCGGAGCGGCATTGGTAACCCTTGCCGCTTTCATAGCTATCGGCACTTTGAAGTTCTGACAATTCGGAAGTTCTGGCTATTCGACAGGGAAGGGATCGACGAATGCGATCGATCGACCGTAGGTCGCCCAGCGCCACATTGCTCTCCTTGGTCGTAGTCTCGGCAATCGCCGTGATCGCCACCTCCTGCTCCGCGACGCCAAAGGCAGAAGGCTCGGTTGCCAGCCATCTGATCATGGGTGGCCCCTCGGAGTGCCCGACCAGAATCACCTGTTTGCTAGGCCTGGAGAAGATCTATGGGCTCCATTTCCTCCGCTTCAAGGTGTTGGACGAGGTCGGTCCTCTCAGCGAGAAGGCAATCGGGGACGGTGAGGTCCAAGTGGTGCGGCTCGACTCCTCGGACCCGACCATTCCGCAACACGGCTGGGTGATCCTCCAGGACGACAAATCGTTCCAGCAGGCCGGCAACATCATCCCCGTGATCCGATTGTCGAAGGCGACTCCTGAGGTCACCACGCTGATCGACCGGGTATCGAGCACCATGACCCAGGGTGACCTGTACATGCTGGACGCCGAAACCGGCCTTGAGAACGAGAGTCCGGCGCAGGCCGCCCGCGCCTATGTGCAGGCCAAGCGGCTAGGAGGGACGGGGAAACCGGCCACACCCGAGTCCGTCACGGTTGGATCGGCGTCGTTTGCCGAGAACGAGGTTCTGGCCGACATCTACATCGATGTCTTGACCGACGCGGGGTACGCGGTGACCGCCAAGCTCAACCTCGGCAGTCGCGAGGTCTACGAGCCGGAGTTGGCGGCGGGCACGATCGACCTCCTACCCGAGTATGTGGGCAACTTCCTGACGTTCCTCAATCCTGCGATCACCAACCTGTCCCTCTCCAGTTCCGTCGCGATGCTGCGCGATCTGCTCGAACCGTCTGGCCTGACCGTCCTCGACCCCTCCAGCGTCACCGATTCCGACACCATCGTCGTGACGCAGGCGACGGCGACGAAGTACCACCTGACCAAGATCTCCGACCTTGGGGCCCCCTTCCCGGGATAGGACCCGCCTCGGGCCCGGTATGAGCCCGGGCCGTGAGGGCCGTGCGGGCCGTGAGGGCCGTGAGGGCCGTGAGGACCGTGAGGACCGTGAGGACCGTGAGCGCTGTGAGGACCGTGAGCGCTGTGAGGGCCGTGAGCGCTGTGAGGGCCGTGAGGGCCGCGCGGGCCGCGCGGGCCGTGAAGGCCGGTGAGGGCCGGTGAACGGCCCGCCATGGCGCCGTCGAGTCCGCGACTAGCAGAACCGGAGGGACGCCACCAAGACTGGGTGGCCGACTGTCGACCGAAGCCAACTGGAGCACCGAAGATGTCAACGTCAAGGAACAAGGCGATCGTGCGAGCCTTCATCGAGGAGGCTGTCGTAGGCTTCATGCAGGGCGAACGCGACGACTTTCACGATTTCCTCTCTTCGGACGTCGTCTTCCACACGCCCCGGCTGACCACGCCGTCCGGGGGAGCGGAGGGTCTACACGCCGAGGTCACGGCGTATGGCGATTTGGTCGCCAACCCGAACCTCGTCGTGGATTTCGTCATCGCCGAGGACGACTTCGTCGTCATCCATCTGACGAGGCACACCCGCCCGGGTGTACCCGAATCAACGCCATCGGGCGGCGACCCGGCGGAAACCGGCGGTATGGCCATCCTTCGGGTCCGAGACGAGCGGATCACCGACGTTTGGTATTACCGCCCGCACTCTGAGACTGAGGCCAGGCGCTCCATGACAGGGTCTTCGGAGCGACTAGAGGACAACGCCTAGAGGACGCACAGCCTCGACCTAGTGGGCACTGGAAGGTTTGTACTCCTGTTTGTTCATGTGCCCGGCGGGCAACAGCGCCGACGGAGCCGGCCCAACGAGTAAGGAGAAGCCCTGGATGGCAGCCGCGAATGAAGCTCCCGTCAACCTCAGTGACTACCAGCGCAGTGTCGCGAACTACTGGAATACCAACACCAACGATCCGGTAAATCTCGAGCTGGGCCGAGTCGACGACATCTATCACCACCACTACGGGTTGGGCGAGCCGGATCTGAGCGTTTTGACCGGCGATCCCGACACCCGCGAAGAGCGGACCATCAAGGAGCTTCACCGGCTGGAGACGGCCCAGGCGAACGTGCTCCTGGACTGCCTTGGTCCGATCGGGCCCGATGACCGCATCATGGACGCCGGTTGCGGGCGGGGTGGTACGAGCATCATGGCCAATGCCCGCTTCGGATGCCAGGTCGACGGCGCGACCATCTCGGAGTATCAGGCTGGTTTCGCCAACGGCCAAGCGGCCGCCCGCGGCGTGGCTGACCGCGTGCGATTCCATCTGCTCAACATGCTGGAGACC
>OBLV0100000492.1_pt1 | contig 12073 bp, 12 predicted proteins | sample 1520071 | NCBI WGS metagenome assembly OBLV01 (sample SAMEA3888446, study PRJEB22518) | metagenome | reverse complement strand
GCGAGGTCCGCGCCACCGCCAACCGGCTGGCCAACTTCGACGACGCCAACCTGCGCCGCTCTGCGCGCGCGGCGGTGGCCTCGGCGGCGCGGGTCGCCCGGGCCCTGGAGTTGCTCGGGATGGATCTCCCGAATCACCTGCTTACAGCGGGCCGGCTGCGGCTGGAGCACCGGCAGGCTTCGTTGGAGGAGCTGGGGCAGCTCGCCGACCCGCCACTGACCAAGGACGCGGTGGCCGGCCGGATCCGCCGGTTGCTGGCGATGGCCGACCGCAAGGCCGAAGAACTCGGGGTGCCGGACACCGAGTCCGCGGTCACCCCCGACATGCTGGACGCCTAGGCGAGCCCGACAGCGAGCACGGCGCGAACACCCCTACAGCTCCCCCTCCCGGGGGGCCTGCCCGGTGGGTGCCGGCCGCTAGGGTGACGCCGCAGAGAATCAGGTGGAGTCGTACCGGCCGCGCCGGCCGGTGTGGGTGTGGAGAGGAAGAGAGCATCGTGACCGTTCGGGTAGGGATCAACGGGTTCGGCCGCATCGGGCGGAATTTCTGGCGCGCCGTGCAGGCCGGTGGCCACGACATCGAGGTGGTGGCATTCAACGACCTCGGGGATGTCGCCACCATGGCGCACCTGCTCAAGTACGACAGCGTACTGGGCAGGTTGGCCGAGGACGTGCACGTCACCGACGACGGCATCGCGGTCGGCGGCAAGACCATCAAGGCGCTCGCCGAGCGGGACCCGGGCGCATTGCCCTGGGGTGCGCTGGGTGTGGATGTGGTGCTGGAGTCGACCGGCTTCTTCACCAAGGCGGCCGATGCCCGCAAGCACGTCGACGAGGGCGGCGCGAAGAAGGTGGTCATTTCGGCGCCGGCCACCGACGAGGACCTCACCGTGGTGCTCGGGGTCAACGACTCCAGGCTGAACAGCTCGCAGACGGTGATCTCCTGTGCCTCGTGCACTACCAACTGCCTGGCCCCGATGGCCAAGGTGCTCCACGACGCGCTGGGTATCGAGCAGGGCTTGATGACCACCATTCACGCGTATACCCAGGACCAGAACCTCCAAGATGGTCCGCACAAGGATCTGCGCCGGGCCCGGGCCGCCGCGGTCAACATCGTGCCGACCTCCACCGGAGCCGCCAAGGCCATCGGGCGGGTGCTGCCGGACCTCAACGGCAAGCTCGACGGCTATGCGCTGCGGGTGCCGATTCCGACCGGATCGATCACCGACCTGTCCGCCTCGGTCTCCCGGGAGACCAGCGTGGACGAGGTCAACGAGGCCTTCCGGGCCGCTGCCGACGGTCCGCTGAAGGGCATCCTGCGTTACAGTGCCGAGCCCATCGTGTCCTCGGACATCATCACCGACCCGGCGTCCTGCGTCTTCGACTCCCCGCTGACCAAGGTGATCGGCAACCAGGTCAAGATCGTCGGCTGGTACGACAACGAATGGGGCTACTCCAACCGGCTTGCTGATCTGATCGTCATGGTGGGCTCCCAGCTGTGAGGACGCTCGACCACCTGATCGCGGCGGGAGTGTCGGGACGGGGGGTGCTGGTTCGCGCCGACCTCAACGTCCCGCTGGACGGGGCACGGATCACCGATGACGGTCGGATCCGTGCCTCGCTGCCCACCCTGCAAGCGCTATGCGGCGCGGGAGCCCGGGTGGTGGTGAGCGCCCACCTGGGGCGGCCCAAGGGCGCGCCGGACCCGGCCTACTCGCTGGCCCCGGTGGCGGCCCGGCTCGGGGAGCTGCTCGGTGCCCCGGTCGCGGCGGCGGCCGACGTCGTGGGCGAGTCGGCCCGCGCTGCCGCCGCCGGTCTGGGCGACGGGGAGATCGCGCTGCTGGAGAACGTCCGCTTCGATCCGCGGGAGACCGCGAAGGACGCCGCTGAGCGGGGCGCGCTGGCCGACGAGCTGGCCGCCCTGGTCGGCTCGGACGGGGCATTCGTCTCCGACGGGTTCGGCGTGGTGCACCGGGTGCAGGCCTCTGTCGTGGATATCGCCGAGCGGCTACCCGGCTATGCCGGCACGCTGGTACTCGACGAGCTGAGCACCCTCCGACGGCTCACCGGTGAGCCGGACCGGCCCTACGCCGTGGTGCTGGGCGGGTCGAAGGTGTCCGACAAGCTCGCCGTGATCGAGGCACTGCTGCCGACGGTGGACACCCTACTCGTCGGTGGCGGGATGTGTTTCACCTTCCTCGCCGCGCTCGGCCACCCGGTCGGAGCGTCGCTGCTGGAGCCGGACATGATCGAGGTGTGCGCCCGGCTGCTCGAGAGCTCCGGCGAGTCGATCCGGCTGCCGAGTGACGTCGTCGTCGCCGACGAGTTCGCCGCGGAGGCCAACACCCGCACCGTGGCAGCGCAGGAAATCCCGGACGGGTGGATGGGCCTGGACATCGGACCGGAGGCGGTGAGCGAGTTCTCCGCGGCGCTGGCCGGAGCTGCCACCGTGTTCTGGAACGGGCCCATGGGCGTGTTCGAGCTCGCTCCGTTCGCGGCGGGCACCCGGGGCATCGCGCAGGCCATCGCCGGATCGGACTCGTTCAGCGTCGTCGGCGGCGGTGACTCGGCGGCCGCAGTGCGGTTGCTCGGCCTGCCTGAAGAGGGGTTCTCGCACATCTCCACTGGTGGGGGCGCATCGCTGGAGTTTTTGGAGGGCAAGGCGTTGCCCGGTGTCGCGGTGCTGGAGACTTAGGCCGTGGCTCGCCAACCATTGATCGCCGGCAACTGGAAGATGAACCTCAACCACCTTGAGGCCATCGCACTGGTGCAGAAGCTCGCCTTCGCCTTACCGGAGAAGTACTTCGCCAAGGTCGAGGTGGCGGTGCTGGTGCCCTTCACCGCCGTGCGCAGCGTCCAGTCCCTCATCGAGGGGGACAAGCTGCTGATCCGCTACGGTGCCCAGGACCTGGCCCCGAAGGATTCCGGGGCCTATACCGGCGACGTGTCCGGGCCGATGCTCGCCAAGCTGGACTGTAGTTACGTCATTGTGGGGCACTCCGAACGGCGCGAGTACCACGGCGAAGACGACGCACTGGTGGGCAGCAAGGTGCGGGCCGCGTTGCGGCACGGGCTGGTCCCCATCCTGTGCGTCGGTGAGGGACTGGAGATCCGGGAGGCCGGTGATCACCTGGCGCACAGCACCGAGCAGCTGCGCGCCGCCCTGAAGGGCCTGACCGCCGAGCAGGTCCGGACCGTGGTGATCGCCTACGAGCCGATCTGGGCGATCGGCACCGGGCGGGTCGCCACCCCGGCCGATGCCCAGGAGGTCTGTGCAGCGCTCCGCCGGACCCTGGCGGACAAGTACGGCGCCGAGGTCGCCGACGATGTCCGGGTGCTCTATGGCGGATCAGTCAAGTCGAGCAACGTCGCCGATCTGGTCGCCGAGGCCGACATCGACGGTGGGCTGGTGGGTGGCGCGAGCCTGGACGCTGACGAGTTCGCCAAACTGTGCGCTCTGGCGGCCGGCGGTCCGCTCCCGTAACACCGACCGGACAGGCCGGGCCGCCACCGGTGCTCAGAGGGGGTAACCTTGCGAATCAGTCGTTGTCCGACGAGGGTGTGATGAAGCTCTTCCTGCAGATCCTGCTCCTGCTCACCAGTACCGCGCTGGTCCTGCTGATCTTGTTGCATCGAAGCCGTGGCGGGGGGCTGTCCAGTCTGTTCGGCGGCGGTATGCAATCGAGTCTGTCCGGGTCTAGCGTCGTGGAGAAGAACCTCGATCGGCTGACGTTGTTCGTCAGCTCGGTATGGTTGATCTCTATTGTGGGGATCGGACTTCTGATCAAGATCGGCTGAGCATGCCCGGGGTGATTCCCGGCGGTTCCGCGAGGTGAGGCGATCAATGGCTAGTGGGAACGCGATCCGCGGCACGCGGGTCGGAGCCGGCCCGATGGGCGAATCCGAGCGCGGGGAGACGGCTCCCCGCCGCCGGGTGTCGTACTGGTGCGCGAACGGGCACCAGTCCACCCCGTCGTTCGCGGCCGAGGCTGAGGAACCCGAGGTGTGGGACTGCCCACGGTGCGGTTTCCCGGCTGGGCGCAATGAGCAGCGGCCACCCGATGCGCCGCGCAACGAGCCCTACAAGACGCACCTCGCCTACGTCAAGGAGCGCCGCTCCGACGCCGACGGTGAAGCCATTCTCGCCGAAGCGCTGGCCCGACTGAAGGAATCCCGCGAGCCCTGACGTTGGTCGCCCTTCAAGTACTGCCAACCCGGGCGCGGGGCGCTCTCAACGGGGGCCAACCCTCCGCGGCGGTGAGGAGTGCGAGCATGACCCGCTGGACGCTGCCACCCGCTGAGATCCCGTCGGCCTGGTTCAACGTCGTGCCGCACCTGCCGGTTCCGCTGCAGCCACCGCTGCACCCGGCAACCCGGGAGCCGCTCGGTCCGGACGACCTGGCGCCGCTGTTCCCGGCTGCACTCATCGAGCAGGAGATGGCCACCGCGCCCTGGATCGACGTGCCGGGTGAGGTGCTCGACATCTTGCGGCTGTGGCGACCCACCCCGCTGGTGCGCGCGATCCGCCTGGAGCAGGCAACGCCCGGGACGGGGTCCGCAGGCTGACCACGGAGACCGGCGCCGGCCAGTGGGGAACCGCGCTGGCATTCGCCTGCGCCCAGTTCGACCTGGAATGCATGGGTACATGGTCCGGGCCAGCTTCGAGCAGAAGCCGTACCGGCGGGTGATCATGCAGACGTGGGGCGGTTCGGTGGTGCCCTCTCCGGTGGACGATCCGGACCATCCCGGCTCGCTCGGGACCGCGATCTCCGATGCGGTCCGGGGATGCCATGGGCCGCGCGGACACCCACTATTCGCTGGGTTCGGTGCTCAACCATGTCCTGCTGCACCAGACGGTGATCGGGTTGGAGGCCCGGGAGCAGCTCACGCTCGCCGGCGAGCGGCTGCCCGACATGGTGATCGCGCCTTGCGGAGGCGGGTCCAACCTGGGCGGGATCGCGTTCCCGTTCGTCCCCGAGCCGGCAGTGCGGCTGCTCGCCGTCGAGCCGCTGTCCTGCCCCACCCTGACCCAGGGCCGGTTCGACTACGACTTCGGGGACGCGGCCGGGTTCACGCCGCTGCTGCCGATGTACACGTTGGGCCACGACTTCGTGCCACCGAGCATCCACGCCGGGGGATTGCGCTACCACGGGGACAGCCCGCTGATCTCGGCGCTGGTCCGGGACGGCCGGATGGAAGCGGTGGCCTACCCGCAGGGCAAGGTCTTCGAGGCCGCCGTGCAGTTCGCCCGCACCGAGGGCAAGGTGGCCGCCCCGGAAGCCGCCCACGCTATCCGCGCGGTGATCGACGAGGCGCTCGCCGCCAAGGAGACCGGTGCGGAGAGGGTCATCCTGTTCAACTACTGCGGACACGGGTTTCTCGACCTGTCGGCCTACGACGACTATCTCCAAGGCAGGCTGCCCGACGAACAGGGCTGAGCTGGATCGGGGCGGGCCGGTATCTTCTCACCTGACGAGCCGCCCACCACCGCCGCCACCGCCACCCCCACCGGCGATGCGCTGGATGTTCTGCAGGCTCGTGGTCGGCAGCGGCTGGGACAGCTCGGCGAGAACGACCTGGTCACCTTGGCTGAGGCCGCTGAGTATCTGGGTGCGGGTGGGCCCGACGGCACCGAGGGAGACCCGCACCGTGCTCGCGATGCCCTGACGTAGCACGGTGACGGTGGTGAGGGCACCAGCATGGTGTACCGCGGAGCTGGGCACGGTCAGGGAGCCCGATGCGTGGCCCATCAGGATGGAGACCGAGGCGCTCTGCCCGGCGAAGAGCTGCTGCCCAGTACCGGTGAGACCGATGGTGACGGGGTAGCTCACAGATCCCGGCCCGGTAGTGGAGGAGGCGGAGGAGAGCACACCGATCGAGACGATCTGACCGTGCACTGGTGTCGAGCTTCCGCTGGGGATGATGGTTGCGGCATCTCCCAACCGCACTGAACCGATAGCGGTGTCGCTGATCGACGTGATGACCTGGTGGGAACCCGGACCGATGACGACCAACTGCGGAGAGCTGGAGTCCCCTGGGACCGCCGCTCCAGGGTTGATGGCCACCGAACCGACCGTGCCGTCGATCGGGCTGCGCAGCTCAGCCTGATCGCGGGCTTGCTGTGCCTCGGCGAGTTCCGCCTGCGCGGCGTCTACCGCGGTCTGGTCCGAGGTGAGCTGCTCGGCCGGAGCCGGTCGAGTGGGTGCTGGCGCCCGGGCCGCCGGCTCGGCGGGTGACCTGGCCGGGTGGCTGGGCAGGGCGGTGTTTTTCGATGCCGGTCCGGTGGTTGAGGGACGCTGCTGCCCCGAGCTCGGCTGCGAGTTGTGTGGTGGTTGTGGCTGCGCCCTCGGTTGTGGTGCCGGCTGGTTGCCGGCCTGAACGGCAGCCACAAGCTTGTCGATGGCGCCGTCGAGCGCCGGCTCCATGGCGGCCACAGCTTGCTGATCGTGCTCAACAGCGATCTGGTCTGCCAGCACCGTCCGCGCCGCGGCCTCACAGCCACTGGCATCAGGTGCCCCGGTACCTCCAGCGGGACTCGCCACTCCCGCTGGAGGTACCGGGACAGCTGCCGAGGTCCGAGCGGTCGAGGCCGTGGCCCGCGCCGGTTGGCGTTGCGGCGGGGATGGGGATCTGCTGGCGTCCGGCGATGCGAGAAGGGCCTGGCACGCCGTGTTCTCAGCGCTGAGATCGTGCTGTTCCCGGGCAAGGTCCTGATCGGCCAGGTGCTGCCCGGCGACCAGACGAGCCTGCTGCGTGGTGACGAGGTTCCGGGCTGCTGAGACGGGATCCGAGGAGCCGGTGCTGCCCGCGTTCGTGGCGGTAGGGGCGATCGCGGTGCGGAATGCGGCCGGTGCTACCGCGACGGTGGAGGTGTCATCCGTCTGGCTCGAGCTGTCGGAGGCCAGCCTGGCCTGGGCCGCGGCGACCGTGGACTGCGCAGCGGCGACCTGCGCGTCCAGGGAGGTGGTGTCCAGCTCGGCCAGGGTCTGGCCGACGCCGACGTGCTGGCCGATCACGGCTGCCACGCTGCGCACGACGCCGGCGACGGGGAAGCTGAGGTTGGCCTGGTTGACCGGTTGGATCGTGCCGAGAGCGTCCAGGGTGGATTCGACATCGCCCCGTTCGACGGCTGCGGTGCGGTAGGTCGCTGCGCCGGAGCGGCTGGTCGTGACCACTCCGGCGAGGCCGGCCAGGACAGCCAGCACGACCACCGCCGACAACCATCCGCGGCGGCGCCGCAACCGTCGATTCATCGGTTCCTCATTCGTTTCGCAATGCTTCGATCGGGGCGAGCCGGGCCGCCCTGCTCGCCGGATACACCCCGAAGACCAGCCCGATCCCGATGGCCACGGCCAGCGCTCCCAGCGTCGCCGGCGCCGAGATCACGATGGGCTGGGAGATCAACCTCGAGAGGACGATCCCGGCGGCCAATCCCAGCATCACGCCGAGGACCCCACCGGCCAGACCGAGGACAGACGCCTCGACCAGGAACTGGCGCCGGATCACCCGGGGCGTGGCGCCCAGAGCTTTGCGCAGACCGATCTCGCGAATCCGTTCCGTCACCGACACCAGCATGATGTTCATGACGCCCACCCCGCCCACCAGCAAGGAGATCCCCGCGATTCCACCGAGCAGCACCGTGAGGGTCTGGGTGACCGACGTGGCGGTGTTCAGGATCGACTGCTGGCTGGTGATGGTGAAATCCGCACTGGCGGGAGTCAGGATGTGATGCAGGTTCGACAGCTCGGAGTCGGCTTCCTGGTAGGCGGCGGACAGCGTGTCCGATGACCGCGCCTGCAGGTAGATGCTCTGCACGGAGTCACGGGTCGCGCCACCGAAGAGCCGCCCGGATGCCGTGGTGATGGGGACGATGGCTTGGTCGTCTTCGTTCGCGACCGCTGTCGAACCGGCTGCTCCGAGCACGCCGACTACGGTCATGGGCGTACCGGCGATCGTCACCGTCTGCCCGACCGGGTCCCGCAGGCCGAACAACTCCTGCGCTGTCGTGGGGGCCAGCACGGTGACCGCGGCGTGGCCGGTCAGGTCCTGGCCGGTGAGGAAGCGGCCGCTGCTGACCGTGCGAGCCCGCACCGTCATCCAGGCCGGCATGGTTCCGACCACGGTCGTGGTCCAGTTCGCGGTCCCGGCGGTCAGCGGCTCCGAGCGCTGCACGGTGGGAGCGACCGCGGCGACGTCCGGCGCCACGGTCCTGGAGGACAGCGCGGTGGCGTCGGCCACGGTCAGAGTGGACGCGGAACCGAAACCACCGCGGACGCCGCTGCTGCTGGTGACGCTGCCCGGGGTGACGATGAGCAGGTTGCTACCCAGCGAGTTGATCTGCTGGGTGATCTGTTCCTGGGCACCGAGCCCGAGCCCGACCGTCAGGATGACCGCGGCGATGCCGATCAGGATGCCGAGCACGGTCAGGCCCGAGCGGAGGCGGTGCGTTCGCACTGCTTCGAGTCCGGTGCTGATGGTCTCCAGCCAGTTCATCCCGGCATGTCCGTCCCGCGCACATGATCACTGTCGCCGCAGATGGCACCGTCCAGGAGCCGCACCGTGCGCTGGGCCGCCGCGGCCACATCGGGCTCGTGCGTGATGAGCACGATGGTCCGGCCGGTGGTGTGCAGATCGGCCAGCAGGCCCAGCACGTCTGCCGTCGAGGCGGAGTCCAGGTTGCCGGTTGGCTCGTCAGCCAGGATCAACGCTGGGTCACCCACCAGAGCCCGGGCGATCGCCACCCGCTGTTGCTGGCCACCGGACAACTCGCTGGGACGGTGCTCCATCCGATCGGCCAGGCCCACTCGGGTCAGCACGTCCGCGGCCCGGGCGCTGCGCTCGGCGCGCCGGACACCGGCATAGCACAGCGGCAGCTCCACGTTGCGCCGCGCGCTGAGCGAGGGCATCAGGTTGAACTGCTGGAACACGAAGCCGATCCGCTGGTTGCGGACCTCCGCCAGTTCCTCTTCTGACATCGTGCTGACGTCCTGGCCGGCCAGCCGGTAGTGGCCCGCCGTCGGGCTGTCCAAACAGCCCAGGACATGCATGAGGGTTGATTTCCCCGACCCGGAGGGACCGGTGATCGCGACGAACTCACCCTCCCGGATGGAGATGGTGGCGTCACGCAATGCCGCCACCTCCAGCGATCCGCTGCGGTAGGTCTTGCTGACGTTTCGGAGTGCGAGTAGGGGCGCCCCGGCCGGGGCGAGTACCTCAGCGGTCATCACTCAACCCGTCCCGCGGGCCCGGCCGCCTCCGCCGCCGCCGAAGCCGCCACCACCGCCGAAGCCGCCACCACCGCCGAAGCCGCCACTACCGCGGCCCGTGCCGCCGTTGCCGCGCCTAGTCGCGCTGGGGCTGGACCCCGCGGATGCAGCGGGCACCACAACGGCAGTACCGGCCGCCAGCCCGCTGATGATCTGGGTCTGTCCTCCAGCGCTGAGCCCCACTGTCACCGGGTGAGGCACCTGCGTGCCACCGGCCATCTCGTAGACCACGGAGCCGGCGCCGTTCTGGTGCACCGCGGTCCGGGGCACCACAACGGCACCGGTGAGTTGCTTGACGATGATGGAGATCTGAGCGCTGGCACCGAGAGGCAACTCGCCGGGGTCGCCGGTGACGGTGATGGTCACCGGGTAGGTGGTGACCCCCGAACTCTGGCTGCCGACCATCCCGACCGAGGTCACCGTGCCGTCGATCTGCCTGGTGGCACCTTCCGGCACGATGATGGCGTGCCCGCCGGATGTCAGCTGCCCCACCTCGGTGTCATCGACGCTGGCATCGACGACATAGGTACCGGCACTGATCACCACCACGTCAGCGTTCGAGGTGGACGGAGCCGCCGTCACCGAGCTCGATGCGCCCCCGCCACCGCCACCGGATGCGCCGCTCGCACCGGATGTGCCGCCACCGCTGTCACCGGATGTGCCGCCTGCACCGGATACGCCAGCGGGAGCGGGACTGGTGCCGGCGGAGGAGCTGCCTGACACCTGCTGGCCCACCGTCAGGGCGATCGAGGCCACGGTGCCGCTGAACGGTGCGGTCAAGGTCGCCTTCGACAGGTTCTGCTGCGCCACGGTCAGCTGCGCGTTCGCCGCGGTCACCGCGGCGTTGTCGGCGTTGATCTGTGCGTCCGTTGCACCGGATGTCTGGTCTGCGGCGAGCCGGGCAACATCGGCCGCGACCGCCGCCCGGGCCTGGGCCACCTGGCTCGGCAACGAGGCCGCGTTGACCGTCGCCAGCGTCTGGCCGGTTTGTACCTGCTGCCCGACCGTCACCGGTACCGAGGTGACCTGGCCACCGACCCCGAAGCTCAGGTTCGCCTGCTGGGCCGGTTCGATCGTCCCGGTCACCAGGACCGTCTGGCGCAGCGTGCCGAGCCTGGCAGTGACCAGCTGTGGACCAGCCCCCGGCTGCGATCCTGCCCAGGCCCATCCGGTGAGGGCGGCGCCGCCGAGAACGACCAGGGCGCCCACCGCACCCACGATCAGCCACTGCTTGGTCGACATCCGGCGTATCGCGAGCGCTGCCCTCACCACGGCACCCTTCCGCAGAAAAATGCCGGGAGCAGTGCCCCCGGCATCAACGACAGCGAGTCAGCCACACGGAAATGAACATTTGCTGCGGGCAACCTGGGAGTTGAATGTGAGCGCCCGACCCGCTGCCGGTGGCACCGGCTTGGCGGAGACCTGGGGCGCACTCAGTGCGCCGAGTTTCACCACAACGCTCTCCAGCCAAGGTGGTGCACAGCACCATGGTGAAACTCGGCACCCACAACGCTGTCGGGGCAACTCGCACCACGAGAATTTGGGGGGCCCGATTCAGGGTTTCATCTGGGATATCCGGCCTTCCCGTCATCAGAAATGTCGCATGTGTTACTTGTTCGCTGTCCACGGCGTGGCAATGCGGCGTTAGTCTTTTGAAGAACCGTCTAAACCAGTTATGGCTATGCGCTGATCGGGATTGTCGAGCCAGGCCCATTGCTCGGTGGCGGTGACTGTGATGCTGAACCGGGTGTAGGCCGGCCGGCCGTGGTGGACCCACCACGCGCGTGCCTGCTCGATCTCGTCCCACAGCCGTCGTGGGCCGTGCTGGCGGACTGGGTGGGTCGTGGATCCGCGATACACGTCGACGGTGGCCCAGGATCCCGTCGCGCAGTCGTGGATCCGGACGTGATGGTGGTACTCGTCCTCGGGATCCTCCTCCACGATCTTGTGGCAGTGCGGGACCAGCAAGCCGACGGTGAGTGCCCCGGAGAACTCGCCCACCACCTCGTAGACCCACAGTCTTGTCGTGGTCTCCAGAGCATCGCCTGCCTCGCCGGCGTCCAGCGGGCAGGTCGTGTCCTGCTGGGCACGTAGCCGCATGAAGGCCAGATTGCTCGACAGGAGACCGGATGCTGTGCCGTCCTCGTCGACGACCAGGCGTGCCATCACGCCGTTGTGGTAGTCCGGCCCCCACGGGGTCACGATGATTCCGCCGGGCCGGGTCTGATCCACCCAGGCATAGGGCAGTTCACCGGGTCGTACCGAGGCCGTGGCAATAACCCGGTCATACGGTGCGCCTGCCGGGTAGCCGGCCGCGCCGTCCCCGGTGATCACGGTCGGGGTGTAGCCGCTGGTGGCCAGGTTGGTGCGGGCCTGCAGAGCGACCGTGGCGTCGATCTCAATGGTGCTCACCGCGCGGTCGCCGAGCCGGGTGGCTAGGAGCGCGGCGTTGTACCCGGTGCCGGTGCCGATCTCCAACACTCGGTGACGATCCTGTGCGTCGAGACTGGCCAGCATGTCCAGCACGAGCGAGGGTTGGGAGGCCGAGCTGGTGGGGTGATCTCCCGTGGCATCTGGCCATGCGGTGGCACCATTGTCGAACTGGGTCATGATCGCTGTGTCGGAGTAGACCACCTGCCGCCACCGCTGCGGGTCGGTGTCCCGGTCAAGCGGCTGCGGTTCGTTGCGGTCGTCGTAGACCCAGATCCGGGCCGGGATGAACGCTGCCCGGTCCACCGCGTTGAACGCCCCGGCCCATGCGGTAGATCGGAAGAGCACACGTCTGAACTCCAGTCACATCACGATCTC
>OBLV0100000491.1_pt1 | contig 12090 bp, 10 predicted proteins | sample 1520071 | NCBI WGS metagenome assembly OBLV01 (sample SAMEA3888446, study PRJEB22518) | metagenome | reverse complement strand
CCCGAAGGCCCCGCCACCCGCCGCGCCGTCGGGACATAAGCATCCCCCGCATGCTTATGTCCCGATGGTCTCGCCGGGGCGGGGCGGTTTCGGGCCTTGTACACATGGTGGTCGCGGCTCACCGCCCCGGCCACCCCGCGGACGTCCGTCTAGGAGATCGAACTGCGAAGCGCGCGGACCACCTCGGCGTGCTCGCGCATGGTCTGCATCCCGTCCGCGCCCGGCTGGCGGCCGAACCCGCAGTACATCGCCACCCCGAAGTCGCTCAGGTACCGGGAGGCGGTCGCGTGGCGCCGCCGCAACCCCGCGACGCCGTCGATCGGCAACACGATCCCGAGATACACGCGCGTGTCCCCCACGTCGAGATCGCTCAAAGGCCGGAAGAACCGCTTGTCCTCGCTGCGCAGGTAGCGAGGTCCCGCCATGTGCACCCAGTCGACCGTACGCCCCGAGTTCGCCACCGCGTAGTTCGCCATCCGCACGAGTACCTCGTAGTCGCGCGCCTCGTACATCGGCCACTCCGGGAACGTGCCGTAGCAGAGGTGGTAGCCGACCATGACGTCCGCGGGGATCTGTGGCGTGAGCCGGCTCACCGGGCCGGCGAACCGCTCCCACGCCCCTTCCGGGGTCCACGCGAGCACGCCCTCGATGTCCTGCACCTCGTACGCCATGTCCCACTGGATCGCGAGATCCCCGGCCGGGATCTCGTCGAGGAGCCGCACTAGCTCGCGGCCGACGAGGTCCTCGTACGCGCGCTCCGCCACCGGGTAGTCGCCGGCGAAGTCGGCCTTGAAGCCGTTCAGAGCGCTCGACGGAAACGGCAGCCCGACCTGGAACCGCAATCCTGCGGGGATCGCTCCCTCCTCACGCAGCGCGCCGAACGTCCGCCACGACGCGATCGCGTCGTCGATCCGCGGCCACGAATCGAAATGCAGCTCGGTCACGCCCGGGCGGATCTTGAACACCGGTGTCTCGTACGCGTGCCTGGGGATCCCAGTCGGAGACTCGGTCTCGGCGACGACCTCGACGTCGCCGTTCGGACGGACGAGCCGCTCGCGCTCGTAGCCCACCCACGCCGCGCGCGGGCCGGTCTCGCCGTCGGGGAGCGCGAACACCAGGTCCCCGAACAGCTCGGCGCCGGCGCGGAACGCCTCCTCGGTCGACGACGCCGGCAGGCTCCCGACGAGCAGCAGCTCGCTGCCGGCTCGAGAGCTCACGCTCCCGATGCCTCGCCGGCGATCTCGTCGATCACGTCGGTAACGTCCCGGGCGACGAGCGCGGCATACGCGCCGCGGCGCTCCATCAACTCGTCGTGCGTACCGCGCTCGACGATCCGGCCGTCGTCGAGCACCACGATCTGGTCGGCGTCGCGCACGGTCGACAGCCGGTGCGCGATCGTGATCGTCGTCCGACCCTCGGCGAGGCGCTCGAGCTCGGCCTGTACCGCCGCCTCGGTCTGCGTGTCGAGCGAGCTCGTGGCCTCGTCGAGAACCAGCACCGGCGGGTTGCGCAGGACGGTCCGCGCGATCGCCATACGCTGCTTCTCCCCGCCCGAGAACCGGTAGCCGCGCTCGCCGACGACGGTGTCATAGCCGTCGGGCAGCGACGCGATCAACGTGTGGATCCGCGCGGTGCGGGCGGCGTCCTCGATCTCCTCATCGGTGGCGTCGGGCCGCGCGAAGCGCAGATTTTCGCGAACGCTCGCGTGGAACAGGTACGTCTCCTGCGACACCACGCCGACCGTCGCCGCCAGCGACTCGAGCGATGCGTCGCGGACGCCGACCCCATCGATCGTGACCCGGCCCTCCTGCGGTTCGTAGAGACGCGCCACCAGGTAACCGAGTGTGGTCTTGCCCGCCCCGGTCTCGCCCACGACCGCGGTGCGCGTACCGGCAGGGACGACCAGGTCGATGTCACGGAGGGTCCAGGTGTCGTCGCCGTTCGCGCCGTACCGGAACGAGACGCCCTCGAACCGGACCTCGCCGAGCAACTCCTCGGGCCTCAGCTCGACCGGGTGCTCGGACTCGACGATGTCGACGGGCAGGTCGAGGTATTCGAAGATGCGGTCGAACAGGGCGAGCGAGGTCTGCATGTCGGCCTGGACGCCGAGCAGCGACTGGATCGGGAACAGCAGCCGCGTCTGCAGCGTGGTGAACGCGACGATGGTCCCGATCGAGATCGACGTCCCGATGAAGGTCTGCCCGGCGAGCCAGTAGATGATCGCCGGCTGGACCGCGAACGTGAACTGGATCGTGGCCATCATCCAGCGTCCCGCCATCCGCGACTTGACCTCGAGGTCGGCGATGTCCTTGGACTCGGTCGTGAAGCGACCGGCGAGGTCCGAGCCGCGGCCCATCGTCTTGCCGAGCATGATCCCCGACACCGACAGCGACTCGGCGACCAGCGCCGACATGTCGGCCAGCTGGCGCTGCTGCTGAGTCGTGATCTTGCGGCGCATCTGGCCCACCCGCCTGGTCATGTACACCGACGGGGGCACGAACACGAGCGAAATGATCGCCAGCCGCCAGTCCAGCAGACACATCGCGACGAGCGAGGCGATCACCGTGGTGGCGTTCTGCGCGATCGTCGTGGCGGTCGTGGTCACAACACTGTCGAGACCGCCGATGTCGTTCGCGATCCGCGACTGCACCTCGCCCGTGCGGGTGCGGGTGAAAAACGCCAGCGACATCTTCTGCAGGTGCTGGTAGACGGCGGCGCGCAGGTCGTGCATCACGCGCTGGCCAACGACGTTCGACATGTAGGTCTGCCACACGCTCGTCGCGTTGGTGAAGATCGAGATCGCGATCATCGCGAGCACGGTCACGGTCAGCACGGTCTCGTCGTGCTTGAGGATCCCGACGTCGAGGGCTTGCCTGAGCAGGAACGGCTGCAGGATCGCGATGCCGGCCGAGACGATGATCAACACGAGCACGGCCGCGAGGCGAAGCCGGTACGGCCTGAACAGCGCCAGGATCCGGGCCGTATCGCGCTCGCGCGACGGATCCATCAACGGCGGCGGCTTGCGCCCGGGACCGCGCAGCGAGCGCATCGCGCCCGAACCGCCCGCGCCGTGAGAGGCAGCAAATCCGTGATTCCCAGAGCTCATCTACCCCCATGATGACAGCAGCCGACACTTCGCCCGCAAACGAAATGTGATCGCGCTACCGTATGTACCGTGCACGGCGACGCCGATATAGCCAGCATAGGCGCTCTGATCGCCGATCCCGGACGGGCGCGCATTCTGCTCGCGCTCGGCGACGGCCGCGCGCTGCCCGCGAGCGTGCTCGCCGACGAGGCCGGCGTCGCGGCTTCCACCGCGAGCGCCCATCTCGGCAAACTCGTGAAGGGAGGGATGCTCAGGGTCGAGCGCCACGGCCGGCACCGCTACTTCCGCGTGTCCGGCCCGGAGATCGGCGAGCTGATCGAAGCGCTCGCCCGGATCTCGCCTCCAGCCCAGGTGCGCTCGCTCAAGCAGGGCAACAAGGCCCAGGCGGTCCGGTTCGCCCGCACGTGCTACGACCATCTCGCCGGAATGCTCGGGACGCAGCTGATGGAAGCGATGCTCGAGAACGAACTGCTGACCGGCGGAGACGGAGTCTTCGATCCCGACGCCGCCCGCGACGACCGGCTCGCCGCCCCCGGCTTCGATCTCGACTACCGGCTAACCGCGAGCGGCGTGCGCGAGCTCAAGTCGTTCGGGATCGACTTCGACGCGCTGCCGCCGCGCCGGCCGTTGATCAAGTACTGCGTGGACTGGAGCGAGCAGCGCCACCACCTCGCCGGATCGCTCGGCGCCGCGATGGCGACGCGCATGACCGATCTCGGGTGGGTGCACAAGGCCGACCGTAGCCGCGCCGTGCACGTGAGCGACATCGGGTTCGACGGCCTGCGCCACCATTTCGGGGTCGAGTTGAGCTCACCCTCAGCTGCCTGAGCGATACTCAAGACATGTCCGGTCCGGAGGTCGGCCTCGCCGTTTCGGTTTTCCTGGCCTGCGCGGTCGAGGCCGTCGAGGCGCTCACGATCGTGATGGCGGTCGGCGTCACGCGGAGCTGGCGCTGGGCGCTGACCGGTGTCGGTGCCGGGGTCGCGGTGCTCGCGGTGATCGTCGCCGCGCTCGGGCCGGCGCTGACCGCGCTCCCGATCACTGCGCTTCGGGTGATCGTCGGAGGGCTGCTGCTCGTGTTCGGGCTGCAGTGGCTGCGCAAGGCGGTGCTCCGCTACGCCGGCCTCAAGGCGCTCCACGACGAGGACAAGGCGTTCGCCGCGGAGACCGACGCGGCCCGCGCGTCGGCCCGCGCCGGCGACGGGTTCGACGCCTATTCGTTCACGATCGCGTTCAAGGGCGTCCTCCTCGAGGGGCTCGAGGTCGTGTTCATCGTGATCACGTTCGGCGCCAGCCAGAAGGACATCGGCCTCGCCGCCGCCGCTGCTGCGGTCGCCGTCGCGGTGGTCGTGCTCGCGGGCGTGCTCGTCCGCGCACCGCTCGCGCGGGTGCCCGAGAACACGATGAAGTTCGGCGTCGGCGTGATGCTCACGTCGTTCGGGATCTTCTGGGGCGCCGAGGGCGCGGGCGCATCGTGGCCGGGCGGCGACGCCGCGCTACTCGTAATCATTCCCGGCGTCGCGCTCGCGTCGTTCGCGATGGTCAGATGGCTGCGGCGCGCCCCTATTCAGCGAGCGCTGGGAGAGCCCGCGTGAGCTGGACCGTCCGAGTCGCGCGTGCCGTGTGGGAGTTCGTCGTCGGCGACGACCCTTTCACCGCGCTGGGCGTGGTGGTCGCGTTGGGCGCCACCGCGCTCATCGCCGGCGCGGGCGCGCCCGCGTGGTGGGTGATGCCGCTGGCGGCGGTGGCGCTACTCGCGCTCTCGCTACGCCGCGCGGCGCGCTGAGCCGCCCCCACACGCGGCACTTCTTCCACACGTGGCGCTGCTTCCACACGCGGGGCCGCTTCCATACCCGGCGCCGCCCCCCGACCGGCGTCCGCGACTACCTGCGGTCCGTGAACGACGGCAACTGCAGCGAGTACATGCGCGGCTGTGGCTCCGCGTGTATCGGTCGCGGCGCCATTTCAGGCTCGCCGTGCGCGGGGGCCGGCGTCGCATCCGGCTTATCAGCTTCAGGGGTTTGACGACGAATTGGTCTCAGCTTCATTCCAACCGGTTCCTGTCCTTGGAAGCCGCTATTTGCGGGCTAGTCCAACCTTGTATACCCCTCGTATCGGCGTTTTCAACCAACTGCTGTTGTAATGCAACGCTTGCAGTCCGAGCGCCGTCACGGCCGGCGCCGGCAGCTTGACCGTCAGCGTCAGCACCTTGCCCGCCTTGGCCGACCCGCTCGCCGGCCCGAGCTTGTAGGACTTGGACTTCTGCTTGCCCTTCGGCGCGACCAGCAGCACCTCGTTCGTCGTCACCTTCAGTGTGCACTTGGCCACGGCCGGGATGCCCGGTGGCATCGCCGGCGGGATGGCAGCAGGGGCCGGTGCAGGGTTCGCCGTCGGCGTGTTCATCTCGCTGTTCAGCACGAGGGCGGTCTCGTCTGCGCGACCTACGCCGAGGACAGATGGACCGGCGTGCTCGGGCTGGACGCCGCCTCGGCGCCGGTGGCGACGGCGAGCGACAGCGCGAGCGCGATAAGCGCGGCGATGAAGATCCTGACTCGAGCACGCATGTCTTTCCCTTTGGGGTTGATGAATCCGCGAGAGGAGGGAGGGGCCTTCCGGGATCGGAAGGCCCCTCCGTTGGGGCTGCTGGGGGTTAGCCGAGGAATCCGGTGTAGCCGGCGAAGCAGTCGTGCGCCGAGCTGCCGTTGCCCGCGGGCCAGTTGACACCGTCGTTGTAGAAGATGTCGACTTCCTGACCGTCAGCCGCGATCTCGGTCGAGCTGCTCGCGCTGCCGACCTGGGTGAAGTCACCTGCGTTCAGCGGGTTGTCCTGCGTCGAGTTCATCGCGTCACTGTCGGTGTGGATGTTGATCTTGGTCCCAGCCGACATCGGGCCGTTGCCATCCAGGTCAGCGGTCGTGTTGGCCGTCACGTCGAACGTCACCTGCTGGGCACCGGGCATGCCGCTCGGGTCAGAGCACGTCGAGCTGAATGTGTAATGACCGGCGCGACCGAGGACCTTCGTCTGGCCGACGCGCAGGAAATGCTCCCCGCCAGAGCTGAGGAAGTGCCTGGCCGCTAGGAAATAGCTCGGGGGCTGACCGCCGAGACGCTCGGAGTTACTGGCGAGCTGCGTGGCGGCGAACGCGGCGCCGCCTCCGAGAGCGACGAACAGTGCGACCAGCGCGAGCACGAACGACGGTGAAGGCAGACGAAACTTCATGAGAATCCTCCGAATTTGAGATCTGGTCTGACGGCCGGGAGGTCCGTCGCGGAAGATCCTCGGGCTAAATCAACGTCCGCACATCTGGCACTTAACCCGTTTTCCTGTCACTGCGCTTACAACCACGGCCGACACATTTAGAAAGTTCGTGTCCGCCGTTTAGACCAAGGTGGCGGTCTTTAGACTTTCGGGCACGGCGAGCGCCCCGGGGAGTCAGGCGCACGGCAACAGAGCCACGACGGCGAGGTGCCTTTCTGATCGAGGAGACCGCAACCGAGACGAGCGAGCAGCGCGAGCGCGAGCGGGCGCTCGGGAACCTGCCGGTCCAGCTCACCAGGCTCGTTGGGCGAGATACCGCGCTCAGCGGGCTTCGGTCGCTGGTTTGGCGTACTCGCGTCCTCACTCTCTGCGGCCCGGGCGGGGCGGGAAAGACGAGGTTGGCGATCGCGCTCGCCGACGCAGTCCGGCCGGATTTCGTGGGCGGCGCTTGGTGGGTCGACCTGTCTTCGACATTCGATTCCCACCTTGTGCCCCAGGTCGTGGCCGCCGCGGTGTTGCAGACGGAGCTGACCAGTGACCCCGCGCCGGCAGCGCTCGCGCACCGGTTCCCCGAATCCACGTTGCTCGTGCTCGACAACTGTGAGCAGGTGGCGGACGGGTGCGCGGACTTCGTCGTCGCGCTGCTCGAGCGCTCTCAGTCCCTCCGCGTGATCGCCACCAGCCGGCAGCCGCTGGGCGTGCCCGGCGAGCAGGTCTGGCGGGTCGCCGGCCTGGCCATCACCGATTCCGATCCGCTCGAGCAACAACAGGACGGCGAGCGGGCGCGAGACGACGCGGACGACGGCGCGGTGTCGCTGTTCATCGAGCGCGCCGCCGAGGCATCGAGCCGGTTCGATCCCGATGCGCCGGGAGTCCGTGACGGCGTCCGGCGCATCTGCCGCTGGCTCGACGGGATGCCGCTCCCGATCGAGTTGGCGGCGGCACGCGTGCCCGTGCTGTCCGTCGAACAGATCGCCGAGCGACTCGAGCGGGACCCCGGCGTGCTCCGTCACACCAGTCGCACCGCGCCCGAGCGCCACCGGACGCTCGACGCGATGCTCGAGTGGAGCCATCGGATGCTCGAACCGGACGAGCAGCGGTTGTTCCGCCGTCTGGGCGCGTTCCGCGGGACGTTCTCGCTGACGGCGGCGGAGTACGTGTCCGCCGGCTATCAGCTCGACGCCGCCGACGTGCTCGACCTGCTCGCGGTCCTGTTCGACCGCTCGCTCGTACAGGTCGTCGACGATCCCGCGGAGCCGCGCTACCGGCTGCTGGCGACCGTCCGCCAGTATGCCGCCGCAAAGCTCTGGGACACCCCTGAGGCACCGACGGTCCGCTGGCGACACGCCGAGTTCTTCTCCGCACTGGCCGAGCGGGCGCAGCCCGGCCTGGCCGGGGGCGAGCAACTCCACTGGCTCGAGCACCTCGCCGTCGAGCGCGACAACCTGATCGAGGCGCTCCAGTGGCTGCTGGACGAGTCGATCGAAGACTCGGCCCGGCTCGCCTCGCTGCTGTGGCCGTTCTGGTACCGGCGGGGCTTCTACCGCGAGGCGCGCATGTGGTTGGAGCAGATTCTCCTCAGAGCGGCGGACATCTCCCCCGCCCTTCATGCCGACATCCAGCTCAAGGTCGGCGAGGTTGGGTTCCTGCAATGCGACTACGACGTGGCCAGCGAACATCTGAACAGCGCGCTCGAGCTCGTTCATGAGCTCGGCGACCGGCGCGCTGCGGCGGTCGCGCTCCAGCGGCTCGGGTCGATCGCGCGCGAGCAAGCGCGCTACGACCAGGCCCGAGACCTGCATGAGCGGAGCCTCGCGATCTGGTACGAGCTCGGGGACGCGGAGGGCGTCGCCGCCTCGCAGGACTACCTCGGGTTCGTCGCGTGGCTGCGCGGAGACAGCGCCACCGCCGAGGAAGCGTGCAACGCGGCGCTCGCGGAATTCCAGCGGACCGGCGCCCTGCAGGCGTCAGCCACCGCGCTCGTCAACCTGGGCGCCTGCGCGCTCTACCGGGCGGCGTTCCCGATCGCCGAGCAGCGGCTCGAGAAGGCGCTGTCGATCTCGCGTGAGCTGGGCTTCCAGGAGGGGATCGCGTGGTCCCTGCACGAGCTGTCGATCGCGGCCCGCCACACACGGCGGCCGGCCGGCGAGACCGCGCCGATGCTGTGCGAGGCCCTACTCATCCACCGGCAGCTGGGGGACCGCTGGCGGGTCGCGAGCGTGCTCGAGGAGATCGCCGGTGCCGTCCTCGCCCGTAACGATCCCGCGCGTGCGGTGGAGGTCCTCGCCGCCGCGGAGGCGATCCGGGAACGCCTCGGCACGCCGATCCCGCCGGTCGAGGCCGGTGATCGCGATGTCATCGTCGAGCAGCTCGTGCGACGGCTGACCGTGTCGGCGTTCGGCGGCGCCTGGTCGGACGGGCGCAGCCGGGAGCTCGACACGACGATCGACATCGTGGTCGAGGCCATCGAAGGGCCCGAGGCCGTCGGCGCGAGCCGGGGACAACTGGTCGCTCCGATTCTGACCCCACGCGAGCTCGCCGTGCTCGAGCTCTTAGCGGAGGGTCACACCAATCGCGAGATCGCTGCCGCCCTCTACATCAGCGCGAGCACCGCCGGCGTCCACGTGTCGAACATCCTGCGGAAGCTGGGTGCCAAGCGACGCGTCGACGCCGCGGGCATCGCGCTCAAGATGGGCCTGCTCCCGACCCGCTGACGCCCGCGCTCAGGCCCCCAGCCTGACCGGCAGCGTCTTCAGCTGGTTGACGAACGTCGACTGGACCCACGTGGGATCGCCGGCCGGCTCCATGCCCGGATAGCGCGCGAGCGTCTCCTCGAACAGCACCCGTAACTCGAGCCGCGCGAGCGCCGTCCCGAGGCAGAAGTGGCGACCGCCGGCGCCGAACGCCTGGTGTTCGGGGTTGCGGCGAACGTCGAACCGCTCGGGCTCCTCGTAGCGTTCGCCGTCGCGACCCGACGACACGTACCACATGACGACCTTGTCGCCCTGGCGGATCGGCTGCCCGCCGAGCTCGGTGTCGCGGGTCGCAGTCCGGGCGAAATGGGCGAACGCGGGGAACATCCGCAGTGACTCCTCGACGGCGGCCGGGATCAGCGAAGGATCCTCGAGCAGCAGCCGGCGCTGGTCGGGCCGCTCGAGCAGCGCCCGCATCCCGCTGCAGTACGTCGCCTTGGTGCTGTCGTTGCCGGCGGCCATCAACAGGAAGAACCCCATCACGATCTCCTGCTCGTCGAGCTTCTGTTCCTCGATCTCTGCGTGAACAAGCACGCTGGTCAAGTCGTCGGTCGGCCGCGCGCGCCGCTCGGCGATCAGCTCCCGGCACCGGTCGAAGATCTCGGGGATGCTCTGCTCGAGCAGGGTGTCAGTCCCCTGGGGACTAATGTCCGGATCGCCGACGGCGAGCGCGGCGTTCATGAGCTTGGCCCACACCGCGTCGTCCTCGGGCGGGATCCCCATGAAGCTTCCGATCACCCGGGAGACGACCGGCTGGGCGATGTCGGTGACCAGGTCGCAGCTCTCGCGGCCGCCGAGGCGTTCGAGCACACCAACGACGATGTCCCTGATCGCCGCCTCGTGGGCGGCGATCCGCTTCGGCGTGAAGCCGGCCTGGAACAGCATCTTCAGCCGATCGTGCCTGGGTGGGTCCATGCCGATGAACATCGACCGGATCAGCTTGAGCGGGAACACGCCGACCGAGGTGACGCCCCCGAGCTCGGACGAGTAGGTCCGCCAGTCGCGGCTGATCGCGTGGATGTCGTCGGGGCGGGTCACCGACCAGTAGCCGGGATGTCCGGGGTAGTCGGGGATGCTGTCGGTCCAGTGCACCGGGCACTCGGAGCGGAGGCGCCGGAACAGCTCGTGTGGGGGACCGTCGTGCCACAGCTCGAGATCGCTGACGAGAACGACGTTCAGATCGCTGCGCATCGATGTCACCGGCCGGCCGATCCTACTGGCTGGCCCGCCAACCGGTCCAGCGCTGTATTACGACGTCGAGGTCGCGCTCGTGGCGCTCTCGGGTACGGCCGTCGGCGCGACGCCGGCACCGTTGGCCGAGGCCGGCACCGCGACGGGGGCGTCGCCGTCGACGTACCGCTGACCGCGCGACCACGACGCCACCGCGGCAACCAGGCACGCGACGATCGCGAACGCGAACGCCTCGTGAAGGCCGTTGCGGAACGGCTCTGAGATCAGCTGTGGGAAGAACGAGCGGCCCGTGAGCACGGCCTGCGTGTGCGCCGGCAACTGGCTGACGACGGACGAGCCGAGCAGATGCTGGATCGGGTTGTAGCCGAGGAACGCCGCGAACAGGATCGAAACCGGGGGCAGGTTGGCCGCATGCTCGGCGGCGTGCGCCGACACGCCGTGCGCCTCGAGACCGCTCGCCATCGTGTGCGGCAGCGTCGCCGACAGCCCGAGGATCATCAGCGTGAAGAAGATCCCCACCGACAGCACCTGGGCCGAGTTCTGGAACGTCTGGTTCATTCCGCCGCCGGCACCACGGTCGCCCGGCGGCAGGCTGTTCATCACGCCGGCGCGGTTGGGAGAGGCGAACATCCCCATCGACACGCCGTTGAAGAACAGGAACAACGCGAACACGGGATATGCAAAGTCGATCGGGAGGAGCGCCAGCAGGAAGAAGCTGATCGCGGCGCCGATCATCCCGCCGGTCGCGAAACCCCTCGCCCCGAACCGGTCGGACAGATAGCCCGACGTCGGGCCGGCGATCAACATCCCGACCGTCAGCGGGAGGATGTAGATCCCCGCATAGAACGGCGTGTCCGTGAAGTCGTAGCCGTGCAGCGGCAGCCAGATGCCCTGGAGCCAGATGATCAGCATGAACATCAGGCCGCCGCGCGCCACCGCGGACAGGAACGTCGAGAGCGTCCCGAACGTGAACGCGCGAATCTTGAACAGCGGCAGGCGGAACATCGGCTCGGCGACGCGCCGCTCGATCAGCACGAACGCGAGCAGCGACAGAACGCCGGACGCGAGCAGGATCAACACGCGCGGGCTCCCCCACCCGGTCGCCGAGTCCCCGTAGGGACGGATGCCATACGTGATCGCCACCATGATCAGAACGAGCCCGAGGGCGAACGTGATGTTGCCGCCCCAGTCGATCTTCGCCCGCTTGGGGGTGGAGATCTCCTGGAGCTTCAGGTACGCCCAGACGGTCCCAAACAGCCCTACGGGAACCGAGATCAGGAACACGAGCCGCCAGTCGATCGGCGCGAGGATCCCGCCGAGGACGAGGCCGATGAACATGCCGCTGACGCCGACGATGTTGTTGATCCCGAGCGCCATCCCTCGCTGGTTGGCCGGGAACGCGTCGGTGATGATCGCGGCCGAGTTGGCCAGCAGACACGCCGCACCGATTCCCTGCACGATCCGGAACCCGATCAGGTACGCGGCGCCCTCCTGCCCGTTCAGCCAGTCGACCGTCAGGATGAGCGACGCCGCCGTGTAGATCACGAACCCGAGGTTGTAGATCCTCACCCGTCCGTACATGTCGCCGAGCCGGCCGAGGCTGACGATCAGGACGCTCGTCACGATCAGGAACCCGAAGATCATCCACAGGAGGTAGAAGCTGTTCGACGGGACGAGCGGGTCGAGGTGGATCCCGCGGAAGATGTCCGGCATCGCGATCAGCGTGATCGACGCATCCAGCGTGGCCAGCAGCACGCCGAGCGTGCAGTTCGACAGCGCGA
>OBLV0100000490.1_pt1 | contig 12107 bp, 7 predicted proteins | sample 1520071 | NCBI WGS metagenome assembly OBLV01 (sample SAMEA3888446, study PRJEB22518) | metagenome | reverse complement strand
ACCGAGATCTACACTCTTTCCCTACACGACGCTCTTCCGATCTCATCGAGACCGAAATCACCAGCTTCGGTAGCAGTGCCGATCTGGATGCGCTCCTGTCCGTCACGAATCACTGCGGACCACATTCAACGAGCTGATACACAGTTTGACATCCCATAGGAACATCAAACCGAACATCCGAGCTGAAAGCAAAATTAACCTCGGATTTCACCCGTTCATGTGGGTCAACTGAATTCGTCGAGACCGCCGAGGTAGCACACGAAGCCCTGCTGCTGCTGAACCCCGGCCGTGGCGGCGTGCGCGGGTGCTGTCCAGCAGGTCATTCACCGCGAGCGGTCGGTGGACCGCCGAAGTAGCAAGCCAGTGGCTTGTCTGCGTGTGCGTGCCTGCGGCCCTAAACCCACCAGCCCAACCATCACCTCGGCAGTCCGAGGCGGAGCCTCTTCAGATAGGTAGGATGCCACCCATGGATGTCCTGTGCGTTGGCCTAGGCCGGACCGGAACGTACTCGTTGAAGCTCGCATTGGAGCGTTTAGGGTGGGGGCCCTGTTACCATATGTTTGAACTGAATCGGCATCCCGACCGATTGTCGCTGTGGGAGGCAGCGGCCAACGGCAACCCCGTTGATTGGGACGAAGTGTTCGTCGGGTACCGCTCCACCACCGATTGGCCTGGTGCCTACTTCTGGCGGGAGCTGACAGCTGCCTATCCGGCGGCAAAGGTGGTGTTGACCACGCGTGATCCCGAACGCTGGTACGATAGCGTGCATAACACCCTCTATCATTTTGGACTTCCGCGTCATCGGCTGGATGGCTTCCTGCACCGGTTGGAGAACTGGCGAGACCCAGCTCTTGGCAGACAACGCCGCCTGAACCAGAAAATTATTTGGGAGCGGACTTTCGGAGGCCGCTTTACCGACCGGCAGTACGCCATCAACATGTTCAATAAACATATCGCGAATGTGCGGACCGAGGTGGCCGCCGACCGACTCCTCGTCTACGAGGTCGCGGACGGGTGGCAGCCATTGTGTGACTTCCTCGGCGCGCCCATGCCCGATCAGCCACTCGTGAGGGCCAACGACATGGCTGAATTCCACCGTAACAAGAAGCGGCGCAGGCGGCGGCTGCTCAATCCACTGTCCCGAGCAAACCTAGGTGAGGTTACCAATCAGCAGGGATGACAGCGTGCTCGTTTGCCAGCGAGATTCAAGATGGGCACGGAGTAATCCGCACGCTGACAGCAAGTGGTCTGCACAGCGCTCACCATCCTCGACCCGAAAGAGGTCTACGATGGTCGATTCCGGCTTTTTCGTCCTCGCTGAGGCCCTGGCGGTTAAGTCGACCCGAGGAGACTCGCGTGGCATCGCATCTTTCAACGTTGAACAAGGTTGTCTCATCGCTGTCGACCCCAATCCGCGGTGAGGTTCAACACGGGCGCCTCGCCGAAATAGACTTGCGAGCAGCGTACCGAAGCGCCGGCCTCAAGGGCTAGGTGATTTTGATGTTGACCGTTTTGAGCGCTTGGCGATGAGCTCGATACATCGGTGGAAATGCGGCGAGGAGGGTGTTGCACCTGATGGTCATCATTTACGGATCGCTGCAGGACTGTGTCGTTTTTGCGCTATGACCGATTAGGGCGTTAGGGGTGTTGGAGTAGACGCACCGAATTGAGGTACCTGCCGGGGTATACGAACACGGTCCATGCAGCGGTCAACGTGCCTACGCTGTTGCGCTACCGATGACGGCCCGCACCGCGCCGGGCAACCGCACCAACACGGCGGCAAGTGGCCGCACCCGCTTTACCCGTGCACGAGCATTTGAGCGTGCTCGAAACGAGAACCCACCAAACCAGCCCCATCATTAACCACTCGAAACGGTCAAATAATCGAACAAGCGGCGCCCTGGCGCAATTAGGATCATTGACCGGGCCGCCCCTGGTACCCACCACCGGAAATCCAACTCAGATCGTCTACCAGGGGTCAGCAGATCCGGGGAGATCGATTGACACCGGGTGAGCGTCCGAGTACAACTGGCATTTCATCATCCCTTTCTTACGACCGGCGAACGTGGAGGCCCCATGCCCCCCGCAATCAATCGGCGTAGGTTTCTCACGTGGACCGGCGCCACTCTTGCCAGTACCTCCGCTATTTCCGCGTGCTCGAAAAGCGGCTCCGTCCCGGTGCTCCCGGACACCGGAGCCGCACAGTCATTGCCTGATACCAACGGAAAGTTCATCAAGAACGGCAAGGAATATCCGTACCCGGACCCAGTGACGGGTGAACAACTTTATCATAATCCGATCAGCTTCGCTCCCCCGTCTGACCTCAAGCGCCAACCACTCGCCAAGCCGGTCAACTTGCTCGACCACCAGCCACCCCGCATCGAAAGTCAAAATGGTATCTTAGACACGGATCTGAACATCGCCTATGCGAATGTGACGGTCAATGGACAGAGAATGAATCTTCGCACCTACAATGGCACATTCCCAGGCCCGACCCTGGTGGCGAAGCCAGGAGACGTCCTTCGCATCCGGGAACACAACAACCTGCCCCCAGAGCCGCCGGGGCCGGCAGAGCCGCGGGGGCCGGAGGTCCACAATGTGAATCACCCGCACGGCTTCAACGTCGTAAATCTGCATACGCATGGCCTCAACGTGAGCCCAGAAGATTCTGAGGATAATGTGTTGCTCGAGATTCATCCGGGCGAGACATTCGCACACGCCATTCACGTGCCCGCGGATCATCCGACTGGCACGTTCTGGTACCATCCACACAAGCACGGCGCTACCGGCTGTCAAGTCGGCAGCGGAATGGCAGGCATTCTCTTGCTGACCGACCCCAAGATCGATATTCGTTCAGTGCCGGAGGTCGGCGCAGCCAAAGAAGTGACTCTGGTCCTTCAAGAACTTTACATCAAGAATCGACCCGATGGTGTGGGCGAAGTCCCGGGTGCACCAACCGATGTGGAAGAATATTACTACAGTAACGTCATACGCAATGAACTCACAGTGAACGGCGTTGCCTGCAACGAACGCGGAATGGACGGCTCGGTAGTTATTCCCGAGATTCATATGCGGCCCGGCGAAGTGCAGCATTGGCGAATAGTACACGCGGGCGTCTCCCAAAACTGGCCTTTCGCTATCGATGGGCATACCAGTCATATCATCGCGTACGATGGCCTGACGTTGGAGAAGCCCGAAGCCGTAGCCGAATTCCTCTTTGTCTCCGGCCAACGTCGGGACATTCTGGTGCAAGCCAGCTCGACCCCCGGTACCTATGCCATAAAGCGCAAAGCTTACAAACAGGGCGAACAGGTCAACACGTGGCCCGAAATCACTCTTTTTAATCTGATCGTGGGTGGTGAACCCGTAAAGATGGGGCTACCGACGAAGCTGAACCCAGCTACCGAACGTTTACCCTACGTGGATGACAAGGAGATCGCGTACAAGCGCGTCGTACCATTTTCTTTTCATGACGACACGGCGAAAAATGAATTTCTTTTCCAAATCAACAAACATTCTTTCAAGCCCGGAAGAATCGATTACAACATGATTCTGGATACCGCAGAGGAATGGACGATTACGAACGACAAGTCATCAGACCACCCGTTCCACATCCACGTCAACTGGTTTCAGGTCCTGAAGGTGACCGATGGGTCAGGGAAGGTGACCACATATAATCCGCCGATCTGGATGGACACCGTCAACATTCCAGCAGAAGGCCGGGTACCAGGTAGTGCGGTCGTGCGCATGCGGCTTCAGAACTTCCAGGGCACATCAGTCTTCCACTGTCACTTGCTGACCCATGAAGATGAAGGCATGATGGCTCTGATCGAGATCATGGACGGCTCACCCAGGACAGTGATGATCACACCGGCGGGTGACACTTTTCTTTCGGGCGATTATGCGAATCGGGTCCAAGCCCGTTTCTTCAAAGACAGTGTGCTAGCCGACACCCAGGTCACCTATCAGCGTCTTGCATCGCCGGACGTTCCGGCCGTTAACCCAGCTCCCGCTCCAACTGTTAACCCGGCTCCTGCGTTGCCCAAAGAGTTCGGCAACTACGATATGTTCTTCAAGCTCGAAGCCCAGCAAGGCGGTAAGCCGCTTGCCGAGCTCAACCGTGCCGCCACTATCGACGTGAAGTACTCGGCGTCACAGGTGGATGTCAAGGTGCTCCCGACCGACCTTCGGTTGTACTCCTACGATGAGAACCGGAAGGCTTGGAGCACGGACGGCATCAGCGTGGTCGCCCGCAGCGACAGCCTGTTAACCTGTTCGACCACGAAGTTAGGAAAATTCGCGGTAACCGGCAAGATCACAGGTTAACGAGTCGTAACTGGCAGTCGTAGCCCGCCCGCGGCTCCAGCCCAGTCCTGGCACCAGCGACTCGGCCAGCCGCTTAGGCGCCCCACTGCCGGATTCTGTGAAGCATCAGCCCGCGCGAACGAAGGGCTTCAATGCCGCTTCGACTCGATTCGCAAGCCCTTCGTTCAGCTGCGTACGCAGAGCGAGGGGCGCCAATCTCGGAAGCAGCTTACTGTATACCAGGCTGTTTTCGGATGCTACCGGCAAGCTCATTATCAGCGCCTTGGCCGCCTCAGGGTCGGCATGTGGACCCCGCAACCGGTAGCTGGCTCCAATGTTGGATCCGAAGAGCAACTTGTAAAGAAATTCGGGCTCGTCCAGGTAATCCTCGAGGTTCGGTTTGCAGCCGATGAGTTCGGCCATGGAGTCCATGTATTGGGTATAGTGCACCAGGGTCCGAATAAGGAGACTGCCTGATATGAGTTCGTCTTCGTAGTCGGCGTCAGCCTTGGTCAGTGATATCAACTCGTCGGTTGGGGGCAGGGAGCGCTTCCCGCTGCACAGGAGAGCAAAGAGTCGGCTTTGCATCTCGCTGGCGGCCGGAACCCCGCCGTGCAGGGGGCGAGCCCATCCGATAAAGGCCAGACGCCACCCGATCTCGGGCTGAAATTCATGCTTGTACAGATGGCGTATGTCCGACACCTCATACCCTTGGATCCAGGATTCCGGGATCGAGTTCTCCTCGAAGCCGGTGCACAACATGATGACGTCCGCCGTGACGCTTGTTCCGTCTTCGAAGAACACCGTCTTGTCCTGGAGCCTCGAGATATCACTGAAAATAGGCGTTATGCTGCCGGAAATTACGTTGTCCAGGAAGTCGCAGTTCTTCTGATAGAATCGGCCGGGTTTTGCATGCTTGGACCATTCAAACACTATGCGATCGTGCGGCGACAACAGGGAGAGGACGCTCTCTTCGATCTCTTGCCGTGACTTCGTGGCGACCGTGCGCGGCGCCCAATGGGCGATGCGTACGGAGTAGGCGTCATTCGTCTCCCCGTCATACCAGCGGGAGAGGAGGGCCGGGTAGGACCGCATCGAGAGCCAGCAGGCCTCGGCGACATCGGAGATCTCCCGGGTGATGTCAGCCGACGTTTCCCCCATGCCGACACAGACGACCCGCTTGCCCCGAAACTCTTCCGGTCCCGACCAGTGGGCAGCGTGCAGTATCTGCCCCTCGTACTCAGTCGCCCCGGGATACATCACCAGCTGGGGAGCCTCCACGCGGTGCGAGCCGCGACAGATGGCGACCGCTGAGAACATGTCGTGGTGCGTGGTGTTATCGGCCCGATAGGTGACCCGGAAGGCATCCTCGGCAACACGTTCTACGGTCTGGACATCAGCCCCGAACTGGATGTGGTCGCCCAGAGAGAACTTGGCAACGAAACGGTCGAGGTAGTCAGCGTATTCCTCTCGTGTCCAGAATCGACGCTCCTGGTCCATCGGTGGTGGAAACGACGAGAAGGCCATGAAGTAATTCGAGACCGTCAACTTCATCCGCTCGTAGGCGGCACCGGTCGTGAAGTTCCCACCAATAGCGGACTGCTTCTCATAGATGACGATGTCATGACCTTCGTCCAAGAGCTCCTTGGCCGCCACGAGGCCCGACATCCCCGCTCCAATAATGGCAACTCTCTGCATGTCTCCCATAGGGGCAGATTACCAGAATTACCATCGATCGATGGACCGGTATGAGGTGTCGGGGCCTATTGGGAGGCCTGTCCGCTGTGCCGGATATGGGACCCGGGTACGAACTTCCGCGGCACAGATAGACCGGTTAGCAGCATTCTTCTCCGCATCGGCCACCAGGGCGCGAAGGCGCGCAGGAGCCGCATCCCTATTCACCCTCGTAACTCGCCACCGTTCAGTGGCCGGCAAGGCCGGGCCCGCCTGACGCCTTACCGTGTGTGCTTCTGGATGGACCGAAATCTACGCACGATGGACGACGTATTGCGGCTCCTGGACGGGCTGTCGCGCCGGAGGCCGACCGCTCCAAGCCCGTGCCCGTTCTTCGTGGCGAAACCAGACGAGAACCTCGTCTCCTACCGCGACCGCGACCTGATCACTCCGGGCCACGCGCTCGATCTGGGCTGTGACCCGGTCGCAACGCCCTGCAGCTCGCCTCGGCGGGATTCCCCATGGACGGCGCGTTCCGTCGGAGCACCGATGGGTCGATGGCAGTTCGGCAGTGACGCGGGGCGCGCACAGGGGCTGCCGGCACGAATCGCTCAAGCGGCTCTAGCCGGTCCCTGAATCCAGGAATTCAACTAATACGACGGCGTGATTGATCTCGGGACTCCTGGCGCCGTACAGCAGAGTCACTGTCGAGTTGGTGCGCGCGATCTCCCGGAGTTCGGCGATCGCCTGGTTAGTGCCGAGCTCGGCGGCGTACCGGGCAGAGAACTCGCGAAAACGGTCAGCACGGTGGTCGAACCAGGCACGCAGTTCCGGACTCGGCGCGACATCTTTCAGCCACAGGTCGAGCGCGGCACGCTGCTTGGACATACCTCGCGGCCAGAGCCGGTCGACGAGGACTCTGAACCCGTCGCTGGGATCCGCCTCGTCGTAGATCCGCTTGATGGTGAACGCCATGCGCGCATCGTGACATCCGCGACCATTCCAGGAGGCGTCGGAGCCACGCCCACGGATGCGACGAATCGGGCTGATCACACTCCTGGTTCCTGGACGCTTCCGGAGGTCAAGCCTTCGGCGCCCCGCAGGCCGCGCGGTCACCCATGCCAGCAGGAAGGCCGCCACGTCAGAGGTAGGTCACTCGCTGCGACTGCGTGCCGCCGAACCACCCCGAGGCGCAGATGCGGACAGTGATGGATTGACTTTCCGTGCCTGCGGAGTTCTCATGTGGGTGACAGAGACGTACCAAGTGGAGCAACCGGCACAGGTGCCCCTGCCGTGCCGGGGAGCCCCGGACGTTGGTTCCGCATCCCCTGAACGAGGGAGGCCCGCGGTGGTCAGTAGCGCCCAGCAGCCGAGTTCACCACTCCTGGAAGGGACCGAACCGACGTGAGAACGTTCACGGCCAGCACAACACAGATGACCATCGCCGCGTCGACACCGGTTATCGGTGCCGAGATCGCTGGTGTTGACCTTAGCGTGCCGTTGCCGTCGGAGCTGGTCGCGGAGCTTCGGCGGCTGCTGGCCTGCCACAAGGTGCTTTTCTTCCGTGATCAGTCGATCACCGCTGAGCAGCAGCTTGCGTTCGGCCGCTGTCTCGGGTCGGTCCTGCGGTTCCCGAGCGTGCGGGGGGAAGATCCCGAGCATCCGGGTCTTCAGGTTGTGGACAACCGCAGGGACCCTGCTCGGCGGCCCGACGGCGGCCGGAACGTCGGGGGTTGGCATATCGACGCGAGTGGTCTGGTGTTCGCGCCCTTCGCCTCGATCTTGCGAGCGGTGACGATCCCCCCGGTGGGTGGGGACACCATCTGGGCCAATCTGGCCGCAGCGTATGAGGGCTTGTCCGATGAGTTGAAGCAGACCCTGGAGGGCTTGTACGTCACCCACGATGTGACCCAGCACTTCCGCGAGCGCGGTATCGAGTACCCGCTGCTGGCCTACCCGGTCGTGACCACCCACCCGGAGACTGACGAGCAGGTGCTGTTCGTGAACTTCCTGCAGTATCCCCAGATCGTCGGGTGGAGCACACAGCGCAGCACGGAGCTGCTTCAGACGCTCAGGGAGGAGGCCACCCGACCGGAGTACCAGGTGCGTTTCCGCTGGTCCCCCGGCGCGATCGCGGTATGGGACAACCGGGCGGTGCACCATTACGGGGTCCGGGACTACGGCGACTTCCCTCGGCGGATGGATCGCGTCCTGATCACCGCGTCCCGCCGACCCGTGATCGAGGAGTTCATCTGATGGTTCCGGCCCTCCGCAGCGCATCGCGCCACGCCCTCCCCGGCTACGCCGTCCTGCTGGTGCTGGCGCTTCTCGTGCTCACTGGATGCAGCCAATCAGCCACCGCGACGCGCCCGCCGAACCCGACACAGGCCCCGGCCCCGACCACCCGGACCGTGGTCGATCTGGCCGGACGTACCGTGACGCTGCCGGCGCACGTGGACCGGGTCGGCACCAACTACCCCGCCGTCAACCAGATCGTGTACATGCTCGGCGGCGCCGACCGCCTCGTCGCGACAAGCCAGGGCACCGCTGCGCAGTTCCCCTTCTTCGAGTCACTCTATCCCCGGCTCAAGGACATCCCGACACCTTTCGGTGCGGCAACGACGGATGTGAACATCGAAGCGCTGGTAGCCACCAAACCTCAGGTGGTCTTCGTCTCCTCGAATACCGCGATGGTCACAAAAATGCAGAGCGTCGGTATCCCCGTCGTCGTTCTCGCCGCGTTCAACGACCCGGACCAGCTCAAAGCAGGGATAAAGCTGGTCGGCGACGTTCTCGGAAACGATGCGCCGGCACGCGCTCAGCGCTTTTCCCAGTACTACGACGCGAATATCGCCCGAGTGGCGTCGAAAGTAAAGGACATTCCAACGGCGAGCCAGCCGAAAGTATACTATACCGCTGGAAACCCTCTACAGACTGAAGGTAAAGGTTCGATTGTCACGGTCTGGATCAACGAGGGAGGCGGGCGGAACATCGCCGCCGAGAACGGCGTCACCGCGCCACCGACCTTTGCCACCGTGAGCCCGGAGACTCTCGTGCAGTGGAACCCTGATTTCATCGTCTGCCGCGACCCGGCCACCAAGAACCAGGTCCTCCAGGACCCGCGGTTCCGCACGATCGCCGCCGTCCGTGACAATCACGTCTTCATCAACCCGCAAGGCGTGTTCGTCTGGAGCGTGCGCAGCGGCGAATCCGCACTCGAACCGCTCTGGGCGGCGAAGACCTTCCATCCTGACCTGTTCCCCGACCTCGACATGCGAAAAGAAGTACAAAACTTCTACCAAACCTTCTATTCCCACACGCTCACCGACCAGCAACTCGACAGCATCCTCAACCCCCCCCAGTCCTGACAGCTACCCACGGGCCTCGCGGCCACCACCGGCGACAGGCGGCCGCGGGTAGCTCCCGCGCGGACATCGGTCGCGGGACAGGGAGCCGCGCCTTGCGAGCAAGATTGTCACTTTAAGTAATATTTTGACGGCCGGCTAGCCCTGCGGTTGACCATTTATCCGATTTTGCGTACCTTTCGAGTCAATAAACCCGCATATGCCGATACTTACTGTGATCGACGCGGGGGGACTTCGGCGCACCATCACAGTCCAGATCGGCGATGAGCATCGACCTGGTGACCCATGATGAAGGTCAAGATCTTCCCCAGCTGCGGCAGCCCTGCGCGTCGTCGAGGCCACCGCCCACAAGGTGCACGCAGAAATCCGGTCACGTTGTGACGAGATCCAGACGGTAGGGAGGGCGCGTGGACGCCGAGTACGACTACATCGTGGTGGGTGCGGGAAGTGCGGGGTGCGTGCTCGCCGGGCGGTTGAGTGAGGACGCGGGCAGCCGGATCCTGGTGCTGGAAGCCGGCGAGCCCGATGACGCCGCTGAGATCCGGCTCCCCGCGGCATGGCCCAGCCTGTGCACAGGGACGTTCGCGTGGGAGGACTCGACGACCCCGCAGCGGCATGCGGCCAACCGCAGCGTCTTCTGGCCGCACGGCCGCACGCTCGGTGGCAGCTCATCGATCAACGGCATGGTCTACATCCGCGGGAACCGGTTGGACTATGACACCTGGCGGGACAGCTACGGCTGCATCGGGTGGGGCTATGCGGATGTGCTGCCGTACTTTCTCCGGGCCGAGAACCAGCAGCACGGCGCGTCGACCTACCACGGCGTGGGTGGCCCGCAGCAGGTGGAGGACCTGCGCTACGGGCACCCGCTGTCGCGGGCGTGGTTGGACGCCACCAGGTCCTATGGGCTGCCCGGCAACGACGACTTCAACGGCCCCGAGCAGGACGGCGTCGGCTGGTACCAGGTGACCCATCTCCATGGCCGCCGCTGGTCGACCGCCGACGCGTACCTGCGGCCGGCTCTCGGGCGGGACAACCTCACCGTGGCAAGCGGAGCCCTGGTCACCAGGGTGCTCATCGAGAGCGGGCGCGCGGTGGGGGTGCGTTACGTTCATCGGGGCGCCGTGCACGAGGCGCGCGCCCAGCGGGAGGTCGTGCTGTCCAGCGGTGCGATCAACAGCCCGCAGCTGCTGATGCTCTCGGGTATCGGCCCCGCCGATCACCTGTCCGAGCACGGCATCGACCTGGTCCTCGACCGGCCCGAGGTAGGCAACGGTCTGCAGGACCACCCGCAGTGCGTGCCGGTGTGGCGCACGCCGAAAACCCGCAGCCTCTGGGACCTCTGGGAGCAGGCCACACCGCACGACCTGGAGCTGTGGCAGCGGGAGGGACGGGGGCCGGTGGCCTCCGTCGGATCCGAGGCGGGCGGTTTCGCGCGCACCCGGGCTGATCTGCCGGCACCCGACCTGCAGTACAGCGCGCTCCCCGGCGCGGCCCCGGAGGAGGACAAGTCCCTGCCGGATTGGTGGGGATTCTCGATGGTGGTCGGCGCCATCGCGGTGAGCAGCCGCGGCCGGGTCAGCTTGCGTTCGGCCGATCCGCGGGCGAGGCCGGCCATGGACCCCGCCTACCTCGCCGACGAGGCCGACCTGGACGTGCTGGTCGCGGGCGTGCGGCAGGTTCGGGAGATCGTCGGGTGCGCGCCCCTGGCCGGCCTCACCGCTGGCGAGCACGCGCCGGGCGAGCAGGTGAGCGATGACGAGCGGCTGCGGGAGTGGATCCGCCGTAATACCGTCACGATGTTCCACCCGGCGTGCAGCTGCGCGATGGGCGGTCCGGACCATGCCGTCTGCGACCCTGCGCTCCGGGTCCGTGGTGTGGACGGACTGCGGGTGGTTGACGCATCGGTCTTTCCCGTCCTACCTCGCGGCAACACCAACGCCCCGACCATTGCGCTGGCCGAGCGGGCAGCCGACCTCATCCGGGGAAACACGCCGCTGACCCCCGTCCATCTGGAGCACCAGCCCCCTGCTGTGGCCACGATCGCGCCTGACCACGGGGGTCCCGGCTCATGAAGAGGTGACATGGACTTCGGCGTGGGATATTTCCCGACATATGACGGTATCGGTCCCGGTTCACTGGCGCGCATGCTCGAGGAGCGTGGGCAGGATGCGGTGTTCTTTTCCGAGCACACCCATATCCCGGCTAGCCGCGAAAGCCCCTCACCTGAGGGCCCTGGCACCCTGTTGCCGCGCAAGTACTGGCACTGCTACGACCTGTTCGTCGCGCTGACCGCGGCCGCCGCCGCGACCTCCACGCTGCGGGTGGGCAGTGGTATCTGCCTGGTCATCGAACGGGACCCGATCACCACCGCCAAATCTGTGGCCAGCGTGGATCACCTTTCCGGTGGGCGGGTCGAGTTCGGCGTCGGCGCCGGCTGGAACCTCGAGGAGATGCGCAACCACGGCACCGACCCGCGCCGCCGGATGGCGGTGCTCCGCGAGCGGGTCGAGGCGATGAAGGCGATCTGGACCCAACACGAGGCCAGCTATTCCGGCGAGTTCGTCAACTTCGAACGCATCTGGTCCCATCCCAAGCCCGCCCAGCGTCCGCACCCACCAGTACTCGTCGGCGGCAACGGACCCACCGTCCTGGACCGGGTCCTGCGCTTCGGCGACGCCTGGTTCCCGGGCTACACCGGCGACGAGCTTTTCGACCGCATCAACGAACTACGCGCTCGAGATCGGAAGAGCACACGTCTGA
>OBLV0100000489.1_pt1 | contig 12114 bp, 10 predicted proteins | sample 1520071 | NCBI WGS metagenome assembly OBLV01 (sample SAMEA3888446, study PRJEB22518) | metagenome | reverse complement strand
ATACGGCGACCACCGAGATGTACACTCTTTCCCTACCCGACGCTCTTCCGATCTCGGTCCAGGCCGCCGGCTCCCCCGGTGGCGAGGCCCGCCACGCGCAGCGCGATCCCGAGCGCGCGGCGCCCGCCGGAGACGCGGGCGTCGGCGAGTTCGGCCTCGGCCAGGGTGCGGGCCTGGTCGCGGTCCCCGAGCAGCAGCCAGGCCTGGGCCGCGCCGGAGCGGGCGTGCAGGTAGCCGACGTCACGGATCTCGATGCCCCACACGTCGGCACCGAACATGGCCAGGCACGCCTGGAAGCAGGTCAGCGCCTGCTGGCCGTCGCCGCGGGCCAGGCTGAGCCGGCCTGAGGCCGCCGGGGCCAGGACGCTGAGCACGCCCGCGGGCCCGGGCGGGATGAGCTCGAGCAGGGCCTGGGCCTCGTCCAGCTCCCCCGCTTCGATGGCCACCTCGGCCGCGATCGCGGCCACCCCCAGGCCGGCCGTGAAGTCGCCCTCCTGCAGTATCCGCAGCGCGACGCGGGCCGCCCCGTCGGCCTCGGGCAGCGCGCCCAGCCGGAGCTTGCAGAAGCCGAGGGAACTGTACACCGCGATCAGCCCGCGGGCGCTGCCGCCGCGGGCGGCCGCCTCCGCCATGGCCGGCAAGGCGTGTTCGGCGGTGCCGTAGCGCTCCGCGATGATCGCTGTCCACAGCAGGGCGGCACGGGTGTCCCAGTTCGCCGCGGCCGGTTCCGCCGCGCGCAACGCATCGTCCAGGGACCCGGCCGCCTCCGCGGTGAGCTGGCCGGTCAGGACGCCGGCCATGGCGCGCGCGACGGCGAGCGCCTCCACCGTCTCCGGGTCTGGCGGCGGCGAGCGCCGCGCCCGGAGCCGTTCCATCACCGCGACGACCCGGGCCGCCCGGCGGGCGTCGTGCATCCCGGCCACCGCGAGCTCGGCTTCCAGGCGCGCGGCCAGCGCCGGGTCCCGGTCGCCGAGCTCGGCCAGTGCCTGGTCCGTGGTGTCGACCGCTTCCACCCACCGGAACAGCGCGGCGTAGGTCCGGGCCAGCTCGTGCGCGATCCCGGCCCGCTCCCGGGGATCGCTGGTCCGCGCGAGGGCTTCGGCCAGCCAGCCCGCCGCGCTCTGGCGGCCGGCGCTCGCGTCGGCCGCCGCCAGCTCGCGCAGCACGTCGGTCCGTTCCCCGGGCGGCGGGGGTTCGGCGAACGCGCGGCGCAGCTGGTCACCGGCTTCGGCCGGCGCGCCGGCCGAGAGCGAGGACCGGGCCGCCTGGCGGAGGCGCCCGGCTACCCAGGCGTCGCCGGCCGGCTGCACATGCATCAGGTGGGCGGCGACCCGGCCGGGGGCGGCGCCGTCCCGGTCCAGCTCGCGAGCTGCGGCGCGGTGCATCCGATCCCGCTCGTCGCTGTCGAGCGTGGCGTCGACCGCGGCCCGCACCACCGGATGGAGGAAGCGCGGCGGGTCAGCCGCCGCCAGGACCTCCACCCGGACGAGCGCGGCGGCCAGCCGGACGGCCGGGTCCGTGTCCAGGCCGGTCATGGCCATGGCGTGCCGGAGCTGGGCCTCGTCTCCGAGCACGGCCAGGGCCTGGGCCAGGCCGAGCGCGGCCGGATCGAGCCGGCGGATCCGCGCCTCGACGTGGCGGGCGACGGCCTCGCTGGCCGGGAGTTTCCCGCCGCCGGGTTCCGCGGCGGACTGCGCGCGCAGCAGCTCGCCGAGGTAGAACGGGTTCCCGCCGCTCGCCTTTTGCAGCGCCTGGCACGTCGCGTCCGGCGTGCCGGCCCCCAGCGCGGCGCGCACGATGGCGGCGACCCCCGCCGCGCTGAGCAGCGCCGGCCGGATCACCGGCGCCGCCGTCCTGATTTTCGCCAGCGGGCCCTGCCTGCTGGCCGGCTCGGCCGGGCGCAGCGCGACGACGACCGCGACACCCGGACCCTCGACCCGGCTGGCGAGGTACGCCAGCCAGCGGAGCGACGCCGGGTCCGCCCAGTGGGCGTCGTCGATCGCGATCAGCACCGGCTGGCCGGCCGCAATGTTCACGGTCAGCCAGTACAAGCCGTGCACGACGGCGAACGGATCGGGCGCGGCGGCCGGGGCGCCCAGCAGCCCGCGCACCGCGGCGGCCGGCCCGGCCAGCCACTGCGTGCGCCGCGTCGGCTCCGCCGCGGCCAGCTCCCGCTCGAACAGCTGGCGGACGACCCCGAAGGCGAAACCGGTCTCCAGCTCGGAGCCGGCGCCGCGCAGCACCCGCCAGCCGCTTCGGGCGGCTCGTTCGCTACCCAGCCGGAGCAGCGACGTCTTGCCGATGCCGGCGCCGCCCTCGATGACCAGGACACCGCCGGTATTGAGGACGGCGTCCAGGGCCCGCAGCTCGTCAGCCCGCTCCAGCAGCACGCATCAACGGTAAGACCGCGATCAGCGGCTGACCAGGCGCAGGGCCAGGGCGGGGCAGGCGCTGACCGCGCGGCGGGCGTCGCGGTCCAGGGCCAGGGGCACCGGCCCGGGGTCGATGACCGGGTAGCCCCACTCGTCCAGGGTGACGAGCTCGGGCAGGAGTTCGGCGCAGACGCCGTGGCCGGAGCACTGGATGGGGTTCACCCGCAGGGTCTCGGCCATGGTCAGGTCCAGTCTTCTTCGCTGGTGGGCATGCCCGGGGGCAGCGGGAGGAACGGGGTGTGGTTGGTCGCCGAGCAGCTACCGCGGGCGTGCCGGTGGATCTCCGGCCCGAACACGGCGAGCGCGCTGCGGACGAAGCGGACCGTGCCGTCCGGGTGGTGGCAGGCACCGCGGCCCTCGACCTGGTTCTGGGGTCCGGACCAGCGCTTCAGGTCGGTCAGCGTCTGCCGGCGGTGCCCGGATCCGGCCAGCTCGGCGAGCGCGGCCGCGATGCGGGGCAGGCCGTTCAGGCACGGGCCGCACTGGCCGGCGGACTCGGCGGCCAGGTAGCGGGTTACCCGGGCCACCTCGGTCAGGCCGCACCGGTCGGAGGGCAACGCGGCCAGTACGCCCGCGCCCGTGGCGGCGCCGAACCGGCGCAGCGACGCGTTGTCCAGGGTGATCCCGGCCTCGTCCGGCACCGGCAGCCAGGTGCCGTGGTAGCCGCCGACCAGCCAGGCCTGGACCCTTGATGCCCTTGATGCCCCGGCACCGTCGCCGAGGAGGGCAGGCAGCGGCGTGCCGATGGCCGCCTCGTGAATGTGTGTCCTGACGTCGGGGCGGTAGATCGTGGTGAGCATGGAGCCGGGTTCGGCGGAGGTGCCGACGGCGCGGAACCAGCGCGGGCCGTACCGGGCGATGAGCGCCAGGTGGGCCAGGGTCTCCACGTTCTGCACCAGGGTCGGGACGCCACCCAGGCCGCGCTCGCTCACCCGCGGCGGCTGGAACGTGGGCAGCGCGGGACCGCCGCCGAGCCGGTTCACCACCGCCGTCTCCTGGCCGGCCAGGAACCGCGGCGGGGCCTGCGTGATCGTCACGGCGAGCCGGTCCAGGCCGCGGGCGGCCCGGTCGGCCAGCGCGCGCAGGATCTGCGGGCCGGGGGCTCGGTGCAGGTAGAGGTGGGCCTCGGTGGCGCCGACCGCTTCGGCGGCCAGCTGCAGGCCGTCGAGCACGAGGTTCGGCGCGAATTGCAGCAGGAGCTCGTCCTTGTGGCTGGCCGGCTCGCTCTCCGCGCCGTTGGCCACGACCACCGTGCGACCCTGTTGTCGATGAGCGGGGCGCACGCCCGCCCGGGCGACCGCGGCCAGCTTCCGGTGCACCGGGAAGGCCGCGCCGCCGCGGCCGGTGAGGCCGGACGCCTCGACATCTGCGATGAGCGCGCCGGGCTGGTTGCGGTACGGCGCGGGACCGTAGCGAGCCAGGTGGGCGCGCAGGTCCTCCGGGGCGGCCGGCAGCAGGCGGGGCAGCCCGGCGGCCTGCCAGGCTGCCCCGCCTGGCGCCGGCTGATTCACCACGGTGGTCATCGCGTCACCTGGCCGGTCCGGTGCTGCGCGAAGATCGCAGCGACCCGCCGGGCCCTGGGCACCTGCCGGGCGGCGTGAGCCAGCCGCCAGATGGCCGCCGCCGAAACGATCATGGCGCAGGCGACGGCCAGGCCGAGCATCCAGCCCTGCTGCAGGTCCTTGCTCGAGCCGATGCTGTGCGCGAACGCGACCGGCCAGCTGGCGTAGGCGAGCAGGTGGACGGCCCGCCACAGGATCCGGTTCAGGCGGCCGCGGAGCAGGCTGGTCACGATCATCGCGAGCATGATGTCCAGCGAGATCGCCCCCAGGCCGAGCCACAGCCGCTCGTAGCCCGAGGCGAACGGGACGACCGCGGAGATCAGCGGAATGTGCACGTAGGTATCGAGCACCGCGGTCAGCACGTGCACGACGATGAAGGCCACCGACAGCAGGGACAGGTTCCGGTGCAGGTCGGTCACTGCGAACCTGGGCAGGCCGGGCAGCCGGCCCTGCCGGTTCACCAGGATGCCGAGCACCAGGACGGCGGTCAGCAGCAGCAGCGCGACGATCCCGGTCGCGCGGCTGGCGTACCAGAACGCGGTATTCATCAGGCCTTCACTCTCTTGTTCACGTCATCCATGCTCGGCGACCGCGGTAGGCGGAGCCTGGAGGTTAGTTCTGGGCAACCTCTGAGTCGTCGGGCCAGCCGGCCACGGTGAAGACCGCGCCGGTCGCGTCCACCAGCCGGGACGGCAGGCCGAGCCGGGTCAGCCAGCCGAGCGCCAGACGGCCGCGGATGACCGACGCCGTGCTGGCCGCGTTGGCGTCGGCGCAACTCCCCGCGGCGACCGAAACGGTGCGCCAGACGGGTGCGGCGGGCAGGCCGGTGCGCGGGTCCAGGATGTGGTGCAGCACGTCGCCGCCTCGCTGCCAGCGGCGCGCGGTCGTGCTCGAGGTGGCCAGGCCGCCGTCGCGGATGGCGATCAGCGCGTACGGTCCTTCCGGGGTTTCGTCGGCCGGGCCGGTCACGTCCTGCACCCGGATGCGCCAGCCGTCGGCGGGCGGGGGGCCCGCGACCGCGACGTCGCCGCCCAGGCTGACCAGTACGCCGCTGTTCGTCTGCGCCGCGATCCGGGCGGCGGACCGGTCCGCGGCCCACGCCTTCGCGGTCGCGCCCAGGTCGAGCCGTACCCCCGCGGGCAGGGTCAGCGAGCGGCCGTCCAGGCGGACCTCGCGCCAGCCGGGCACCTGCCGGACGGTGAGGCGAAGTGGCGGCCCGTTCGGCTCAATCTGGTGGAAGTCCCGGTCGTACCCGGCCGCGGACATGGCCGCGCCGACGGTCGGGTCCACGTCGCCGTCGGTCAGCCTGGCCGCCCGCAGCGCCACGCCGATGGCCTCGGCCAGCAGCGGGCTGATGCGCTGCCGGCCGCCTGTGAGCGACCGGATCTCGGAGTCTTCCCGGAAGCGGCTGCAGGTGGCGTCCACCGCGGCCAGGTCGTCTTCGAGCAGGCGGCGCGCCCCGGGCAGGGCGGCCGGGTCGGTGACCACCAGCTGGACCAGCGTGCCGAGGGCGCGCCAGCTGGCTGACGCTTCGGCGTCCGTGGCGGTAGCGGGCATCAGGAGCCGCCCGAGGTGGCCTGGCTGCCACCGGAGCTGGAGCTGGGCGAGGAGCCGGAGCTGAAGCCGCCGGAGCTCGAGCCGGAGTTCGTAGAGCTGGATCCGGAGTTCGCGGAGCCTGAGCCAGCGGAGCTCGAGCCGGTCGAGCTCGAGCCGGAGGAGCCGGAGCTGGCGGAGGCGCCGGAGCCTGAGCTGGACGAGGAGTTCGACGTGCCGGTCGAGGTGGATCCGCTGGATGTGGTCTTGTTCGCGGACCCGGGCAGGGCCAGAGCCAGCGCGCCGGCCGTGACCACGCTGGCCACCGTGACCGTGGTGGTCGCGGACCGGACCTTGGCCCGGCCGCGCTCTCTGGCCGCCACGGCCTGGCGGACTCCGTCATTTCGGCGTGCGCTGCTCATATCACTCATCCTGCGGTCGCGTACTCGAAAATCCCTGCACGAACCCTCTGGGCGAGCTATGAGCCTGGCCGGCTCATCGCGCGCTCCGGCGGCCGAGGCTACCCAGGCAACATGACAGACACCTGAAGCGAGCGCCGGCGCGGTCAGCGGCTGGGGTGGGGGCGGCGGTGGGTGAATAGGACCGCGACGGTGACCAGGCCGAGGGCGATGGTGGCCAGGGCGGAGACGAGCAGGGTGCCGCGGGCGCCGAGGGCGGCGACCAGGGGGGCGCCGAGCGCGATGCCGATCGGCGCGGCCAGGATGAGCAGCGAGCTGCGGGCCGCGAGGACCTGGGCCAGCGCGCCGGGCGGGCTGGCGTCCTGGAACACGCTCATGGACAGCGACATCCACGGCCCCCAGATGACCGCGCCCGCGGTGAACGCGGCGAGGCCGACCCACAGCGGCGCGGGCAGGCCGAACGGCACCAGCGCCAGGCCCCAGCCGAGGACGATGGCGGTCATCACCGGCCACACCGGCCAGCGGCGCAGGAACGGCGCGCTGAGCTCGCCGATCACCGCGCCCACCCCGAATATCGCCCAGATGATGCCGAGCAGCGCGGCCGAGCCGTGCAGGTCGGTCGCCACGTGCACCGGCAGCGCCACCTCTATCGGGCCGTAGAGCAGGTAGAACACGAACGTCAGGGCGAGCAGGCCGGGCAGCACGGGACTCGACCTGATCGTGGCCCAGGCGCTGGCGGCGGCGGGAGGAGTGGCGGCCGGCGCCGGGGACCCGGCCGGCTGGGCCAGGCGGGCGGCCAGGGGGGCGATGCGGGCGTAGCTGACGGCCAGGACCACCCAGCTCGCCGCGTCCAGGACGATGACCAGGGCCGCTCCGGCCAGCGCGGTCACCGCCCCGGCCAGCGCCGGGCCGATCATCAGGCTCACCTGGTCGGCCAGGCCGAAGACGGAGTTCCCCGCCACGCGCTGCCCGGCCGGGAGCAGGTCGGCGATCAGCGTGTACTTGCCGGCCACGCCCCACGCGGCCAGCAGCGACGACACGCCGAGCAGCGCGACGTAGACGGGCAGATCGAGCAGGCCGGCCAGGGCCAGGCCGCCGACCAGGCCGAGCGCCCCGGCCCGCAGCACCGAGTTCACGATCACCAGGCCGGCCCCGTGCCGGCCGACCAGCCAGCGCCGCAGCGCCACCGCGCCGATCGCCCCGGGCAGCGAGTAGGCGGCCACGGCCGCGCCGACCCACAGGCCGCGGCTACCCGGCGGGGCCAGCTCGATCGCCAGCCAGGCGATCGCCACCGCGCTCATCCCGTCACCCAGCGCGGAGGCAGCCGTGCCGGGCAGCACCTTGCGGAACACCGGATGGCTCAGAGCCGGGTAGTAGGGCGAGGACCGGGCCCGTTCGGCCCATTTGCTGGTCACTCAGGGATCATAGATTGGGGGCATGGAACCAGAGCGGGACCTGCTGCTGGCCGAGCGGGCCCGCGCGCGGGAGCGGGTGGCCGCGCTGGAGCGGGAGTTCGCCGGGCTGGCCGAGGCGGCCAGCGCGGCCGGGACCGACGACGAGCACGACCCGGAGGGCGCGACGCTCGCGTTCGAGCGTCAGCACGCCGCCGCCCTGCTCGAGGCGGCGCGGGAACAGGTGGCGGCCTTGGACGACGCGCTGCGGCGGCTGGCCGAGGGCCGGTACGGGGTGTGCGACCGGTGCGGGCAGCCGATCGGGGCCGAACGGCTGGCGGCCCGCCCCGCCGCCGTCACCTGCGTGCGCTGCGCGGGAGGCGGGCGCCGGCGGGTCTAGCCGCCGACAGCGGCCAGGAGTTCGGCCCGGGCCGGGCCGGGGGCGGAGTACCGGGGCGCCGCCGAGCCGACCGAGATCACCTTGTCCAGCATGCCCGGCTCGGCCAGCACGTCGGCAGGCATGGCGGTCAGCGCCGCCACCGCGGTGTAGGCGCGCAGCACGTCCGGATCGCACGCCGCCGCCGCGTACAGCGCCTTGCTGAAGTCCCAGGCCGGGTCGCCGGGCTGGTACGGCTGGCCGGTGATCTCGCCGTTGATCTCGGCCAGCCGGTGCCGGTCGAATTCGAGCGTGGCCCGGTAGAAGGGGCCGACCGTGGCCTGGGTGACCTCGTCGAACCGGCGGGCCAGCCGCTCCGATTCGTCCGGGCCGACCTCGCGGAGCAGGTCCCGCAGCGCGCAGGCGTGCAGCAGCCCGATGGAGACGCCCCGGCCGAGCGAGGGGTTGGTGCAGGCCCACGCGTCGCCGACAGCGGCCAGGCCGGTGGCGACGGGCTCGCCGTCGACCACATGCCTGCGATGCCGGTCCTCGATCGCGGCGATCACCTGCACGCCGGTGATCGGCTGGGCGTCGCCCCAGTGCGCGACGCTGGGGAACAGCCTCAGCGCGGCTTCCCAGGCGGGCACCGCGCGCAGCGCGCGCAGTTCCTTGTCCCGGGCGGAGGTGACGAAAGCCACGCCCCAGGTCCCGGAATCGCACGGCAGGGTGAGGATCGAAACGCCCTCGAAGTGCTGCAGCATCCGTTCCCTGGCGGGCGGGCAGGAGCCGTCCGCCGACCGGAAATGCCGGGCGTAGTAGACGAACCCGCAGTCCTCCTTCTCCTCGTCCGGACGGCGGGCGCCGATGGCCGCGAGCATGCCGCTCACCGGGGACCGCCGGCCGGTGGCGTCGACCACGAGGTCGGCGTGGACCACGGTGGCTCCCCCGACGGTAACGCCGGTGACGTGCGGCACCCCGGCCATGAACTCATGCCCGGTGACCAGGCCGGTGACCGCGACGCCCCGGCAGACGGTCAGGCCGTCGGTGCGCTTGGCGGCCTGCGCCACCGCGGCCTCCAGCACGGGCCGGCGCGCGGTCACCGTCTCGAAGCGCTCGTCGCCGTCGCGCTTGCCGCCGGTCATCTCGTCCGGCAGGGCGCCGAGCATGCTGGTGCGGACGCCGCCCAGGTCTTCGAGTCCGGTGATCACCTCGGGCAGTTCCCCCTCCATCACGGCCCGCCAGCGGGGCAGCATGAAGTGGAGCTGGCGGAACTGATTTACCCCGCGGCGGTCCCACCGCTGCCACAGGTCCCCGGCCCGGCCGCGCGGGCCCGCGGCGTCTCGTTCCAGGACAGTGACCTGGTGCCCGTCGCGGGCAAGCAGCATTCCCGTGGTCAAGCCGTTGAGCCCGGCCCCCATCACGACGATCTGTGCCATGAGGCCGATACTTCGTCGCGGGTGAGGATGGCCGGTGTGGCGCGGATGGAGATGATGTGAAGGCCCGGCGCGGCCTACTCGGCCCGCGCTGGTCTCGCCGGGCGCGGGGTGATCGGCAGGGCTCAGGCGGTTAGCGCCTGGTAGACGAGCTGGCGCAGCTGCGGGCGGATCGGGTAGGTGCTGGACGGGAGCAGCTGGGTGAAGAACGAGACCGTCAGGCCTTCGGCCTGGTCGATCCAGAACGTGGTGCTGGCGGCGCCGCCCCAGGAGAGCTCGCCCGCGGTGCCGATCACCTTGCCCGGCACCGGGTCGAGGAGGACGGCGAAGCCGAGGCCGAAGCCGACCCCGCGGAACGGGGACTCGGCGTAGAGCGGACGGCCGAACGTCTCCAGGTCTTTGTTCCCGGGCAGGTGATTGCGGGCCATGTAGCCGACGGTGCGCGGGCTCAGCAGCCTTATCCCGTCGAGCTCGCCGGCCGGGCTGTCGTCCGTGGCCAGCAGCATCCGGGTGAACCGGTCGTAGTCGGCCGCGGTGGACACCAAGCCGCCGCCTCCGCCGAGCATGCGCGGCTGCCTGAGCGCGGCCCGGCCGAGTTCGTCCAGCCGGACGGCGCGCCCGTCCCGGCTGGGGCGGTAGAGAGCCGCGAGCCGGGGCTGGGCCGCCGGCTCAGCCCAGAAGGCGGTATCGGTCATGCCGAGGGGGCGGAAGATCCGCTGCTCGAGGAAGTCGTCGAGCTGCTGTCCCGAGGCCACCTCGACGACGCGGCCGAGGACGTCGGTGGCGACCGAGTAGTTCCATTCGGCCCCCGGCTGGAACAGCAGCGGGATGGTGGCCCAGATGTCGCAGGCCTGAGCCAGGTCCGCGCCGGGCGGCGTGCCCCACTCGAACCCGGCCGCGCGGTACAGCGCGTCCACCGGGTGCACCCGGTGGAAGCCGTAGGTGAGCCCGGCCGTGTGGGTGAGCAGGTGCCAGACCCTGACCGGCTCGGCGGCGGGGACGGTCACCTGCTTCTGGTCCGAACCGCCGTCGTAGACACGGACGTCTTTAAAGGCAGGAATGAACGCGCTGACCGGGTCGGTGAGCGCGAGCCTGCCCTCCTCGTACAGGATCATCGCGGCGACCGAGGTGATCGGCTTGGTCATCGAGTAGATGCGCCACAGGGTGTCGTCGGTCACCGGCAGCCCCGCCTCGAGGTCGCGCGACCCGCACCGGGCCACGTGCGCCAGGTGGCCGTGCCGGCCGATCGTGAGCAGCCAGCCGGCCAGGCGCCCGTCTTCGGTGTAGCGGGCGAAGTGCGCGTCGATGCGCTTGAGTCGTTCTTTGTCCAGCCCGAGTTCGGCCGGATCGGTGTCGATGGTCAGCTCGGTCACGGGACCAGTATGCGGTAGCGGGGTGATCTTCCCGGCGGGGGGAGGTAGCTGCCACGATAGGCCCATGACTTCTTCGACGTCCTCGTTCCGGGCGGCCCGGGACCTGCTGCTTCGTTACCGGGACGACTACGACGCGGCGCTGGGTTCGTTTAGCTGGCCAGCGCTGGACGAGTTCAACTGGGCGCTCGACTGGTTCGACGTGATCGCCGCCGAGCACCCGGACCGCCCGGCCCTGCGGATCTTGTCCGACGACGATTCGGACGTCTCGCTCTCGTACGGGTCGCTGTCGGAGCGGTCATCGCAGGTGGCCGGCTGGCTGCGCGGGCTCGGCGTGGCGCGGGGCGACCGGGTGCTGCTGATGCTCGGCAACGTGGCGCCGCTGTGGGAGGTCATCCTGGCCACGATGAAGCTGGGCGCGGTGATCATCCCGGCGTCCACGCTGCTGCAGCCCGCCGACCTGGTGGACCGGGTGACGCGCGGGCAGGTGCGGGTGGTCATCACGGATGCGGCTGGCGTGCCGAAGTTCGGTTCGGTGCCTGGTGACTGGACGCGGATCGTGGTCGACGGGGATGCTTCGGGGTGGCATTCGTACTCGTCCGCGTTCTCCGGCTCCGTGTCGTTCGCGCCCGAGGGCGTGACCCGGGCCTCGGATCCGCTGCTGCTCTACTTCACCTCGGGGACCACGGCGCTGCCCAAGCTGGTCGCGCACACGCAGGTCAGTTACCCGGTGGGGCACCTGTCCACCATGTACTGGGTCGGCATCCAGCCCGGCGACGTGCACCTGAACCTGTCCTCACCGGGCTGGGCCAAGCACGCGTGGAGCAACGTATACGCGCCCTGGAACGCGGGCGCGACCGTGCTGGTGCTGAACTACCAGCGGTTTTCGGCGTCGTCGCTGCTGGCCGCGCTCGGTTCGTGCCAGGTGACGACGTTCTGCGCGCCGCCCACGGTATGGCGGATGCTCATCCAGGCGGAGCTGGGTGCCGCCGACGTGTCTGGTTTGCGGGAGTGCGTCGCGGCGGGCGAGCCGCTGAACCCGGAGGTGATCGAGCAGGTACGCAAGGCCTGGGGGATCACGGTGCGGGACGGGTTCGGCCAGACCGAGACCACGGCGCAGGTCGGGAACACGCCGGGCCAGCCGGTGCGGGCCGGCTCGATGGGACGGCCGCTGCCGGGGTATTCGGTCGTGCTCGTCGACCCGGTTTCTGGTGAGCCGGGCCGGGACGGGGAGATCTGCCTGGACCTGTCGCGGCGGCCGCTCGGGCTGATGACCGGGTACCTGGATGATGACGAGCTGAACTCTCGCGCCATGGCCGGGGGTTATTACCACACCGGCGACGTGGCGACCTCGGACGACGACGGCTACATCACCTACGTCGGCCGGACCGACGACGTATTCAAGGCCTCGGACTACCGGATCTCGCCGTTCGAGCTGGAGAGCGTGCTGATCGAGCACGAGGCGGTGGCGGAGGCGGCGGTGGTGCCGTCACCAGACCCCGTTCGGCTCGCGGTGCCCAAGGCCTACGTGCTGCTGGCCGCGGGGCGCGAGGCTTCGCCGGAGCTGGCGCAGTCGATCATGGCCTTCTGCCGGGAGC
>OBLV0100000488.1_pt1 | contig 12122 bp, 10 predicted proteins | sample 1520071 | NCBI WGS metagenome assembly OBLV01 (sample SAMEA3888446, study PRJEB22518) | metagenome | reverse complement strand
CACTCTTTCCCTACACGACGCTCTTCCGATCTGGATGATCCCTATAGAAATCGACACGTGACCGCACTTGTCGGTCACGTGTCGCTCTCATCTTCCGGGCCGAAGAGGTGCCCGAGGCGGTCGACCGCTCGCGCCAGGACGACCTGGGCGAACAGGGGCGTGGCGCAGGAGTGTCTGAGGTCCTGGAAACGGATGTGCTGGACTCCTGCCCGATACCGGTGTTCCGACCGGGGCATGTGGCCGACCGCGGGCGGTTGTCAGTGCCGCCGGTTGGACGAACTCAGCTGTAGCCGTCATGGGCCCGGCCTAAGATCGGTACTGGCCCAGCAGGATGCGCAGGTTGCTGGCGGCGTTGCTGTTGCCTGCTTCGGCGGCGGTGCGGTACCAGGTCGCTGCTTCGTCGACGTCGCCGCGCTGTTCGAGCAGGACGGCGAGGTTGTTGGCGGCGCTGGAATTGCCTGCTTCGGCGGCGGTGCGGTACCAGGTCGCTGCTTCGTCGTGCTCGCCGCGTTGCTTGAGGAGCAGGCCTAGATTGTAGGCTGCGGTGGCGTGGCCGGCGTCGGCGGCGGTGCGGTACCAGACCACGGCCTCATCGAGTTCGCCACGCGCTTCCAGCACCAGGCCGAGATTGTTGGCGGCGTCGGTGTTACCGGCTTCGGCGGCGGCCCGTGACCACCGTGCCGCTCCGTCGAAATCGCCGCGCCGCTTGAGCAGCAGACCGAGGTTGAACGCGGCAGTGGTGTCACCGGCGTGGGCGGCGCTGTGCCACCAGGTCTCCGCCTCATCGAGCTCGCCGCGCTGCATCAGCAGCACGCCCAGCACGGTGGCGGCGGCGATGTTGCCGGCTTCGGCGGTGCTGCGCCACCAGGTCGCCGCCTCATCGAGCTCGCCACGCTGCACCAGCAGCAGGCCGAGGTAGTTGGCGGCGTCGATGTTGCCCGCCTTGGCTGCGGTACGCCACCACGCCTCCGCCTCGGCGAGCTCGCCGCGCTGGACCAGCAGCCGGCCGAGACCGGTGGCGGCGTCGGTGTTGCCCGCCTCGGCGGCCGTGCGCCACAACGTCTCCGCTTTATCGAGCTCGCCGCGTTGCACCAGCAGCAAGCCCTCCTCGTAGGTGCTTGCTTCGGCGGGCGGGGTCGCGTCCGAGGACTCGCTAGTCTCCTTCGCCCCGGCCTGCTCGACCCACTGTTGCAGGGTCTGTGCGGCCACTGTCAACTGATCAGCGACTCGCTCGATCGCTTCGAGTTGGCCACCCGCTTCCCGGCGCCCTTCGAGCACCATCCGCACTGCATGCTGCCGAAACTCGTCACTGTATTCCTGGGCTGCTGTCATGATCAGCGTTCTCCCGAGACATGAGTCATGACCTGCACCGTGACCTTTCGGGTGGGCAGGCCCGCTGTCTACCCGATCCTGTTGTTACCCACCGCCAGCAGCGCTTGCTCAACCCCCGCGTGACCCACCACGTCAGCCCAGGTGATCGACAGCCATCCCCGGAAGTCGACCTCGGATGGCTCCGTGATGGGTCGGCCTGGCTGCATCGGCCGTGCCAGCGACACGACCGGCGCCGCCCAACTGGCGTCCATGGCACTGAGTATCCGATGCTCCAACCCGACACTGGGGATCGTCTGCGGGACGGACAGGGCCAGCATGGCGCCGATCTCCTCGGTCTCCGCGGCTATGCTGGCGCAGGTTGGGCAGTCGGCCAGGTGCCCGGTGGCCAGCGACTCCTCTGCCGGCTCCAAGGCATGTAATGCCCAGCCGACCGCCAACTCGCGGTACGGGCAGCCGCTGACCCGGTCCTGCTGGTCGTTCATCGGTTCACCACCTCCGTGGCCATGTGGGCCTCTGCGACCAGGACGCCAGGACCCAACTGCTCGCTCAGCAGCGAGCGCAGGCGCTGCACCGCGGCGAACGTGCGGGACTTCACCGTGCCCAGCGGGACACCGGTCAGCACGGCAATCTCACGCTGAGTGTGCCCGCCGAAATAGGTCAAAGCGAGCACCCGCCGCTGCTCGACTGGTAGGCGATGAAGCGCCGCACGCACCTGGCCGGCCGCGACGCGCGCTATCGCCGCCGCATCGGCGCCCGGTACCGGGGTTGGCGACCATTCCTCGCTCGCCTCCACCGCGCCGACCACCCGTCGCCGGATGGTGGTCTCTTTGCGCACCGTGTCCACTGCCCGGTGGTGGATCAGTGTCAGCAGCCAGGAAGCAAAGGCACCCCGAGACGGGTCGAACCGGCTGGGGTCGCGCCAGAGAGTGAGGAACACTTCCTGCACCACGTCCTCGGCCAGTCCATCGTCGGCGCAGATCCGCCGAGCCAGCGAGTAGCACGAGCGCCCGAAACGCTGATAGAGCTGAGACAGTGCCGCCCGGTCGCCATCCACCAGTCTTCGCACAAGTGCGCCGTCGCAGGGTCTCTCCACCACACTCTCAGCCGCGGGTATCGGCTCCAAACTGCCCTGCCAACGGACCGGCCGGGGATCACTCGATCGAGCATCGTTGGCCACCAGAGACATCCTCACGTCAGACCTACGCCGGGCGCCGGGCGTCACCTACCGGTTCCGGCCCGTTGCCTCAGCGTAACCCCGCACGCGACAGCAGGCAGGCACAAGCAACAATCTTGTTGCTTGCCAGAGAAACGCCTACCCGAAGAGGCCAAAAGATCGCCGGAATAGGCGCGCACATGATGATCGCCTCGAGGTGAGATCACGCGCATCCCCAGCGGCCGACCGTCTGTACCCGGCCCTTTCCTCCCGCCCCGGATGGATGTCAGGCTGTGCTTACGGTCCTGTGATGTCACGACCAAGGAGCCGTTCGATGTCGTCTCTCCCGCCCGAACTGGCTGGTCCGGTCGAAAAACTACGAAAGAGACTCGTGGAGATCAACAGCTCCGAACAGGACTGCATGACCAACGCATTGCTGACTAAGAGCCTCACGGAGGCCCAGGCGGTCATGGCCAGGTGCCGGCAGGCCTCCGCTGCCGCTGCCGCAACAGCGGTCGACGCCTTCCTACACGAGTGTTCCGAGATCAGCGCGCGTGCCAACTCGATGGACACATCGGCGATCACAGCTGCTACCGCCAAGAGCGTGTCGATCTTCTGGACCAACTCGGAGAGCTCGGCATCTGCCCTCGTGTCTGAGGCAGCCGCCATGCTCCCGGCCCTGGGACTCGACAACACCACCCAGGCGATCAAGAGCACCTGCAGCGAGCGGGCATCGTCGATTAACCGCTACTTCGAGCAGCTCGTCACCTGACCCCCACCCGTTTTCCGGGCGGACCCTGATGCTGAGGATCCGCATGAGTCGGTAATCGCGTCTTCGACCGTCTGCGGTGGCGTCGGGTTATCGACGTGCACTGCGTCAACGATGTCGAACACGGTCGCTCTGGGATCGTGGGCCAGGCCTTGGATGAAGCCGTGGTGGTAAGCCTGGCAGGCCTTGCGCGCCGCCCATCGCCGCACCGGGGGCAGGCTCAAGAGCCCGGGCACCTCGAAGACGCCCGGCCCCAGGCAATCGAGCCGGCGGGAGACCTCCGCCCCCAGACTCAGGGTTTCCTCGACCGCCATGCCCACGGTTGTCCCCGTGGTGCCGACGATGGGGGAGCTCCACAATGCCCGCACATCCCTCGCCCACCAGTTCTGCGGGGAATTGGCGGCCGATGCGGTCGGGATCATCATCTCGGGTCTGAATGCATGGTGCACGTTCCCGGTGGCTGACCGGACCGCCTGGTAAAGGGCTTCGCCCCGAAGGCGGCTGCCCGAGCGTCCCAGCCGGTAGGCGACCTGAACGTCGTCGATGCCGGCCCGGACGGCCGCGATGGCGAGCTCTTTGCCGGCACCCTCCTCGAGCAGGCCGTCGCCGAAGAGGAATCCGCCTTCTTTCAGGGCGAGGCCGTGGCGGTTGTCCCAGTCGTGAAACACCCGGGCCAACAAGTCCCCGAGCGTGACGGGAGACCACCCCGCCGTGCGGGCCCTCACCGCCGCGAGGACGCGGTGGTAAAGCAAGCCATCGGGCACAATCCTTGTGAGCGCAACGAGTTCCCGTAGCGCCGAGGCGGTGTCGCTGGCGACTTTGCATTGCAGGTTCTCCCAGAACCGGGGATACCGCTGATCCCAGAACTGGCGGATGGCCGTCACCGGGGTCCGCAGGTGCCCCGCCGCGAAGGCGTCGGTGAGATAATGCTGGGCGGCCGCTTCCCGTGCCATTGCACGGGATTGATCACCGCGGCAACGCCCCAGCCTGCAGGCCTCTTCGAGGGCCACCTCGTGAAGACTGCGATAGGCCCGGACTGCCGAACCGAAACGGCTCAGCTGTGGGCCGGTGCGGTCGGGAGCGAAGCCGGGTCGGGTGGGAGCGACGAAATGGTCACCGTTCACCATGGCCAAGGCCAGGAAGCGGTCCCGGACCCGCCTCTCGACCTTGGTGGTCGCCGCCGTCGCGGTGAACCGATGCTGACGGAACTCCCCTCCCGGTTCGAAACGAGCGTCGACGAAGGCCCCGTCGACCGCCATCACCTTGAGGGCGCAGATGATCTCGTCTCGGGTGCCGGGCTTGGTACCCCACTCGCCAGGGGTGGCAGCCAGCTGGAACAAGCCATCGGAGGTCAGGTCTTCGGCGAAGAAGTCACCGCTCAAGGCCACGACATCGCCGTAGCCGAGGGTGAAGCGGTCTTCAGCTGACTCACCGCCGATCTCGACGAGTGCGCCTGCGGTAGCGACCTCACCCACGGCACGATGCTCTGCGGACTTCATCTGAGCCCTGACCAGGTCGATAGCTGACGATTCCCGGCCGGAACCGGAGGGCGGTAAGCGACAAGGTCATGCAGCGCCACCAGGTACCGGTCGGCGAACTCGGCGACCTGTACTGGGCTGAACAGCGGGTGCCGGTAACGGAACACCAGATGCAGCCGGGCTGACGCGGTCACCGCCCCGACGGCCAGGCCCATCGGCATCCTGGCCGGTGGGGAGAACCAGACCTCGTCGGCGTGCAGCTCAGAGCCGAAGCCCAGGTCATCGTGCAGGCGGCCGAGGTTGGACAGGATGGCGGTCGGGATCACCCGCTCGGAGGTGGCAAGGCGGGTGATGCCCCGCTTGACCGTCGGCGGCAGGTGCTGGAGCACGTCGAGGAGCCTGGCCGCGGCCGCGGGAGCGCGTTCGTCCTTGATGCGGCGGGTGCGGTTGCGGATCGTGTTGAGCACCGAGATGGGATCGCCGCGATCTTCGGGGCAGGTGACGACGGGCACCATGAAGCTGAAGTTGCCGAAGACCTCGTACCAGTCTGACTCGGGTCGCAGGTTGACCGGCATGAGCACGTTCAGCCGGCCCGCAGCGATGCCGCGCTCGGAGTTCCACGCGTCCAGGGTCACGTGCAGAGCAGCCAGGAGGAGATCGTTAACCGTGGTCCGCTGATCGGGCCTGGCGGTAAGGGCTGTGGTCTGCGCGGCGTCGAGGGCACGATGGTGGAGCCCGTAGCCGGGGCGGTCCTGCCCCTCGCTGGGCGCGAGGTGCACCGAACGGGGGAGGGTATGGCGGAGCTCGCCCGCCAGCGCCCGGAGTCGGGCCCACCGGCCATGGGGTGCGGGAATCTGCACTTCCTCGGGTGAGGTTGAGGGAGCCGGATCAGGCATTCCGGCGTAGGCCCGGGATATGGAGCGAAGTAAGCGCAGCGCCGCGATGCCATCACCAGCCGCGTGGTGCACGTTGAGCATCACCGCGTCGCCGCTGCGGTGGTGGGCGAGGCGGATGCGCAGTGGCGGGGAGGTCAGCAGCGGCACTGACAGGTTTTGCAGGTCTGCCCGGGTGGTCTGCAGAGCGTCGTCGTCAGCACACGTCACCACGTCAAGGGGGTCGACATCGGGCGTGGGGGTGGTCTCCCACTCCTGGCTGGCCCTCCCCGGGTGGGCAATCAGGGCCCGCCCGCAAGCCCGGGTATGCTTGGCGAGCGCCACTCTCACGGCACGCCGCAGTCGATCTTCGACAACGGTGCCACGGAGGCGGACTTCCAGGTGAACACTCCACGGCTCGGAAACCGAGTCGAGGTAGTAGCTGGCCTCGTCCAGGGCGCGGAAGGGCCGCCGCGCAGGTGCCGTCATAGCTAGCTGCCCGCTCATCTCCACCTCCTACCCCTTCTAAAACTAATATTTACTGACGATAGAATCCAGGCGGTCTATCGTCAATCAAAATTATTTATAGAGTTGGTGGGGATCCCAGAAGCGGGCAAAGCGGGCTAAACTACGCGGCGAGATCGGGCTGGCCGGTCGCGGTGCAGCCGAACCCGGGGTGTCAGCGGTGGAACCCACGCAGGGGTCTGGTCGTCGGGGTGCGGGCCGCGGCCACCGACCTCACGTACCGCACTGTTGACCTCCAACTCGGTGGGCCGTCAGACCCGGGTGGGTTCACTGTGGAAACGGGACGGTCGTTTTGATTTTGGCAGCCGCAGGCCGGGTTCCTCCGGTGCTCGCAATTCCTTAGTTATGCATAGCTAATTATTTATCGATCTTCTGGTGCCGAGTCGAGCGTGGTGCGGAGGAAATCATGTCCGACCACTTTTACTGCCCTGTCGCCGTTCATCCTCCCTCCTGGGGGCGTGCTATCGCCGATTCAATCTTTCAACTATGACTTCAGGGGCCGGCAGGCCGGCAGGCCGGCAGCGTCGCAGCGCCTATTGAGCCGTCCAACGCTCAGCCAACGCATCGGCAGCGATGGCCGACGAAGCTGTGTTGCGTGGTGTATCAGCTGTGTCTTCGCACGTCTCTAGTGGACATGAGAAGAGACTGGGTGGACGCTCGGCGGGTGGCCCAGGAACCGGCGTTCAGCCCTGGGTCGGTGTGCTGGATCGATCTGTCCACGCTCGATCCGGCTGCCAGTCGCGATTTCTACGCTGGGTTGTTTGGTTGGAATTTCCAGATTCACCCGGTTCGCGGCCGTGAGCAGTACATGACCGCATTGTGTGGGGGCTGTCCAGTGGCCGGCGTGGAGGGCACTCCGGTGCGGGCCGGGTCCGTCAACGCCTGGACGCTATATCTGGCCAGCGCCAACGTCTGGCATACCGCGCAGATCCTGGGTCGGTGGGGTGGCCGGGTGCTGTACGGGCCGGCGAACTTCCCCGGGCAGGGCAGGGTCCTCGTCGGGGAGGATCCGACCGGTGCCGTGATCGGGTTCTGGCAACCTGCACCGAGGGCGTGGGAGTTTTGCACGTCCGAGCCCGGGGCCCTGTTCTTGGCTGAGCTCGATACCTGGGACGGCGTGCGAGCCGATGGGTTCTTCGCGACCTTGTTCGGTTATCACCAGGAGCAGATCGGTGATGGCATCGACGTGGACTACACCACCTGGTCGGGCAGGGAACGCTCGATCCTGGGCAGGTTGCAGATGAGCCAGGAATGGGCGGAGCCGGACTGCGCTCCGCATTGGGTGCTGCACTTCGCGGTGAACCCCCGCGTCGGCACCGACGCTACTGCCGACCGGGTCCTCGATCTGGGTGGCCGGATCGACATCGATCCCTACGACACCGAGATGGGTCGCATCGCGCGGGTCACCGATCCCTGCGGTGCCACCTTTGCCTTGATCGACCCCACGGATCGGGCCGAAGTGCCCGCTGAGCTTGCAGCCGGTCCGGCCCGGGTGGACGACCCCTACGATGACTGACCGTGATGGAGCGCGCCGGCCCGGCTCCCTCGCTCAGTGCCTGCCCTTCACGAAAGGTCGCTTATCCGTTCCGTCGACGTTATTTCTGTCCCGCAGGAAATCTCGCATTTCCTCGTCGAATTCCGGAACCCCGCCCCGGTTGCAGTCCACGATGATGCCCATGCGCTGGGCCATATCCCAGATCGGCATATCCGGGTCAACCACGAGACTTCTGTCCCGGGCTGCTAGTACTAAAATAACGAAGCCGTCGTAATCGTCATCTTCGATCGTCTGCAGATCTCGTAGAACAGCGGCCTTGTCAATTTTTTTGCCCCACACCAGCCTCGACCTTCCGATCTGAATGTGCCCTCGTCGAGCAACCCCGTCGGTGGACATTGATCCTACAGTATATTGAGGGACGGCATCGCTCGGCTATGGTCTGCTGGGCCTGCGGGTATGGCCCCATGGTATGGGCCCAGGCCAACGGGTGCAGGTCGTCGGGCCGCAGTGTCAGGCGTCGGCGCCGGCCCGGTGCAAGGACAGCACACCGTCAGCGGGTCCTGTCTGGGACCACGTTCCGGAGTCCATGGTCCAGGTATGCCCGTCGAAGCTCACTTGGTCCACACCGAGCTGGGACGCGTGAGCGACGAGCCAGCTGCTGATTGCCCAGCCTTGGTTCGCGGGGTGTGCTCCGCTGAGGATGGCCGTGCCGAGCTCGATGGTCGCGGTGGACACCAGATCGGCGCTCGGTGCGTTGGTGGGCAGGTCTTGGCAGGTCATCGTCCTGGGCTCCTCACCGGTGAGGGCGGCGGCGAGGGCGCGGGCCCGGGGCTCCCACTGCGCGTAGGCGTTAGGCGCCGCAGAGCGCTGGACGATCTGAGCGGCGTCGGTGACGCTCAGCTGAGCCCAATCGGGCACTGTGCGTAACCGCTGGTAGAAAGCGGTGGACGCATAGACCGGGTCCAGGATCTGCGCGCGGGTTCCCCAGCCTTGGCTGGGACGCTGCTGGAACAATCCCGCGGAATCCCGGTCCCCGGCTGACACATTGCGCAGGCCGGACTCCTGCAGGGCGGTCGCCAGCGCGATGCTGACCGCGTGATCGGGCATGCCCATCTTCATGCCGATCGCGGCGATGGTCGCCGCGTTCCCAGCCTGTTCACCGGACAGGGGGAACGTCACAGGAGCACCCGATACCGGGCCCGCGGCTGCGGTGACGGCGCATCCGGGAGCCCGTCCCAGTTTCCGGAGAAAAGGCCAGGCGAGCACCGCTGCGCCGACCAGGACCACGATCACAGCCAGAGCGATCAGACCCTTTCGGGCGCTCCACACCGACTGTCCTCCTCACCGACGCACCGCAAGGTGCTGCTGGTCACCGGATATCCGGATTGTGGCGGACAACCGGGTCAGCGGTGGAGCCAGGTGGTGTTCTTGGGTTTGCGCATCCGTTTCCACGATGTGGGAAGGGCTCGTTCGGCGTGCGCTGCCCGCGTGGCTTCGGCTGCGTGCATCAGCCCGTAGGTGAATCCGTTGCCGCCCTCGAGATGAGCCTGTACGGCGAGCTCGCGCAGCACGGGTCGGGACACCACCGCGTCTTGATGCTCACCGAGCAGCTTCTGGACCTTCTTCAAACGTCGTCGCAGCCGCTCGGCCGGCTTGCCCACCGTGGGTATGACGGCTTCGGTGGCATAGCGCAGCCGCTTGGCGGTTTTGCGCGTCTCGTGCAGAGCGAGGTCGCGCTGGGCTCCCACCGGTTGCGCGGCCACGTCGCGCATGCGTGATTTCACCCGGCGGTAGGCCCGTGCCACGCTGGCGGGCAGCTCACGACGCCCCGGCTTGCTGGCGGCGCGGGTGAGCGGTGGGTCGGCCAGCAGAGCGTCGATGGCATTGTGCAGTGCCAGATAGCGGTCACTGTCCAGCGCGGCGAGTGCCACCACGCGGGCGTCGCGCTGGCGTCGCTCGAAGGTCCGGGTCATCGAGGCGGCGACCGGCCCGAGGACCAGATCATCGGGTAGCTCGGTGAGCATGGTCGCGAATCGCTGTGCCATCACCTCGGTGTCCCGCGCGGCGGCGAGCTCGCCGGCCAACCACTTGAGCTCTCCGGTGATCTCGCGAGTCCGGTCCCGAGCGATGATCCGCCCGAAAGCCTGCAGCGCACTGCGCATCCGCCGGGCAGCGACTCGCATCTGGTGCACCGCATCCGGGAGGTCGCGACGGACCATCGGGTCGTGCTTGCGCAGCTGTTCGGCCTGGATCCGCAGGTAGGCCAGCACCACGTCTCCGGCTGTGGAGGAGGCGCCAGACCTGGGAGGTTCGCGACGGTCGGGCAGATCATCGGCCAGCAACCGGCCTAGTTTCGATCCAGCCCATGAGCGGCGGACTCCTCGTTTGAGCAGCTTGCGCTCGATGCGGTCCAGCAGCTTCGCCTGGCCGTGCTCGGCGAGCTCCACCTCCAACTCGCGCCAGGACACCGCTCTGGTCTGCCTACCCATGGTGTGCGCTTTGACCCGATCGTCGACCAGCTCTGCCAGCGCGTGCCCCTCCGGGTCGGCAAGAATCCAGCGCCGCCGCCGGGTGGTCAGCTGGGCGACCGGTGCCAGCGCGGCACCACGGGTGTACACCCGGGTCAGCCCGATCAGCTCTGCGGGCGGTTGGAGTTGGGAGGGGCTGGTCGGCACCCGCAGCTCGTCACGGCTTTCGCCGCCGGCGGGAAGTTTCAGGTGCCATCCCGGATCGGTGCCTCCAGCCCGGTGTCGCAGCGTGATCCCCGCACGCATCAGCCGCAAGTCAGCGGTATCGAAGTACACCGCCGTCAGCTTGTGCCGTTCGGCGGCTGAACCAGTGTCCAGCTTCAGCCATCCGGCTGGGTCGAGCCGCTTCACCGCGTCGGTTGCCTCGTATTTGCGTTCAGTCTCGCGCACTGTCGTCACGTGGTCCGCTTTGGTCATCCCACAGATATACCCCGAAAGCCCCCTGGCCGAACCATGCTGCGCAGGGAATTTAGGCCGGTAGTGGTCTAGCGGCGCTTGCCGGTACGCTGCAGGACGGCTCAATCTTGGTCGCATTCGCAAATCAGCTGACGAACTGCTCAAGGTAAAATGGGTCGGACTAATTTCGCCGCGACATGGCGGAATCTACTGATATGCAAACCCATTCAAGCTCATCCTCCCGAGTCCAACCGGGGGAACTCACCGACCTGACGGGTAGCTCCTCCGGTGCCGGCCCTGAGGCGAGGGTCGCCGTCAGCGACGATGGGGAGCGGGATCACTCGACGATCAACGACATGCGGCCACGGAGGGAGATCACCGTTGGGCTAGCCTCGGCACCCCGGGGCGGTAGCTCAGCAGGTTAGAGCAGCGGACTCATAATCCGTCAGGTCGTGGGTTCGAATCCCACCCGCCCCACCCATCTAGCAGGACAAATGTCACTTTGAAGATCCTCGATCTTTGACTTGTCCATGGATTTGTCCTTGAACTGCAGTCTATGCTCGCCTCATGATTGAGGTGGAGGAGCCCGCGCGACGGCGGGGGAGCATTCGGGAGCGCGGCAGCTCGTTGCAGGTTCGGTTGTTCGCCGGCAAGGACCCGGTGACCGGTCGGGACATCTACCTGACCGCCTCGATATCAGGCACCGACAAGAAGGCCCGCAAGCGGGCCGAGGACAAGCTGGCCGAGTTCCGCACGCAGGTGAACAGGCAGCGGTCGACGCCGTCGTCGGTGAAGCTCGGGTATGCCATCGAGGAGTGGATGCGGACTTCCGAGCACGAGGACAGCACCAGGGAGGGTTACCGGGGCTACATCACCCGGACCATCCAGCCCGCGCTCGGCGAGGTACCGATCAACAAGATCACGACTCGGATGCTGGAGAGCTTTTACGCCGAGTTGCGGCGCTGCCGGGTGCGGTGTGACGGTCGGCCGTTCATCGAGCACCAGAAGGCCGGAGAGCACGACTGCAAGGCGGCGAGATGCGTGCCGCATGCGTGCAAGCCGATGGCCGCCTCGACCGTGCGGCAGGTCCACTCGATCATCAGCGGCACGCTCAATGCCGCCCTTCGCTGGGACTTGATCAGCTCCAACCCGACGAAGGCGGCGCAGCGGCCGAAGCAGAAGCCACCGCAGCCCGATCCTCCATCGCCTGCGGTGGCGGCCAGGCTGGTGGAGGCGGCGTTCGGGATGGACGAGGAGTGGGGAACGCTGGTCTGGCTGGTGATGACCACAGGAATCCGGCGCGGCGAGGTGTGCGCGTTGCGATGGGCACGGGTGGATCTTGATGAGGGTGTCGTTGAGATCCGGAGTAGCTACCTGCTTCGCCGTCGCATCGGTAGGGAGAAGGACACCAAGACGCATCAGATGCGCCGGATCGCCCTCGACACCGAGACCATCGTGCTGCTGCGCGAGCACAAGGAGCGTTGCCGGCTGCGGATGGCTGAGCTGGGGATCGAGTTCAGCGACGAGATGTACGTGTTCTCCGGCGTGCGCGACTTCGACCCTCGCAAGCCCTA
>OBLV0100000487.1_pt1 | contig 12133 bp, 12 predicted proteins | sample 1520071 | NCBI WGS metagenome assembly OBLV01 (sample SAMEA3888446, study PRJEB22518) | metagenome | reverse complement strand
GCACCGAGTCGATACGACCGGTCGATGTGATCGTCGGCCCGGGCAACGCCTACGTGTCCATTGCCAAGCGTGAGGTGGCGTCGGCCGGCCGGGTGGCGGTGAGTTCGGCGTTCGCCGGGCCGTCGGAGGTGGTCGTCGTGGCCGACGAGATGACGCCGTTCGAGGCGGCTGCCATCGACGTGATCGTCCAGGCCGAGCACGGTCCCGACGGCCTGGCATGGCTCGTGACCTGGTCGGAAGAGGCGGCCGAGCGCATCAGCGACGCCGTCGATGCCTTGACCGCGCGGGCGGCGCGCCGGCGCGAGATCGAGTCGACCCTCGCCAAGAACGGCTATTGCGTGCTCGTGCGCGACGCCGCCCAGGCGATCGCGGTCGCCAATGCGGTGGCGCCGGAGCACCTCGAGCTGATGTGCGCCGACCCCGAGTCCCTCGTCGCCCAGGTGACCAGCGCCGGCGCCGTCTTCTGCGGGCCGTTCGCCCCCGCCAGCGTGGGCGACTACATCGCAGGCCCGAGCCACGTGCTCCCCACCGATCGCAGCGCCCGCTTCGCCAGCGGCCTGCGGGTGGACGACTTCTGCAAGCACATCCATGTGGTATCCCTGGACGGTCCGGCCTTAGCCAAGGTGGCGCCCTATGTCGTGGCCATCGCCGAGGCCGAGGGGCTGGGCGCCCATGCCGACTCGGTCCGCCTCCGCTCGACGATGGCCGAGCCGGGACCCGTGAGCCGATGACCAGCGAGCGCCTCCACCGAGACTGGCCGCAACCCCGGGCCGACCTTTCCCTGCGTGAGGGGTATCACTCGGCGCAGGTGGCGGTCGAGGTGCGCCTCAACACCAACGAGTCGCCGTTCCCTCCCCCCGACGGCTGGCGCCTGGCGTTGATCGACGAGCTGGCTGCACTCGACTTCCACCGCTATCCCGACCGGGCAGCCTGGGGCCTGCGCAAGGCCCTCGCCGACCTGCACGGGGTGGTGCCCGAGGCGGTGTTCTGCGCCAATGGGTCCAACGAGGTGCTCCAAAGCGTGTGCTTGGCCTACGGCGGGCCGGGGCGCCGGGTCGTGACCTTCGAACCGACCTACGCCCTGCACAGCCACATCGCCCACCTCACCGGTACCGGGGTGGTCGAGGCCGACCGACGGGAGGACTTCACCCTGGACCCGGAGGCGGTGGCGTCGACGCTGGCGGATGCCAAACCGGCGATCGCCTTCCTTTGCTCGCCCAACAACCCGACCGGCCTGCTCGAGGATCGGGCGATCGTCGAGTCCGTGCTAGCAGCGGCGCCCGGGCTGGTGGTGGTGGACGAGGCGTACGGGCAGTTCGCCGACTGGTCCGCGATCGACCTGGTAGGCGACGAGCGCCCGCTGGTGGTGACCCGGACCTATTCCAAGACCTGGGCCCTGGCAGGCCTCCGCCTCGGGTACCTGATCGGTCCGCCATCGGTCGTCGAGGTCCTCGAGCGAGTCGCCTTGCCGTACCACCTCGACGCACTGAAGCAGGCGGCCGGCCGCTTGGCCGTGCGCTTCACCGACGAGATGGAGAACCGGGTGGCGGTCATCGTGTCTGAGCGGGCCCGGCTGCTCGCCGGGCTGGACCGGCTCGGGATGACGACGTGGCCGTCGCAGGCAAACTTCATCCTGTGGCGACCCGCCGACGCCGCCGCCGTCTGGCGTGGCCTGCTCGAGCACTCGGTGCTTGTCCGGGACTGCAGCACCTGGCCCCGCCTGGCCGGTTGCCTGCGCGTCACGGTCGGCACGCCGGCGGAGAACGACCGCTTCCTCTCCGCCCTCACTGAGGTGCTGGCATGAGGTCCGCCTCACGGTCCCGGTCGACCAAGGAAACGTCGATCGACATCGCGCTGGTGATCGAAGGGGTGGGTCAAGGCGACGTGGACACCGGCCTGCCCTTTTTCGACCACATGGTCGCCCAGCTGGGCAAACACGCCGGTTTCGACCTCATCGTCAGGGCGAGGGGCGACTTGGCGGTCGATGCCCACCACACCGTGGAGGACGTAGGGATTTGCTTGGGCGAGACGATGCGTGACGCCCTCGGCGATAAGGCAGGGGTGCGTCGGTTCGCCTCCATCTCGGTCCCGCTGGACGAGGCCCTGATCGAGGTGGCGCTAGACCTGTCGGGCCGGCCGTTCCTGGTCTACGAGGTGGATCCCGGCGCCGGCGGCGAGGCCTACCCGCTGGGGGACCCGCCGTTCGACCCCCAGCTGGCAGAGGAATTTTGGCGGGCGTTCGTAACCAGCGCGGCGGTGACGTTGCACCTGCGGATGCGCAGCGGCCGCAACACCCACCACATTCTCGAGGCCTCCTTCAAGGGGGTCGCCCGCGCGTTGCGTGACGCCGTACGCATCGAGGGCACCGGCGTGCCGTCCACCAAGGGCAGCCTGTGAAGGGGCAGCCTGTGAAGGGGCAGCCTGTGAAGGGGCAGCCTGTGAAGGGCAGCCTGTGATCGCGGTCCTGGACTACGGGATCGGCAACCTCCGTTCGGCCGAGAAGGCGCTGCAACGCGTCGGCGGCGACGCGGTGTTGACATCCGACGCGGCCGTCGCGTCGGCGGCCGACGGCGTCGTACTCCCGGGGGTCGGGGCCTTCGGGCGATGTGTTGAGGCGCTGATCGCCAGTGGCCTCGACAGGGTCGTCCTGCACGCCGTCGAGCACGGTACGCCCCTGCTCGGGATCTGCGTGGGTATGCAGATGCTGTACGACGGCTCCGACGAGAACCCCGGTGTCGCCGGCCTCGGGGTGCTCCCAGGCACGCTCCACCTCTTGCCCGACGGGGTGAAGCGGCCCCAGATGCAGTGGAACCGCCTTGACTGCATCGGCGACTCGGCGTTGCTCGCGGGCTTGGGGGCGCAACCGTGGGTGTACTTCGTGCACTCCTACGCCGCTGAGCCGTCCCCAGATGTGGTGGCGACCTGTGAATACGGCGGCCCCGTCGTGGCGGCGGTGGTGTCTGGTCATCTGTGGGCGACCCAGTTCCACCCGGAGAAGTCCGGGCGAGTCGGGATGCGCCTGCTGGCCAACTTCGCCGCCCGCTGCACATGATCCTCTACCCCGCCATCGACCTGCGAGGCGGACGCTGCGTCCGTCTTGTCCAAGGCGACTTCGACCGGGAAACGGCCTACGACGAGGACCCGATCAGCGTGGCGCGCATGTTCGCCGCCCTCGGGGCCGAATGGTTGCATGTGGTCGACCTCGACGCCGCCCGCCGCCAGGGTGACAACCGGGAGCTGATCGAGGCGCTGGCTGCCATTGTCCCCATCCCCATTCAGGTGGGTGGGGGGGTGCGAGACGCCACCTTGCTCGATCGCGGGGTCGCCCGGGTCGTGGTCGGCTCGTTGGCCGTCGAAGACCCGGCCGCCGTCGGTCTGCTGGCCAAGCGCTATCCCGGTCGCGTCGCCGTTGGCCTCGACCACCGGGGCGGGGAGATCCACGTCCGCGGTTGGGCTGAGAGCGCATCGGTTTCGCTGGCCGACGCGCTCGCGGCGGTCGACGGTCCCGAGTTGGCGGCTTTCGTCGTCACCGAGATTTCCCGGGATGGGATGCTGACAGGCCCGGACCTCGAAGGGCTGGCCGCGGTTCTCGCCCTGACCGAGACGCCGGTCATCGCCTCCGGGGGGGTCAGCAGCGTGGTCGACCTACGGGCGTTGGCAGTCCTCAGCTCGGCGTCGAGTGGGACGGCGGTCCCGGCGGCCCGAGGGCTCGCGGGCGTCATCGTGGGCAAGGCGATCTATGAAGGGCGCGTCGATGTGACGGCCGCCCTGCAGGCGTTGCGAGCCCGGCGGATCGCTCGATGAAGACCGTCCGGGTGATCCCGTGCCTGGACGTCGACGGCGGCCGGGTCGTCAAAGGGGTCAAGTTCCAGAACCTGATCGACGCGGGCGACCCCGTCGAGCTGGCGGCACGCTATGACGCCGAGGGCGCCGACGAGATGGTGTTCTACGACATCACGGCGTCGTCGGGCGGGCGGGAAACCATGGTCGAGGTGGTGACTCGTACCGCCGAGCAGCTGTTCATCCCACTCATGGTCGGCGGTGGGGTCCGCACCCTCGAAGACGCCCGGCGCTTGCTGCGTGTGGGTGCCGACAAGGTAGGTATCAACACCTCTGCAGTGTCGCGGCCCGAGCTCATCACCGAGTTGTCGGGCACCTTCGGCGCCCAGTGTGTGGTCGTGGGCATCGACGTGCGCAAGATGACCGGTGGCTGGGAGGTGTTCACCCACGGAGGCCGCAAGCCGACGGGGCTCGATGCCGTCTCGTGGGCCGAGGAGTGTGAGCGCCTCGGCGCCGGCGAGGTCGTGCTCAACTCCATGGACCGCGATGGCACCCGCGCCGGCTTCGACCTCGAGCTGACTCGAGCGGTGGTCGATAGCTGCGGGATCCCCGTGGTGGCCAGCGGCGGGGTCGGTGACCTGGGCCATCTCGTGGCGGGGGCGGTGGTGGGCGGCGCCGATGCGGTGCTGGCAGCTTCCATCTTTCACTTCGGGGACTTCACCGTTGGCCAGGCCAAGGCATACTTGGCCGCAGCCGGCGTAGCCGTTCGCCCACCGCCCGAGGAGACCCGACATGAGTGACTGGTCGACGCCCAACCGTCCCACCCCACCGCCCCTGCCACCTCGGCCCCGGCACGGCAGCGCTCCGTCGTCGACCGATCCGGTCGCGGACGCGCCCCCGCCTCCCCCCGCAGCGCCGGCGCCGTCTCCGAGCGCACCGCAGGCGCCGGCGTCTTATGCGTCGCCGGGTGGCGTTTGGTCGCCGCCATTGCCGCCACCGTCACCGCCGGGGAGTGGGCCCGGATGGGCATCGCCGTTTGCCCCGCCCCCGACTGGCGCTCCGGCCTGGCCGCCACCGCCCACGACGCCGCCACCGGGTGGCGCCTGGGGCAACCCACCACCGGGGTACAACTACGGGGCCCCGCTTGGGGGTCAGCAGACCGAGACGCTCGCCGTCGTGGCCTTTGTACTCGGCCTGCTGTCGTTCGTGTTTCTCATCGTGGCATCGGTACCCGCCATCATCGTCGGGGTCAAGGCCAAGAAGGCGGTCGACAACTCGGGGGGGACCAAGACGGGGCGGGGCCTGGCCACGGCGGGCGAGGTCCTCGGGATCGTCACCGCCGCACTGTCGGTCATCGTCATCCCGCTGATCATCGTCGGTGTCGTCGCGGCGACCAAACACACCCCATACAACGACCTGCAGGCCGGCGACTGCTATACCCGGGTGTCGAGCGGCAGCATCTTCAGCGGCGAGGTCAACAAAGTGGATTGCAGCAAGCCCCACGATGCCGAGGTCACGGGCAGCTTCCAGGCCACGGACCCGGGCAGCTACCCCGGTGACGCCGGCTTCCGGACTCAGGCCCAACCCCAGTGCCTGAGCCTCGGCCGCCAGTATCTAGGCACCACTTCCGGCGCCGGCCTGGACGCCATCTGGCTCTATCCCAAACAGGCGGCGTGGGACGACGGAACGAGGACCGTCGTGTGTGGCATACAAAACGCCGACGGGAGCCAGCACACAGGCTCGGTCCGGGGGTAGCCCGAGGAGCGCCGCTACCGTGCCAGGAGTGGATACCTCGGGAAAGCTGGCGATTCAGATGCTGTCCGACCGCGTCATGGTCCAGCTCCCGGTCAGCGAAGGGGAGCGCAAGTCGCGCTCAGGCATCTTGATCCCGGCCACGGCCGAGGTGGCCAAGCGGTTGGCCTGGGCCGAAGTCATGGCGGTCGGTCCGCACGTCCGGGCCGTCAAGGCGGGGGACCGGGTCCTGTTTAATCCCGAGGACCGCTTCGAGGTTGAGGTAAAGGGCGACGATTACCTGATCTTGCGGGAGAGGGATATCCATGCCGTGGCGTCAGAGCGCATCGACGGCAGCACCGGTCTCTATTTGTGAGCGGCTCTTTTGTGAGCGGCTCTTTGTGAGCGGCTCTTTTGTGAGCGGCTCGTTGTGAGCGGCTCGTTTGTGAGCGGCACAGTCACACCAACCCCGTAGCATGCCGTAAATGCCCGTCGCGACACCCATCACCGTGCTGGACGAGGATCTGGCGCAGGTGCGCTTCAACGCCGACGGCCTCGTGCCGGCCATCGTCCAGGAGCAGGGCACCGGCGTGGTCCTCATGCTGGCCTGGATGAACGCCGACTCCCTGCGCCAGACCCTCGCCACCGGGCGGACCTGGTTCTGGAGCCGCAGCCGCCAGGAGTACTGGTGCAAGGGCGAGACCTCGGGCGACCGCCAATGGGTGCGGGAGGCGTACTACGACTGTGATGGCGACACCCTCCTCGTCGTCGTCGAGCAGGAGGGCAAAGGCGCCTGCCACACCGGCGCCTACTCCTGTTTCTTCCGCGCCTTCGGCGTGGGCGAGGCGGCGGCGGGCGCGGCGGGCGCGGCCGGCCGGTGATCCGGCCTAGCCGGGAGGAGTTTCGGGCCCTGGCCGAGCAGTACTCGGTGGTCCCGGTTTGGCAGGAGCTGCTGGCCGACCTGACGACGCCAGTGGCGGCCTTCAGCCGGGTGGTCGGTGACGAACCGGGCTTCCTGCTCGAATCGGTCGAGCACGGCGAGCGGTGGGGTCGCTGGTCGTTCATCGGCCGCCGGCCGACGGCGACGCTCGTCGCTCGGGGCCGGCAGATCGAGGTCCGAGGCACCATCCCCGACGGCGTCCCGCGTCACCTGGGCATCCTGGCTGCCATCGAGGCGCTGATCGCGGCCTACCGGTCGCCGCCTCCGTCCGCCTTGCCGGCGCTGGCGGCCCTGCCGCCCTTGCACGGTGGCATCGTCGGTTACCTCGGCTACGACGTGGTGCGGGAGATCGAACGTCTGCCTGACGTCCCACCCGACGAGCTCGGCTATCCCGACGCGGTGGTGTCGGTGATCGGCCAGTTGGCCGTGTACGACCATTGGCGGCAACGGGTGACGCTTATCGACAGTGTGCCGCTGCCCGCGGGCGCCCGCGATTTCGACCGCCGGTACGACGAGGCGGTCGACCGCCTGGCGGAGATCGCCGCCGACGGCACTCGGTCGCTGGATGAGCCGCGGGTCGAGCCGCCCCAGCGCGAGGACGAGCTACCGCCAGTACGGCGGCGCACGTCGCCTGAGCAGTACGCCGCCTCCGTCGAGGTGGCCCGGGAGCACATCCTCGCGGGCGACGCCTTCCAGGTGGTGCTGGCCCAGCGCTTCGACCTGGACCTCGAAGCCGAACCGTTCGACCTCTACCGGGCGCTGCGCCAGGTCAACCCGAGCCCGTACATGTACTTCCTGCACCACGCCGAGCTGGACGTGATCGGTTCGTCCCCCGAACCCATGGTCCAGCTGATTGACGGGCGCGTGATCTCCCGCCCGATCGCGGGGACCAGGAGGCGGGGCCGGACCGACGAAGAGGACCGCAGAATGGTGGCAGAGCTGAGCGAGCACCCCAAGGAGATAGCCGAGCACATCATGCTGGTCGACCTGGCTCGCAACGACGTCGGACGTGTCGTCGCCTTCGGGACCGAGCAGGTGGACGAGTTGCTGACTCTCGAGCGTTATAGCCATGTCATGCACCTGACGTCCCAAGTGTCGGGAACGCTTCGCCCCGGTCTCGGCCCTATCGACGTGCTGCGGGCCACATTGCCGGCGGGAACGGTGAGCGGGGCGCCGAAGGTGCGGGCCATGGAGATCATCGACGACCTGGAACCGGCCAAGCGGGGGCCCTATGCCGGTGTCGTCGGCTACTTCGACTTCTCGGGCAACCTCGATACCGCGATCGCCATCCGCACGATGCTGGTGGCGCCGGGCGGGAAGGCCAGCGTCACCGCGGGGGCGGGGATCGTGGCCGACAGCGACCCGGCCCAGGAGGATCTGGAGTGCCGTAACAAGGCGGCCGCCCTGCTGGCCGCGGTGCCGGCGGCGCGCCGGATCACCGCGGCGCGCCGAGGGGCGCGGCGAGCGCAGGAAGCGGCCGTCGCCGCGCGGGAGCCGTGAGCGGGCAGACTGAGACCATGGGCGACGTCGAGGCCGACTACCAGCTACTGCGGGAGGCCGCCGCCGCATGCTGGGTCGAGCGCGACGTGGTGTCGGTGAGCGGTCCCGCCGCTGTCGCCTTCCTCCAGGGCCAGTGCAGCCAGGACGTCGCCGCGCTGGCGGTCGGTGGGTCGGCCTGGACCTGGGTCCTGCAACCCCAAGGCAAGGTCGAGGCCCTGTGCCGGGTTACGCGGGTTTCCGACGAGCAGATGGTCCTCGACACCGACGGCGGCTGGGGTGAGGCGTTGGCCGCACGGCTCAATCGGTTCAAGCTTCGGACCAAGGCCGACATCGTGGTCCTCCCCTGGCGTTGCCTGGCGCTGCGAGGCCCGGGGGTGGCCGCCCTCGCCGTCGAAAGCGAGGCCGGCGTTGCCATCCGGGTCGACGCCACCTGGACCGGCTTCCCGGGCGTCGACCTGTTGGGTACCGATCCGGTGGCACCGAGCGGTGTGCCCATGGTCGGGTGTGAGGCGTTCGAGCTGGCCCGCATCGTCGCCGGCGTGCCCCGCATGGGCCACGAGCTGACCGACAAGACCATCCCGGCCGAGACCAGGCTGGTCGATCGCACCGTCAGCTTCACCAAGGGTTGCTACACCGGCCAGGAGTTGGTCGCACGGATCGACTCCCGCGGGGGCAACGTGCCACGGCATCTCTGGGGGATCGAGCTCGACCAGGCGGCTCCGGTCGGAGCCTCGGTGGCCCTCGACGTCAAGTCGGTGGGCACCCTCACCAGCGTGGCGGAGCGCCCAGGTGGCGGTGCGGTCGCACTTGGCTATCTCGGCCGGGACGTCACCGAGCCCACCAAGGTTTCGGTCAGCTGGGAGGGCGGCGCCACCACCGCCCGGGCGATGCGCCTGCCGCTCGAGCCATGATCCCGCGACCGCGGCCGCTGACGAGAGGCCAACGCGGGGCCGTACTGCTGGCGTTTGGGCTGGTCGTCGCGGCGTGCAGCGGAGGGGTCCGCAACCTGAACATCCCGACGCCGCCTGGTACCCAACCGGCGGCGGCTGGCGGCGCCACGACTACCGTCTCGACCGACCTGACCGGGGTCAACCTCACGCCGATCCCCAGCACGACCCCCCCCACGGTCCTGCTGACCCCAGGCAAGGCGACGTTGAGCGGCATCGTGTCGGGTCCCTCGGGCGTGGTGGCCGGCGCCACCGTCCTCGTCACGCGGGTCGTTGGCGACCCCGCCGGCAACGATGTTGAGGGGAGCAAGACCGTCGTGACCGCGGTCGACGGCACCTGGACTCTGTCCAACATTCTCGGTGGCCGCTATCTGATCCGGGCTTGGATGGCGCCTACCCTGGCCTTGACGACGCCGATGGTCCTGTTGCTGGGCGCGACCCAGACCCAAAGTGTCCCCCTCACCATGATGGCCTACGGAGGCCAGAGCCTCAGCGCTTCGATCGCGCCCAGCCCTCCGCAAGTGGGCCAGGTGGCCACGCTGTTCATCCAGGCGACCCAGCAAACCGTCGGTGCCGACGGCGTTGTCCGCGCCGCGCCGCTGGCGGGCGCGACGATCCAGGCCTACGTCGCGGGAAACGTCGTCCTGGCCGGCACGAACCCCGCCACCACCGGATCCTCGGGCGAGATCGAGCTCAGCCTCGGATGCTCCTCGGACGGCCCCGTCGGCCTGTCGGCGACCATCGACGCCTTGACCTCGTTCCAGCTGAGCGTGCCCGACTGCGGGCCGTTCGTTCCCGTGCCGACGGTGACCACGCCGACGACGGTATTCACGCCGGCGACAACGACGGTGCCGTAAACCGGCTCCAGGTCGGCAGGGTCACCACCACCCGGGTGCCCCCGCCCGCGCTGGTCGGCGACTCCGCCCGGACCGTGCCCCCCATGGCCGCCACCAATTCGGCGACAATCGCCAAACCGAGCCCGGTTCCGACCTGGCGGGCCGGGTAGCGCGACGAGATGAACAGGCGGTCGAACACCCTTGGCAGGTCCTCGGCGGCTATGCCCGGGCCATCGTCGTCGACCGCGATGACCGCCCCGTCGGAGGTGGCCACCGCCTGGATCGTCACCCGGCTGCGGGCGTACTTCAGGGCGTTCTCGACCAAATTGGCCACAACCTGCGCCAACCGGTCCGGGTCGGCGTTGGCCGTGATCACACCGGCCCGCGGCCCCGGGGCCAGTTCGAGACGTAATCCCATATCCTCGGCTGCGGGCCGGAATCCCTCACCCGAGTCGGCGACGACCTCGGCCACGTCAATAGGGCGCAGGTGGAGCTCGAAGCGGCGAGCATCAAAGCGGGCCAGATCGAGTAGGTCCTGCACCAGCCGCTCCAGCCGGCGGGCCTCCGACGAGATCACCTCGGCCGCTCGCGTGTTGTCCGGCGCCGCCCCTTCGGCGATGGCCTCGGCGAAGCCCCGGATCGAGGTGAGCGGTGTGCGCAGGTCGTGAGACACCGAAAGGAGGAAATGTCGTTCCATTCCTTTGGCCCGCGCCAGGTTGTCGGACATCGTGTTGATGGAGTGGGCGAGCGATGCCAGCTCTGTATAGGCATGGTCGGGCAGGGGGACCTGGGCCGACAAGTCGCCCGCCGCGATCCGTCGGGTCGCCGCCTCGGCGTCGCGCAGGGGTCGACTGATCCGCCGGCCGAGACGGTCGCCGACAAGGGCGGCTACCAGGACGACCAGCCCGCCGGCCAGAACGAACCACGGCCACGCTTGCTGGAGGCCGGTGTTGGGATTCCGCGTCAGCACCACCACTTGGGTCACGGTTCCGGTGAGGCCGGCCACGGTGATTGGTGTGACATAGGGGGCCGCAGCGAAGACGACGCTGCCATGGATTCCCGATACGACCTGGCCATCGAGTAGTTCAGTGGGGTCGAGATCGGCTGCTGTTAGGCCAGCCGGCAATACCGCGGCCTTCCTCAGCTGGTTTATCTCCCGCAGGTTTCCGGCTGCGGTCACGATGACGACGACGCTGTTCTCGTCCTTGAACGGTGTTCGCAGGATGCGCAACACGTTGGTGTCGATCCGACCAGTTGTGGCTTCGCCCTTGAGAGCGGCGGCCACATCGGTGGCCTGCTGCGCCAACTGGGACTGGGTTCGGCTCCTGGCCGCATGGGCGGCGAGCACGAATGTGACGGCGCCGGTGAGGAGGATTGCCCCGACGACGATCCCGATGATGGTGGTGGTAAGGCGGCGTTGCATGGTCCTTAGCCCAGCCGGTACCCGACGCCCCAGACGGTGGCCAAGGGGAAGCCGTCGCCCAGCTTCTTGCGGAGCTGGCGCACATGGACGTCGACGGTGCGCTCGTCGCCGTACCAGCCGGCGCCCCACACCCCGTCGAGGAGCTGCTGGCGGGTGAGGGCGAGCCCGGCGTTGGTCGCGAGGAACTGCAGAAGGTCGAACTCCCGTGCCGCCAGGGCGATGACGTTCCCGTTGACCCGGGCCTCGCGCCGGGCGGTGTCGACCTCAACCGTGCCGGCGACCAAGATGCCCGTCGTCTCCCTGGGACCGTCGCTGCGGCGCAGGATGGCGCGGACCCGCGCGACCAGCTCTCTCGGGGAAAACGGCTTGGTCACGTAGTCGTCGGCTCCGAGCTCCAGGCCGAGTATCCGATCGATCTCCCCATCGCGCGCCGTCAGCATCAGCACGGGCAACGGGGTCTTGGCTCGAACCCGGCGGCACACCTCGAGGCCGTCGATCGCACCGGGGAGCCCGACGTCGAGGATCGCCATCCGGGGCTTCTCCCGGTCGATGGCAGCCAGGCCGGTCTCACCGTCGGCCGCTTGGATGACCCGAAACCCCTCCCGACGCAGGTAGATATCGACGAGGTCGGCGATGTTGGGGTCGTCTTCGACGACCACGATCGTTCCCAGGTCGGACTTCACCAGTTCAAGCTTGGCACCGACTTGTGAGGAGGGTGTGATCGTCCCCAAGCGCGGCCGAACTTGTGTGACTTGTCGCCTTTGTGGGCGTAGATGCGGTATAGCGCGCCCCTTCGCCCACAAGGGCGCCAAAGCCCACAGGTTTGGCCGCAAGTGGCGGCCACCGAGGCCGGAGGTCCCGAGGGGGGAGGTCCCAAGGGGGGAGATCCCGAGGGGGGAGGTCCCGAGGGGGACGTCCCGAGGGGGAGGTCCCGAGGGGGGAGGTCCCGAGGGGGGAGGTCCCGAGGGGGGAGGTC
>OBLV0100000486.1_pt1 | contig 12163 bp, 9 predicted proteins | sample 1520071 | NCBI WGS metagenome assembly OBLV01 (sample SAMEA3888446, study PRJEB22518) | metagenome | reverse complement strand
AAGGGTGCTGCGAGGGGCGGGTAGTTGGGCTGCGACGGTGATGGTGCCGGGGGGCACCTCCGTGAAGCCTGCGTCGCGCACCGTGAGAACGCCGCGCTCCCGCCAGGCCCGCTCCGGCCGATCGTGCACAGCCAACGCGACCCATTGCTGCGCTGACGCGGGGCGCACCGCGCAGCGGTAGCCACTGGCCGCCCAACCCGCCAGTTCGGCCACCCGGCCCTCGGCGGCCAGCCGCGCCGCCAACAGCACCGTGGCATGCCCCACCTGGGCCGCAGCCTTGCCCAGGCTCATGGCCGGCTCCGGCGCCAGCCAGAGCACCGGTAGTCCCTCCGGCGGCGGGTCAGGCTCGTCGGGTGCCAGCTCGGTTCCGCTGACCTGCAGTCGGGTCACGATCTTCGGGGTCTCGGACACCAGGCAGGGCACCAGCGCCCGCACCTGAGCACCCCGGCGCTCGACGGTGACACCCGGCAACTCGGTCACCGCGACCCAGTACGCACCACGGGCCCGGCGGGCTACCTTGCGGATCCGGCCCGCCATCCAGAGCTGCACCTCCGAATGCCACGGACCACCGGGCTGGGCGCGCTCGTCGAGGCACAGGGCCACCGCCGCCGAGGCCGTTGCCTCCAGCAACGCGCTGCGCGCCGGCGTGCCGTCCCGCTCGATCCGCAGGATCAGCGGCATCGCTCGCTCCGGCGGCTCGCCGGTCACAGGGGAACCCGGCGCAGCAGGCCATCGGCTGCGTCGGCGGCCTCCACCTCATCCCGGGTCACGCCCAGCACGAACAGCACGACGTCCAGGAACGGCTGGGTGATCGCGGTGTCCGCGACCTCACGCAGCGCGGGTTTCGCATTGAACGCCACCCCCAGACCGGCGGTGGTGAGCATGTCGATGTCATTCGCCCCGTCCCCGACGGCGACACACTGGGCGAGCGGGATCCCGAAGTGTGCGGCCGCCTGGCGCAGCGCATCAGCCTTGCCGGAGCGATCCACCACTGGGCCGACGACCTGGCCGGTGAGAATGCCGTCCCGAACCTCGAGCTCGTTGGCGGTGCAGAAATCCAGCCCCAGTTCCACTGCGAGGGGCTCCACGACCTGGGTGAAACCGCCCGAGACAGCTCCGCAGCGAAAGCCCAACCTCCGCAGGGTCCGCACCGTCGTGCGCGCCCCGGGTGTGAGCTCCAGCTTGTGGGTCAACTCGGTGAGCGTGCCGGCGGGGAGGCCCGCCAGCAGGGCGACCCGGCGGCGCAGCGACTGGGTGAAGTCCAGCTCGCCCCGCATCGCCGCCTCAGTCACCGCGCGCACCTCGGCCCCGCAGCCGGCATGCTCGGCGAGTATCTCGATCACCTCGCCCTGGATCAGCGTCGAGTCGACGTCGAACACCACCAGGCGCTTGGCTCGGCGGGCGATACCGACCCGTTCGACGGCCAGGTCGACCTCACCGCGCGCCGCCAGCCGGACCAGGGTGGAACGCAGTGCGGCGTCGGCGACCTCCGGATCGCCGCCGGGAGGTGCGGACACCAGAAGTTCGAGCCCGGTCACCGGGTAGTCGGCGATCCGGCGGATCGCGTCGATGTTGATATTCAGCGTGGCCAGCGCACGGGTGGTCTCGGTGAATGCCCACGCTGTCACCGGCCGGCCCAGGACCAGCACGACATGGGTCGACCCGCGGACCATCGCTCCGACCGCTCCAGCACCGACCTCGACTTCGACCTGCATCCCGATGCTGGCCATCGCCTGCTCAGCGGCTTCCTGCAGGTCATCCGGATCGGCCGTCGTCGTCACCAGCACGCCCAGGATGATCCGGCCCCGGATCACCACCTGCTCGACATCGAGGATGTCCACCCCGTGCCGGGTGAGCGCAGAGAAGATGACCGATACGACCCCGGGCTTATCCCGCCCGGTGACCGTCACCAGCAGCGTCGTCCGCGGACTACTTGTCACTTGTCCCGTGGATCGTCATTGGTGGTCTCGTCGTGCTGCACGACGTGCGCGACCTGCTCGCTCGGTGTCACCGGGTACCCGCGACCTCCCACGTGGGCTTCGGATCGGATCCGGTAAGCCATGTGGGGATAGTGCAGCTCGAACGCCGGTCGCTCCGACCGGATGCGCGGCAACTCGGTGAAGTTGTGCCGCGGCGGTGGACACGAGGTCGCCCATTCCAGCGAGTTGCCGTACCCCCACGGATCGTCGACGGTGACGACCTCGCCGTAGCGGTAGCTGCGGAACACATTCCACAGGAACGGCAGGGTGGAGGCGCCCAGCACGAACGCGCCGATCGAGGACACCATGTTCAGCGTGGTGAACCCGTCGCTGGGCAGGTAATCGGCATAGCGCCGGGGCATCCCCTCCGCACCCACCCAGTGCTGGACCAGGAACGTCAGGTGGAACCCGATGAACGTGGCCCAGAAGTGGAACTTGCCCAGCGGCTCGTCGAGCATCCGGCCGGTGATCTTCGGGAACCAGAAGTAGATCCCGGCGAAGGTGGCGAACACGATCGTGCCGTAGAGCACGTAGTGGAAATGAGCCACCACGAAGTAGGTGTCACTCACGTGGAAATCGATCGCCGGAGCAGCCAGCAGGACCCCGGTCAACCCACCGAGGAGGAACGTGACGAGAAAGCCGATCGAGAACATCATCGGCGTCTCGAACGTGAGCTGGCCACGCCACATGGTGCCGATCCAGTTGAAGAACTTGATACCGGTGGGCACCGCGATGAGGAACGTCGTGAAGGCGAAGAAGGGGAGCAACACCGCTCCAGTGGCGTACATATGATGCGCCCAGACCACCACAGACAATGCCGCAATCGACAGGGTGGCGAAAATCAAGGTCTTGTAACCGAACAACGGCTTGCGGCTGAAGACCGGGAAGATCTCCGAAACGATGCCGAAGAACGGCAGCGCCACGATGTAGACCTCGGGGTGGCCGAAGAACCAGAACAGGTGCTGCCAGAGGATCGCACCACCGTTGGCCGGGTCGAACACGTGCGCACCCAGGCGCCGGTCCGCCTCCAGGCCCAGCAGCGCCGCGGTGAGGATCGGGAAGGCCAGCAACACCAGCAACGAGGTGACGAAGATGTTCCAGGTGAAGATCGGCATGCGGAACATCGTCATCCCGGGCGCCCGCAGGCAGACCACCGTGGTGACCATGTTGACCCCACCCAGAATGGTCCCGAGCCCGGCGAGGACCAACCCCATGATCCACAGATCTGCGCCCACGCCGGGTGAATGGATCGCATCGGAGAGCGGGGTGTAGGCGAACCAGCCGAAGTCCGCGGCACCACCCGGGGTGAGGAACCCGGACAGCACGATCAGGCCGCCGAACAGGAATGCCCAGAAGGAGAAAGCGTTGAGCCGGGGAAAAGCCACGTCCGGGGAACCGATCTGCAACGGCAATATGAGATTGGCGAACGCGAACAGAATCGGAGTGGCGTAGAGCAGCAACATGATCGTGCCGTGCATGGTGAACAGCTGGTTGTACTGCTCATTCGACAGGAACTGCAAACCCGGCCGGGCCAACTCGGCACGGATCAGCATGGCCATGCTGCCACCGATGAAAAAGAACGCCATCGAGGCGACCAGGTACAGCATGCCGATCACTTTGTGATCAGTGGTCTGGATCAAACCGAGTAACGTCGACCCCTTCACCCTGGGGCGCACCGGACGCGGACGCGTCACGATCGGTTGGGGCGCAACGGCCGTCACAGGTTGCCTCCTGGTTGTCCACGACTCACCGTGCACGGTACCGACCTATGGCAACCGCGGTCACCGTGGTCCCATGCTGATAGTAACGGGGAGAATGGCCAGCGCCACAGCGGGCGTCAGTGCCGATCGAGGCCCCTCAGAGATCAGCGCGGGGAATCGGAGGACTGCTGCCGCGCGGCGCGGCTGCGGCGCACTTGGTCCATATCGAGCTCGCGAGCCCTGGTCAGGAGCTCATCCAGGGTTTCCAGCGGCAGGGCGCCCGACTTGCAGTAGAGGACGAGGCCCTCGCGCACGACCGCCAGGGTGGGAATGGACATCACCCGAAACGCGGCAGCGAGCTCTCGTTGGGCCTCGGTGTCCACCGTGCCGAACATCACATCAGGATGGCGTTCAGACGCCTCGTCGAACACCGGTGCGAACCTGCGGCACGGAAGACACCACGATGCCCAGAAATCGATCAGGGTCACATCCGCGCCACCCACCACGTCGGTGAAGTTCTCCCTGGTCAACTCCACCGTGGCCATCTGGCACCTCCGGGTTCCGGCCGCTCGCGGTAAGCGACAGCATCGGATGGCCGGCGCTCATTCCGGCTGCGGTCGCCCGGCCGGCAGCTCCCATTCCATCAGCACCGTCGTTCCGCGCGGGCCCTGGGTGACCTCGGCCCGCTGGCTCAACGCCTTGATCATCATCAGGCCTCGCCCGCGGAACCCGGGGTCATGCGGCGGCGGCCGCCACTGGCCGTGGTCGGTCACGGTGACCAGTACTCGACCATCAGTGGTGCGGGCCGCAACCAGATCTACTGGTCCCTCACCAGAGGGATAAGCATGATCAGCGGCGTTGGCCAGCGCCTCGTAGCTGGACAGCACCAGATCAGCTGCCGTAGCGGCGGGCAGGCCGGTCCTCGCGGCCCACCGGCCCAATGCGTGACGTACCTCGACGAGCGGGCCCGGCTGCCCCTGGATCCCGGCGCAGACCAGTGGTGCGAGGGTGGGATCGACCCCTACCCCGGCTCGCAATGTCTCGACGAGCCGTGTGAGCAGCTCAGTGGGTAAGCCCGCTGACATGGACCTGCCACGTCCGGTCTCTGTGCCCCGCGAGCGACTGTTCGTGGGCATGGCTAAGTGTCCGGGACAGAGGTATCACCCAGCACCTCGGGGAGGGAGCGCAACCTCACCAATAGTGCCTACGACCCATGACGGGACGACCAACGGCTCCGAGCAGCTCCAGGATCACCCCAACTACGATCAAGATAATCCCGAGCGTGATAAGGATGGAGATCGGAAGCAGATAGCCAACCACCAGCAGGATAATACCCAGAACGATCATGATTCCTCCCCGGATCCCACCTGGTTTACGCCAGCATCAAGCGTAGAGCACCCCGGGGTATTCCCGAAGAGATTCTGCGCGGACTCGTCGGACTCCCCCTGGCTTTCCGTCGTCGATGCATGCTGGGTGCTGGGGTCATGTCGTCATGGCGTTTCTCGCCTACATGTCCAGGACGATGTCGGTGACGGGCTGGGCGCAGCAGATGAGCACCTGGCCGTCGGGTGGCGGTTCCAGCGGGTCTGGCGAGTAGGTGACGTCGCCGGAGAGCAGAGGTGTGGAGCAGGTGTGGCAGACCCCAGTGCGGCAGCTCCAGCGGGTGGGGACGTCGCAGGCCTCAGCGAGGTTGAGCACGCTACCTCGTTCGGTCGCGAATGGCATGGAGATGCCGCTGCGGGCGAAGGTCACCAGCGGGCCGGTTCCGGCGGGTCCGGGTGGATGGTGGGGCGGTGGGCGGGTCTGCCCGATCAGCCCGGGGTTGATCGATGGCAGCGCCCCGAACAGTTCGGTGCGGATGCGGGTCCGTTCGAGGCCGAGGGTGGTGAGCGCTTCCTGCATGTCGGTCATGAACGAGGCCGGCCCGCAGACGTAAGCGCTCGCGTCGGCTGGGACGGCCAGGACGCTCAGCTTGTCTTTGGTGAGGTGTCCGGGCGCGGCATGGGCTCGGTGGCGTTCGGCGGGTGTGGCGGCACTGTAGAAGAGGTGCTCCCGAGCGCGGGGCAGTGCGGCGAGCAGGGCGTGCGCTTCGGCGGCCAGCGCATGCTCGCGAGTCCCGCGGGCACCGTGGAGCCACCAGATGTCGCGGTCGCTGCGGCGCGCCGCCAGCTCGTACAGCATGGACAGCACCGGTGTGACGCCGATGCCAGCCGAGATGAGCAGGACCGGGCCGGTGCCGTCGCCGAGGACGAACTCGCCGCGGGGCGCCGCCACGTCGAGGACTGCGCCGGGGCGCACGCTGCTGGTCAGGTAGCCGCTGACCGCGCCGTAGGGCTCACGCTTGACACTGATCCGGTAGCTGCTGGCGCCGGGCGCGGAGGACAGCGAATAGCTGCGCACCGGGGCGGGCCGGCCTGCGCCGGGGATCCGCAGCGCCAGGTACTGGCCGGCCCGGGCGGCGGGCAGAGGGCTGCCGTCCGGCGCGGTCAGGTAGATGGACGACACGGTCGCGGTTTCGGCGACTACTTGGGTCACGCGAAGCGGCCGGAACCCGGTCCAGGCCGGCTCGCCACCCGCCGACCCGGTGCCCGGGGCCGGGGCGCCAGCAGTGGCAGTGTCCTCGGCGGCGGCCAGCAGGTCGCGGAATGATTCCTGCCAGCCGGGGCTCAGCGCCGGGATCTGGGTCGCGGTGCGGAGTTTGGCGGGGTCGCGGCCGGGCAGGTACAGCAGCGCGTCGGTGTCGGCCACCGTCAGCGCGTGCGGGCCGGTCTGGGTCTTGATGATCTGGTCCCCGGCCTGGATGTCCCCTTCGGTGATGACGCGCATGTAGAAGCCGGGCCGGTGGTGGCTGACCAGCAGCGCGGGCAGCGCGGGCTCGCCCAGCCGCAGGCCCACCCGGTAGCAGGTGACCCGCGGCTGGGTGACCTCGAACTCGGCATCGCCGATGCGGTACCGGTCGCCGATGCACACCTGGTCGTCCGGCAGGCCGTCGACGGTGAGGTTCTCCCCGAACTGGCCGTAACTGAAGTCGTCTCGGCCGAAATGCCGTTCCCAGTACCGATACGAGGCGATCTGGTAGACCAGCACGGCCCGCTGCTCGCCGCCGTGCCCGTTCCTGTCGCCCTGGCCGTCGCCGTCGATGTTCAGCCGCCGCGCCATCCGCGGCCCGGCCACCGGGTGTTTCCACACGCCGGTGCGCACGGTTGTGCCGTGCCAGGAGACGTCCCTGGGCATCCCGACATTTACTGACAGCAGCACCGGCGCTCGGGGGTGGCTCTGCGCGGCGAGATCCGTTGTTCCCTGCGTGGCGATGCGGGTCACGGTTGCCTGCCGGGCGCCGCCTCGGCAAGGGTGAGGTTGCGGTCGATGCCGTGCGGGATCACGGTCTGGCCGGGTTCCAGCCGCAGCCGGATGCCGTCCAGATGCACTTCGGTCTGGTCTGGCTCGAAGGAGACGAGGCCGCAGACGCGCCTGACTTCGGGCCAGGCGTCCTCATAGGACCATGCTGCCTTGGGGGTGTCCCCGATGTCGTAGTAGCTGCACAGGCCCTTGTAGGGGCAGAATGTCCGGCCCTGCGCCGGGGTCAGCGCGGAGGTGTCGACGTCGGCGCGGGGCACGTACCAGCGGGGCGCGAATCCGGACTCGTACAGGGCCAGTGGGTGCTTGCTGTCCGCGATGACCCGGTCCTGGTGGCGGACGACGAGGTGGCGGCTGGCCTGGCGGATGTCGATGCGGTGGTAGCTGTCGGCGGCGTGGCCGACGATCCGCTCGTCTTCTTCGTAGAAGGCGTCCATGGCCCGCCACGCGAACGCCACCCGCCCCTTCAGGTCGCTGGCGTAGCCCGGCAGTTCGGTGTGCTGCCACGCCGCGCGCGGCGTGCTGTGCGCCCCGGTCTGGACGGTGTACCAGGATGTCGGGCCGAGGTCACGGTGGTGGGTGGTGCGCTCGCTGGGCTTGAGCGCGCTGTCGCTGATGGCGGCGAGCGGGAAGTAGGCCACCGGGTAGCGGCCAGGCTCGTGCAGCAGCACGACGTCTTCACCGTCGGCGATCCACGCCCCGCCGAACCGGACACGCATCCGCCGGCGCAGCGGCTCGGCGAACAGCAGCCGCTCCGGGAGCGGCTCGGGAACGAGGAAGTGGCCGATCGCTCCCGGTGCGAGCGGTCCTTGCTGCCAGGAAAGGCCCATCGGAGTGCTCCTTTCTGGGTTTGCGCACGGGCGGCTGACGGCCCGGGCACGGCGGTGTCAGGTGAGCGGTTCGCCGCCGTCGATGTGCAGGGTCTGGCCGGTGAGGAAGGTGCTGGTCATGGCGAACAGCACGCCGTTGGCGATGTCGTCGGCGGTGCCGATGCGCCGGGCCGGATTGCGGGTGCTCATGCCGGCGAAGTAGTCCGCCTTGCCCTGCTCGCCCAGTGCGTCCCAGGCGCCGGTGTCGATCACGCCGGGAGAGATGGCGTTGACCCGGATGGGGGCCAGTTCCAGGGCGAGCGAGCGGGCCAGGACGTCAGCGGCGCCGTTGGTGATGGCCACCCCGAGGGTGCCGACCGCGATCTTTGCCGCGGCGACGCCGGAGAAGATGACGAATGACCCGCCCTCGTTCATCCGGGGGGCCAGGTGCTTGGCCAGCATGAGCGGGCCGATCACCTTGGTGTCGAATGACAGCCGGATCGCGTTCCGGTCCAGCTCTGCCAGCCGTCCCCGGGCTCGCGCCGACGCGGTGGAGACCACGTGGTCAACGCTGCCGAGCTGCTCGCCGAGAGCGGCTATCGAGGCCTCATCGGTCAGGTCGACGGTATTGGTGCTGATGGCAGGCTCGCCGGCGTAGGCGGCGGCCAGGCTGTCCTTGTCACGGCCGGCGGCGATGACCTTGGCCCCGGCGTCCCGGGCGGCCAGGGTCACCGCGCGGGCGATCCCGCTGCCCCGCCCGACCACCAGCACACTCTGGCCCTGCAGCGGCCCGGTCACGACAGCGTCCTGTCCAGGAAACCGCGGATGTGGCCCGCGGCAGTATCCAGGTGGCTTTCCAGCAGGAAGTGGCCCCCGTCCAGCAGATGGATCTCGGCGCCGGGCGCGTCCTGTGCGAACGCCAGTGCCCCCTCGGGCCGGAAGATCTCGTCGTTTCGGCCCCACATCGCCAGCACCGGCACGCCGCTGTCCCGCAGCCAGGCGTGCAGCTTCGGATACAGCGGCGGATTGCTGGCGTAGTCGGCGAACAGTGCCAGCTGCACCAGGTCGTTGCCGGGCCGGGACACCAGGGCGAAATCGTGATCCCAGGTATCCGGGCTGACCAGGCTCTCATCGGGTACCCCGTGCAGGTACTGCCACCGGATCGCCTCCAGCGTCAGCGCCTGCCGCACGCCCGCCTCGGTCCGCGGGTTCTGTTCGTGCCAGTAATCCCGCACCGGCCTCCAGAAGTCCTCGGTGAACCCGGCGTCGTACCCGTTGCCGTTCTGGGTGATGACCGCGGTCACCGCCTCTGGGTTGGCGAGGGCGAGCCGCCAGCCCACCGGCGCCCCATAGTCCTGGACGTACAGGGCGTACCGACCAGCCCCGAGCTGGTTCAGCAGGTCCTCGGTGAGCCCGGCGAGGGCGTCGAAGGTGAACCCGAATTGATCGGCAGCGGGTGCGTCGGACAGGCCGAAGCCGAGGTGGTCGGGGGCGATGACGTGATACCGATCGGCCAGCAGCGGGATCAGGTGGCGGAACATGAACGAGCTGGCCGGGAAGCCGTGCAGCAGCACCACGGCGGGCGCGCCGGCCGGGCCCGCCTCCCGGTAGAACAGCCGCTGGCCATTCACGGTGGCATAGCGATGGTGGACGGTTGTCATTTCTGCTCCATTCAGGGCTCGCCACGGCTGGCGGCAGGTGCCCCGAAGGGCTTGGCGCACGGCCGGCCATAGCCGTCATCCGGGATTCCGTTGAAGCCTGCGACGGCGGCACGCTGGTCGAATCCCCCAGTGGGTAGCCATGACGGGTAGTGCGCGGGCCAGGGCACTAGCGTGGGTCCTGTGCAGGTGCCCGGAGGCTTGCCGGTGTGGCGGCCCGCGACGGGACTGACCGGCCGCCACACCGAGCGTGGAGTGCTTGACCAGCTGGTGGAGGCGGTCAAGCACGCTGGTGAAAGCCGGGCACTGGTGGTGCATGGCGAGGCGGGCGTGGGCAAGACGGCGCTTCTGGAGTACCTGGCCGGGCACGCGCCGGGCTGCCGGGTGGCGCGTGCCGCCGGTGTCCAGTCAGAGATGCAGCTGGCGTTCGCCGGGTTGCACCAGTTGTGCGCACCGATGCTGGATCGGCTGGAGGCTCTACCGCTGCCGCAGCGCGATGCGCTGCGGACCGCGTTCGGCACGAGTTGCGGCCCGGCGCCGGACCGGTTCCTGATCGGTCTGGCCGTGCTGAGCCTGCTGTCCCACATCGCCGAGGAGCAGCCGCTGGTGTGCCTGGTCGATGACGAGCAGTGGCTCGACCACACCTCGGCGCAGGTACTCGCGTTCGTCGCGCGCCGCCTGGGAGCGGAATCGGTCGGCCTGGTCTTCGCGGCCCGGGTTCCGCGCGGCGACCTGGCGGGGTTGCCGGAGCTGGTGGTCAGGGGCCTACCGGAGGCCGACGCTCGCGCGCTGCTGGACTCGGTGCTGACCGGGGCGATCGACGGGCGGGTCCGGGACCAGATCGTGGCCGAGACGCGGGGTAACCCTTTGGCGCTGCTGGAGCTGCCGCGGGGATTCACTGTGGCGGAGCTGGCGGGTGGGTTCGGGTTCCCCGGCGCGGTACCGCTGGCGGGCAGCATCGAAGAGAACTTCCGGCGGCGCATCAGCGTGCTTCCGCACCAGACCCGGCGGCTGCTGTTGCTGGTGGCGGCCGACCCGACCGGCGACCCGGCGCTCGCGTGGCGAGCCGCCGGCCGGCTCGGGATCGGCGCCGACGCGGCGGCACCCGCGGCCGACGCCGGCCTGGCCGAGTTCGGCACCCGGGTGCGGTTCCGCCATCCGCTGGCCCGCTCGGCGGCCTACCGGTCGGCGCAGGCTCAGGACAGACAGGAGGCGCACCGGGCCCTGGCCGAGGTCACCGATCAGCAGCTCGATCCCGACCGGCGTGCCTGGCACCGGGCGCAGGCCGCCCCGGGGCCGGATGAGGAGGTCGCCGCCGAGCTTGAACGCTCGGCCGGGCGGGCCCGGGCACGCGGTGGCCTGGGCGCGGCAGCCGCATTCCTGAAGCAGGCAGCGACGCTGACGCTCGACCCGGCGCAACGGGCTGGGCGGGCGCTGGCCGCCGCGCAGGCCAAGATCCAGGCGGGCGCCTTCGACATGGCGCGGGACCTGCTGGCCATGGCCGAATCCGGGCCGCTCAGCGACCTCCAGCAGGCAAGCGTCGACGTGATGCGGGCCCAGCTCGCGTTTATCACCAGCCGGGGCGGTGATGCCCCGGTGCTGCTACTGAAGGCGGCCAGGCGGCTCGAACCCATCGACTCGGATCTCTCCCGCGCGACCTACCTGGACGCGCTGCTTGCCGCGATCTTCGCCGGCCGCCTGGCCAGCCCCGGCGGTGATGTTCTGGAGGTGGCCCGCGCCGCCAGCGCGGCACCTCCACCACAGCGCCCCCCACGCGCCCCCGATCTCCTTCTCGATGGCACGGCAGCCGGCCTTCATGTGGGATATGCGGCGGGAGTCCCGGCCCTGCGCAAGGCCCTGACCGGCTTCGGTACCGGCATGTCTGCCGAAGAGGAGCTGCGCCGGCTTTATCTGGCGTGCATCACGGCCCTGCGACTCTGGGATGACGATCGCTGGGAGCTGCTCTCCGCCCGGTACGTCCAGCTCGCGCGCGAGACCGGTGCGCTCAGCGAGCTTCCGCTGGCCCTCACCACCCGCGCCTACATGCTGCTGTTCGCCGGTGACCTCACCGCTGCGGCGTCGCTGATCGATGAGCTGCAGGCGGTCAAGGAAGCGACCGGAAGCGGCCTCGCTCCCTACGGCGCCTTGGGCTTGGCCGCGCTACGCGGCGACGAGGCCGGGGCATCCGCCTTGATCGACGCCACCATCAAGGACGTGACCAGGCGCGGGGAGGGAATCGGGATCACCTTCGCCGAGTGGGCGAACGCCGCGCTCAACAACGGCCTGGGCCGCTACGACAAGGCGGTGGCCGCAGGCCGGCATGCCACCGCTTACGACGAGGTTCTTGCCTCGCTTTGCTGGTCGTTGGTCGAGCTCATCGAGGCCGCCGCGCGCTGCGGGATGACCGAGACCGCGATCAGGGCCTATCGCCGGCTCACCGAGATGGCCAGTGCCAGCGGCACCGACTGGGCACTGGGGGCCCAGGCGCGGTCGCACGCGCTGCTGAGCGAGGGCGACGCAGCCGAGCGCCTGTACCGCGAGGCGATCGCCCACTTTGGCAAGACCCGGCTCCGCGTCGATCTCGCCCGCGCGCAGCTGCTGTACGGGGAATGGCTGCGCCGGGAGCGCCGCCGCAGCGAGGCGCGCGAGCAACTGCGCAC
>OBLV0100000485.1_pt1 | contig 12169 bp, 12 predicted proteins | sample 1520071 | NCBI WGS metagenome assembly OBLV01 (sample SAMEA3888446, study PRJEB22518) | metagenome | reverse complement strand
CGTCACATCCGCAGATACGACGCCCCGTTGATGTCGATGACCGTGCCGCTCGCCATCTCCGCCTGCGGCGAGGCGAGATAGAGCACGGCAGCGGCCACCTCCTCAGGCGTGGCGACCCGCCCGAGCGGGCTTTCGGCGCGGCGCACGCGTCCGCGCTCGCCCTCGAGCTCGCGTGCCGCCATTTCGGTCTCGGTGAATCCCGGCGCGACCGCGGTGACCGAGATCCCCTGCGGCCCGAGCGCGCGCGCCAGCGACTGCCCGAACGCGATCAGCCCGGCCTTGCTGGCGCCGTATCCGGGCTGGTCGGGCTCGCCGCGAAACGCCCCGCGCGAGGCGACGTTGACGATTCGCCCGCCGCCGCCCATGTGCTGCACGACGCACCAAGTCACGTTGGCGGCGCCGATCAGGTTGACGCCGAGCGTGCGGCGCCACGATTCCTGCCACTCCCAGTAGGACGTGTCGGTGATCGGGTGCGGCTCGAAGATGCCCGCGTTGTTGACGAGCACGTCGATCCCGCCGAACCCCTCCGCGACCTCGTCGACCATCCGGCGGACGGCCCCGGCGTCGATGAGGTCGGCGCCGACCACGATGTGGCCGTCGCCGGACAACGACGCCCGCACCTTCTCGGCCTGCTCGCGCCGTGCCCCGTAATGGACCGCTACGCGATCGCCCGACCGCGCGAACGCGGCGGCGACCGCGGCGCCGATGCCTCGGGAGGCACCGGTCACGAGCACCGCCCGGCTCACGTTGTCGCTGTCGGGCATGCGGAGGCGGGCGGACTCAGCTCAAATGACGATGCGGCTCAGCAGCGACCGGAGCGTCGCGCGCTCCTCGTCGCTGAGGTCGGAGAGAAGCTCATCGCCGATCTCCTCCTGCGCGCGCTCGGCTCGCTCGAGAGCTTTCCGACCGTTGTCGGTGATCTCGACTACGTGACGGCGCCGGTCGGCGGGGTCACGCCGGCGTTCGACGTACCCCATGTCCTCCATCTCGTTGAGGAGGAGCACGCAGTTGTTCGGATCGAGCCAGAGCGCCTCGCACAGCTGCTGCTGAAGCGCCGGCGCCCCGGCGCGCAGATAGCCCAGGAGCATCAGCTGACGCAGCTTTATGCCCAGGCGTTCCTCGGAGCTGCGCTTGTGGATGACCTTTGCCAGCCGCAGCAACATCACCACCGTCCCGGGCGAGGTGTCTACAGCCATCGCGATTTGCAGGGTATCAGGATTATCATCTTGCATCAGATGATAGTCCATGATACATTGATCATCAATCGCACAGCGACAAGCTTTGGATAGGGGATGATCACTATCAATAGTCTAATTAGTGGAGAGCGGCGCCGGTGGGTCACTCTCGCAGTGGTGTGCATGGGTCAGCTGATGATGATCCTCGACGCGACGATCGTGAATGTCGCGCTCCCGTCGATCCAGCGTGACCTCGGCTTCTCGCAGGCGAATCTGGCGTGGGTGATCGACGCGTACATGATCGCGTTCGGGAGTTTCCTGCTCCTCGCGGGACGGCTCGGCGACCTGTTCGGGCGCAAGCGCATGTTCCTGGGAGGGCTCGTTCTGTTCACGCTCGCCTCGATGGCCTGCGGAATCGCCGACGATCAGACCGTTCTGATCGTCGCCCGGTTCATCCAGGGCCTCGGTGGCGCGGTCGCTTCGGCCGCGGTGCTGGCGCTGCTCGTGACCGAGTTCCCGAAGCCGTCCGAGCGCGCGATCGCGATGAGCGTGTACACGTTCATCGTCTCGAGCGGCGGCTCGATCGGCCTGCTCGCCGGTGGCGTGCTCACGCAGTCGCTGAACTGGCACTGGATCTTCTTCATCAACGTGCCGATCGGGATCGTCACGTTCCTGCTCGGGCGCTGGTTGATCAGCGAGACCGAACGGCCCGGCGTCCGCCAGCGTGTCGATGTGCTCGGTGCGCTGCTCGTGACCGTGTCGCTGATGCTCGGCGTCTACGCGATCGTCAAGGCCACCGAGTACGGCTGGATCTCGGCCCACACGCTCGGGTTCGGCGCGGCCGCCGTGGCGCTGCTGGCCGTGTTCGTCGTGGTCGAGTCACGGGTGAAGAACCCGATGTTCCCGCTCAGGATCCTGCGCGTCCCGGGCCTCGCCGCGTCGAGCGTGGTGCGCGCCTTCCTGGTCACCGGGATGTTCTCAACGTTCCTGCTTGGGGTGCTCTACCTCCAGCACGTGCGCAACTACGGCGCGCTCGAAACCGGGCTCGCGTTCCTGCCGCTGACGCTGATCATGGGCGTCATGTCGGTCGGTGTGACGGCCCGGCTGATGGGCCGGTTCGGCCCGCTCCGGGTCCTGCTGGTGGGCCTGACCGCGATCGCCGGCTCGCTGGTGCTGCTGTCGCAGCTGCCGGCGCACGCGAGCTACTTCCCAACGATCTTCGTGCCGTTCGCGCTACTCGGCCTCGGTGCCGGACTTTCGTTCCTGCCGCTGATGACGATGGCGATGGCGGAGGTTCCGCTCGCGGATGCCGGACTGGCGTCCGGGATCGTCAACGCCTCGCTGCAAATCTCGGCTGCGATCGGGATCGCGGCGCTCGGCACGGTCGCGGCCGAGCGGACGAAGGTGCTCGCCGGTCTCGGTCAGTACCACGTGCAGGCGCTCACCGGAGGGTTTCATCTGGCGTGGGCGATTGGCGCCGGCACCGTCCTGGTCGGCGCGCTGATCGCGCTGCTGTGGCTGCGCTCTCCCGCGCGGCCGGCCGAGGAGGTCGTGGAGCTGCGTGAGGATGACCCCGTTTCGTTCGAACTGGAGGCAGCATGATGGCTACGACAACTGGTTCTGAGGTTCAGGTCCGGCGTTTGCGGGACCGCTCGCAGCGGCGCAAGCCGCTCCGGCTGTGGATCAGCCGGCGAGCAGCTCGCAACGGCGACGGCGCCGATGCGTTCGTGACCCAGGTCCGGCTTGGAAAGGCCGAGGCCGTGGTCGTTCCGTGGGCGCCGGTCGAGGCGGCTACGCCTCGCTGAGCGTCAACCGGATCGAGTCGGCGCTCGCGGTCGACCGACCGACAAACACCTCCAACGCGCCTCGCGCATCGGCGTCGAGCTTGTGGGGGACGTCCCGGTCGATGATCGCGAGCGCCTCCTCGACTGGCAGCGGACCGCGGTAGGGGCGGTCCGCGGTCAGCGCCTCGTACACGTCGGCCACCGCGAGCACCCGCATGGGGAGGTCGAGGTGGCGGGCGTCGAGCGAGCGGGGATAGCCGCTCCCGTCGAGCTTCTCGTGATGGTTTGCGGCCAGGTCGGCGAGCGCGGCAAAGCACGGCGCACGCTCGAGGATCCGGAGCGTGTGGACAGGGTGGGTTTGAATCGCGCGGAACTCCTCGTCGGTGAGCTTGCCGGGCTTGTCGAGGATCCGACTCGAGATAGCGAGCTTGCCGATGTCGTGGAGCAAAGCGGCGCGCAGCATCGTCCGCCGCCCGACAGCGTCGAAGCCGAGCGCCGCCGCGATCCCGTCGGCGATCTCGGCCACGCGCTGCGAGTGCCGCGCAGTGAACGGCGACTTCGCGTCGATCACGCGCGCGAACGCCTCGGCGATGCGGTCCATCCGGGCGTCGTCGCCGGCGAGCGCGAAGTCGGGGGGCTCCCACTCCGATACGTCGGGCGCCTCGAGCGCGGCCCAGAAATCCCGGTCGTCGCAGAACCCGAGAAAGGCGTCGACCAGGGCGGGGTCGAACCAGCGCCCGCGCCGGCGCTTGGCCATCGCGCGAGCCGCCTTCAGCCCGCCGGCGGCGTGAAACACCTCGATCGTCTGCGCCAGGCAGAGGATCCGGGCGGCCAGCGGGATCTCCTCGCCGCACAGGCCGTCGGGCATACCGCGCCCGTCCCAATGCTCGTCGAGGCTGCGGATCGCCGCGGCGGTGTGCTCGGACAGGAACAGCATCCGGGCGATCTCGGCGCCGCGATCGCAGCGGGCCTCCATGAACTTGCGTGTGACCTCGCCCTCGTCGCGGATCCCCTTGAGCACCTCGACCCGGCGGCGAAGCCCGGCTCCGGGCGCGACCGTCCGCAGCGACCACACGAACGCAGCGCGCGGATTCGTCCAGTCGACGAGCTTCGATGTTGCCTTGGCCGCGCGGTCGTCGGCCGCGAACAGGGCCGCCATCCGGTTCGCGTTGGCCGAGCAGCCGGCGTCCTTGAGCAGGAGCGCGTAGAAGAGGTCAGAGCGGTCCGACGCGCTGAGATCGAGCTCGGCGGCCAAGCGCATCCCGATCAGGCACGAGCGAATCGCGTGGCCGGGCGGCTGTCCCTCAGCGATGTCGAGCGCATAGGAAAGAGCCCCGATCACGCCGGAGAGCGCTATCTCAGTCATACCTGCCGGCATCGGGCCGCGGGTGCGGGAGGCTTGAGCGATCGGGGCGATGCCCGACGAGCGTTCGGCGGTGTGTCAGAGGTCCTCGCCGATGTCGATGCCGGCGGCGCGGTACTGGTCGATCAGCATCTGGCGCATCGCGGGGTCCTGCACGTACTGGAGCGTGCGCCTGGCGTTCTCGGCCGCGAACTGTCGCATCTGCGCCGGATCCGCGAGCCCCTGCCCGGAGAGCGCGTCGATCTGAGCCTTGCGCGTCTGCTGGGCGGCCCGCGCGGCCGCGAATCGGTCCGCCAGTTGGGCATCGTGTCCGGGGACCTCGCTCCACTGGATTTCGACATCGGTCGGATCGATCGCCGACACCAGCGCCGGCAACGGCATCCACAACGGTTCGAGCAGGTCCACCTCGCACTTGAACCGCCGCATGTACACGGCGTAAGGGGACCGGCCGGGTACGTTGACCGACAGCACCGCGGGGCTGCCCCGCCTGTATGTGATCTGTTCGGGTGCGGAGAGGTCGTTCGCGTCTCCGCCGATGTGGAGCCGTCCTCGGATCGTCGAGATCAGCACGACCGCGCGCAGCTTCCCCGGCGGCGCCACGTGCGTTCCCGCCCGCTCGAGCGCCCGCTCGAACCGCTCGGTGCGGGACGTGCCGGTCTCTGCCTGCGTGAGGCCGAGCGCGTGCGCGACCTTGCGCCGGGCCGCGATCGGATCGGCCAGCGCCGGGTCGGCCGAGGCAGCGCGTGCCTCCATCCTCGGCACCGACCCCCAGTCGACCTGGAACCGCTCCGGGTGGGCGGGATCGAATGTCACTGCCACCTCCATCCCCACCACGAGCCAGTGCTCCTCGGCCTCGCGGATCTCGGTGTCGTACGTCCGACGCCCGGACCCGAGGTCGGCGAGGATGCGGACGTGGCCGCGCGAGCCGAAGCTGACGTTCGGGCCGCGCTCGGGCGGAGCAGAGGCCTCGACCACCAGCGCATTGGTGATCGCGGGGTGGTCCCGGCCCGGTCGGCCTCTACGCCCGAGGAAGCCCACGAGCGAATCCTAAGCAGGTCAGCGCGCGGTGAGCAGGTTCTTTACCGAACGCGTCATTGCTCACTCCCAGAGGAACCCTCTGTGGCGGGCGGGCGATGATTACCCGGCCGCGCCGCCGGGGTCGGGCGCGGCCGGGCGGAACATCAGGGGCCCGTCAGGGATGGATCGACTCGCACGGTACGCCCGGTCGGAGTGACCCGCTCTCATACAGGTAGCCACACACGCGGCCGGTCCGCGCCTCCATCCCGCTCCAGTACCAGCCGTAGGTCTGGCTGAATACCTCGTGACCGTAATCCCGCTCCCACACGGCGCTCACCGCCCGGCATCCGACGTGGACGGCGGAACTGTCGGTACGGTAGACCTGGCCACTCGTGTTCGTATAGCGAAGCACCCACTTGTAGTTACACACAGTGCCGGCGCCGCTCCAGCTCATGTGCACAAGCGAGATCCACAGTCCGCCGCGCGTCGGCGTGCCCTCCAGGTCCATGCACGTATAGGCGGAGCTGACGCCTTTGATCCCGAAGCCGCTTGAAGTGCACCCGAACGCGCTGGCGCTGCCCGCCGCCGGGAGCGCCGCCAGCACCGCCACGGTGGCAACCAATGCGAGTGACAAGACCAGGCCATGACCGTGGCCTCGGCGGATGAAACGGGACCGTACGTTCGCAGAAGCGGTGCTGCTCATCGGTGCCACCTTTCGTTGTGTGGACGGTGACGTGAGGACATGCCGTCTGGCAACGAACCGGTGCCTGCTCCCCACGCCAATTGCTCGCTTACATGGGAAGACGCGCGACCGACCCCGGCTATTCCATGTGGTCACACCGATTTGGTAACTGTCAGGTCAGCTCGATTACGGCAACCCTGCGTGCGGAACTTCGACCGTGGTGGTCAGCAGCACCGCCTCGCGCGCGGCCATACGCGTGTGCTCGTAGAAGTCAGGCGCCGCGCATCCGACCAGCGTCCGGCCGTCCTCGCCGCCGAGCCCGCATGCGAACACCCCGAGCCCATCGGGCATTGCGACCTCGTCGACGATCTCACCGCCGGGGGCCACGCGGCAGACGGCTCCACCGAGCGCGTTGGCCGCCCACACGTGGCCCTCGGCGTCGAGCGCGCAGCCGTCGGGAGCGAACGTGACCGCGGACAGCATCGCCTCCGTGCCGCCCGGCTCGGGTGACGGTTGCACCTGCGCCCACACGCGCCGTCCGTCGAGCGATCCGTCGGGCTGGATGTCAAACCCGGCGAGCCGCGCCGCGAACGTCTCGGCCACGATCAGCACTCCGTCGTCGGTGATCACCATGCCGTTGGGGAACCAGAGATCTTCCGCGGCGACGGTGACGGCGCCGTCGGGGTCGATGCGCAGGAGGCTGGCCGGCGCCGGCGGGGCGCCGCCCATCAGATCAAAGCCGAAGTTGCCGACGAACGCTCGTCCTTGACGGTCGACGATCATGTCGTTCACGTGACCGGTGACGAGCTCGGACAGGTCCGCGTGGGTGGTGACGCGGCCGTCCGCGCCGCGTCGCAGGACTCGGCGGTCCTTCATCGAGACCACGAGCATGTCGCCGTCGGGAAGCCAGCCCAGTCCCGACGGCTGGGCCTCGACCTCCAGCTCGAGCCGCTCGTCGCCGTCTGTGCCGTAGCTGAACACCGCGTGGCGATAGAAGTCCGAGACCCACCACCGGTTCTCGCGCCAGCGTGGACACTCGAAGTAGTTACCTCCCTGGACCAGCGGCGTCAGCGTTCGATTCTTGGTCGTGCTCATGTCTGTCTCCTCAGGCTGGGACGGCTGCGCGTGCGGTTTCCATGAACGTCTCAAGCTCGCGACGGATGTCTGGACCGCACGGTTGGAACACCAATTCGGTCACGCCGCCCGCGGCAAGCTCCGCCAGCCGGGTCGCGACCCGATCGGCGGTGCCACTGACCGTCGCCTGTTCGAGCATGGCGTGCCCGCCGGCATCCCAGGCGGCCTGGTCGGCTTCGTTGAGGCCGACGCAGTGCTGCAAGTGGACCGCGAGGTGGCGCTCGCTCGGCGCTGTGCGCTCGACGACCGCGTGCCACTCCGCCCCGCCCGGAAGCTCGGACAGCGGAGTGTTGAACTCGTACGCGCCGTGGTATGCGAGGGCAAGGCCGGGTCCGCCCGCCGCTCGCACGCGCTCGGAGCCCGGATCCTCGTCGTCGTCGAGCACCGTGCCCCAGAACAGATACGACACGTCCGAGAACTCCTTGGCGAAGTCAGGCAGCACGAGCGTGGCGTACAGCGCATCGGCGAGCTCGCGCGCAACGTCGGCTCCCTTGGGTCCGAGCGCGCTGATCAGCACCGGGACCGCGACGGGTCGCGGGGCGCCGTGGCCGGGCGGATGCAGCATGCGCATCCGCGCGCCCTCCCATTCGACGGTCTCCCCGCGTAGCAACCCGCGGTAGGCGCGGATGTACGCGTCCATGTACGCCCAGGGAATTGCGCGATAGCCCATCGCACGACGCCCGGAGAAGCCCGTGCCGAACGCGACCGCAACGCGGTCGGGCGCCAGCGCTACGAGTGCGGCGGTGGCCGCCGCGTTCACCATCGGATGGCGGAGGCTCGGCACCAGCACCCCCGGGCCGAGGCCGATCCGCTCCGTGCGCTCAGCCGCCAGCGCGAGCATCATCCATACGTCGGGGCTCTGCTGCGGGGTGTCGTAAAGCCACGCTCGGTCGTACCCGAGCTCCTCGGCCAGCGCAACGTGGTCGGGCGACTCCATCGTGGTTGGCGACGCGCATGAAATCTTCATCAGCACCCTTTCTGTGGCCCAACTACCTCTGCTCTCGCTTGTCCCTTTCCCTGGGGGGCTCGAACGTAACCGGGCTTTGGCCTCGTCAGGCCGGCAGGTAGCGCGCGCCGAGCGCGGCCGCGAGGTTACGGTGCGCGGGGCCGGTCCCGATCAGCGTCGAGCGCGCGGGGTCGAGATCGTGGGCGCGCGCGAACACGAGCGGCAGTCCTGGCAGCGGCGGTCGGCACCAGCAGGTCGGAGGGCCGCCCGGGTGCGGGCACAACGCCCCTTCGACCCCACCGGCAACCGCGCACCTGAGTTTTGTGACAGCCGGATTCAGCGCGTCTGATGTGGCATTCGGGCTCCAGTCGAACACGAGGTGCGGCGCCTGGCGGTCGCCCTGGGCGAGCGCGCGTTCCCAGTCCGGGCGCTCGAGCGCGCCTGCGGCGACGAACACGCCCGCCCGCACCCGACCCGGCGCGGGCAGGCGCACGAACTCGATCGTCTCGACGCTCGCGAAGCCCTCGTCGGTCGCAGGCGGCTCGAGCTCGCGGAACGTCCGCATTTGCGACGTCGGCGCGAGCAGGCCCGGATGACGGCGCGCGAGCTCTCGCAGCTCGTCCGGGGTCGGAAGCGCGCCGAACCGGTCGAGCATGCGCTCGACGAGGTTGACCTGGGCTTGAGCCAGCGGTGTGTCGAGCCACACGCAGCGCACTCGAGCGCCGTGCCGGTTCGCGGCGTCGATCACGTAGCTGCGAGCGGCGCGCGTGAGGTACGTGTTGTCGAGGACGATCCGGCGGACACCTGTGGAGAGCTCGTGATCGAGTGCGTCCGCGAGCTCGCGCAGCGTGCCCCCGCGCTCGTCGCGGTTGAGGCGAACGTACCCGCGGTCGGCGTGCTCCTCCGCGACGCGGCTCTTGCCGGCGCCGGGAACGCCCATTACGAGGATCACCTCGGAGGCGCGCGTGGTGGCGGGTGGTGGCTGCGCGCGGGGCGCGCGGGGGCGTCCGAACGCGCGGTGCAGCAGCGTCCTGTCGGCCGCGTCGAGCGTCAGCCGCGCCGCTCGGGCCGCCGACCTGGCCGTGTCCGGGCGGCGCGCGCCGGGGATCGGGATCACGACGGGGGATAGATCGAGCAGCCAGGCGAGCGCCACCTCGGCCGGAGTCGCGCCGAGCGCGGCCGCGGCCTCCGCCTCGGCCGGCATGTCCTGCCGGAGGCCCAGCCGGCCCGCGCGGCGCGGCCCGCCGAGCGGGGAGTGGGCGATCACCGCGATACCCAGTTCTTCGCAGCGCTCGAGGATCCCGCCGCGGAGTGCGCCGTCGTCATGGGGGCTGAGCGCGACCTCCACCGCGCTGATCGAGACGAGATCGAGAGCCTCGTCGAGCTGCTGACGGTTGACGTTCGAGACGCCGGCGTGTCGGATCAGGCGTTGATCGCGGAGCCGCGCGAGCGCGCGCACGGATGTCCTCCACGAGGTCCGCGGATCGGGCGCATGGATCAGGTACAGATCGATCGGCACTCCGTCGAGCGCGACGAGGCTCGCTTCGCAGTCCCGCTGAAGCGCCTTGGCGCGGCCGTCAGGTACCCAAGCCCCGGCCGGCCGGGTCATTCCGCCCTTGGTGACGACCCGCGCGCTCCGGGCTGCGCCGCCGGCGCGGGCGGTGCGCAGCGCGCCGGCGAGGAGGCGCTCGTTGTGCCCGAGCTCCGACTCACGACGGCCGTACGCGTGGGCGGTGTCGAACACGGTCACACCCGACGCCAGTGCGGCCGCGATCGTTTCGCGCGCGATCATCTCGTCGCGGTCCGGGTCGGTCGACATGCGCATGCAGCCGAGGCCGATGCGGAGCTCCGAGGCGTGAAGCCAACCAGGACGATTCAGGCGCCGTAGCGTACGTGACGCGAGCGGCCTTGACTTTGACCCTTGGGGAGGCCGCACACTGGATCCGCAATGTCACCTTCGACGAGGAAAGCCGGCACCGTGGGTGAGATGAGCATCGGTGAGTTCGCTCGGAGGTCTCGCCTGTCGCCCAAGGCGCTTCGCCTATACGACGAGCTCGGTCTGCTGGCGCCGGCGCGAGTGGACGACAGCTCGGGCTACCGCTTCTACGACGCCGCCCAACTCGAGCGCGCGCGGCTGGTCGCGGCGCTCCGACAGCTGGGGATGCCGCTCGCCGAGATCAAGGCGATCCTCGCCTTCGAGAAGCCCAAGGCCGCGGACGCCGTGGCCGAGTACTGGGCCGGCGTCGAGACCGAGCACTCGGCTCGCCGCCGGCTCGCCGGCTACCTCGTCGACCTGATCAGCGGAAAGAGGTCAGTCATGTACGAAGTCGGCATGCGCGAGATTCCTCATCGGAGCCTGCTGTGCCTGAAGCGCAACGTCGCCGGCGGCGAGCAGGCATGGGCGCTCGGCAAGGAGTTCGTCGGCATGCTCCGGGAACGGCCGGCGCCCCGGATGGAGGGGAGGGCGGGTGCGGCGTTCTGTATCTACTGGAGCGAGGTGAGCGAGGACAGCGACGGGCCGCTCGAGTGGTGCCGGCCGGTTCCCGACGAGCAGGCAGAGGAGTTGGCCGGCCAATATCCGGAGCTCACGCTACGGACCGAGCCGGCCCACCGTGAGGCATTCGTCACTCTCGGTTACGGCACCGAGATCACGCCGGCCCAGTGGCAGCTGGCGTCCGAGTCGCTGCACGCTTGGGGCGAGGAGCATGCCGCCCGCCCGAGCGCTCTCGGCATGAGGATCACGTACCTCGCGAGCACGCCCCCCGACACCACCCGGGGCCCCGAGTGCGATTTCGCGGTTCCGTTGGATTATGTTGCGGCTGATGCTGTGGCGCGAACAGGAGCATGAAGCGCTCACCCACCAGGAGTGGGATCCGGAGCTAGCCCGCGAGGCCATCCGCGTGATCGTGGCCGACGCCGAGGCCGCGGAGCGAGACGGCGGATGGCCCGGGCACCCGCTCGACGACGTGCGGGAGGACGAGGCTTGGTGCTCGTTGTATCTCGGCGGCGCCGGGATGATCTGGGCTCTGTCGAAGCTCGGTTCCTCACTCGACCGCGACTCGGCGGTGGGCGCGGCGCTTGAGCGTTACCGGAGCCCGACGGGCTCCGAGGAAGAGCTGCACCCGCCGAGCCTGCTCGTGGGGGAGACCGGGGTGCTTGTCGTCGCCGACAAGCTCGGGTCGCCGGCCGCGGACTCGGATCGGCTGCGCGAGCTGATCCGGGCGAACCGCGAACACCCGACCTGGGAGCTGTTGTATGGGTCGCCGGGCACGATCCTGGCGGCCCGGGTGTGCGGCCTCGAGGACGAGTGGCGCGAGAGCGCGGAGTTGCTCTACGAGCACTGGGACGGCTCCTCGGACATGTGGAGGCATGAGTTGTTCGGCCGGGTGCGGCCGTTTCTCGGACCGGGCCACGGCTTCGCCGGCAACGTTCACGCGCTCCGCGGATTCGTCGACGAGAAGATCCTGCGCGAGCGCGTGGCGAGGCTGCTGTCCCGAACCGCCGGACGCGAGGACCGGCTGGTCAACTGGCCGCCCGAGGACCATCCGATCGCGGAGGTTGCGTCATCGGTCCGGGTGCAGTGGTGCCACGGAGCCCCCGGGATCGTCGGTACGCTCGGCGACCTGATGCCGCTCGAGCTGGCGACTGGGGGCGGCGAGCTGACCTGGCGCGCCGGACCGCTGCACAAGGGGCCCGGCCTGTGCCACGGCACCGCCGGCAACGGATTCGCGTTCCTCAAGCTGTACGACCTGACGCGCGATCCGGTGTGGTTGGAACGCGCGCGCCGGTTCGCGATGCACGCGATCGAGCAGGTCGACCGGGGGCGATCGTTACTCGGGCGCGGCCGCTACACGCTGTTCACCGGTGATATCGGCGTCGCGCTGTACCTCCGCGCGTGTCTCGAGACAAACCCGGATTTTCCGATCCTCGACGCGTTCTAGTCCGCGTGCAGTTCGTAGTGCATCGTGCGGTAGCGCATGAGCCGGTGACCGGCCGGCACCAGAACCGCCTGCAGCACGCGGTGACGGCGTGCCAGCGCGCCGGCCGCCGTCTTCGCCTGGTCCTCGG
>OBLV0100000484.1_pt1 | contig 12185 bp, 13 predicted proteins | sample 1520071 | NCBI WGS metagenome assembly OBLV01 (sample SAMEA3888446, study PRJEB22518) | metagenome | reverse complement strand
TCCGATCTCCCGCCGGCAGTTCGAGCTCGTCGACGGGGACGCGGACGACGACCACCGAGGTGGCGAGCTGGCGTTTGTCGGCGCCTGCGGCGAAGGCGGTGAGGAAGGAGCCGTCCTCGAGCTCGTCGGCGCGGACCGGCAGGTCGTTCTCCTCGACCAGGGCGACGCCGTCGTGCCAGGGCGACTCGGAGAGGCGGTCGCCGACCGCCGGCCCGAGTGAGGCGAGCGGGGTCAGTGCCGCGGCGCCGAGCCCGAGGCCGGCGGCGGCGCCAGCGGTCCCGAGCAGCCGCCGGCGGGTGATCCCGTCGACCCCTTCGCGGACCTCGAAGGAGGTCCGCTGAACGCCCTTCTCGCGTTCGGCAAGTTCCTCCTCGCTCAGCTCCTCGTCCGCGACCGTGAAGGCGGGCCGCTGCTCTTCCAGTCGCTCCTGCGGGACGACGTGGGCGGCGGCGAGGATCAACGCCAGCGCCAGCAGGCCGAGGCCCAGGGCGATCGCCACCCCGAGCAGCTGCGTGTTCGCTTCGCCGAAGGCGTAGACGGCGACGAAAGCGAGCCCGGCGAGGCCGGCGGCGAACAGCAGGGCGGCAACCGCTCCCTCGGCCCGCGGGCTGGCCGGCAGCGAGCGCTCGTCCTCGGGCCCGCCGCGCGGGCCGCCTCGAGCCAGCAGCAGCGCGAACGCCCAGCACAGGATCGTGGCGAGGAGGCGGAGGGGCGCGAGCACGATGCGGCGGATCACGGCTTCGCCCCCTCCCCGCGCCCCGACGCCTCAGCGTCGCCCTCTGGCGCGCTGTCGGGCGGCGGCGCGCCAGCACCGCGCTCGCCGATCAGGCGGGCGACCAGCAGCAGCGCCGCGACCGCCGCGAGCCAGGCGACCAGGCCCTCCGGCACCGGCCCGATGTGGCCGATCCCGAAACCGCCCGCGTCTTCCGGTTCCTGGGTCAGCTGGACATAGCGGGCGATCGAGTCGACGTCACCGGAGTCGAGCTGGCCTTCCGAGAAGCGCGGCATCAGGTACGGCCCTACCCGGATCGCCTCGCCGACCTCGGTCGGGGTCGCTTCCCCCAGCGGCGGCGCGTAGCCGCCGATCGCCACCCCGCCCTTGGCGCCGGTCCCGTGGCAGCCGGCGCAGGATTCGTTGAACAGGCTCATTCCCCGGCTGAGCGAGCCGAGGGCGGGATGGACTTCCGGGATCGCCGGGCCGGCGCCGAGCGAGCCGACGTAGGCGACCAGGGCGCGGATCTGCGCGTCGTCGTAGCGCGGCGGCTTGCGCAACGGCTCGCTGCCGACCTGGTCGGCCGGCATCCGCCCGGTTCGCAGGTAGAAGTCGGCGGCGGCCTCGCCGGCCCCGACCAGCGACGGCCCTTCCCCCTTGACGCCTTCGGCGTCGAAGCCGTGGCAGCTGACGCATCCCTGTTCGAAGAGGTGCCGCCCTTCTTGCGCCTGTGCGGTTGGGCTTTCCGTCGCTATGGAGGGGGGGATGTCTGCCGCGCTCGGGGTATCGGTCGGCGGCTGGGCCCAGGCGGCGACCGCGAAGCCGGCGAGCAGGAGCGCCAGCGTCGCCATCGCGAGCCGGTGCAGGCGGCTCGGCCGCCGCCCGGATCGGACTCGCGGTCCGCGGCCCGGCCGGCGGGTCACGCTTTGGGTCTCGCGCTCGCCCTTACGCATGGGCCACCTCCGTCGCGGCGAGCTCGTCTTCCCGGCGCTGGCGTCGCTCTTCGCGCAGCAGCGCGGTCCAGACGATCGCCGCGCCGCCGAGGCCGAGCGGCAGCATCGAGACGGTCATCGCCGCCCCCGCCGCCGGCTGGCCGATCAGCATCAGCCTCACCGAGCCGATGTCGCTCAGCATCATCGCCGCCATCAGCAGGCCCGCCCGGGCCAGCGGCGGCCAGCACCAGGGCAGCGGCTCGACCGCCAGGCAGACAGTCCACAGCCACAGCGCGGTCGCCAGGAAGAGCACATGCTCGAGCATGTGCACGCCTTCGCGTTCGAGCGCCGCGTCGAACAGCGGCGTCAGGTGGAAGACGAGCTGGACGGCGACGAAGGCGGCGCAGGCCAGCGGCGGCCAGAGCAGAGCGCGGAGCGGCCGCGACCGCAGCAGCGCCGCCAGGTCGCGAGCGGCCGGGCGCGGCAGGGCCCGCAGCAGCAGGCTCAGCGGCCGGGCGAGGATCAGCAGTGGTGCCGCGACGGCGACGACGACTCCGTGGCCGGCCATGTGGGCCGGCAACGAGACGTCGTCGACGGCGAGGCCGGCGGCGAGCGCAGTGAGGCCGGCGACAAAGCAGGCGCTCCGCTCCCTCGGCCAGACAGAGCGCGCCGGCGAGCGGGCGGGGCGGGCCCTCGCCCCGGCGGAGCGCCCCGCCGGGCGGCCGGCCCGGCGGGCGAGCGTCGCGTAGCACCCGAGCAGCAGCATCGACGCGATGACGACGCCGATCATCGCCAACCCCACCGGTCCCAGCACGCCCTCCGGCCCAGTTGCGAATCAAGCTCCTGGGCAGAGAGACCGGAAAGTCGATTCGCATGGGCTGGGGCGATCACTTCAGCCACCGCCGTTCCAGGATCATCTCCCGAACCAGCCAGACGGCGCCGAAGGCGGCGATCTCGGCGCCGACCAGGACCAGCCAGAGGCCGGCGGTGAGGCCGACCGCGGCGGCGGCCAGGCCGATCGCCAGCACCGCGACCGGCATGCTCTCGCTCGGCAGCAGGCGCGTCTCCGCCGGGGCCGGCCGGGCCTGGTTCCAGGCGGCGAGAACGACCAGCGGCATAGCGGCGCCGATCAGCAGCAGCGAGGGCGCGCCGCCGGACCAGATCGCCAGCATCGCTCCCAGCAGCACCTGCAGGCAGGCCCAGGCGAGCAGCGGCACGCTGCCGCCCTTCACGCCGGCGCCCCTTCCGTCGCCGCCGCTCCCCCCAGCTCCCCCTCGGTGGCCTCGCGCAGGTCGAGCAGCGGCGCGTGGGAGCCGATCGGCGGCAGCGATTCGAAGTTGTGGCGCGGCGGCGGCGAGCTGGTCCACCACTCCAGCGTCTGCGCGCCCCAGGGGTCCTTCCCGGCCGGCTCGCGGCGGCGCAGCGAGACGACCACGTTGGCGAGCACGGCGAGCACCCCGAGCGCGATCACCCCGGCCCCGATCGAGGAGAGCAGGTTGAGGTCGCCGAGCCGCGGCGCGTAGTCCGGCACCCGGCGCGGCATCCCGTCGAAGCCGAGGAAGAACATCGGGAAGAAGGTCACGTTCGCCCCGACCACCAGCAGCCAGAAGCTGAGCTTGCCGAGCCCTTCGCGCAGCATCGCCCCGGTCGCCTTCGGGAACCAGTAGTGGAAGCCGGCCAGCAGGCCGAAGAAGCTGCCCGCGAACAGCGTGTAGTGGAAGTGGGCGACGATGAAGAAGGTGCCGTTGACGTGGTAGTCGAGCGGCGGCGAGGCGACGACGATCCCGGTCAGCCCGCCGATCAGGAACTGGAGGATGAAGCCGACCGCGAACAGCATCGGCGTCCGCAGCAGGATCGCGCCGCCGATCATCGTCGCGATCAGGTCGAAGTACTCGATTCCCGCCGGCACCGCCAGCAGGTGCGAGGTGAGCGAGAAGTACTGGTTCTGGACGGCGCCGGTGATGAACATGTGGTGCCCCCAGACCGCCATCGAGAGCGCCGTGAAGACGAGCAGCGAGACGACCAGCGCCCGGTAGCCGAAGAAGCGTTTGCGCGAGAAGGTGGCGACGACTTCGCCGACGGCGCCGACGAAGGGGAAGAACATCACATAGACGACCGGGTGCCCGTAGAACCAGAACAGGTGCTGGTAGGCGATCGAGCCGGTGGCGCCGACGAAGACGCCGCCGAGGTGCCGTTCGGCCAGCAGCAGCGCCATCGCCACGACCAGGACCGGGAACGAGGTGACGACCATGAAGGTCGTCACCAGCATCGCCCAGGTGAAGACCGGCAGCCGCAGCATCGTCATCCCGGGGGCGCGGCGGCGGACGATCGTGACCAGGATCGAGACCGCGATCGCGAGGCTGCCGGCGACCGCGAGGGCGACGCCGATCACCCAGAGGTCCATCCCGACCCCCGGGGTGTTGGCGCTGTCGGCGAGCGGGATGCTGGCGTTCCAGGAATCGCGGCCGGCCCCGTCAGCGGTCAGGAACCCCCCGTACATCGCCAGGCCGCCGCAGAGGTAGGTCCAGAACCCCCAGAGCGAGAGCCGCGGCAGCGCCGCGTCGGCGGCGCCGATCTGCAGCGGCACCAGGTACAGGCCGAGCGCCAGCGCCGCCGGGGTGAGGAAGAGGTAGATCATCCCCGACCCGTGCATCGTGAACAGCTCGTCGTAGGAGTGGTCGGAGAGGAACTGCAGGCCGGGCTGGGCCAGCTCGGCCCGCATCGTCAGGGCGAGGACGCCGCTGAGGAGGAAGAAGCCGAGCGAGGCGACGGCGGTGCGGCCGGCGGTGCGCTTGTGGTCGGTGCCGACCAGCCAGCCGACGGCCCGACCGGCCGGCACCGCTACCGGTGCGCCGACAGCCATCGCTCGTAGCTCGCTCGGGAGAGGATCCAGACGCCGAAGCGCATGCCGCTGTGGTGGAGCCCGCAGAATTCGGTGCAGAGGCCTTCCTCGCGGCCGTCTTCTTCGAAGGCGATGTCGAAGCGCTCGACCCGGCCCGGGATGGCCATCCGCTTGAAGCGCTCGCTGGGGATCCAGAACGAGTGCACGACGTCGGCTGAGCGCAGGGCAAAGGCGACGGTCCGGTCCCCCGGCACCGCGAAGGTCGGCTGTTCTTCGTCGTCGCCGACGATGCTGACCCCCTGGCCGGGATAGGTGAAGCGCCAACCCCACTGGAAGGCGGTGACGTCGATCCGCAGCGGCTCGCTCGGGGCGCTGTCCTCCTTCGCCTCGGTCGAGAAGGTGCGGAAGACGAGCAGGGCGACGATCGCGACGATCAGGCTCGCGGCGCCGATCTCCAGCGCGTTCGCCTCGGAGCGCCGCGAGGGCACCCGTCCCTCGCGGGCGCGGTACCGGACCAGGGCGAAGGCGACCGCGGCGAAGACGAGCACCGCAACGCCGACCCCGATCCAGAGGTAGAGGGAGAAGAGGCCGTCGAAGTCCTGGCGCGTGCTGCCGGCCACGGCCTAGTGGCTACCCGCGGGAGCGCCGCCGAAGCGCAAATCCGCCGGCCCCCGCCCTACCCTGCGGCCATGTCCGACCTGCCGGCGGGAATCGACCTCGGCCGCCACCGCGACTTCGAGGGACGAGAGCTTGGGCAGTGGCTGCGGCGCGGCTTCCTGCTCCTGCTCGCGGCCTTCGTCGTCGCCGCCCTGCTCGACGCCTTCGGCCAGGAACCGGCGACCACGACCGCCTCCGGGCCGGGCGGCTCGCTGACCCTGACCGCGCCCTCGCGGGTCCGCGGCGGCCTCTACTACCAGGCCAAGTTCGAGATCCACGCCACTGAGCCGCTGGGCGCCCCGACCCTGGTACTCGACAGCGGCTGGTACGACGAAACCACCGTCAACACCGTCGAACCGGAACCGGCTGGGACGACCAGCGACCCGGGCCAGGTGAAGCTGCGCTACCCGCCGCTCGCCCCCGGCCGCACCCTCGTTGTCTACATCGACCTGCAGGCCAACCCGACCAACGTCGGCTCCCGCGACGCCGGCGTCTCCCTCTACGACGCCGACCGCCCGATCGCGAGGATCGACCGCACTCAGCTGGACTTCCCCTGATGGACATCGTCGTCCGCGCCGCGGTCATCTTCCTCTTCGTCTTCGCCCTGACCCGACTGCTGGGGCGCCGCGAGCTGAGCTCGCTCGAGCCCTTCGACCTGATCCTGCTGGTGGTGATCGGCGACCTCGTCCAGCAGGGCGTGACCCAGAGCGACAACTCGGTCACCGGGGCGCTGCTGGCGGTCTCGACGATCGCCCTGCTCACCGTCGCCCTCTCCTACGCCAGCTTCAGGTCCCGCCGCCTGCGCCCGATCCTCGCCGGCGAGCCGATCGTCCTGGTCGAGGACGGTGAGGCGATTGCCGCCAACCTGCGCCGCCAGCGGCTCACGCTCGAGGAGATCGAAGCCGAGGCCCGCCTGTCGGAGATCGCCTCGCTCGCCGACGTCCGCTGGGCGATCCTCGAGACCAACGGCAAGATCAGCTTCGTCGAGAATGGCTGAGAGGGAACTCCGGCGCCGCGACCCGACGATGCCCCCGCGCTCCTCTCGACGATCCTGCGCGAGTGAGGCCGATCGGGACCACCGGCTTCGGCGCGCCGCGGTCCGCTACCCGGCTAACGGCGCCGAGCCCTCGCGCTCGCTGGCGAACAGGTCGTAGACCAGGCGGACCGCGACCGAGCCCTCCCCCACCGCGGCCGCGACCCGATTCATCGCGCCCTGGCGGACGTCGCCGACGGCGAAGACCCCCGGCATGCTCGTCTCCAGCGAGAACGGCCGGCGCTCGAGCGCCCAGACCGGCTCATCGGCCAGCTCGACCCCGGTACGGACGAAGCCGCGCTCGTCGCACAGCACCTCTGGCGGCAGCCAGCCGGTGTTGGGGCTGGCGCCGATCATCAGGAAGAGCGCGTGGGCGTCGACCTCCTCGACCGCGCCGTCGCCGCCGCGCAGATGCACGCGCTCCAGCCATTCCTCACCGTCGGCGCCGACGACCTCGGTCCGCACCCGTACCTCGATGTTCGGCGCTGCCTCGACCTGCTGCACCAGGTAGTGGGACATCCCGGCAGTGAGCGAGTCGGCGCGGATCGCGATCGTCACCCGCCGCGCGTATTCGGCGAGGTGCAGGGCGGCCTGACCGGCCGAGTTGGCGCCGCCGACGACGAAGACGTCGCGATCCGCCATCGCCGGCGCCTCGGTCGCCGGCCCGCCGTAGAAGACCCCGGCGCCGCTGGCGGCGAGCGCCTCGACCTTCTCGACCTCGAGCCGCCGGTAGGCGACGCCGGACGCGAGGATCACCGCCCGGGCGCTGACGTCCGCGAAGTCGGAGAGGCCGACGCCGATGCGATCGCCGTCGCGGCGCAGGCCGGTCACCTCCTGCATGAAGGCGAAGCGGGCGCCGAAGACCCAGCCCTGCTCGTAGGCCTCCTCGGCGAGGCGGCGCCCACTGATCCCTCGCGGGAACCCGAGGTAGTTGCGGATCAGAGAGCTCAACGTCGCCTGGCCGCCGATCCCACCGGAATCGACGACCAAGGTGCGAAGCCCCTCGGAGGCGCCGTAGACCGCGGCCGAGAGCCCCGCCGGTCCGGCGCCGACGATGACGAGGTCGAAGTCCCGCCCCTGCGGGTCGACCGGCCCACCCGCTGCCAGCGTCAGCTCGGCGTTGCTCGGATCGGCGAGGACCTCGCCGTTGGGGAAGACGACAAGCGGCAGCGGCTGCCCGTCCCCGAACCCGTCGACCAGCTTGCGCCCTTCCGGCGAGTCGGCGAGGCAGAAGTTGTGCGGGAGCGCGCAGCGGCCGAGGACCTCGCGCAGCTCGTGCGCCCGGCCGGTCCACGATTCGCCGACGATGTGCACGGTGTGCGCCGAGACCCGCCGCGAGTGCGACCACTCGAGCAGGAAGGTCGAGACCGACTGGTGGAAGACCTCGTCCGGCGGCCGCACGGGCCGGATCGCGTAGTAGTCGATCTGCCGCAGCGCCATCGCCGTGAAGATCGCCTCCCCGGTCGCCCCCACGCCCCAGCTGTCGTAGTCGATCAGCAGCCCGCGCTGCGCATGGGGGTGGCGCTTCCGCACCGAGCCCAGGAACTCGCTCCCGGGCGCGCCGCCGAGCGAGTCACCGGCAAGGACGAGCGCGATCTCCTCGCCCGCCTCCGCCAGCCGCGCCAGCTCCGCCTCGCCTTCCGCCGCCGAGCCGAGGCAGATGACCCGGTAACTGCGCTCATAGCGATCGCGCAGCTCCGCCTCGACCGCGCGCAGCGACTCCTGGCTCTCGTCGACGACGAGAATGACGGGACGGGACACACGCCCACCGTAACCCACGCCCCCCGGCCTGCAAAGGACGAGGCTGGGCCGCGACGGCTCAGTGGTCGAACCCGGGGCCCGAGCGTGCTTCCAGGAACGGGAGCGACTTCTCGAGCCCAACCAGCTCGAACACCCGGGTGACGGCCTCGAAACGGCTGGGGACGATCCGCAGCAGGGCGTCTCCGCCCAGCCGATCGCTCATCGTCACCAGCGAGACGATGCCGGTCGAGTCGATGAACTCGAGCGCGCTGAGGTCGAGGATCACCGCCTCGGCCCGCTCGGCCAGGCATTCTTCAAATACCGCGTCGAGCGCGCCGACGGTGGCCAGATCGAGCTCGCCGAGGAGCGAGAGCGTCGTCGTCGTCCCGATCATCTCCACGCTCAGGGCCAGCGGCCCGCTGCGGATCTCGGTTTTGAGGGGCTGCACTAAGCACCTCCTGTGGAATCGTCCCGGAGTCCCAGGGAAACGCCTGGACGGCGATCCTCGCAGTGCCTCAGCTTCAGATGTCCCCGGCCGCTCGAGCGATGCGAATAAGACAGCTGGAGCCGTCTGCGACTCTAGCTCCGATCGCCCGTCGGCACAAGGGCAGAGCACCGCGGCGGGCCTACTGCCCCTGCGACATCAGCACGAAGACCTCGCTGGCGATGCCCTCCTCGGTCACCTGGGAGAGGAATGCCCGCACCTGCCTCCCGGTCGCCCGCTCGACGACGTTGCAGAACAGCGGTTCGACGTGGTCCTGGAAGGCCTGGCGGTGCGAGCGCACCTGGGCGAACTGGCCCGCATCGGTGAGGATCTCCTCGGCCCTGGTGAAGATCTCCTCGAGGATGACGACGACGGTGTCGTTGCGGTAGATCGCCTTCGCCTTGGTCGGCCCGCGGCCGTAGTACTGGGCGTGGAGGCGGACGATCTCCCGCGCGATCTCGGCGACGATCGAGCGCCCGCTGCCCTCCGGGGCCTCGACGTGCGTGATCTCGACTCCGTCCGAATCCACGGTCGCTCGCTCGGGATCCACAATCTCGACGAACTACCCTTGGACGAGCGGATTGAACCAAGGGCCGCCTCTCGAGCTTGGCTCATCGCCCATGCTCTCCTCCCGTCGTCTCGGTCGCGCCCGCCAGCCGCACCGCGCACTCGAGCAGGAGCGCGTGGACGAAGGCCTGCGGCAGGTTGCCGCGCAGCTGGCGCTGGCGCACGTCGAACTCCTCGGCGAGGAGGCCGGGCGGCCCGCAGCCGGAACGGGTGCGCTCGAACCAGGCGCGAGCCTCGGTCCGGTCGCCAAGCCGCTCGTGGGCGAGCGCGAGCCAGAAGCCGCAGAGCAGGAAGGCGCCCTCGGCCTCTCCGAGCGGCAGGCCGCCGGCGCGGAAGCGATAGCAGTAGCCGTCCTCGGTCAGCTTGGCGACGACCTCCTCCAGGGTCGCCAGCGAGCGCGGGTCATCCGCCGGGACGGCGCCGCGGACGGCGGCCATCAGCAGCGAGGCGTCGACGCCCTCCTCCTCCGGCGTCCGCTGCCAGTGGCCCGAACGGTGCAGGCCGGTCTCGCTGGCCTCGGCGACGAGGGAGTCGGCGAGGGCGAGCCAGCGCGCCGGCAGCTAGGCGCCCGGGGCGTGGGCGGCGATCGCCCGCAGGCCGGCGGCGCAGATCAGGCGGCCATGGGTCCAGAGCGCCGGCTCGACCTCCCAGATCCCGGCGTCGGGCTCGCGACGGCGCGCGGCGATCGCCTCCGCGGCGGCCTCGGCCGCGCGCCAGGCATCGGCGTCGAGGCGGTCGTGCCCGGCGGCGGCGGCGAACAGCAGCAGCGCCTCGCCGAAGGGGTCGAGCTGGAACTGGCCGCGGACGCGATTGCCGATCAGGTCGCTGCCACCCGGATAGCCCGGCAGCCCCACCCGGCGTTCCTTTGGCACCGGCTCGCCGTCGACCGTGTAGGCGGGCATCAGCTTGGGGCCGTCGGCGAGCAGGCGCTCGGCGACGAAGCGGACCGCCTCGTCGAGCGAGCGGTGCGGGCCGAGCGCGGCGACGGCCTGGCCGGCGTAGGCCTGGTCGCGGATCCAGACGTAGCGGTAGTCGTAACTGCGGCCGGCCTCGGCCCGCTCCGGCAGGCCGGCGGTGGCGGCCGCGACCATGCCGCCGCTCTGCGCCGTCAGGCCGGCGATCACGGCGCAGGCGTGGCGGGCGTCGCGAGGAGCCAGCGTCTGCTCGCAGTCGGGGACGCGTTCGGCCCAGGACTGCTCGGTCGAGCGCCAGAGCTCGTCCGGCGAGAGCTCGAGGTCGGCGTCGCCCTCGGCATCGAGGATGAGGACCAGATCGCGATGGTCGCCCGCGGCAAGGGCGAGATCCAGCTTCAGCGCCTCGCCGCGGCCGCTCGCCCCGACCGGCCGCGCCGCCCCGGCGCCCAGCCAGCGCATCCGGTGCTCGCCGAGATGGGCGCTCCACGCGCCTCCATCTCGGCGCGAGAGGACCGCCATCCCGTGCCGGTCGAAGCCGGCGCCGGCGTGGAGGAATACCTCGAGCTCGGCGTCGCCCTCGAGCGCGATCACGCGGCGCAACAGCACCGCTCGCCGCTCCGCGGCCGGCAGCGCCAGCGCCTCGCGGCATTCGACGATCCCGCCCTCGGTCGCCCAGCGACTGCGCCAGATCAGGCTGCCGTCCTCGTACCAGCCGCCCCAGGTGAAGCGCCCCCTCGGGGTGACGGAGTACTCGCTGGCGCCGCCGAGGAGCGAGCAGAAGGCGGCGGCGTCGTGCCAGCGCGGAAAGCACATCCAGGCGAAGTCGCCACGCGGCCCGACCAGCACCCCGCGCTCGCCGTCGGCCAGCAGCGCGTACTCGCGCAACACGTGCGGCGGTGAGGGATGGGCGTCGGCCCCGTCGCTCATAGAACGCTCTTCCCCGCAGCGCTGCGGACTTTGTCCATGCCATGGCACGTAAAAAGCTTGCAGCGCTGCTGGCGAGGACCCTCGCATCGGCCCCCGTGGGGGGGTATCGCGGCCTCCCGGGGGCGGGCCGGCGGCGGGCTCATCTCCCGCGCCGGGCGGCGAGGGCGGCTGCCGCGGCCGCGCCGGCGACCGCGGCACCGGCCGTGAGCGGGCCGCGATGGAGGCTGAGCCAGAGCTGGGCGCTGTGGGGCTTCGCTTCGTCCTCGAAGCGCCCGTGGGTTGCGGCCAGGTCGGGCACCGGGCCGTAGAGGTTGTCGGGGCGCTGGGCGGAGACCGGCATGCCTTCGATCTGCTGGGACTCGTAGCCCTGGCGGGCCAGGTACCGGTCGGCGAAGCGCGGCGCCAGCTTGTTGCCGACGATCGCTTTCACCGCCCCGTAGCCGACCCAGACCTCGCGGCGGCGGTGGTGGGCGGCGGCGTAGACGCCCTCGGCCGCGACCTCCGGCTGGTAGATCGGCGGCACCGGCTGCGGATGGTCGGGGAGGCGGGTCCGGCACCACTCGAACTGCGGCGTGTTCAGCGCCGGCAGCTGCACCATCGTGATCCAGACGCCGCTGCCCTCGTGCATCAGCTCGGTCCGGACCGAGTCGGTGAAGCCGCGGATCGCGAACTTGGCGCCGCAGTAGGCGGACTGCAGGGGGATAGCCCGGTAGGCGAGCGCCGAGCCGACCTGGACGACGACGCCGCGATCGCGCCCGCGCATCCGCGCCAGCGCCGCCATCGTCCCGTGCACGGCGCCGAGGTAGGTGACCCGGGTCGCCCGCTCGTAGTCGGCGGCGTCGACCTCTGCGAACGGCGCGAAGATCGTCGCCATCGCGTCGTTGACCCAGACGTCGAGCGGGCCGAGGCGATTCTCGATCTCGCTCGCGGCCTGCTCGACCGCGGCGTGGTCGGCGACGTCGGCGGGGACGACCAGCGCCTCGCCGCCGAGCTCCTCGACCTCGTGGGCGGCGCCGCGCAGGCCCTCCTCGCCGCGCGCGATCAGTCCGACCTTGGCGCCGCGTTTCGCGAAGGCGTGGGCGACGGCACGGCCGACCCCGGCCGCGGCGCCGGTGACCGCCACGACCTCCGGTTCCGTGCTCCGGTTGGCACCCACGCGGCACGGGTACCCGCAGGGGCGGTGAATTCACCTCCCGAGCAGGCGAAAGGCGAGTCGGCGCCCGTCACGGCGGTGCGAGCGAGCGTCTACACCGTGCCGACCGACCGACCGGAGTCCGACGGGACGCTGGAGTGGGACGCGACCACGGCGATCGTCGTCGAGCTCGAGGCGGGCAATGAGACCGGCATCGGCTACACCAGATCGGAAGAGCACACGTC
>OBLV0100000483.1_pt1 | contig 12195 bp, 14 predicted proteins | sample 1520071 | NCBI WGS metagenome assembly OBLV01 (sample SAMEA3888446, study PRJEB22518) | metagenome | reverse complement strand
CGCTGCGGCGGCGCGACCGCTCCGCCGCCCATGACGCCCGCACGATCGCTGAGGTCCTCCTCTCCGATCGATCCGACCGGCAGGAGCCGCGATGAGCCGCTATGCCCGCCTCGCATTCACCGACACCGTCCGGACCCTCCAGCGCACGCACGGCAGCGACCGGGCCTACGCCCGTTACCTCGAGGAGGGGCCCGACGAGGACGAAGCCATGGGCGAGCGCGAGCGTGCCTTCATCACCAGCCGGGATGGCTTCTATCTGGCCACAGTGGGCGAGACCGGCTGGCCCTACGTCCAGTACCGCGGAGGCCCACCCGGTTTCGTCCACGTGCTGGACGAGCAGACCTTCGCCTTCGCCGACGTTCGGGGAAACCGCCAGTACATCACCACGGGCAACCTCGCGACCGACGACCGCATCGCTGTGTTGTTCATGGACTACCCGCGCCGAACACGGCTGAAGGTCTTCGGGCGGGCGACCACGCAGGAGGCCGCCGATGACTGCGCGGCCGCCGAGGTGCTGTGCTCGGTGCGCACCGGCGGCCGGGTTGAGCGCCTCGTGGTCGTCACCGTCGAGGGCCTGAACTGGAACTGTCAGCAGCACATCACTCCGCGGTTCTCCGAGGAGGAGCTGGCGCCGGTCCTCGAGCAGTTTCATGCCCGACTCTCCGAGCTCGAACGGGAGAACGACGAGTTGCGCGCGCGGCTCGCGGCCGGTCTCGACCTGCGGGGTGGCGCGCCCCTCGCCCCGACCGTCAGGGCTCCCGGTCCTCACAGTTCACGCGCGACCTCCGCCGCTGCGGCCTCGGCGTGGTCGTCCAGAAAAGCATGTCCCCCGGGCAGCTGAGCAATCCGAAACCCGCCCGTGGTGTGACCGCTCCAGGGGGGCTGGAGGAGTACGGCGACATATCGGGACGGGCGGCACGGTCGTCCCGTGCTCGGGGCCTCTGAGTCCGCCCACCACACCCGCGACGGGATTGCCCGTGGCCGAGATGGCGCTGTCAGAGACGGTCCCGAGGATCTTCTTGACCACGTCGCTTCCATCCGAACCGGGCGTGATCGAAGACGAGTGCCGACCCAGCGCCTGCTGTGCTTCCGTGCCTGGCTCGGTTGCATCTCGGCAACTAACGCGCCAGAATGCTGTTGCAATTATCTAGCAGCAGGGGTAGGCCCATGACGAGTGTCCCAGCGACGCTGGAGGATCGCTCTCATCGCGGACAGCCGCACGCTCATCTGTGGTCGCTGCCGGACGGGACCGGCCTGCACGCGCCCTATGGGCAGGTGGTGGTGGAGGCCACCACTGGCCGGGTCTGCTGTCACCTGTGCGGGCGCTGGTATGTCTCGCTGGGCGGCCATCTCCGCAAGCATGGGCACACCGCCGAGTCGTACCGGGCAGCGATGGGGCTGTGCCGCAGCCGGTCGCTGGTCGCCGAGACGCTGTCCCGATCGATTTCCACCCGGCAGCGCGAGGCCTACCGGCGCTCGCCCGCGCTCCGGGCTCGGCTCGCGGTCGGTCAGGAGCTCTCCAGGACCGGCCAGCTGGCCGTGCTGGCGTCCACTGCGCACAACGGCAGCACCTCACCCGAGCTCAGGCGGGTGCGCCGCGCGGCACTGGAGGCAGGTCGCCTGACCAGGGCTGCCCAGCGCGACTGGCTGCTGGCCCAGCGCCTGGGCGAGCTTGGCTTCACCGACCTGGCCGGCTACCTGCGTCATGCCTGCTCGACCGGTGCGAGCCTGCGCAGCATGGTGAAAGCCACTGGCCTGGGCTGGGTCCGGTTGCGGCGTGAGCTTGAAGCGGCAGGCCTCGCCGAGCCACCAAGTTGCGAAAATAAGGCAATCGCAAGATAGTTGCTCTATCGCGCCCAGAATATCTGCAGCCACTACAGGAGGTCACGCATGGCCGAATACACCCTGCCCGACCTGCCCTACGACTACGCCGCTCTGGAACCGCACATCTCCGGAGCGATCATGGAGTTGCACCACTCCAAGCACCACGCCACCTACGTCAAGGGGGCCAACTCGGCCCTGGAGCAGCTTGCCGAGGCCCGGGAGCGGGAGTCGCTCGGCACGGTGAACATGCTGGAGAAGAACCTGGCGTTCAACCTGGGTGGGCACGTCAACCACTCGGTGTTCTGGCCCAACATGTCTCCGGATGGCGGCGACAAACCCGACGGCGAGCTCGCCGCCGCCATCGACGAGCATTTCGGATCCTTCGACGGGTTCCGCAGGCATTTCACCGCCAGCTCCCTCGGCGTGCAGGGATCCGGGTGGTCGATCCTGGCCTGGGAGTCGCTGGGCCGGCGCCTGGTCCTCGAGCAGGTCTATGACCACCAGGGGAACACGACGCCCGGCATGGTGCCGCTGCTCCTGCTCGACATGTGGGAGCACGCCTTCTACCTGCAGTACCGCAACGTCAAGCCGGACTACGTCGAGGCCTGGTGGAACGTCGTGAACTGGCCTGACGTCGCCCGCCGCTTCGATCAGGCCCGGGCTGTGGTGCTGCTCTGACCGGTCGACGGGTACGGGGACGGGCGAGATGAGCATCGAGAGCCCGAACGAGATGCTGCGCGCGGTGCTACCGCCGGCGTTGGAGGTGCTCACCGCGTGGAGCATCGCCGAGACCGAAGCTGACCCCTCGGTCTTCCGCCAGGCGATGGACCGCACCATCGTCGACGCCACCCGCGATCCGGATCCGGCGCGCGGGCTGGCCGAGTTGATGTTCGGGCTGTCCTCGCTGTCCGGCATCCTGCTCGATGAGCTGGCCGAGACCACCGGACGTTCCCGCAGCGAGGTCCTCCACTCGGTGCACCAGCGCTACCTCGATGCCTAGCCGCATTCAGCGGGCTGAGCGGGGTTTTCCGCCCCTCCCTCACCCCGTTCAGGCCGCTGAATGCGGGCTGGGGGACACGGCGGGAGCCAGTAGGGGCCGGCGGGGGTGTCGCGGACTTCGACGCCGGCGGCGGTGAGGCGTTCGCGCAGGTTGTCGGCCAGGGCCCACGACCCTTGCTGCCGGGCTTGCTCCCGCAGCTCGAGCAGAACCTCGACGAAGGGTCCGACGATCTCCCGCGGATCCCGCACGCCGAGCATGGCGAGCTCGGCCAGGCGGGTCACCATCTGGCGCAGCACGGCTCGGGGACCCTCCGCGCTGTCCATCTCCTCGGTGTCGGCCGACCAGTCGACGATCGCCTGCTCCAGCTCCAGGGTGGCGGTCGCGGCCGCGCTCACGTCGCGGGCTTGCAGCCCGGCGTCGAAGGCCCGCTCCAGCCGCTCGGCCTCCGCGCGCAGCGAGGGTATGGAGCGCGGCGTCCCAGCGGCTGCGGGCCGGGTCCCCGGTGGGCTACGGGATGCCTGGCCACCGGCGGCGATCCCCCTGAGCTCAGCGAGGGTGATGGTGTCGCCGGAGCAGAACACCGTGCTCACCCCGTGCCTGCGGACGGTGAAGCCGGCCCGGCCCAGCACGGTGGCCGTGTCTGCGTCGAGATCGAACAGCACGGCGGTGTGCTCGTCGACGCCCAGCACGACCGTGCCGGCATCGAGCAGCGATTCCAGCAGTTGCAGCCGGCGTTCCCCGAGGTAGCAGTAGCGGGTGTCGTGGGTGCCACCCTCGGTGTTGTCGTAGTGCGGGATCACCGCGGCGCGCAGGCCGATCGTCGCCAGCAGATCCAAGCCCCCGGCCCAATACGGGGTGAGGCCCACCTTGTAGATCTCGTACACCGGCACGGTGAGGGCTCCCAGGGTCGCCGCGGCCGCGCTGGAGAACGTGACGCAACCGCCGGTGATGAGCTTGCCGCTCAGTACCTCGCGCAGGGGGCTGTCCTCCCACACCCTGAGCGCGTAGGTCGGGCTGCCCGGGCCGGCAAAGACGTAGTCGGCTTCGCCGATCCGGGCCAGCGCCTGCTCCCGGGGCAGGATGTCCGCCGGCGAGCGCCAGATCGCGACGTCGAGGGGAACCCGCAGGTTCCGGAAGTAACCGACCGCACGCTGGGAGATCTCGTCGGCGTTCTCCTGGAAGCCGTACGGGCTGTCGAGAAGGACCGCCCCGGGGGGTGGGGTGCCGAGACGATCGACGAGCGCGCGATGCACCTTCGCCATGGTGGGCGCGGTCTCTCCGGAGCCCATGATGGCAAGAAGCCGTGGTCGGGGTGTCATGACCTCCAGATCACCCCTCTGCGCGTTCCGGGCTCAGGTAGCGACCAGCTGACCTGCCACCTCGGGAGTGTGGGCCACCACAGCGTGCCACAGCAGCGGGTAGGTTTCAGCTGCTGCAATGACTTCGGGGGTGGTTCGGGCAACCATCGACAGGTGCCGCAATGCGTGCGCCACGACGTGCTCGATGCCCACCACCGCCGGGGTGGGCGCGGCCGCGTCAGCCGAACTGACGACCACCGCGCCGGCCGGGACCGCCCGCCCGGCGCCTTCCGACGGTGCCGGGTCTGGCGCGACGGCGTAGGTGAGGATCAGTCCGTCCGGCGAGGGCCGCCATGACGTCGAGTGCACGACGGTCGCGGTGGGCATTTCGGTGTCCAGGCCTGCGAGTTGCCGGACCCGGGCATCGGGCGGGCACCCGGAGGGTAGATCGCCGCTGACCGCGCGCCATCGCAGCTGCGGGTCTTGTGCGTCTTCCGAGACCGACAGCAGGATCACCTCGACCCGAACCGAGTGCACCTTGACTCCCCACAGCCGCCACTCACGTCAGCAATCACTCAACATCAACTGCCCCATCATTGCAACTGCGATGCTAGGGCAGGCAAGGTCGCTGTGGTGGGCGGGATGCGGGGGGACCACCGACCGGGTCCCGGCGTTGCGCGTTACGCTCGGAGCGGCTGGTCACCGTGCAGAGGGGAGTACCGGGCATCCCACCGCTGAGCTGGTACACCGCCGTGACGACCTGGACGTCGGCGCCCGTCGTCGACGTGCTCGCCGTGCTCGCGGTAGCCGGTTACCTGGCTGCGGTGCGGCGCCATTCACGGCGGACTGCTCAGCGTTGGTCCAAGCTGCGCACCGCGTCCTGGCTGGCCGGCGTGGGAGTCCTGCTCGTCTCAGTGCACAGCAGCATCGAGGTGTACGGGCATGCGCTGCTGTGGGTGCACATGATCCAGCATCTCTTGCTGATCATGGTTGTGCCGGTACTGCTGATCTGGGGTCAGCCGATCCGGCTGATCCGGGGCGAGGCGCAGGCCAGCCGCCTGGCGCGCTGGTTGACCTTTCCCGTGCTGACAGTGGGCCTGTACACCGCGGTGCTGGTCGGCACCCACCTCACGGGCTTCCCGGAGCTGATGGCCACCCGCCCGGGGATGCACGATCTCGAGCAGATCCTCTACCTGATCAGCGGTTACCTGCTGTTCCTGCCGTTGGCTGGTGGGGAGGCCAGCCCGTGGCCCATGCCGCACATCGTCCGGTTCGCCGTGCTCGGGATGGCGATGGGTGCGGACACGCTGGTCGGGGTGGCGCTGATGCTCACCGGGCATCCGCTGGCGCCGAGTACCGCGTTGATGCGTCCGGGTTGGGGACCCTCCCTGCTCGAGGACCAGAACTGGTCCGGAGCGATCATGTGGGTCGCCGGGGACGTCTTGATGATGCTGCTGATGCTCGCGGTCGTCGCCCAGTGGAGCGCCGCCGGGTCGGGAGCGCGGCTGGGCGACTGGCTGGAGTCCGCCCGCCGCCAGTCGCTCGCTCGCATCGGGCCGGCGACCGGTGCCGCGGATGATCATATCGCCGTCGGTGCCAGTGCCGATGTGGATGATGACGAGGAGGCCCGGCAGGCCTACAACCGGATGCTGGCAGCGCTGCACCGGCGCTCGCCACCGGAACGTCGTGACTAACCACGGTGCGCAAAAACCCGGGTGAACAAACCCGGATGAGTAACCTCTGCCGTGCTGCAGATGGGGTGCTACCTGCTGGGCTATTCTGACGACGTGGGACGGAGCGTGACCGACCAGCTGTACAGCACGGCAGCCAGGTGCCCTCGCTGTGAGAACCGGGCCATTCTGACCCTCGCCGCAGCGAACCGCCTGGTGGTCGCCTCCGGGCACCGGTTGGAATCCTTCCGCTGCCCCGGCGAGCGTAGCTGGCATGTCCGCGACCCGTCCCTCGAAGAGAGTTCCGGACCCCGTCGCACCGGGCGACCTTAGTTCCCTGCCGTCGTTCACCCGGAAGTTACTGCCGCTCGCCGGCGTGACGGTAGTCCACGACGCTGTACAGCGCCAGGCGGTCGAGGTGGTGGGTGCTGCGGACCTGCCGGACGGTGCCGCTGCGGGAGCGCATGACCAGTGACTCGGTGATCGCGCGGTCCCGCCCGTAGCGCACCCCGTGCACCAGCTCACCGTCGGTGATACCGGTCATGACGAAGAATGCGTCATCACCACCGACCAGGTCATCGACCGTGAGTACCGTTTCGAGGTCGAGGCCGGTCTCGTCAGCGCGCTGCCGCTCCTCGTCGCTTCGCGGGTGCAACCGGCCCTGCAGCACGCCACCCAGGCACTGGATCGCGCACGCGGTGATCACGCCCTCCGGGGTACCACCGATCCCCAGCAGCAGGTCGACCCCGGAGTCGGGGGTGGCCGCCATCACCGCCGCGGCGACGTCCCCGTCGGTGATGAACTTGATCCTGGCGCCGGTGTTGGTCACCCGATGCGCCAGCTCGTCGTGGCGGGGCCGGTCGAGCATGCAGACCGTGATGTCCTCCGGGGCGCACTGCTTGGCGCGAGCCAGCGCGGCGATGTTGTCCTCCGGGGACTGGCGGATGTCGACCACGCCGAGGGCATCGGGTCCGGCGACGAGCTTGTCCATGTAGAACACCGCTGAGGGGTCGAACATGGCGCCCCGGGGCGCCACCGCGAGTACCGACACCGCGTTGCCCATGCCCTTGGAGGTGAGCGTGGTGCCATCGACCGGGTCGACGGCCACATCGCACGGGGTCCCGGCCCCGGAGCCGACCTTCTCCCCGTTGTAGAGCATCGGCGCCTCGTCCTTCTCGCCCTCACCGATGACGACGACGCCGTCCATCGCCACGGTCCCCATCATCGCCCGCATCGCAGCCACCGCCGCGGCGTCAGCACCGTCCTTGTCCCGGCGCCCCACCCACCGGCCCGCGGCCATGGCGGCGGCTTCGGTGACCCGCAACAGATCCAGTGCTAGGTTGCGGTCCGGCTGCGGCCGGGCGGGTGGGTTGGCCACCTGCGCCGCGTCTGATGTCGTGATCACCTCAGCCATACCAGCACGCTACGAGCGGGCGCCTGCGTGCACCTCCCTCCGGGGGAGGAGAAGCAGGGGGAGCGAGCTGCGATGAACTCTCCGCTACTCGCTCGCCGAATGTCACCGAGAGGTAAGAGTATGGGCGTTCCGATGGGCGGACAATATCCCGCAACGTGGGAGGATCCCGCAACGTGGGAGACGAGGGGGTGATCGTCATGCAGCGGGTCCACATGGCACAGCCTGGGCAGGAGGAGACCGCTCCGCTGCCCGCCGGAACCGGAGCACGGCGCTGACGGCCCCGCGCGCGGTGCTGCTGGTGCTCGCCAAGGCACCGGTACCGGGGGAGGTCAAGACCCGGATGTGTCCCCCGGCCACCGCTGAGCAGGCCGCCCGGATCGCCGCAGCCGCCTTTCGGGACACCCTGGATGCGGTGCTGGCGGTGCCGGACGTGGCGCCGGTGGTGGCGCTCACCGGCGATCTGGCTCGCGCGGTGGACGGTGCCGCATTGGCCGAGCAGTTGCGCGGTACCACGGTGTTGCCGCAGCGTGGTGCGACGCTGGGCCAGCGGATCGCCGCTGCCTATGCCGACACTGCCGCGGTGGCCGGCCACCGGCCGGTGCTACAGATCGGCATGGACACCCCGCAGGTCGATGCGGCGCTGTTGAGCCACTGCCTCGACGTCCTCGACGGGGATGGCGTGGATGCCGCGCTCGGGCCGGCCCGTGATGGCGGGTGGTGGATTCTCGGGGTACGGCATCCCGAGCTCGCGGAGCTGATCGCCGGAGTTCCGACGTCCTGCCCGGACACCGGGGAGCAGACCCTGGCCGCGCTGCGGGCCTCCGGATGCCGGGTGGCCGATCTGCCTGAACTCACCGATGTGGACACTTGGGCGGACGCTGCCATGGTGGCAGCCGGGGCGCCCGGTGGCCGCTTCGCCGCCGCGGTGGCCGCGTTGGAGATCCACCGGTGATCGCCGGGCACGCCGCGGTTTTCGATCCGGCCCTGGTCAGCCGGTCCACCCAGCTCATCGGCGACGACGGGCGGGTGCTGCCGGTGGCTCCCCAGCGATGGCTGGCTCCGGCTGCGGGGGAGGACACCTGGCTGCTGAACCGCTGCACCGGACCGACGGTGGACCTGGGGTGCGGCCCGGGTCGGCTGGTCGCCGAGCTCACCGGGCGCGGCGTCCCGGCGCTGGGGGTGGACTGCTCGCCGTGGGCGGTCCGGCAATGCCACTCCCGGGGTGCCGCAGTGCTGCACCGCGACGTGTTCGCCACGCTGCCCGGCGAGGGACGGTGGCATCACGTCCTGCTGGCTGATGGAAACATCGGCATCGGCGGGGACCCGGTGCGACTGCTGCGCCGCTGCGCTGCCCTGCTCCGGCGCGGGGGGACCATGCTGGTCGAGGCGGCGGAGCATCCGGTTGCCGGGTTGTGGCGCGGGGCGGCCAGGCTCCAGATTTCCGGCAGCGCCGCGGGACCCTGGTTCCCGTGGGCGGTGGCCGGGCTACCCGCGCTGGTCGCCATCGCCGGGCTGGTCGGTCTGCAGGCCGGGGAGCGCTACCGCGCGGGCCGTTGCTTCATCGAGCTGCGGCACGTAAGCGGACGGTAAGCCCTCTTCACCTGCAAGAACGCTAGCGTGGTGGCATGACCGTGCTGGATCGGTGGGTTCATCGCGCCACCGAGCACCGCCCGCCGGGCCCGTTCCGGCCCGGTTTCTGGCGCAGCCCGCTGCGCGGTCCCTGGTTCACCGCGGTGCTCAGCGCGGCGCTGCTGCCCGGTATCACGCTGATGTTCCTCACCGGCCTGGCCTCCTACGCCGCTTACAACCCCAACCTGGCTCCGGGCAACGACACCACCCCCGACAAGGGGCTGCTCGGTTCCTGGCTGCCGGGCTGGCCGGCCGGGCCGTCCTGGCTGTACTGGGTGACCCAGGGTGTGCACGTGACACTCGGGCTGGTGCTCATCCCGATCGTGCTGGCCAAGCTGTGGTCGGTGCTGCCCAAGCTGTTCGAGTGGCCGCCGGCCCGCTCGCTCACCCACCTCGTCGAGCGCGCTTCGCTGCTGCTGCTCGTCGGTGGTGCGGTGTTCGAGCTGGTCACCGGGGTGATGAACATCCAGTATTACTACGCGTGGCCGTTCGGTTTCTACCAGGCGCATTACTACGGGGCATGGGTGTTCATCGCCGCGTTCGTCGTGCATGTGGCATTCCGGTTGCCCCGGATGGTCAGCGCGCTGCGGGCCCGCAGCCTGCGCCAGGAATTGCGCACCCCGGTGAGCCAGACCGTCGCCGAGGCCTCAGGGCAGGCTGATCCCGATCATCTGGTCTCCGACGATCCCGCCCCGGCGACTATCTCCCGGCGGGGCGCGCTGGGTCTGGTGACCGCCGGCTCGCTGGCGCTGTTCGGGCTCAGCGTGGGGCAGAGCATCGGCGGCGCGGCGCGCTCGAGTGCCTTGCTGGCCCCCCGCGGTCAGGGCACCGGCGCGGGCCCGGTTGATTTCCAGGTGAACAAGACCGCCCTCGACGCGGGTGTGGGACCGGTCGATACCAGCTGGCGGTTGGAGCTCACCGGCGCCCAGCGCGTGGCGCTGTCCCGTGCGCGGCTGCTCGCCCTGCCGCAGCACACCGCCCGGTTGCCGATCGCCTGCGTGGAGGGCTGGTCCACCGGTGTGCAGACCTGGACCGGGGTGCGGCTGGCTGACCTCGCAGACCTGGCCGGCGCCGGGCCGGATGCCGCATTGTTCGTCGAGTCCTTGCAGCGCGGGGGTGGTTTCGGCTCGGCGACCCTGTCCGCGGGACAGGTGCGGGCTTCCGACGCGTTGCTTGCTCTGCGGGTCAACGGCGCGGACCTGAGCGCCGATCACGGTTTTCCAGCCCGGGTAGTGGTGCCGGCCCTGCCCGGGGTGCACAACACCAAATGGGTCTCCCGGATGACCTTCCAGCCTCCGGCGGGGCAGCAGTGACCCGCCGCGAGATCACCCAACTGGTCGCGCTGCTGGCGAGCTTCGTGCTCGCCGGCTACGCCGGATTCCGGTTGCTGGCCGGCAACCCGATCGGCACCGGTGCCTGGTTCGTCGGCAGCGCCGTTGTCCACGACCTCGTGCTCTTCCCGCTGTACGCCGGGGTGGACGCCGCGCTGGTGCTGCTGCTGCGCCGCCGTCCCGAGCTGGCTACCGTGGCCGGCGTGCCGTGGCTGAACTACCTGCGGGTTCCCGCGGTGATCTCCGGGTTGCTGTTGCTGGTCTGGTCCCCGCTGATCCTGCGGCTGTCCTCAGCGGCCTACCGCACGGCCTCCGGTCTGCCGGCGCAACCGTTCCTGCTCCGCTGGCTGGCCGTGACCGCGGCGCTGTTCGTGATCTCCGCGCTCATCCTGGGGGTGCGGGTGACGATGTCGCACGCCGGTTCCACTCCGCGCGGCGCCCGGTGAGCGCGGCCGGGGTGGTGCTGGTCGTCGACGACGACGTGCTGGTGCGTGAGGTGGTCGGCCGTTACCTCGGCCGCGCCGGTTACCAGGTCACGGTGGCCGGCGACGGTCAACAGGCGCTGCGCGCGGCTGAGGTGGCCCCGCCCGACCTGGTGGTACTCGATCTCATGCTGCCCGGCCTGCCCGGGCTGGAGGTGTGCCGGCAGCTGCGGGTCGCGGGCCCGGTGCCGGTGGTGATGCTCACCGCGCTGGGCGAGGAGGAGGATCGCATCCTCGGGCTGGAAATGGGTGCCGACGACTACATCACCAAACCGTTCAGCCCCCGGGAGCTGGTGTTGCGGGTGGGATCGGTGCTCCGCCGGGCCCGGTCTGCGCAGCCGGTGGTCCAGGTACCGCCGGTCATCGACGGTGATCTGGTGGTGGACATTGCGGCGCGCCGGGCGACGCTGGGCGGGCGGGAGCTGGCGCTCACCGTGCGGGAGTTCGACCTGCTGGCCTTCCTCATCCAGCACCCGGACCGGGCCTTCACCCGCAGCGAACTGCTGGAGCAGGTGTGGGGCTGGACCTTCGGGGACCACTCCACGGTGACCGTGCATGTGCGGCGGTTACGGGAGAAGGTGGAGGTCGACGCCACCGCACCCCGGCGGATCGCCACGGTGTGGGGAGTGGGCTACCGCTACGACCGCGCGCCGGCTGAGCCGGCAAATCAGATGCCGCCGGCTGAGCCGGCAATCAAAATAGAGGAGTGAGCGCGGTGCTCGACGAACTGCGCCACGTCGGCCTGGTCGCGCTGCTGTGCACCCTGCCGGTGGCGCTGCTCGGCGCGCTGCTGCTGCACCGCATGCGCCGGTACTCGATCACCGCGGCGGTGACGGTGCTGGTGCTCGTGCCGGTGGCCGCGACCCTGGCCGGGGTGCTCGGGGTCAACGGGTGGATGTTCGGACCGGTGCTGACCACCGAGCTCGCGGTGGCCGCCGCGGTCGCCGCGGTGACCGTGCCGGCCGGGCTGCTGCTGGGGCGCGCCATCGCGCAGGAGGTGACCTGGCAGCGGGAAGCCCACGCCCGGGATCGGGCGGCCGAAGCGGCCCGGCGCGAGCTGGTCGCCTGGATCAGCCACGACCTGCGCACCCCGCTGGCCGGGATCCGCGCGATGACCGAGGCGCTGGCTGACCGCGTCGTGACCGACCCGGCCGAGGTGGCCACCTACGCGCACCGCATCGGGCAGCAGACCCAGCGGCTCAGCGGCATGGTCGACGATCTGTTCCAGCTCTCCCGGATCAGCTCCGGGGCGCTGCAACTGACACTGTCCGCAATCCCGCTGGGCGAGGTCGTCTCCGAGGCGCTGGCCGCCGAAGCGGCCACCGCCGCGCGCAAGGGCGTCCGGCTGCAGGCCGATGCCGGCAGCGACTGGCCAGTCGTCCAGGGCAGCGACCCCGAGCTGGCCCGGGTGGTGCGCAACCTGCTGTCCAACGCCATCCGGCACACGCCGCCGGATGGCACCGTGGCGGTTGCGGCGGGAGCTCGCGACGGGCAGGCCTGGCTAGATCGGAAGAGCACACGTCTGAACTCCAGTCACATCACGATCT
>OBLV0100000482.1_pt1 | contig 12204 bp, 12 predicted proteins | sample 1520071 | NCBI WGS metagenome assembly OBLV01 (sample SAMEA3888446, study PRJEB22518) | metagenome | reverse complement strand
GCGCGACCTGCCCGGTCCGCGGCCACTGCCTGACGCTATCGCTGCGGCACTGGGACATCGGGCAGCACGGTGTGTGGGGAGGCCTGATCGCCGCCGACCGAGCGCGACTTCGCCACCGGGCGCTCGCCGGCCAGACGGCAGGCCGCGGGCTCTCCGTCGTCCGGGGTGATGACACGTGAGCGGACACCGGCAAGAGCCTGATCCTGATCGGTGCTGGAATTGCGGAAAGCCGGGGGCAGTCCTCGGTATCCTCAGCGACCGGAGGAATTGCCCCGAGTGCGAGGTGACCTGGGGGTCCGAGTGGTCAGCCACGCGCGGTGACCTGAATTATGTCTGCTGGATGGGCACCGTAGTCTTCTGCGTTGATTTCACGAAGCCAGAATCGCTCGGAGCCCCAGCGTGAAGGCCGGTCCGTTAGGAATAAAAATCTTGGTACCGAACGGACGTGGTATTTGCCGCCCGGCCGGCGGGGAGAGCCTTGCCGGGTGGGTGATGGTAGCTGAGGGCTGTGGCACCGATCCCGAGCACGCCTACCCGATGCGATGACCATCGCTGGACTCTCCGGGCCTCACGATCCCGGCGTCGTGTGCGAGCAATCCTGCCTGAGTCCGGTTGGCGCAGCCGAGCTTGACGAGCATGCGCGACACGTACCCCTTGACCGTCGCCTCGGACAGGTACAACCGGCTCGCTATCTGGGCATTCGACAGCCCCTCACCGAGGCAACCCAGTACCTCGGCCTCTCGCTCGGTCAGCGTGCCGACGAGCTTACGGGCGTGCTCGCGGGCCGGCTGGCTGTCGGTGGACGCAGCGACCAGGCGCCGGGCAGCGGCCGGGGAGAGCACGGTATGCCCGTCCGCCGCGACCCGCACCAGCCCGATCAGGTCGGCCGGAGGCGTCGACTTGACGAGGAACCCGGCCGCGCCGGCGCGCAGCGCGCGGAGCACATACTGGTCTGCGTCGAAGGTGGTCAGCACGACCACGACGGGCGGGTCGGCGAGCTTGCCGATCCGCTCGATCGCGGTGAGACCGTCCACGCCGGGCATGCGCAGGTCCATGAGCACCAGGTCGGGTCGGCTGCGGACGACGGCCTCGACCCCGGCCGCTCCGTCGTGAGCCTCGTCCACGACCTCGATGTCACCAGACGAGCCGAGAATCGTGCGCAGGTGCGCGCAGACCATCGGCTCGTCGTCGACGACGACTACCCGGATCATGCGGGCCGCGCGGCCGGGGCGGGCTGCTCCGCCGCCCGTTCGGCGTACTCGGCCGGCTCAGCGGTCGGGACATACGCGGGCAACACGGCCTCGAGCCGGAACCCGCCGTCCGGCGTCGGCCCGGCCCGCACCGTGCCGTGCATGAGCTCGACGCGCTGGCGCAGGCCGGCCAGGCCAAGGCCGGATCCGGTGCCGCTCAGCTCGCTGTCCCCGCTTCGCGTGGCCGGCCCGTTGCTGACGATGACCCTGACCTGCGATTCGCGGTAGCCGACCTGGACGAGCACGGACGCGCCCGGCGCGTGCTTGCGGGCGTTGGTGAGCGCTTCGCGCACGATCCGGTACACCGTGCGCCCCACGACCGGCGAGGCGAGGGCGGGGTCGCCGTCCTCGGCCAGCTCGGCGGGGGCGCCGGCGGCCGTGGACTCGGCGATCAGTGCGGGCAGCCCCGGCGTCGACGGCGTCTGATCGCCATCGGGCTCGGTCCGCAAGATGCCGACCAGATCTCGCAGCTCATCCAGCGCCTGGCAGCCCGCGGCCCGCAGTTCTTCCGCGGCCTGCCTGGTCGCCTCGTCCTTGGCGGTGATACCGAGCGCGCCTGCCTGCAGCACCATCAGGCTGACCCGGTGCGTCACGACGTCGTGCATCTCGCCCGCGAGCCGGGCCCGTTCCTCGGCCCTGGCCTGCTCGGCGAGCAGGTAGCGCTCCTGCTCGGCGCGTTCGGCCCGGTCGCGCAGGCCCTGCAGGACCTCGTGCCGCGCGGTGAAGTAGAGCGCGACCAGCGGCCCGACCGCCGTTCTCAGCACGCCGATCGTGATGACGGTCAGGGACGGCTCCCAGACCCGGGCCACGAGGAGCGTCAGCGTGCCGACGGCCGCGAACGCCGCGCGCCGGTCCTTGCCGTAGTAGAACGGCCCGTATGCGGCGAGAACGGTTCCGAGGGGCGCCCACACCGTCCCGGCGTTTTCCGGGGTTATCAGGCCGGCGGGGGAGATGAGCAGGGAGATGACCAGGGTGAACCCGCCGAGGATCGCGATGACGAGCATGGGCGCCCGCCGGCGGAAAACGAGTGAGGCGTCGGCCAGCCCCTGAACGGCCAGCATGGTCCAGGCCAGCGTGCCGGGGTGCGCGGGCCACCAGGACGTCCCGGCGAGCGTGAGGACGGTATCGAGCAAGACGAAAAAGACCGCGAGGAGCACGTCAAGCGCCAGGCGATTCTGCCGCGCGCACACCCGAAGTCCCATGTCGTTCAGGCTATGCCACCGTGCCCGGCTTCCCCCGCCGGCGATACCAACGGACCGGCAGGACCATACGAAAGTTGCATGCCGCCGTTCGCGGCCATCCCTTCGTAGGAGCAGGACCCTACCGGCTGCCCTGCCGGGCGGCACCCGCGGCGGCATGCAATGGGGACATGCACACAGAACCACAGACCACGCAGACACCCCGGCTCGGCCACTACGAGATCGACGTGAGCCAGTCGAGGGTGACATTCCGCACCCGGCACATGTTCGGGCTCGGTCCGGTTCGCGGCACGTTCGCGATCCGGTCCGGCTCGGCCGACATCGCCGAGCCGCTCGCCGACTCGGCCATTCACGCCGAGATCGACACGGCGAGCTTCAGCACCGGCAACAAGCAGCGTGACACCAGCGTGCTGTCGGCCCGGTTCCTGGACGCGGCCCGGTTCCCCGTCATCTCCTTCCGGGACGGGCATGTCTGCGCAGACGACAGGACCATCCGCGGGACGCTCACCGTGCGCGAGGTCGGCCGGCCGGTCAGCCTGTCGATCGGGCAGGTGACCGTGGCCGGGCCGTCGTTCACCGCCAGCGCCACGGTCCGCGTCGACCGGACCGAGTTCGGCCTGACGGCCATGCCGGGGCTGGCCGGGCGGTATCTCGACCTCACGGTGGAGGTCCGGTGCACGCTAGGAGGGCCGGCTCATGCCTAATGCCGTCGAAGTGTCCGGCCTGCGCAAGAGCTACGGCCCGGTGCACGCCGTGCGAGACGTCGGCTTCACCGTCGGCTATGGCGAGATCGTCGCGCTGCTCGGGCCGAACGGGGCGGGCAAGACCACGACGCTGGAGATCCTGGAGGGGTTCCGCGCCCGGGACGGCGGAACCGCCGAGGTCCTCGGCTACGACCCCGGCGAGCGATCCAGCGCCCGCGAACTGCGCGAGCGGACCGGCCTGGTCCTGCAGGACATCGCGGTCGAGCCGTACCTGACCGTCCGCGAGACGATCGCACGCGCGGCCGGCTACTACCGGGCACCGCGGGGCGTGGCCGAGGTGACCGGGCTGGCGGGCCTGACCGGCCTGGAGCGCCGCAAGGTCAGGTCGCTGTCCGGCGGGCAGAAGCGCCGCCTGGACCTTGCCCTCGGCCTGATCGGCAATCCGGCGCTGCTCTACCTGGACGAGCCGACGACCGGGTTCGACCCGGCCGCCCGCCGGGACGCCTGGCAGCTCGTGCGCGGGTTGCGCACGGCTGGCATGACGATCCTGCTGACCACCCACGATATGGACGAGGCGCAGGCGCTGGCCGACCGGGTGGTGCTGCTGTCCGGCGGCGTAGTCGTCGCCGCCGGCGAGCCGGCCGCTCTCGGCGGGCGAGACGCCGAGCGCGCGCGCATCTCGTTCCGGCTGCCACCCGGCTCCACGGCCGCGGACCTGCCCGTCTCGTCACACTCGGCGAACGGCATGGTCGTGGTCGAGACCGACGCGCCGACGCAGGCGCTGCATCAGCTAACGGACTGGGCGATCGGGCATGGCCACGTGCTGGCCGGGCTCACGGTGGAGCGACCCAGCCTGGAGGACGTCTACCTAGAGCTAACTCACGAAGGCGCGCCGCCGCGCGCGCCGGAGAGGATCATGCGATGACCACCGCCGTTGCCGTCCGCAGGCGTACTGGCCGTCCGGCCGGCCCGTCGGCAGGCCCGCGCAGCAACCTGCGCCTGCTGGCTCATCAGGTGCGCTACGAGCAGCTGTCGTTCTGGCGGAACCCGCAGAGCGCCATATTCACCTTCATCTTCCCGGTCGTGTTCGTGGTCATCATGGGCGCGCTCTTCGGCGGGACCGGAAAGAGCTCGTACTTTGGCGGGCTGTCCGCGTTGCAGTATTACGTGCCGACGATCGCCGCGCTGTCGGTGCTCGGCTCGTGCTACGGCCAGCTCGCGGTCGCCCTCGCGGCCCGCCGGCAGGCCGGGATACTCAAGCGGATCCGGGCGACGCCGCTGCCCGCGTGGGCATACTTCGGCGGGCTGCTCGCCCACTGCGTGCTCGTGAGCGTGATCGACATCGCGCTCATCGTCGTGGTGGGCCGGCTGTACGGGGTGCCGTTCCCGTCACACTGGCTCGCGATCATGCTGACGCTGGTGCTCGGTGCCGCGAGCTTCTGCGCCCTGGGCGTGGCGGTGGCGTCGGTCATCTCGAACGCCGATGCCGCCCCGGCGGTGGCCCAGCTCGTGCTGTTTCCGCTGACGTTCATCGCCGGCACCTACGGGCCGATCCACTCCGAGCTGCTCAACCATGTCTCCGGCTGGCTTCCGGTACGGCCGTTCAACGAGGCTCTGACGGGGGCGTTTGCCCAGCACGCGGGGGCTGACTGGCGAGACTTGGCGGTACTCGCGGCCTGGGGCGTGCTCGGCGCGGGCGTGGCGGTTCGCCGCTTTCGCTGGGATCCCCGGCCGGAGTGAGACTACTTCGCCAGAGGCTAAGCCCGCCGGCGGGCCAGCGCTTGAACAAAATGCACCTCCGGCGCGGGCTCCGCTGTCCTGAACCGGACGAGGCGTCTGGGCTAGGCTGGGATGGCATGACCGCTGCCGCACCGGAGCGGGCCAGATGGCCCCGGCTGGCCGCCGCACCGCATCCGCTGCTGCGTCCCCTGGTCCCTCGGGGGTATGCCGGCTTCACCCAGGCGACCGCCCCACGGCACCTGGTCCTTCCGGCCACCACATCGGTCCCGCTGGTCGTGAAGATCCTGGACTCGGCGCACCGCCCTCCGGCCTTCGTCATGAGCCCGCATGCCTCGTCATGGATGGTAGACGGCGACTGTGCCCCCTCGTACCTGGAGGTATGGCTGGACCCGCTGGGCGCCTACCGGTTGCTGGGCCTGCCGGTGAACGAGCTCGGCGGCCAGCTCATCGACCTGGCTGACGTGCTCGGCGGCACCGCCCGGCGGCTGGCCGAGCACCTGCGCGAGACGCCGAACTGGCGGCAGCGCTTTGCGCTGATGGACCAGTTCCTGCTGCGGCGAATGGCCGGCGGCCCTCGGCCCTCGCCGCAGGTCGGCTGGGCGTGGCAGCGGCTGGTCACAACCGGGGGCACGGTTCCGATCGGCCAGCTCGCCGACGAGGTCGGCTGGAGCCACAAGCACCTGATCGTCCAGTTCCGGCGGCAGGCCGGGTTGCGGCCCAAGACCGCGGCGCGCCTGATCCGGTTCGACCGCGTGTGGCGGCACGTCGACCAGCGCCGCCCGCTCGACTGGGGACAGGTCGCAGCCGACACCGGCTACGCCGATCAGGCCCATCTGATCCGTGATTTCCGCCAGTTCACGGGAGTCACCCCGACCGGCTATCAGGCGGTCATGGACGGCCGTCACCAGGGACCGGGACCTGGCGGGTGAGCCTCGCCTCATCCGCTGCTTCTGCGCTCGGGATGAGTCGGCGCGAAATGCTGGGGGAACGCCAGGTTGCGGCACCGCTGATGGCGCGGCGCGCCGCACACGGGGCACTCAGACTGGCTCACCGCCGGTTCCAGCCTGGCCCGTGTGTCAGCATCGAGCTTGCGGGGCTGCGGCGCAGCGGGCAGCCGCAGCGGGCCTCGCAATGCCAGTTCGGACACGAACCGCTGATGCTCGTGTTCGCACTGTTCGCACCGGCAGCCTCGCGCCCAGGCCAGCACCGTGCCATGCGGCGGCAGTGCGGGCGGCAGGTTGCCCCATGCGGTCATGCATCCACGGTAAGACAGCGGTTTGCCCGGCTGGTACGGCCAGATGCCCGGATCGTGGACTTCAGGGACGGAAACCAGAACCTGCGGTCCGCGATCCTCAGGTCGCGTCGCTGGCGGGGAGGAATTGTCCCCCCGTCCGGCGGATGCCGCCGATGCGGGGGCTGGCCCCCTCCAGCGTGGTCGTGGTGACCGGCCCGGCGGAGCTGCCCTTCAGCCAGGCTGACCAGGACTGCTGCCAGTAGCCCCACCCGTTGTTCCAGGCGAGCGGGCGCGGGGTGCCGGTGATGGTCACCGGGTCGCCCCGGTAGGCGGTGTGCCGCCACCAGGCTGCGCCGTCGACCGTCATCCGGACGCAGCCGTGGCTGCAGTTCTCGACGCCGAGGCACCAGAAACCGCCGGGGCTCTGGTGCAGGTACTCGCCGCTGTCGGAGATCTGCACGTCGTTGTAGACGATCTCGTGGTAGTACCCGGGCTGGCCCGGCTTGATGTTGGGCGAGGTCATCACCACCGAGTCATAACTCCCCATGGTGAGGTGAACGCCGCTGGTGGTGTAGAAGTCGTTGCCGTAGGAGTCGTAGCCGCCCATTCCGCCGCTGACCGGGATCTTCCTGGCGAGCGACCCGTTGGTGTAGAAGCGGGCATAGTCGGTCTTCAGGTTGACCTTGACGATGTGCGAATCGCCGATCTTGAACGAACGGCTGAGGTCGCTTCCGCCCCACAGGCCCGGCCCGGCCGGGACGCCGGTCAGGTGCGCGGTCAGCGTCACATGCTCGTGAGCCGGCCAGTAGCTCTGCGTGCGGAAGACAACCTCGCTGTCCGAGGCCCAGAACCACGCGCCGCTGACCGGGACGTCGCTGCCGACCTCGAGGGCGCGCTCCACCGTGGCCCGGTCCGAGTGGGCCACGTCGTAGTTGAAGTCGACGATGATCGGCATGCCGACGCCGACGGTCTCGCCGGAGCTAGGAGTGATGTTGCTGATCTCGAGGACGCGAGCCGCGCTCTTGGTGGTGAAGTGCGTGACCTCGGTCGTCGCCGCGCCCTTGCTGTTCTTGGCGACGGCGGTGACGGTATAGGCGGTGTCGGGCTTCAGCCCCCACCCCGTCGACCAGTTGGTGCTGCCTGGCCCGTACTGCCCGGTGACGGCGGAGCCGCCGGCCGCCACCGTGACCTGGGTGAGCGTGCCTCCGGACGCCGTGATCTGTACCTGAGTGTCGGGAGCGACTTTCGCCGCGCCGTTGGCCGGCGTCACGGTCACGACCGCGGACGGCGTGGGTTTGACGGCTACCTGCTGTGCCGCCAGATGCTGCGTCGTTACCGGGTGCGTCGTCGCCACATACGCGATACCGCCCGCCAGCACGAGTCCGGCAGCCCCCGCGACCAGCCATCGTTCGTTCCGCACTGCGGGCCTCGCTATCCACGAAAGACCTGAGATTTAGCGGAATATTACCGGTCCCGGCAGCATGCCTGACCCGCCGGGCTACGGCCTGCGCCAGGACATCGGCACGCAGAACATCCGCACCTGCGGGAAAAGCCTTACCCGGTCGGCTTTCTCGCCATGCGGGATCACTCGCTGATATCCAGCCGGCGGTGCTGTCGATGGTGCGGAGTGATCCGGCGCGGCTGGCCGTGACGTACCGACGGCGGAGCGCCATGGCGAACGCAGGAGGAGACATGGCTGAGTATCACTTTGTCAGCACGTGGCAGATCCAGGCGCCCATCGAGCGGGTCTGGGAGGAGATTTACCACACCGAGCGCTGGCCGGACAGGAACGCGCGATGGGTCGTCACGGGCGCCGTGCTGACGGCAGTGGCCGTGCTGGGATGGCGTCGGCATGCCTCGTCACGATGAACCTGCGGGAGATCAGCGAGCGTCTCGCGCGTACGGTCCGGCGGATCAGGGGAACGCCTGCCGCGCTGACGGCAAGCTCAAAGTCTCCGCTGCGCATTCCGGTCGGCGGATCGAACAGCCCGGAAAAACTGAACGGGTCGTCGTCCTTCGCCGGCAGGTCGAACTCCCACTCCTTCGACCAGTCCGAGTCGCGGTGCCTTATCGAGATCGCCGCATCGATTTCGGTGCTACCGCGATTCTCCAGCAGCACGCGGATCTGACCAGTCGGCCAGATTGATACGACTGGTTCGGTGACGGCGCGGACACATGGCCTTATGGTGAGCGTGCACCGGCCCCCGGCATGGCGGTACGTCCCGGCGGCTCGCCACGATAGACGGAGCGGATAAGCGCCATACTGTGAGCGCTCGATGTCACCGGGGCTGATCTCGAGGATGTAGCGCGGGCTGTAGCCGTCGCCAGCCGACGGGCCAAGGCGGACCCAGTCCGGGTTGAAATTCGGGTTATCCGATATGACATTGAATTCATGAATGGACGGAATCCCGTACGCGGTACACGCGACAAATGGAAAGCATGCCGTCTCGCCAGGAGTAATCTGGCGCTCGTTTACGGCTAGAATGATGTCCGACACGGCCCCGGCTAGGGCGGGCCTGCTGCCGACGGTGGCAATGCCTGAAGCCGCCTCAGAAACTGCTCCGGTCATCTTGGCGTTTGAGTACCGCATCGGCATATCTTCCTGCTAGCAATTCGCGGGCCGGGCAGACCCCGTCACGTCCCGCGATGGACCCTCATGCCCTGGCGTCGCGAGGGACGGTTTCCTTCCCCACCTACACGGAGGCCGATGCATGGTTCTAGATACAGCCGACCGCGGCGGCCCGTGCAGGTACTCCGCTAGGAGCATTCGGAAATGGGTCCGTTACGGGGCAGGCGCGGGCGCGGGCCGGGATCGCAGCGCGGAGGCTAGCACGAAGGCGCCAGCCAGGGCGCCCGCGCCTCCGATGACAAAGGTGGCCCGTGGCCCGGTGAGCGCCACGAGCGGGCCCGCGATGACATAGGAGAGCGCCGATCCGAGCTGTGCCCCGCCGTACACGATGCCGAACACCCGTCCCAGCATGTGCGCAGGCACCCGCTCCTGGACCAGTGTGTCCATGCCCACAAGGTCGGCGGTATTGCCCGCGCCGGCCACCGCCTGCCCGGCGCAGGCCACTGTCGCCGACGGCGCGATCCCCGTCAGGACCATGCCGACCGCTCCCGCCACGACGCCGCCGGTCAGCCAGAACGCCGCCGGCCTCCGGTTCACCCTGACGGTCAGCGCCAGCGACGCGGCGACCATCCCGGCCCCGAACGCCGCCGAGATGATGCCGTACTCGGCCGCCGGACCGTGCAGCGCCCGCCGGACCAGGAAGACCAGCGCGACGTTGTCCATGGCGGCGAACGTCACGAAGATGAGAGTTCCCAGGACAAGGCCCCGGACGGCCGGGTTTTCCCGCGCGTACCGCAGCCCCGATCCGGTGTCGGCGAGCAGGCCAGGCCTGGCTTCCGTGGCCGGCCGGCGCAGCGGCGCCAGCGGGCCGAGGCCGGTCAGCAGCAGCGCGGAGACGCCGAACGACGCGGCGTTCACGCCGAACGCGACGGATACCCCGGTGATCCCGGCCAGCACGCCGCCGATCGCCGGGCCGGCGATGATCTGCAGGTTCATCGCGAGGCTGAGCAGTGCGTTGGCCTGGCCGCGGCGCTCGGCCGGCACCAGGCGGCGGACAGCGCTTTTCCCGGCCGGCGCGGCGAACGTCGCCAGCAGCGAGGCGAGGATCACCAGCGGCAGCAGCGCCGGGAGGGACGGCCGGGTCACGGCCAGGATCGCATAGATGGCTCCCTGCCCGGCCTCGCAGCCGGCCAGCATCCGGCGCTGGTCCACCCGGTCGGCGACCGCGCCGGCCAGCGGCCCGGCCAGCAGCGGCAGCGCGGTGCCGATCAGCACGAGGCTTACTGCGCCCGGGCCGGACGGGGCCACGAACAGCACCAGCGCGATCCTGCCCACGCCGGTGCCGGTCGAGGAGATCGCCTTGCTCAGCCAGAGGTAACGGAAGCGGGGCAGGTCGCACAGGAGTGTCACGGCTTCATCGTGAGGGGAGGGTAAGGAGGGAAACACTTATTTCGGCTCCAGCCGAAACGAAAGGCATTCTGTGCCCCTGCTCCTGCGGTTCCGCTCGGAGGACCTGCTGCAGTGCCGGTTCGCCATCTCGCCGCTGAACGAGACGGCCGACGGGCTGCGGTCGCTGGCCCGGCCCGGCGCGGCTGCCTACCACTTGCCCTGGCAGCGCCAGGCCCGCGAACTGGTCCCCGGCCTGGGCATCGAGCCGCTGCTGGCGATCCTGGCGGTGCACGGGTATCAGCCTGATTTCATCAACCCGGCCCCGGACAACCCCTTCACTGAGATCGGCGCCGAACTCGACCGGGTTCGCGCGACGCCGCCGGAGAAGGTCGCAGCGGAGCTAGCTGCGTGCCTCGGCCCTGAGTGGGATACCTATCAGCGGGACGACGGCCCGGCCGCAGTGCGCGACCTGCTCGCGGACATGTTGTGGCGGGCGTGGTCGGCTCTTATAGAGCCATGGTGGCCCCGGCTGCGCGACGTGCTCGACGCCGACATCACCTACCGCGCCCGGCGGCTCGCGGATGCCGGAGTGGCCGCCGTCCTCAGCGAGCTTGACCCGAAGGTGTCCTGGAAGGACGGCGCGGTCAGGTTCGGCATAGCCGGCTCGCGGGAGATCGACGTGTCCGGCACCGACCTCGTGCTGATCCCCAGCGTGTTCGCCTGGCCGGGCGCCGGGGTGAGCTTCGACCCGCCGGCCGTTATCTACCCGGCACGAGGGATCCACGGGCTCTGGCAGCAGGGCCCGCGCTCCAGCGAAGATCTCGTCCGGCTCATCGGCCGGACACGGGCGGCGTTGCTGACGGCCCTCGCGGCGCCAGCCTCAACAACCGGCCTGGCCGCCCGTACCGGGATACCAGTCAGCAGCGTGAGCGAGCACCTGGGCGTCCTGCGCGCGAACGGGCTAGTGTCCACGACCCGGACCGGCCGCTTCCTCGTCCATCACCGCACCACCCTCGGCCTGACGCTGGCAGGTGACTAGCTGGCGAGCTGGAGGGCTCTGACGTTCATCAGCAGCTCCCGGAACTTGGCCGGTTCTTCCAGATGCGGTGTGTGGGCCGATGACTCGAACCAGACCAGTTGTTTGCTCGGTGCGGTCAGCGAGTCGTGGAATCGCTGGGCCGCCTCGCCGGGTGCCACCTGATCGAGACGGCCCTGTGCCATGACGAGGGGCACGTCGAGGCACGGCATGGTGCGAACCAGGTCAGTGGTGGCGAGCTGGGGCAGCAGTGCGGCCTGAGACGTGCTGATCCCGCGAGTGGTGCGGATGATGTCTGCGGCGGAGTAGTCGGGCGAGCGGACCAGGCTGAGCAGGAGCGCGCGGAGCAGGCTGTTGTAGTTTGCGTTGGTCGCCACGCCTCCGAAGTTGGCCACCCAGCGGGCCCGGGTGGTGAACTGCTTCGCGGTTGTGTGCGGAGGCGGGCCAATGGCTTCCAGCTGCCGGATTGCGCGCCGGTTGCCGCGCTGGCGGGCGGCGTCGAGCGCGAAGGCGTAGGCGTTGTCCTCGGCTGCGGGCACGTCGATGTCCATGCCGGCCGCTACCAGTGCGGCCACGAGCTCCGGGCGCTGCGCAGCGGCGTACGCCGCGAATGTCGCGCCGAAGGAGAACCCGGCGACGAATGTCTTGCCGTCGAACCGGTCGCGAAGCAGCTCCAGCAGCGTCACCGTGTCATCGACCATCCGCGTCACGCTGATTTCGAACCGGTTCGGGTCCTTGCGTAGCGATGGTGAAGACAGGCCGGTGCCCCGCTGGTCCCAGTAGATAACCGTGAAGGCCTTTTCCAGTCCGAGGAGGCGCTCGAACCGCCGCGCGTCGTTGATTATCGGCAATCCGGGACCTTGCTGCATCAGCAGAAGCGCCGGGTTGGATGCGTCCGCGCCGCGGACGCGGATCCGCTGTGTGATGCCGCCGAGCTGGACTCCCTCGAGCGTATCGATCTCCATGTGTTCCTCCTCTACGCATGCCCTGCCACGCGAGATGTTCGAGCGGGTGAGTTTTCCGATGCTGTGGTCACAGCGCACCTCTCAACTGTCCAGCAGCCGCTGGGCGGCGGTCGGGTCG
>OBLV0100000481.1_pt1 | contig 12210 bp, 9 predicted proteins | sample 1520071 | NCBI WGS metagenome assembly OBLV01 (sample SAMEA3888446, study PRJEB22518) | metagenome | reverse complement strand
CACTCTTTCCCTTCACGACGCTCTTCCGATCTTGAACGGGCTCGATCCCGCCGGCATGCAGGACATGCGCGAAATGATCCTCTCGCTCGTGGCCGAGGGCCGCACCGTCGTGCTCTCTTCCCACCTGCTCGATGAAATCGAGCGGACGTGTAATGCCGTGGCGATCGTCGACCAGGGAAAGGTCATTCGCCAGGGTCCGATCGCCGAGTTGCTGGCCGGGGCGTCGTTCGACCTGGAGGTCGATTGCTCCGACCCCGATCGCGCCGTTGGCCTCCTCGATGGCACCGCCCTCGCAGCGCTGGTCGAGGCTGGACCGCAGGGCCTGGCGATCAGCCTCCCTGCCGGCACCGAACGCGATGTGGTCGCCGAGATCAACCGCCGGCTGGTGGAAGGCGGGATCAACGTCTACCGACTTCAGCCGATCCACGCTTCGCTCGAATCGTGGTTCCTGCAAGTAACGACCCGATTGGGGGCCTCGAAATGACGACCGTGACCGACCAGGGACCGACGACCCCGACCGCGAGCCCGGCGCCGGTGCCGGCGGGGTCGGGTCGCGCGCCTGACCACCGAGGTTCGCCGATCCCGACGGGCGGCATGATCGCCACCAGGATCATGGAGCTGCGCAAGCGGCGCGGGCTGATGATCGCCTTGATCGTGGTGAACATCGGGATTCCCAGCTTGTTCCTCCTGATCCGCCTGCTGTCCCACGCCTTCGACCCGACGGGCCGGCCGGCGGCTACGACATCTTCACCACCTTGGTATGCGGTGTGATGTTCATCTTCGGTTTCATCGTCGCGGCCACGTTGGGCTGCTCCGCCGGATCTGTCGACCTCACCGAGGGAGTATTCCGGCACCTGGTGGTCACCGGTCGATCACGGTTGGCGTTGTACCTGGCACGAATCCCGGCGGGGTTGGCCATCGTGGTGCCGATCGTGGCGGCGGGGTTCGCCATCGTGTGCGCGGTATGCGTTCTGGCCGCTCCGACAAAGCTGAACTACGACGGTGCCAACGTTCCCGCCGGCCTGTCGCGCGCCGCGTTCGAGAACTGGGCCGCTGCGCATGCCACGACGGTCATCTGTGATTTCAACTACAACGGGCCGATAAACGTCAACTTCCCCTGTGCCGACGGTCCAGGCGGTGGCCCAATCTTTGGCCCCGGCCCTAACGGCGGCAACGGAGTTCCGACGCAAACCACGCCGGCCATGCTGTCGGCTCAGGCCGTACAGATCGCGGCGCAGGACTATTCCGACTACGCCGGCAAGTTCCTGTCGCCGCCTGTCTCGCTGATGATCCAAACCGGGCTATGGCTTGAGCTGGAGGCGTCGATCGGGTTCATCGTCGGCCTCGGGCTGGCGTCGCTTATGGGGCAGAGGACCGTGCCCGTCATCTTGCTGATGGTGCTCGAGATAATCCTGACGCCGATTTTCTCCACTCATATCATTCCCCATCTGGTGAACCTGCAGCGCGCCGTAGTCGGCCTGGCCGTGGCCCATCTGGAGCCAGCTGGACTGCCGTTGCCGTTCTTCGGGGGTCGGGGCGGCGGCGGCCCGGGAGCGCCGCAGTTGGTCTCGGAATCGACCGGCGTCGCCGTTGCTGTCATCATCGCCTGGCTGGTGGGTTGGTCGATCCTCGGAGCGTGGCGGATGATGAAAAGGGACGCCTGATCTCCGGAGCAACCGCGCCTTCAGCCTGCGGTGAGCGCCTGGCGGTGAGCTCGCAATCCGCCTTCCACCTCGACCAGGGCGGCCCGCGACGCTTCGTCGGACTGCTCGGCCAGCGCAGCGCCCAGATGGTCGTCGAGGCGACCGAGGAGGTCATCGAGGAGGTCGCGGACCTCGGTGTCGGTGGGCGCTCCCAGCCACGGGTTGCGGGGCTGGCGGCCGGCTGCGCTCGGCATGTAGGCCATCGCGGAAACGCCGAGGGCGTCATCTCGATCCATCAGCCGCCGAGCCCAAATGATCAGGTCACTCAACAGCTGATCGAGCTCACCATGCAAGGGATCGGATGGCGGGACCTTCCGGTCCGCCTGTTTGGCCACCTGCACCACGTCCAGGATTTCACTGAGCACCTGGTTGAACGACACAATCGGGTCCTCGGGCGCCGGCAGGCTCATCATCCGCTCTTCTTACAGGCTGGTAAGCGACTTGGCCCACAGCTTGCCGGCCGCCTCGGCGAAACGGAGATGGACGCGGGTTACGCGGACGTCCAGGCGATCCGGGCGGTACTCCAGACCCACCCACCGGGTCCAGTGGGTCCGAGCACGAAGCAACCAGGCGGGTAGGAGGAAGAGCCACGAGGCGTCGAGGGTGTGGACGCCGCCATTGTGCACCGACACCACCATGAGCGCCGCTCCGATCCCCGCCGCCAGCACGCTCCACATGCGACCCCTGGTCACCCGCCGCCACGCCTGTGGCGATACCGGCAGGATTACCTCGAAGCGGGGCCGGTGGCGCATTCGGGCCCACAGCGTCGCCAGCGGGCCCAGCCAGAGCTGCCACCTTTCGGCCTTCGCCATTGCGATTGCGGTCGCCCGAACCGCCGACTCCGTCGGCTGGCCGCTTATCACGCAGACCGGCGGAGTCCTCTCCCTTCGTTGGTCGGAGACCCGTAAGACCGCGGTGGTCATACATGCCACACTACCAACCTCACGTTCGGGGACTCGGTGGGTGACTGGGCCGCGCCGCGGCGGTTACGCCGCTCTGGCGGCGTAACCGGGGCAGTACAGGCTGACGATCGTCCGAACCCCTTGCCCGACGGTCGAGGAGGAGATGAGCCAGCTCAACGAGCCGAGCATGGACTTCACCTTGGACTTCACCTGTGACAGCGTCATGCCTTGGTCGAAGGCGGTGCAGACCTCGTTGCCCACCTTGGCGACCTGGGCCGCCGTCGGCGTGAAGAACGGCACCAGGTGATGCACGGCGGCGATGGCTTGGGAGACCTGGGCGGGGGTCGGTTGCGTGCGAGGCGGGAGGGTCGACGCGGTGGTGGTTGGATTGGGCGTAGTGGCCGTCGTTGCCGGTTTGGTCGGCCCGACCGCCGAGGCGGAGTGGCCGGTGGTGGAAGGAGCCTTGGCAGAAGCAGAGGTGGCGATCGCCGGCGTAGGGGCGGAGGCCGAGACGACCGCGGGCAAGGTCGCCACTGCGGGTGGCTCCGGCGTAGCCGAGGGCAGCGCAACCGCGGCGATATGGGCAACGGAGGCGGCGACGGAGCTGGTTCCTCGTGCCCCGCTGCCGCAGGCCGCGACACCGAGGGAAATGGCTACCAGAATGCCGAGTCCGCGGGCTCCCATCGAAAGTTTGTGGCTCAGCGATCGTTGATCAATCATTGACTTACGCTCCTCAGGAAAAGGGTTGGCCCGTGCGAGTAGGGCTGGTCGGCCTTTTGTCGGCCATGAAAGGTGACTCGGTGGCGCCCCGTTGGTCCTTGAGATCATCGTGTTGGGTATTCGTTGGGTTTTCTGTTGTTACGCAAAAGCGCGTCGATTTGCCACAAATCCGGCATAATGCGTCGGAGAGCCGGGGCGGGCGGCGACTGGGCGGTCGAGGTTCGGCCCATCGATGCCGCCGGTTGAAGCGATCGACGACTCCATCACCGCCAAACGCGCCTACATGGCGGCCGGTGGCGTCGGTTTCCTGCTTGTCCTCGCCCTGTTCATGACAGCCCCGATCCTCTGGCTGGTCGAACGCGGCGCCAAGCAGCAGCCTTCGCCCGCGCCATGGGCGCCCCCGCCGCCGGGCTGCTATGCCGATCCGGCGAATCCGTATCAGACGCGATGGTGGGACGAAGTAGACCGATTCGGCCCTGACCCCGCAGTGGGATCGTCCCCCCGATCCCGTCGGGCCGAGAGCCACTTCGCGCCTACTGATTCGAGGCTCGCCGGCGGCGACGACTCCTCGTCCAGATACAACGACGCCCCAGCTCTGCACCCGAAGGCGCAGAGCTGGGGCGTCGAGGACTCTTACCCGACGGTGTAGGCGTAGGGGATGGCGGTGGTCTCGTCGCCGGTGAACTGGCCGTACGGCGGGACGCCCAGGATGGCGTCATCGATGTACAAGTCGCCGCTTACCTGGGTACCCGACGACCCCGCCGGGGTGATGGTCAGATTGAACGTGGCCTTCTGGCCCGGACCGAGGACGAACGCCGCATTGAAGGGCAATGACGGGTTGATCGCTTCGAGCCAAAGGTCCGAGGTGCCCGACGAGATGGTCGGGTCGAACGGCTTGGTCATGGCCGTCATCGTCTCGCTGACGGTGCCGGCGGCCGCCGGAGCGGCGTAGGGCCCGCACTCGCCGGGGGTCGTCAGCCACAGCCCAGCGGTAACGCTGCCCCCTATTGGGGCGTAGATACCTGACGGGCTGGTCGAACAGAGGGCGCCGGCGCCAGGGGGGGTGCTGGACAGATCCGGGTCGCTCCCATTGGGCCCCCAGTCGAACTGGACCGGCAGCGAGGCGGTGGCGGAGGTCGAAACGCTCGACGTCTCCGTCGGCACCAACCAATACGGCGGGGTCTGGACCAGCGGTAGCGCCACCCCGGTCGACTGATCAACCGAGGTCAACGCGGTGCTCTGGTAGGTACTGAGCCGGGCGTCGGTAAAGAAGTCCTCGGGGGCGGCCCCCTTGTTGGTGATCGTCACCGGGATGTTTACCGGCGAACCGGCCGCCAGCGTGACGCCAGTGCTGTCGGGCAACTTGGGCGCGGTGGCGAAGACGGTATTGAAGGCAATATTGCCCGAATAGCTCTGCGACACCTCATTGCCGACGATCGGTTCGGCGAAGACGACGACGAGCGTCCAGGTGCCGGCCGCCGGGTTGATGGTCGTGGCAGTCAGCGATTTTTCCGCCGTGCCGTTCAGTGAGTTCTGCCCGTAGCCGAGGGCGTCGCCGTCGGGGCTGATCAGGTAGGCCCCGACCGGGTCGCCCGGGTCGTTGCTGAGCGACAGGTTGGCGGTGATGTTTGACACCCCGGCGCCGACGGAGAACTCGTAGTAGTCCTCCTGGCCTTCGCCTGGTGGCCGCCCGTTGCCACCGGTCAGCGTGCCGGTGAAGGCGCCGCCCGCGGCCACGTTGACGAGGGTGCGCAGCGTCACCGGGATCGATGTCGAGTTGGCACTGCCGGAGGTGTCGAGCGAGTTCAAAACGATCGAACCCGATGCGTCACCTGGCGTCGACGGGGTGGTCGCCGAGACCGTCACCGTTTGGCTGGCGCCGGCCTTGAGGGTCAGGATCGACGGCGAGACCTTGCCGAACTGGGCGTAGTGCTGGCTTGCCACCCGCCAAGGGATGGCGCCGTTGGTGCCGCCGACCGCGGCCACATCACCGAAGATCACACCGGTCCAGGTTCCGGCGGCGGGGGAGACCACATCGACGTTGCCGTAGTTGCCGACCCCCTGGGGCAGCGAGTGCGCGGCGAGACGCCCGAGCGAGTCGATAAGGATCAGTCGGACCCGAGAGTTGTTGCCGTTGGCCGGGGTGCCCGGGTAAGCGATGGATGCATCCAGCCGATTTTCCCCGGGTGGGACCGTGAAGGTGAAGGTCCCGTAGTTGTTTTGCAAGCCCTGGTAGTTGGCGAACTCCGGGCTCTTGCCGTCGGTCAGGGTGACGCTGCCAGTCTGCACGGCCTGGTCGGGGCCGATCGCCCTGCCGGTGAGGGTGACGGTCTGTGCGTTCTTTCCGGTGTTGGTGATGGTGACGGGCCAACTCGACGTGGTGTTGGCCCCGGCGACGGCGTTGAGCTGGCTGCTTGAGAGAAGCAGGGTGCTACCGGTCGGCTTGGGCTTGCCGTCGGACGTCTTGATCGATTCGGCCAGGAGGACGGCTTGGTAACTGTTCAGCAGGCCGGCTCCCTGTTCGGTGGCGGGGGCGCCGAGGTCGGTGGCGGTGCTGTCGATGATCTGCTTGACCAGCGCCGGCGTCGGAGTGGCTCCGCCGTGGGTCTGGCGGTAGGCCTGGATCACCAGAGCGGCGGCGCCGGCCACGAACGGTGACGACTCGCTGGTGCCACCGCTCTCCTCCACGTCGGAGGGCTGCCCCTTGAAGTTGGTGCATTCGAAGAATTCGGAGGAAGGGTCACACGACGCGAAGCTGAGGTCACCAGGGGCGACCAGGTTGACGCTTCCGCCCGTCTCGTTGTACCCGCCCGAACTCAGCGAGCTGATGTTGTCATTGAGCCACCCGGTGGTAGCGAAGTAGCGGGCGGCGGCGTAGTTGGTCTGGGCGTAGAAGCGGAAGTCGGTCGACCCGCCGACGGAGATCACGCTGGGGTCGGTGCTCGGCGAGCCGATCGTGTTGGTCGACCCGGCGTCGCCGCTGGACACGCTGATTGTCACGCCGTCGGCCACGGCCGCGTCGTTGAACTGCTTGGTCGCGTCCAGCGCCGTGATATCGGGGAAGGGGTTGCTGCCAAAGGACTCGTTGATCACGTTGACGCCGTCGGTCTCAACCGCGTAGTTGATGGCCTGGAGGAATCCCGACTCGGTGGTCACCTCGTTGTCCCCGAACACATCGAGGCCGACCATGCTGGCGCCGGGGGCTACGCCCTCGATGCGGATGTTGCAGGCCGTCGGATCGGGCTGGGCGGCAAAGTTTTGCACGTTGTAGGTCACGATGCCCTGGCCGCCGATGGTGTTGGAGTCGAGGAAGGCCTCGTCGCCGCCGGTCTGTTGGCCCGGCCCATCCCCGCTGAAGTCCTGGAAATCGACGAATGCCGAGGTGCCATTGGCCCGGATGAAGTTCTCGTTGTTCGGGTCGACACCGTCGGCGATCCAGGCCACCTTGACGCCGGCGCCGGTGATGCCGAGCGACCGGGCGGTGGGCTGCGCCGGGTTATCGGAGTCCGTGTTGGTCAGGGACAAGCCCTCGGGGTCGAGCTGGACCGCCCCGTTGGCACCACAGGCACCGGGAATGACATTCGGCGTCAGCGAAGTCGGGGGGCTGGCCGCCGAGGAGGCTGCCGGCGAGGGCTGCGCCAGTCGGATGTTGACGTCGGGGATCACCTCGGCGACCGCCGGGTTTTCGGCCAAACGCGCCTCCTCGGCCGAGGAGACGGTGGCGGCCAACGAGTTGACGACCTGGTAGCTCTGGACGTGGGTCGCCTTCACCTGTCCGAGCTCACTCATGATGGGCGCCTGGGCCGACCTGATCACGCTGGCCCGCTGCGCCGTTGCCGGCGTGCCGACCGCTACCGGCGCCGGCTGGCTCTTAAGGATGACGATGACCGGCTGGTTGACGTTCTTGGACAGCTGCGCGATCAGCGACGACGTCAGCGCGGCCGGAGCGGTCGAACTCTGTGCGGTCGAGGTGGACGCGCTGAACCCGGCGCCCTGGCTCACGACCAGGGCCGGGACTGCCACTGCGACCACGATGGTCGTGATCCGGCGGCGCCGGCTCTGCCATGCCCGTGCCGCCAATGCCCCGAACCGTCCCGCATCCCTACGTCCGCCCATAGCAAGAAACCTCCCTGTTCCCGACCGAAAGCCCCCGAAGACCCTCTCAGGACGCTAACACGACGGTTTCGGTCGGGACGGAGAATCCTGCCGGCAACCGCCGTTAGCAGGGCCGGCCGAGGGCCACCTTGGTCGGGGTCGGGGATTCGGTCTCCCCACCGCGCCAGAAGAACCCGCTCGGGCGGCCGAAATCGTCCACGTCCAGCCCGATCAGCCCGGTACCGAGGCCGTCGTAGCCAACACGCGAGTCGTCCGCGTGGGGCATCGTCGTCGAGTCGGCGATCTGGATCAGCCATTCGCCCGGGTGGCGCGGATTGGGTCGAGGCCGTTCGAGGACGACCAGGACGTGACCGGTGTCGCGCGACTCCGAGTCCGGAGTGACCAACCAGGCGATGACGTCGCCGGGAAGGAGGGCGGCCACCTTGATCACGGGCTCCCATGCCCCGTCGCCGATGCCCCCATCGGCCAGCCGCAGGTAGTGCTCATAGTCTTCGGCCAAGGGGCGTCCGGCGTCGGGGCGGCTGATGGGCAGCGCCTCGACGGCGCTGCGTCGGGCCACGCCCAGGGCGTAGTCGACTAGGCCTGAGCAGTCATAGAAGAACTGTCCGATGCTCACATCGACGTCGGTGTCGTGTTGGTACTGCGTGGTGCGCATGGTTGCGAGCTCGAAGCGCACCTCGGCCAGCAGCGCCAGGCGGCCGGCATTGGGGTTGGTGTTGCGGTCGGCCATCATCATGGATTGGTTGCTCACTCGTTCCTCCCCGTCGTCGTCCGCGCGGGACGATCCCTCGAACAGAACGTCAGATACCGGGATAATTGGGCCTGATACAACAAATATCCGAAAGGTCACTATCCGAAAGGTCACTATTCGAAAGGTCAATTCTGGTGCGGCGGCGGCAGACCTCGCAGAATCGGCCGAGAGGAGTGGCCAGGTTCTAGCCTGTCGCCACATGCGCCTGCGAAGAGACGTACACCTCCTTGGCTCCCGCTGGGCGATCGCTTTCGCGCTGATGACGGCGGCGACCTTGGCCGTCACGGTCTCGCCCGCCGGCGCGGCGGTGGCGTTGTCGGTGACCGTCACGACACCGCCGGCTGCCACCGTCGGGCAGCGCGCTCTGTCCGGCACGATCCTGGTCCAGAACGTTTCGACCCCGCCTCAGATCACTGAACCGCTGACCATCGGCACCATCACCCTTGTTCCCAGTTGCGGGACATCCACCGGTGGTAGCACCTGCCCGGCCGGTTTGACCGATCCTGGTGATTTCGAGCTGGGGCCGTCGGCTATCGGCCAGTCCGGCACGGCCTGCGCAGGCGTTTCCTTTGTCGTGAACGTAATCAATCAGGCCACCGGTGAGGTCTCCTTCGTGCCCCCTGCCTTTGTGGCCCTTGCGCTGGGCGCGCCCGCAAGCGCGACCGCTACCTGTGGCATCACCTTCAGCTTCAGCGTCTTGAAGGTTCCGACCCACGATGCCGCCGCTACGTCGGGGATCCAGACCGACCAACTGGTGGCGGCGACCGGGACGTACCAAGACGGGAACAGTGTCTCCGACTCGGGTTCGTCGACGATGAGCGTGGCCGCCGGCGCGACCACCTTGACAGGGACGGCGACGCCTACGGTTGCCCCGGGCAGCCCGATCATGGACGTGGCCACCTTGGGTGCGCTGCCGTCTCCGGCGGCCGCGCCGACGGGAGCGATCACCTTCGACCTGTACGGGCCGACCGATACGACCTGCTCTGCCGCCCCGGTGTTCACCGACCAGAAACCCGTGACGGCGGCCGGCGCCTACACCTCGACGCCTTATATGCCGATGGTCGCCGGCAGCTATCGATGGCGGACCAGCTACAGCGGCGATGCCAGCCATTCGGCCGTCACAACGGCTTGCGGGGACACGTCGGAGGTATCGGTCGTAGCCGGCAAGACCACCCCCACCATCGCGGCGGTCGCCTCATCCTCCGTCGGCGGGTCGATCACCGCCACCGCCACGCTGACCGGCGCCGCCAGCACCGTTTCGGGCAACATCGTGTTCGAGGTCTACGGTCCCGACGACCTGACCTGCTCGCTCGCGCCGGTGTTCACCGACACCGAGCCGCTGGCGGCCAATGGATCGACCACCTCGGCCGCCTTCATGCCGAAGGCCTCAGGCACCTACCTCTTCGTGGCCGGATTTGTGGGCGATGCCAACGACGCCGCGGTAGCGAGTACCTGTAACGCCGCCAACTCGACGGTCATGGTCACCACGGCCAGCGCCAGCACGACGACCATCACCACGAACCCCCAGTTGGGGCCACCCCCGACGATCGCATCGCAACGGTCGTCCACCAAGAATCACCGCGTGTCCGCCCCGCTGGTCGCGGTCGCGGTGGCGGCGCTGGCGCTGGTGTTGGTCGCCCTCGTGATCTTCCGGCTACGGCGCCGGACAGCGGCGAAGGCGCAGGTTGCGGCCGAAGGTGCCCGCCAGGAGGAGGTCATGCGCAGTGCCATCGAGGACATGCACCCCTGAGGGAGCCGTCCTCACGCCGACCGCTGGGCTATGGCCGGGCGGTTGCCGACGAGTTCGAAGGCGTCCCACATGGAGGCGTAGCGCCCGCCCAGGGCCAACAATTCCTCGTGGGAGCCGATCTCGATGATCCGGCCGTGGTCCAACACGACGATGCGGTCCGCGCCACGAGCCGTCTGGAGGCGGTGGGCGATGATGATCGTCGTGCGGCCGCTCGACACCTGTTTCATGGCCGCGGCGACCCGGGCCTCCGTTGCCAGATCCAGGTTGGAGGTGGCTTCGTCCAGTAGGAGAATGGCCGGGTCGATCAACTCAGCGCGGGCCAAGGCGATCAGCTGGCGCTGACCGGCCGACAGCGAGCGGCCGCGCTCCGATATCTCTTGGAGGTAACCGCCCGGCAACTCGGCGATGAACTCGTGCGCCCCTACCGCGCGCGCCGCCGCCTCGATCTCGGCATCGGTCGACTCCGGTCGGCCGTAGGCGATGTTGTCGCGGATCGTCCCGGAGAAAAGGAACGCCTCCTGGGGGACGTAGCCGAGTTGGCGACGGAAAGCGAGCAGGTCGAGGGTCCGCAAATCACGGTCATCGACGCGCACGCTCCCCTCGTCGGGATCGTAGAACCGGGCCAGGAGCTTCATGACCGTCGATTTTCCCGCGCCGGTCTCGCCAACCAGCGCCACCGTCTCACCGGGATGGATGTGCAGGTTGATCCCGCACAGGGCCTCGGGCGGTTTGGTGCTGACGGCGTCGTCTGACTGCAACGACCGGGCATCCGCCGGGCCCCGCCGCTCACCGGCCCGGGCGACGATGGGCGTCGCCGGGTAGGAGAACCGGACGCCGTCGAGCGCGATGGCACCGGTCAGCCGGCCCGGTGCCACCGGGTGCTCCGCCCGCGGTGTGAGCGTGTCGAGCGCCATGAGCCCGGAGATGCGGCCCACCGAGACCCGCGTCTGCTGCCAGGAGTCGAAGACCTGCGAGAGCTGCTGGATCGGCGAGAAAAACAGGTCGATATAGAGGATGAAGGCGATGAGGGCGCCCGAGGCCAACTGTCCTCTGGCGATCAGCCCGGCCCCGACGCCCAGCACGATGGCGTCGGCGGCGGCCGCGAGGAACTGCACGAAGGGGAAATAGGTAGCCACGAGTCGCTGGGCCGCTACCCGCGATTCCAGGTAGCTGTTGCCCAGGGAATGGAACCGGTCCTTGGTCTCGCTCTCGTGGACGAACGCCTGGGCCTCGCGCATCCCCGACAAGCTCTCCTGGAAGTCGGCGTTCACGGTGGCGATGCGGTCCCGCGACAGGTTGTACAAACGTGCGGCTAAGCGGCGGAAGATCACCGTGGCGATCGCTAAAGGTATGACCACGGTCAATGTCCACAGGCCGAGCACGGGGTTGATCACCACCAGGGCGGCGCCGACACCGACGAAGGTGACGAGCGACACCAGCGCGGCCAGCAGCCCGTTTTCGATCAGCGCTTCGAACTGGTCGACGTCGGTCGTCATATGGGTCATGATCCGTCCCGCCATCTCGCGCTCGTAGTAGTCGAGCGAGAGGCGCTGCAGCTGGGCCCAGATCCGGATCCGCAGCGACAGCATGATCAGCTGGGCGGCCCGACCGGTGACGAAGGTGTCACCGACCTCGATGATCAGGTCGGACAACGTGACGACCAGGTAGATGGCCGACGCCGCGAACAGCACCGACACCGATCCGGCCGAGACTCCACTGTCGATGCCGGTCTTCACCAGGATCGGGCCGGCCAACGACGCCAGGCCGTCGAGGACGACTAGCACCAGGCCGACCAGCAACGGCACGCGGAACTCTTTCAGCAAGCGCGCCAACGTGAAGCCCCGTTCATGCCGGGACTCGCGGTCCAGGTCGACGGTGGGGAAGTCCTTCACCGGCCGCAGCGCGGCCACGCGGGCCAGAAGCTCAGGCGTCGGTGCCAGGTTGAGGCGCCAACCGGACCCCCCGCCCCCTAGACCGGGACCGATGCTCGGGGCACCGACGACTCGAGCCCCGACCAGGTCCCTTTTTCCCATCTGATTGTTCCCAACCCAAGCCGACGGAGTGATCGTCGCCAGTACCTCGATGCGGTCGCCGATCTCGGCCGCCTGTTCTTCCTCCAGCCCCGACAGGAGGGCCCGGAACGTGGCGCTGCGGGCCAACAGCTCGCCCTCGGTGCCCTGCTCGACGACCCGGCCGTGTTCCAACACCACGATGCGGTCGGCCAGGTGGAGCGTCGAGCGGCGGTGGGCGATGAGCAGCGTCGTGCGG
>OBLV0100000480.1_pt1 | contig 12223 bp, 13 predicted proteins | sample 1520071 | NCBI WGS metagenome assembly OBLV01 (sample SAMEA3888446, study PRJEB22518) | metagenome | reverse complement strand
TGCCCGCCCCCACCCGGCCGGCGGCACCAGTCCACTCGAAGGAGGCTGAGCATGATGTATCTATCAGGAAGTGCTCGTTCTCCTTCCAGGGTAGCTAAGTGGAACGGCGGTGTGCCGCGTAGGGCCGCGGATCCCGTCACCCCAGTTCCGAATTTCGAAACCCGCCGGTCACAAGGGAGATGGAGAACGTGGCATCTGCAACCGTCGATCTCCTCCGCACCCACCCCCTCGTCGAGGAGATTCTGGACAGTCATCGCGAGCATGCCGCAGGTGACGAGCATGGCTGGTCCAGTTACCGCGGCCACGTCTACCGAGTGCTCAACCTGGCCCGTGCAGTCGTGCCCCGCCGGGCGCTGAATGAGACCGACCATTACGACACAGACCGTTAACCAGGCTGTCTCTCGAGGAGAAGAGAGGTAGGGATTCAAAGGACATGGCCCGCATCACTGAGCGCAGCGTCTGCGCCGGCCCGCTGGTCGACATCAAGTTCATCTCCCACGGCACCTTGGATTCGGTGAACTTGCAGGAGTCGCGCCGATTTTACGAGGAAGTGTTCGGCTTTGAGGTGGTGCAGCTGAGCAAGGTCTCCCTGCTGCTACGCAAAGGTGGTGAGCACACCTACGTTGTGGTGGAGACCGGCAATGCGGATCACAAGATGAGCTTGATGAACCACAATGGCATCGATGTCGGCAGCTCCGAAGAGGTGGATCGTGCCCATGCGATCCTGACCTCGGTCAAGGACGAATACCAGATCCGGCAGATCCATCCTGTCCGACACCAGCACGGCGTATGTTCCTTCTATCTGCTGGACCTGGATGGGAACTGGTGGGAGATCCTGGCGAACCGCGCGGGTGGCTACGGCTACGCCTACGATGATCCCGGGCGGGACATCACCGGTCGGCATGATCTTGAGCTGGGCAACACCGATCATGTGATGGATGACGAGATCGCGGCCAAGGTGCGTGGCACAGCGCTCTGAGGCGACCTCGCCCACACCATCTCAACAGCACAGCGGCCGCTTGCCTGGATTGCGCGGCGGAGGTGCTGCGGTGGTCTGGGGAGCGGGCAACCGGCGCCGCGTAGCCTGGGGTCACCTCCTTGCGGAGGTTTACGCCCAGGGCCGCTCCCCGAGACCTCGGCAAGGGGATCGGCAAGGAAGGGCCCTGCTGTGGACGCTGGCGACGTTGACGCGGGCACGATCGGCGCCCGGTTGCACCAGATCCGGCTGTCCAGGCGCACGTCACTGCGGGTGGTCGCCGGGCTGGCCGGGATCAGCGCGTCGCATCTGCACCGCATCGAGACCGGGCAGCGCGCTTTGGACAGTCTCTCGTTGATCACCGCGCTGGCCGACGTGCTGCAAATCTCACCTTCGGAGTTGGTGCGCTTTCCGGCGCCCGCACCGGGCAACGGAGGCACGGACGCTGCGATCGAGGCAGTAAGACGGGCGCTGATGGGCGCCAGCCACGGGCTACCAGGCGGTCAGGCGCTTCCCGTGGAGGTCCTGCGGGCACGAGTGCACGCGACGATCGACGCGCTGTGCCGCTGCGAGCGAGAACGGGACGTCGGCACAGCACTGCCCGGCCTGATCCGCGACCTGCACACCACACTCGCCGCGGGACGGGACAGGGCCGAGCTGCTGTCCCTCACGGCGTGGCTGCACACCCAGGCCACCGTGTCGTGGCTCAGCATCACCGAAGCACCGGTAGACCTTCGCTCACAGGAGCTCATGCTGGCCCGACAGGCCGCAGGGGACCGTGACACGGCAGCATCGGCCGGACTCGTCGCTGCCGCCAGCGCACGGGTGGACTCGCCGCCGGAGCGCTGCGCCGGGCTGAGCTGATCTCCCCGCATCGCATCCAACGGGGTCCGGTGGTCCGTGAGGTGCTCGCTGAGCTGGTCTCCCGGTCCCAGCGGGATTCGGCCGGCCGGGAGCTGAGGGGGATGGCCTACCGGGCAGGTCTGCCGGTTTAACCCGTTCCGGGCACCGTTTCTGTCCGGCAACACCTATCGCCCGGACACGATCATCGTCATGCGTTGTGCACCCGAACAGTGATGGTCCTACACCCCCGGCCGGGCGCGGCCGCCGAGTCATCCGCGCCACCTGCGCCATTCATCCTGGTAGCCGAGGGTTCTGCAACCTGGTGCTGACCGGTGACACCGGTGGTCATCTTCCTGGCCACTCCCCTAAAAATCTTCATCCACAGCCTTGAGTATTACTCAAATCTCATCTGCTTCCCGCTTGCGTATGAGATCGCTTTCACCAGCTGGAGACAGACAGCTCTGCCGGGGAGTTCGGGAGAGTTAAGGGCGCCCTACCTCGTTCTGTACTGTGGTGGTATGTGTGACCTCAACCCGACCGAGAGTCGGAATATCGTCGTGGCGCTGAACGAGATCGGCGAGCTGGCCAAGCAGGTCGGCACGCACGCGACATCGATCACCGAGACCGACTACATGGATCATGAAGGCCTCGGTGAGGTGTTGGCAGTGCTGAATCAACGCGTGGCTACCGCCCATCAGTGGGTGACGAATAAGCCCCTGCAGCATGCCGAGGCGGCGCAAGCAGAGAACTGACCACACCTCGGGGGCGGCCCCGTACCGACCGCCCCACATCACATCTACTGCGCGGCGGTCGTCCGCCAGCGCCGCACGCACGATCTAAGCCTGCTGACCTGCGGGGTCGGCTACCGCATCCCGGAAGGCGTGAGCCGGGCTGACGCCGCGCGGCATGCTCGACGAACTGCACCGTCGGTTGATCACCAGATTCTCTACATTCTTCGAGCTAGTGCCACGGGCCACTGGACCCGGTCGAGGTGGACGATGCCCGGTCGGCCGATCTAGCTACTATGACCCACCGCTGAGGGACGGAGAAGCTTAGATCGCCATGCGCTGTCGCACAAAGGTCGCTCTCACCGCCGCGGTCGCCCTGCTCCTCGGCGTCACTGGCTGCGGTGCGTCTGAGACATCGTCTGGTCGCGAATCCACTGTCGTGCCGGCTGCCGTCCCTGCCCCGGCGTGGAATCCAACTGCGCTGCCCCCCGATCCACCTACGCTGCCGCCCGATCCCCCTGCTCCGCCACACGATTTCGTCGCGCCCGCCGCACCGACCGGGTTCGAGATGTCCGGTCCGGCGTTCGACATCAAGGCCAACGTCTGCCAGATGAAGTACGTCCGACCGCTCAACCCGCCTGGCGACCAGAAGCACACGGTGTGCTGGGTGCGGAAGGGCTTCGGCGTCGCACCCGGCAGCGACTCCGGCGGCACGAGCTACATCCTCGGCCACGCGTGGGCGAAGACCCCGCTGATCTTCAACCCGTTGTCCGAACTCGCGATGCAGGAAGTCACCGGGCAGCACCACGAGACGCAAAGCGGCGTCCCGACGTTCCCGGTAAAGGCGATCAACGGGTATAACATCGTGCTCCGCACCCCGACCGGAATCCTCACCTATACGGTCACACGCGCGTTCGCCGTCTCGAAATCACAAGCTGGAGACGTGAAGTCCCTCATGGCCAACACACCGAACCGAGTGGTCCTTATCACCTGCGGCGTCAAAGGTGGCGTCGACGTCGACTACAATATCATTGTAGAGGCCTACCTGACATCCTCGACGGCAGAATGAAAATCACGAGCTTGCTCTAGTCGTTGATCTTGGCCCAGTGGCCGGGTAGGTGCGTCTTGAGGTATTCCACGGACGCGTCCTTCTCCACCTTGTGGAGGTGGTAGCCGGTAAAAAGGCCACCCTCCCAGCCAAGTGATTCATCAGATTTCAGCCGCGGATGGTTCGCTCTGTATCTTTTAATCTCGATTTCCTCGGCTACGGATGCCTGCCGCGCGCCTTCCATCTTGTTACTGCCGGACAGCCACTCGTACCATCCCATGTTGCTCTCCCCGGTTCTCAGCACGGCATCGCGCTGCCCTCTCCGGTTCGGAGCCAATGGCACGGTGCGTGAATGAAGTCTTTCTTCCTGGTGACATCTGAAGCACGCCGGCTTTTATTACTTTGTGCGGCCAGGGGTGCTGTATATTCACTCTTTCGGCGGCAGGGACGATTACTACGCGATTAAGTTGGGCACTTTGAGTGCACAGGCTGCGCCATCCCCACAGCCGCGGCCCATCTGGCGCGTTGCCCCCGTCCTGACGCAGATCGTCAAGCACGACGCCGTTATCCGGCAACCGCCCGATTCGCTTGCCGACCGCCGAGGAAGACCCGTTTCGGCTGTGGTCGCTGAGCACCCAGCCTTGCACGGTCGACTCGACGACGGCATGGCGCCGGAACAGGATCACACCAGACCACACCGGCTATGGTGAACCAGCAATGGCGCATCTGCTTTCGGTGGACCTCTGCAGGCCCAGAAGTCGTGGAGATCGTTGACTATCACTGAACGGAGGGTCATATGTCGACGGCAGCATCAATATCCCCCATCCCATCCCGGCGAAATCCTCGCCGAGGAGTACCTTGCGCCGTGGGAGATCACCCAGCACAAGCTCGCGGTTGACATCGGAGTGCCGCCCCGTCGGATCAATGAGATCGTGCACGGTAAGCGGCGTATCAGCGCGGACACCGCGCTGCGGCTGGCCCGCTACTTCGGTACCTCGGAGCGGTTCTGGTTGAATCTGCAAGGTCGCTATGACCTCGAGGTGGAACGCGAGCGCCTCGGATCCGTTCTCGAAGAGATCCGCCCGGTGAAGACCGTTTGATGGCTGACGGGTGGTTCTGACCCGATTCCACAGCCGAATCGATGGCGTTGTCCCGAGGTCGAGCTCTCAGCAGTTTCTCGACGGGCGTTGACATGAACCGCGCTCAACCGTCGAAGTAGACCTCGAGTTCGCTGATCGAGGTGAAGCGTGCGCTGCCGCCCGGGTTGCCGACGATGCGGACCCCGTCGCCGGAGGTGTTGGCGAAGGTCAGTGTGAACCGCCGGTTGGGACCTGCGCTGGCGTCGTAGGGGTAGGCGGGGTTGACCGCGAGGCCGGTGACGGTTGTCCAGACGAAGTTGTTCCTGACCTGGACGGTCAACCCGCTGGCGAACCAGCCCCCGTTGGAAAACATCGCTCCGGTCGTGTACACGACCCGGTCGAGGTTGTACGGCTTTGACCACGTGATGCCCCAGCGGTCGGCATCCTTGAGCGTGCCATCCCAGCTGTCCTCACGGGTCGAGGTATTGCCGTCGTTGAGATAGGCCAGCTTCCCGTAGTGGGAGGTCTTGTCGATCGGCACCGCGTCCCCGGCTCGTGCCAGGTTCACCGATGGGTTTCCCGGGTTGCTCGGTGTGCCCGCTTGATAGGGGCTCACCGTCAGCGGACGCAGCGAGAACTTGTAGTTGTCTGTTCCTCCGCCGAGTCCGACGAACCAGTTGCACTGCAACCACATCCGTCGGCCGTCGGCGCTGATGAACTTGGACGGAACGGTGGTGGCGTACCCGCCGTTCTTCGGCCCGATGGCTGAGCCATCGCCCCACCATGGATATGGCCCGAAGTCCTTGTGCAGGAACAGCTTCCACGGTCCCCACGGATTCGGTGCCTCGTAGAACTCGTGGGTGTACTCGGTCCAGGACGTGTAGAGGTAGCGTCGCAGCGGTGCGTTGTAGACGACACCGCCCTGCGAGAGGACCGAAGCGCCGTCCGGGGTTACCGTGCCCGGATATTCCCGGCGTTCGTCATGGAGCACCGCGACCCTGCGGCCGATGTCGCTGCTCCAGGTGGGGGCACCGGAGCTGTCGGTGCCGGTGAAGAACTGCCAGCTCGCGCGGTTCGCAATGGTGCCTTTCGGTACTCGTGCCAGGTAGAGGTTCTGTGGATCAGCAACGGTGTTGCTGAACGAGTCGCGCCAGTTGTTGTCCAGTCCGTAGGCGTAGACGTAGGCCGCGCCGCCCGGACCGAGCACCGAAGCGTTGCGGTTGCTCTGGCCGAAGTCCAGGAAGAAGATCGTGGTGAAGACATGGTCGGTGAACATCGGCGTGTTGGTGCTCCGCCACGTCCTGCCGTAGTCGGTGGAGACCGACACGCTCGCGGCCGGGGCGTCGTTGAAAGCGAGGTCACCCGGTCCGGTGCATTGGTCCTGTACGGCCAGGTACAGCTCGTCACGACCGTCGCCATTGCCGTCAACGGCGACCATTCCCGTGGGCTTGCGGTTGTAGTTGCCGGCGGTCCAGATCTTTCCCACCTGGGCCCCACCGCTGAGCCGGACGCCGCTGATGCCGGTCGGTGGCGTCCCGGTGATCCTGTTCACCACGATGTCGGCGAAGTCCTTCGCATTCGCTGAGAAGCCGCGACCATCCCCGTTGGCCGAGTAGAGCGCGCCATCGTTCGCCCAGCAGCTCGCCCAGAGGTCCCCGTTACTGACGGTGTTGACGGTAGCCCGATAAGGAATATCAGCCGTAGCGAAGAACTGGCTGGTGGGTTCGACCAATGCGGCGGAACTCTGTGCTGAGGCGAATTGGCTGGCGAAGTCGAATTCGCCATCGGCGGCTCCGGCGAGGAAGGCGGACCACTCCTCGGCGTTGAAGCGCAGCGCGACTGTGGTGTCGAGCGACTTCACCAGGGTGTCGGTGCCGATCCTGGTGATGGTGACGACGCCGTTCGTGCTCGCTACACCGTCGCGAGCGTCGTGGACGAACGCCCCCCATGCGGAGCCGGGGAAGGTGATCGTGCCGGCGGCGGGGTGCTTGCTGTGTCGGATCACCACGCCGTCTGCTGCCGGGGCCACCTCGACAGAGCCCTCGCCGTCACCGCTGCGGCTGGAGGTCCGCCACGCGAGGCGGTCGGTGGTGGTCATCTCAGTCCTCCGAACTCGTCTTCAAGGTCTCGATGCGTGCAACGATGGCATCAGCGGAATCGGACTCCGACTCTGCAACTGCGCACCACCGAATTAGCAGACAAAGTACACGCCCCGACCTGATCTTGATCCTGGATGTCGATGGCACCACTGGGATACTCGATATAGCCCATGCTCCGCGCTTCGTCGAGGTCCAGCAGCAGGAAGTCACCGTCGAGCCCATCGAGAGCGTGGGATTCGTCCTCACGGTGAGGACGACTGAGCCGGTCGAGCCGGTAGGTCGCGGTTCGTTGAGCTGCTCCGATCGCGGTTGCAGCAGGCTAGAGTCCTATGTGGCCTGTGTGGACGGATCGGGCTGGCAAGGGGTCTATAGCATCCTGAAGAACGGCGGCTACACCGTCAGCGTCGTTCAGAATCCGACTCTGCCGCTCGAAGGCGACGTCGCCGCGACAAGACTGATCATTGATGCGCAGGACGAACCGGTCATTCTCGTCGGCCAATCGTATGGCGGAGCGGTCATCACCGAGGCCGTGAATGACCCCAAAGTGTCGGCACTGGTCTACATCGCAGCCTTCGCGCCGGATAGGGGCGAATCGGTTAACACCCTTATCGCCAATCCGCCGCCCGGCGCGCCTGTGCCGCCCATTCTGTTGCCGCCGCAGGACGGCTTCCTGTTCCTCGACCGGGAGAAGTTCCACGCGTCGTTCGCGGCGGACGTGAGCGCCGAACTGGCCGCGTTCACGGCCGACTCACAGGTCCCCTGGGCCGTGGATGCGCTTGGTGGCTCCATCACTGAGCCCGCGTGGCGTGTCAAGCCAAGCTGGTACCTGGTCGCGACCGAAGACCGGATGATTCCCCCGCCAGCCCAGCGCTTCATGTCTGAGCGGGCGGGTTCGACCGTCGCCCGAGGTCGCGGGCAGCCACGCGATTTACCTCTCGCAGCCGGCCGCCGTGGCTTCTCTCATCGAACAAGCCGCTTCCGCAACGACCTCGGCAGGCGCTCCAAGACGTCGTGACGACGCCCGCCGGGCGAACGCCGCACGGGGTCGAACCGCTGCGCGACTACCCGCCCTCTCCCACCGGGGGCGGTGATCGCACGGGCCTTGCCCGACATCATCCGCTCGTAGGCCTCCGGCCCTCAGACAGTGGCAGGACCTCGATGATCGGGCGGATGCCTCGGGCAACGCTGAAAGTGAGGTTGTCCTCGTTCCCAATGGAACTGCCGGTCAGGCTGCCGGTGACCGAGCGGGCGCCGAAGACCAAATCCACGGTGTGCACCGAGATCGGGCGACCTGATAGCCGAGCTTGGCGGCATACTGCACGCCGAGGTGGCCCAGCCCGCCGATGCCCTGGATAGCGACCAGGGCCCCGGGGCGGGCCTGGATCTGCGGGAATACGACCAGCCCGCTAGGTGCGGTATGGATCGGTACGGTCAACCCTGCCGGCGGCCCGGTACAGATCACTATCCATGATCAAGACCGCCCTGCCAGCGACCACCAGCAGGGGACGAAAGGATGGGATGCATGCGCATAAGCCGGTGCCAGACGTGGGTGGTCACGATCGTGGCGATGCTGGTCGTCCTGGCCGGCTGCCAGGCAGCAGGATCGGGATCCACGACCGCTGGGAACCCCCGCACGCCGGTTGTGCTGTTTCCGGCGTTTCACCTGACCAAGCTGCTGGTCACTGCCCACGATCAGGTGGTAGCCCCTGAGTGCCCCCGCTCGGGCAGCTTCGAAGACTGGTACCGCAACGACCGCCCCAGCACGATCTTCAACCAGGTCTGCCAGGACAAGCTGCTCACCCTGCGCTACAACCCCAGCCCGTCCATACCGATGCCGCAACGGTTTTCCAACCAGCAAGGAGTGACTGTCGAGGTCAAAGACTACGGCACCACCGGCAGCGCACCGTTTTACGAGCCGCTCTACAAAACGCTCGAATCCGCCGGTTATCGGCGCGACGTGGATATCCGCGTCGCCGGCTACGACGCCCGGCTCACCCCCGACATCGGCGATTTCTTGCAGCGCACGCAAAAGCTCATCGAAGACACCTACCACGACAACGGCAACCATCCGGTGCATCTGGTCGGTCATTCCAACGGGCCGCTGTACGCTCACTACCTGCTCACCCACACTACGCGGGCCTGGCGTGCCCAGTACATCCACGGCTTCACCAGCCTGGCCGGTAACTTCCCCGGCCAGGGCCTGCTCTATCCGGTGCTGTTCACCGGACTCAATGTCGAAGACTTCGGCTACCCGCCGACGAAGGACAACGCCGCCAGCAGCGCCCGGCTTTACCAAAGCGCACCATCGACCTACCTCAGCGCCGCCGACCCCACCATCTTCGGTAATCAGGAAACCATCCTGGAAGACGCGTCCACCGGCCGCACGTACACCCCACGCGACTACCACCAGCTGATCACCGACGCGAAACTGGACCGGATCAAAGACATCGCCGACTACTACCTCGGCTTCGACAAGACCACCGACCCAAGCTCATTACCCGATGTCGACGTCTACGCCGAAAAGGGATCCGGTGTCCCCACCGTCGTGGGCGCACGGCTAGACGATCTCACATCCGGACAGGTCGTCACGCCCGCCACCACGCTGCTCACCCGTGACGGCGACGGCAACCAAGAAGACATCACCAACAACGCCGTCCTCGCTTGGCGCACCATGCGCTGTTACCACTTCAGCCTCACCGACAACCCCGGCGTCGACCACTTCGCCCTACCCAGCAACCCCAACGCGCTCCACCGACTGCTCATCACCCTGACCCGGCCACCACAACGATGCGCTTAATACCCCCTTCAGCATCGTCGGGAGGCAGTCCGGGGATACGCACCCAAAGTTTGTCCATCGTCATTGTTAAGACGGCAAGTTAGGTGGTGAATGGTGAAAGGGGTCTACTTCTCTGATCATCAATGGCCCGGAGAGCGGCGTCGCCTCGCTTTGCTGCAGGAGCGTTACGATCCAGGAACGACTCGCCGTTTGGTCGATATCGGTGTCACCGCTGGCTGGACCTGTCTGGAAGTAGGTGCTGGGGCCGGCTCGATCGCGCGCTTGCTTGCCGATCGGGTAGGTCCAGATGGCAAGGTGGTAGCAACTGATATAGACACCCGTTTTTTGGAGGATGCGGTCGCGCCCCACCTTGAGGTGTGGCGCCACGATATTACTTGTGACCCACTGCCGATCGCTCAATTCGATCTGGTACACGTGCGGTGGTTGCTGGATCTGCTGCCCGAGCGTGAAGCGTTACTCGAGAAGTTGGTCACCGCATTGAAGCCAGCGGGATGGCTCTTGGTCGAGGAGCCTGACATGTTTCCGACCGCTGCTGAGTCGTTGGGCGCGTATCACGAGCTACAGGAGGCCACCAGCGCCCTACTGCAATCCGCGGGGGTAGATCATCAATGGGCTCGAAACCTGCCCACGATATTGGCCGCATCCGGGCTCATCGATGTCGGCGCTGAAGCTGAGGTCGACATTACTCGCGGCGGGTCACGGATGGCTGAGTGTAGGTTGCTTGGTCTCACGCAGCTACGAGAGGCTCTGCTACAGAGACACCTCATCACCGAGGAGGGGTTCGACCAAGGGGCAGCGTGCCTGTCGGACCCCGGCTATTGGCTGATGGACTTGGCTTCGGTTGCAACTTGGGGGCAAAAACCATCTTTATAGTCGTCCCGGATGTATTGATGAGCGACCTGCGACAACACCGATTTGAGGAAGATCAATCACGCATCTCCAAGGTATTCCAATACCCCGCTCAGCACCACATCGGGGCGCCCCAACGCCCCACATCCCCGGGTTAGATTTGTCTCAAGGGACCAGCGGTTTCTCGCCACTCCGCTGAGTCCCGTGGTTCTGGCTGCCGGCACTTGGATGATCTACCACGAGTCTCGCCCCCCGGAGATGTGAGGATCGGTCGTGGCTTATTCGGCGCATCAGGGGGTTGTGGGTGCCACCAGAACGTCCGACAGGAGGGGAGACGAGTGGTCGTTCTGGCGTTGATACCTTGGGGACCCGCCGGGAAATCCGGGCGTGCCGGTTGGTGGTATCATACTGGTATCATGTTGGTGTGGCGATGACACTTCGGCTCGATGACCAGGACAACGAGGCTCTACGCCGGCAAGCCGAGGTTGAGCAGCGGTCGATGCACGCCGTGGCCCAGGACGCGATCCGGGAGTACATCAACCAGCGCGCGCACCGGACCGTGGTGGACACTGCGATCCGTAGCGTCGTCGCCCGGCACGCGGACCTGCTTCGTCGTCTCGGGGAATGACGATCTACCTCACCTTGGACGATCTGCTGCGGGTTGCCGCTGCGGCCATTGACGGCGAGGTCCAGGTGCGTGACTACGGGCTTCTCGAATCCGCTCTCGCCCGACCAGCGGCCACCGTGTTCGGTCAGGACGCGTACCCGGATCTGCACGTCAAAGCTGCGGCGTTGCTGCACTCACTGTGCATAAACCACGCCTTGATCGACGGGAACAAGCGCCTAGCGTTCGCCGCCGCAGCGGTGTTCCTTGAGATCAACGGGCAAGTGTTGGTCGTGGATGACGACGCCCAGTACGAGATGGTCATGGCGGTCGCCTCGGGCAAGCTCGACGCGCTCGAAGAAATCACCGGGGAACTGCGCTGCTGGTCACAGCCAACCGGCCCGTAACCTTCACGCCCACCACTCCGTGGCTTCCGACACCTGCGGATGCGGTCGATTTGGCGGGTCAGCGCGATGGTCGGGACGGTCCGGCGGCGTGACCCCCACGGCACCGTGGCGTCACGTGGTCAGCACTGCCGTAAGATGAGGGCGGTTGATGATGAGTACCGGCCCAACATTTCGCGGCGGACCGTCGGCGTGTGAACCCTGGACGTAAGCCCGCAATAGATCACCAAGCTGGTGATCGACACTTACGGAGTGCTAGGTACTTCCCCGAACATTGGTTCGATTTTTGAGGAATACCCACAGGGATGTGGATAAGCTGCCAGCAACAAGTGAATAGTTTCCGCAGGACCCGCTGGGTGTGGACTTCCAAGTCGGTGGCCAGCAGCTCGGTGGCTGAGCGCATAGGAAGGTTCGCCGCCCGTGTCTGCTCGGCGGGGCGCTGGACCCAGCCGAGCAGCAGCCGAAATCCGGTGGATAGTGCCGGCGCCCACGCGGTGCCCGAGCCCGGCGAGTTCGCCTTGGAGGCGGCGGTGGCCCCCAGGAGGGGCGGTTCTGCTGTGCCAGGCTTAGCACCAGAGCCCGGATCTCGTCGGTGATCGGTGGGCCCGGCCTGATCGGTGGGGATAGGTCCAGTGTGTGGTGATCAGGCGGCGGTGCCGGACCAGCAGCGTGGCAGGGGCGACGATTCGATGCTGACGCAGTGGTCGGGGGAGTAGTCGAGTCAGGGCGGACAGGATCGCCTGGTGTGGCCGGGTCAGGCGAGGCATGTCATGATCACAAAACAACACCGAAACCG
>OBLV0100000479.1_pt1 | contig 12258 bp, 7 predicted proteins | sample 1520071 | NCBI WGS metagenome assembly OBLV01 (sample SAMEA3888446, study PRJEB22518) | metagenome | reverse complement strand
GGCGGCCCGGTCTCGACACACCATCACCGAACAGGCGGGAATCCGAACCTCGTGACGAGCCCGGGATCGCCGAACACCACGATGCGGGCGATACCGGTCCCGGTCACGGTCAGCACGGCCAGGCCGAACGCGCGGTGCACCCCGTCGGGCCCGCGCAGGTACGCCGCCGCGGCGGGCTGCCCGTTGGCGGCCGTGGCCTCCATCAGCCAGTCGCCCGGGGCGCCGAAGAACTGCCTGACGTAGCGCATGCAGGTGTCGCGACCGGAGAACCAGGTCAGCGCGCCGACCGGCTCCAGCGCGGCGTCCTTGCGCAGCACCCGCTCCAGCGCGGCCGGGTCGGCGTTCTGGAAGGCCGAGATGTAGGCCTCCAGCAGGGCCCGGGCCTCGGGCTCGGCGGGCTCGCTGACGTCCTCGGGAGAAGGCGCCACCTGTTCCAGCCGTGCCCGGGCCCGCTGCAGCGTGCTCTTGACCGCCACGGTGCTCGTGCCGAGCATGGCGGCGACCTCGGCGGCCGGGAAAGCGAGCACGTCGCGCAGGATGAGGACCGCCCGCTGCCGGGCGGGCAGGTACTGCAGGCAGGCGATCAGGCCCAGGCGCAGGCTCTCGCGCGCGACCGCGATAGCCGCGGGATCCTCGGCCGGCCCGGTGACCAGCGCGTCCGGGATCGGGCCAAGCCAGCTGACGTCAGGCCCGGCCACCACGGGCGCTCCGGCCGGGTCGTCGCTGGGCGCGCCGAGGCCGGAGGGCAGCGCGCGGCGGGCCCGCTGTTCCAGCGCGGTCAGGCAGGTATTGGTCGCGATCCGGTACAGCCACACCCGCAGCGACGAGCGGCCCTCGAACCCGGCGTGCGACCGCCAGGCCCGCAGGAAGGTCTCCTGGACCAGGTCTTCGGCCTCGTCCAGCGAGCCGAGCATCCGGTAGCAGTGCGCCAGCAGCTCCCGCCGGAACGGCTCGGTGCTGCGCGCGAACTCCTCCCGGCCTGGTACGGTCCGTGCCTGTTGCGGCATTCCCGGCCTCCTTCACGGCTGGTCCTACCCAGTGCAGACCGTCGGCCGCGGGAAAAGGAATCGCCCGGGCTCGGATCAAAGTGTCAGGAAGGCTGGAGAGAGCACCCAGCCGGCCTGCAGACGTTTCGGTTAGGTTCGGACAGGACAAGCAGGGCGGGACGGCCGGGCAGGAGCTAAGGAAGGCTGGGATCGTGTTTGACAACGTGACCATCACGTACCGCGGAGCCACCTACGAGATCGGGCGCGGAGCGGGCTTCTACGGCGTATGGACCGTCGGCGGGCCGAGGTCGCGGCCGCTCGAGCGATGGCCGGAAACCCCCGAGGGCTGGACGGCCGCGTGGACCAGGTTCGTGACCATTGAGGCGCCGGACACGGTCGCGCCGGTGGGCCGGAACACCCCTCCGGTTGCCGCGGGTGCCTTGCGGGAGGACGGAGAACCCGGCCCGTTCGGCGACAATGCCGTGCGGACGCCGGCCGGCGCGGCGCTCAGCGGGAAGGCCAGCCGGATCATGGCGGCGGCGCTGCTCGGCGCGGGCGTCATCCTGGGGATCGCCGGGCTCTTTCCGGCCTACATCGGCCGCGCCAGCCTCGCCCAGCAGCCCGACCAGGTTGTCCCGCACGCCATCTACCTGGCCACCTGGACCGCGAGTGCCGTGCTCATCCTGCTTGGCGGCGCCCGCCTGCGAATCGGCGCGCTGCTCAGCCTGGGGTTGACCGCGGTCACGTTCGGCCTGTTCCTTGCCGACGCCGGCACGGCCATCTCAGCGGCGGGGAACGCCGGCGGCGGGGCGGGCCTGGTGCTCTCCCTCATCGGCTGGGTCGCCTGCGCGGCGGGCACGGTGGTCGCGTTCCTGCCCCGCCTCGGGTCGGGGTCCCGCGCGGCCCCCGCCACCCAGCCTGACGCACTCGCGCGGCCGCGCGGATCCGCGGTCGGCCCCATCGTGCTGGTTATACTGGCCGGCCTCGGGGCGGCCGCCGCGTTCGCCCCGTCGTGGGACAGCTTCACGCTGCGTACGGCGGCCGGGCAGGTGCAGACGCTGACCGCGGGCAACGCCTTCTCCAACCCCGCCCTGGTGATCACCGGGGACGTGGTCGTGATGATCGCGTTCGCGGCGGTCGTCATCGTGGCCGCGCTGTGGCGCCCGGCCCGGCACGGGGCGGTCCTGCTGGCCGGGGCCACGATCGCGATGGCGGCCCAGGCCATCTCGGCGCTCGTCCAGGTCGGCGAGGCTCACGGGTCAGCCCAGTTCGGCATCCCGCCCGCGACGGCCCGGCAACTCGGTCTCACGATCAGCGCCGGCCTCACCCCCGCGTTCTGGATCTACTTCGCGTTCCTTATCGCGCTGATCGTCTCGTGTGCGTGGATGCTCTTCACCCCGCCGCCCGTCCCGGCGGCGACGGCCGGGACGATGCCAGCCGCAGCGACGCCGGACGCCGCGGGGACCGGCGCCGGAACCGACGCTGGGACGGAGGCCAGCCACGCCGCGGGGACGGACGCCGGGACGGAGGCCAGCTACGCCGAGGCCGCGGACCATGCCGCGACCGTGGACCACGCCGCGGCCGGTGCCCGCGACGGGGACGGCCCGGGCTGATCACACTTCGCAGGGTTGCGTCCGCCCGCCGGCAAGCGCTACAAAGAGATGCCGGGTATTAACGTTCTTGTCGAATATCCGGCGGGCCGGGCTGGTGTGGAAGGGGCCGGAACGTGGTCATGGAAACCGGCATCCCGGAGCCGCTGTTCGCGGTGCCGCGGGTTACCGCGGCGACGGACGAGGACGGCGCCCTGGTCATCCGCTCGGCCGAGCCGCTGGCCGGCTACCCGGTGACGGTCATGCACAGCGTGCGGGCCTGGGCCGAGGCCGACCCCGGGCATCCGATGGTGGCCGAGCGTGCCCCCGGTGGCGGCTGGCGGACCTGCGGCTACGGCGAGGCGGCGGATGCCGCGGACGCCATCGGCCAGGGGCTGCTTGATCGCGGGCTCGGTCCCGGACGGCCCCTGCTGGTGCTGTCCGGCAACAGCGTGGATCACCTGCTGGTCACCCTGGGAGCGATGACCGCCGGAGTCCCGGTGGCGCCGGTCAGCGTGGCCTACTCGCTGCAGAGCCACGACCACGCCAGGATCCGCGCGATCGCCGCGATGATCCAGCCGGGCGCGGTCTTCGCCGACGACGCGGAGCGTTTTGCTGCGGCGCTGGACGCGGTCAGCCCGGTGCCCGCCATCGTGCGGACCGGGTCCCGGCCAGGAGCCGAACGGCTCGCCGACCTCGTGGCCACCGTGCCCGGCCCTGGCGTCGCCGCCGCCCGCGCCGCCGTGACCGGCGACTCGATCGCGAAGATCCTGTTCACCTCCGGCTCCACCGGCACGCCAAAGGGGGTGCTCAACACCCACCGGATGCTCGCCGCCAACCAGCAGATGATCCGGCAGGCGTGGCCTTTCCTGCGCACCGAGCGGCCGGTGATCGTCGACTGGCTGCCGTGGAGCCACACCTTCGGCGGCAACCACAACGTGAACATGACGCTCACCGCGGGCGGCACGCTCTACGTCGACGCCGGGCGGCCCGCGCCCGGCATGTTCGGGCCGAGCATCGCCAACCTCGCCGACGTCCCGCCGACCATCTACTTCAACGTCCCGGCCGGGTACGCCCAGCTGGTGCCGGCCCTGGAAGCCGACGCCGCGTTCGCCGCCTGTTTCTTCTCCCGGCTCCGGCTGATGTTCAACGCCGCGGCGGCACTGCCGGCCGCGTTGCGCCACCGGCTGGAGGACCTCGCCGTGCAGACGGCCGGCCAGCCAGTGCCGGTCACCGGCTCCTGGGGGGCGACGGAGACCGCTCCGGCGGTGACCAGCGCGCACTACGACTTCGCCGACGCCCGCTGCATCGGCGTGCCGCTGCCGGGAGCCGAGGTCAGGCTGGTTCCTGTCGAGGGTGCGTACGAGATCCGGGTGAAGGGCCCGATGGTCACCCCCGGGTACTTCGGGCGGCCGGACCTGACCGCGGCCGCGTTCGACACCAGGGGCTACTACCGCACCGGCGACGCCGTCGGCCTGGCCGATCCGGACGACCCGGGAGCCGGCCTGGTGTTCCGGGGCCGGATCGCGGAGGACTTCAAGCTCAGCACCGGTACGTTCGTCCGGGTCGGCGCGGTCCGCACCGCCCTGCTCTCCGCCGCGCCGCTGCTGGCCGACGCCGTGATCACGGGCGAGGACCGCGCGTCGGTGTGCGCGCTGGCCTGGCTGAACGCGGCCGAGGCGGCCAAACTGCTGGGCCAGGAGCCAAGGGTAGAGGGCGAGCTGGTCACCGACGAGACCATCCGCGTGGAACTCGCCCGGGCGCTGGCCGGCCACAACGCCACCGCGGGATCGGCGGCCCGGATCGAACGCCTGCTGGTGCTGGCCCGCCCGGCCGGCCTTGACGCCGGCGAGATCACCGACAAGGGTTACGTCAACCAGCGCCAGGTCCTCGCCAACCGCGCCGCGCTGGTCGAGTTGCTCTACGCCCAGCCAGGCCCGGAGAACCCGGAGAACCCGCAGTTGCCGGCCGGGGTCATCGAGGCGGAAAGGACGGCATGATGCGCCAGCAGAGCATGACGCGCCCGCGGAGCCTGACGAGCCAGCCCGGCGGATCCAAGGCCGCCGGCTCCACGGCGGGCAGGGCCCGTCCTCTCAGCCCGGCTGCGGCCGCGCTCGGCCGGGCGGCGGCCCGGGGCTGGTCGCTGCCGCCGCGGCGGAACCGGGTCGCCGTGGAATACGACGTCGAGGTGCCGATGTCCGACGGCACCGTGCTGCTGGCGACGCACTACATCCCGGTCAGCGTGGCGTCCGCCGCCACCGTGCTGGTCCGCTGCCCGTACGGCCGCACCGGCGTGTTCGCCCTGCAGACCGGGCAGATCCTCGCCGAACGCGGCTATCACGTGCTGCTGCAGAGCGTGCGCGGCACGTTCGGGTCGGGCGGGGACTTCGAGCCGATGCGGCACGAGATCACCGACGGGCAGGACACGGTGGCGTGGCTGCGCCAGCAGAGCTGGTTCGAGGGCAGGCTGGCCACCTACGGCCCCAGCTACCTCGGCTTCGTGCAGTGGGCGCTGGCCATGGACCCGCCACCGGAACTGGTCGCCGCCGTGGTGCACGTCGGCCCGCACGACTTCAGCCGGTCCGCCTACCACAACGGCGCCTTCGATCTGTACAACTACGTCATGTGGAGCGACCTGGTCGCGCACCAGGAGAGCACCGGGATGCTGCGCGCGATGGTGCGCATGGCCACGGCCGAACGGAGGCTGCGCCAGGTGCTTCAGGGACTCCCGGTCGCGGCCCGGTACGCCGACGTGATCGGCCGCGAGCCGGCCTGGTCCGAGCGGTGGATGGATCACCCGCAGGCCAGTGACCCGTTCTGGGCCCCCATGCAGTGCGGTCCCGCGCTGGAGCGGATCACGGTCCCGGTGCTGCTTGTGGGCGGCTGGCAGGACCTGTTCATCGAGCAGACCCTGGAGCAGTACCGCACGCTCGCCGGCCGGGGCGTGCCCGTCCGGCTGCTCGTCGGCCCCTGGGCCCACCTGGACCTCACCTCCCAGGGCGCCGTCGCGATCAACGAGAGCATGGCCTGGCTCGACCGCTACGCCGGCGCGGGCCGTACAGCTTCTCCGAGCCGCCCGCCTTCCCCGCCGGATCACCCGGTGCGCATCTGGGTCGGCGGCGAAGGCGCGGAGCAGTGGCGCGAGATCGGCGGCTGGCCGCCGCCCGGCGTCGCCGAGCAGCGCTGGTACCTGGGCCCCAGGGGATCGCTCCGCCCCGTTGAGCCGGCCGGGGCAGAACCGGCCGCGGGCGGGCCAGCCGCCAGCTTCCGCTACGACCCGGCCGACCCCACACCGTCGCCGGGCGGCGCGATCATGGCGATGAACGCGGGGAGCCGGGACAACCGGCCCGTCGAGCGCCGGCTGGACGTGCTGGTGTTCAGCAGTGATCCGCTGGGCGAGCCGGTCGAGATCATCGGTGAGGTCGCCGCCGAGATCTTCCTCACCCGCGACAACCCGTACGCCGACCTGTTCGTGCGGCTGTGCGACGTGGACCCGCGCGGCCGGTCGCTGAACGTCTGCGACGGCATCGTGCGGCTCACCGACGCCGATCCGCTGACCGGGACCGTCCGGGTAAGCCTGGTCGGCGCGGCGCACCGGTTCGGCCGCGGGCACCGGATCAGGCTGCAGGTCGCCGGGGGAGCGTTCCCGCGCTTCGCGCGCAATCCCGGAAACGGGCAGCTCGACGCGACCGCCGCCGACCTCGTGCCGACGCAGTACGACATCGGCCTGGACGCGGCGCACCCGTCGGCGCTGCTGCTGCCGGTGGCTGGGGCGTAACAGCCCGGCCCGTTCGGGATGACCAGGCGGCGCTAGCGCTGGAAGTACCGCACCTGCTCTTCGTGCATGACCCGCATCCACTCCGGGCTATCCGGCGTCAGCCTTGGATCGCCGTACGGCTGCCCCGCCGATACGGCGTCCAGGTAGGCGGCGTCCAGGGCGAGGCGCCTGCGGAGCTCGGTTGCGTCCCCGATATGCCCGTGGCCGGGCACAACCCGGCGGACGCCGGGTGCGGACGCCAGCCGCTCCATCCCGGTGCGATAATCGCCGAGCGGGTCCGCCGCGTCGATGTCGAGCAGCGGTATCTCCACGTCGGAGCACATATCGCCGGCGATCAGGACACCGCTCTGCGGCAGGAACACCGCGCCGTGACCGGGCGCATGCCCGTCGTGCACGATAAGCCGGGCCTCCGGTCCGTCCCACCGGATGGCGGAGGCGTCCAGCGATATCATCCGCCCGACCAACTCCGGGTCCAGATCGGGCACGGCCTGCCGCGCCCCGTCGAGGATGCCATCCCGTTCGGCCTCGGCGCTGGTGATGGCGGCCGGCGCGGCGTACCTCGGCGCGTCCCCGAGTTCCCGGCTCCACAGCACGTGATCCCAGTGCGGGTGGGTCGACCAGCCGACCGCGGGCCGCAACCCCCTCGCGGCCAGCTCGGCGGCCAGTCCGGCCAGGTCGGCCGTTGTCACGGCCGGGTCGATGACCAGGCAGCCCCCGGAGGAGCCGACCACCACCGTGCTCGTGGTCATCGCGTAGGAACTGGTCGCGACCAGCACCCCGGGCGCGACCTCAGTCAAGCTCCGCACCGAACCGGTATACCACCAGCCGCCTTAGCGGGCCACGCTGACGCGAACGATCAGCTGCACTTCGAGTTGGAGGCGTCCACGAAGCTCTTCACCGAGCTCACCACGCTCGCCGCGTCCTTGGTAGCGGTGGCGATCTGCGCGGCCGACGGGCTCGACGGCAGCGCCGTGACGGAGTTCTTGAGTGCGCTGACCGAGGACGTGATGGCGCTGGTTTCGGTCGGGAAGTCGCTCTTGGCCGAGTTGACCAGCGTGGTGGCGTCGGTCTGGATCTGCTTGAGCTGTGATTTCAGGCCGCTGACCCCGCTGCTGGTCAGCCCCTTGACGGAATTCGTGAGGTTGGTCCGGTCCGTGCAGTAGGCGGGCTTGCTGCTACTGCAGCCGGCCAGGGTAACGGCCGTCGCCGCGGCGGCAAGGACCAAGGGAACCCGGACCCAGGCGCTACCCTGGCGGGTTCGTGCCCTCTCGTGCCCTGGAGTCATCTTCATAATGACTCCAGGCCTACCAGCGACCGGGAGGGCGCGTCCTCACCCCGGGCAGGTGATTTCCGCGGCCGAGACCCAGCCCTGACCCGTCAATGGGCGAGCCGCACCGGCAGCGACTCCAGGCCGTGGATGAGCGTGCTCGGCCGCCAGCGCAGCGAGGCCGGCGGGACCGCGAGGCTGATCGAGCCGAACCTCGCCAGCAGGCCGGAGACGGCGATCCCGGCCTCCAGCCGGGCCAGCGGCGCCCCCAGGCAGTAGTGGATGCCGTGGCCGAACGCCAGGTGCCCGGAGCTGTCCCGGCCCAGGTCCAGCTGGTCCGGGTCGCCGAACCGCGCCGGGTCCCGGTTGGCGCCGCTCAGCGAGACGAGCACGGGATCGCCCCGGCCGATGCGTACGCCGCCGAGCTCGACCGGCTCGGTGGCGCACCGGAAGGTCGCGTTGCTGACCGGGTTCACGTACCGCAGCAGCTCCTCCACCGCGCTGGCGATGAGCGCCGGGTCGGCGCGCAGCCGGGCGAGTTCGGCCGGGTTGAGCAGCAGCGCGAGCACGCCGCTGGCGATCAGGTTGACCGTGGTCTCGTGCCCGGCCACCAGGAGCAGGAACGCCATGGACACCAGCTCGTTCTCGCTGAGCCTGTCCTCGTCGTCCCGGGCCGCGAGCAATGCCGACAGCAGGTCGTCGCCGGGCTGCTGCCGCTTGGCCGCCAGCAGCGCCATGAAGTAGCGGGCCATCGCGGTGGCGTGGGTCTGGAACACCTCGGGCGCGGGGGTGTCGGACACGATAGTGGCCGACCAGGCGCGGAAGTCGTCCCGGTCGGCGGGCGGCACGCCGAGCAGCTCGCAGATCACGGTGATCGGCAGCGGGAACGCGAACGACGCGAGCAGATCCACCTCGGGCTGAAGCCCCTGGACCCCTTGATTCGCCATGCCGTCGAGCAGGGCCGCGGTGATCGCGGTGATCCGCGGCCTGAGCCGCTCGACCTGGCGCACGGTGAAGGCCCTGTTCACGAGCCTGCGGAGCCGGCCGTGGTCCGGCGGGTCGCTGTTGAGCATGTGCAGGTCCATCGTGGCGATGACGGAGCCTGGCTCCGGGTGCCAGCCGGGCACGCGCTTGCTCATCCGCGGGTCGGTCAGCGCGGCCCGTGCCTCGGCGTACCCGGTTATCAGCCACACGGCCGCCCCGCCCGGCATGATCACCGGCGTGACCGGGCGCCGCGCTCGCAGCCGGGCGTGGACGGAGTACGGGTCCTGGAAGTAGTCGGCGCCCAGGCGCTCGGCGGCGATGTGCGGCGCGCTCATGGGTGTCCCCTCGTCGGCTCGGCGAGAGCCCGGCCCCGTGACGCCCTCGCGGCCCTCTTTTCGCAGCTTAAGTAATAACTCGACTGCTGTAAAGCTGGTGCCGGGGCCGCCGTCCGGCGGGGCGGCCGGGGCGGCCGGCGTAGTCGGAGTGGCCGGGGTAGCCGGGGTGGCCGGGGTAGCCGGGGTAGCGGGCGGCTGCGCCCGGTACAGCGCGGACGGCCACCAGTTCCACCGTCCGATCAGCACCACTGCCGACGGCACCAGCAGCGTCCTGACCAGGAACGTGTCCATGAGCACGCCGAGCGCGAGGCCCACGCCGACGTTCACGATCGTCCGGACGTTCTGCGCCCCGGCGCTGCCGGACCCCACGATGGCCAGCACCCCGAACGTCCCGGCCAGCACCAGCCCGGCCGAGGTCACCGTGGTCCCGGTGACGCTCAGCGCCCGGCCGACGGCCTCGCGCAGCGGGAGCTGCCGGGCTTCTTCCCTGATCCGCGTCATGACCAGGATGTTGTAGTCCTCGCCTAGCGCCAGCAAGAACACGAACAGCAGGAACGGCAGGATGAACGTCAGCCCCGGCTGGCCCGCGACGTTGACGAACACCAGCACGGTCAGCCCGAGGGCGGCGAAGTAGGAGAGCACCACGGAGGCGATCAGGTACAGCGGCGCGATCAGCGAGCGCATCACCAGCGCGAGGAGCACCGCGATGACCGCGATGGCGATCGGGATGACCGTCCACAGGTCGCCGTTGGACAGCTGGGCGACGTCGTAGGTGAACGCCGCCTGCCCGGTCACGCCGACGGCCGTGGCCCCGGCCGCCCGCGCCGCGCGGGCGGCGGCGGCCCGGACGGCGGGCACCGCCTGCGCCGCCGCGGTGGTGGTCGCGTTGCCCGCCGCGAGCGTGGTGGCGAACGAGATCGTGCGCCCGTCCGCGCTGACGTAGGAGCCGCTGGCCCGGTAGGACTGATACGCAGCCAGCCGGGCCGGGGGGACCCGGGTCGCGGCTGGGCCCTGGGTGTCCCGCGGCGCCCCGTAAGCGGCGTACAGCGCGGTGTACTGGGCCGCGGTCAGCGCCGTCCCGTTGGCGTTCAGGGGTCCGGACACCGAGGTGAACACGGGATCGGCGGCCAGTTGCCGCTCCGCGGCGGCCACCGCGCGCGGGGCAGCCCAGGCGGGCTGGCGCAGGCGCAGCACGATGACGGTCGGGTTGGCTGCCGTCTGCGGGAAGTGCCTGCTGAGCAGGCTGTCGCCGGCGGCGGAATCGCTGCCCGCCGGACCGGTTACCGCGCCGCCGAACCCCGCGGCCAGGTAGCCCGCCGAGGCCACCGCGAGCGCGCCGAACACGACCAGGCCGATGACCAGGGTGAGCACCGGCCGCCGCACGATCCGTGAGCAGGCCGGCCCCCACCACCCGGGGCGTCCGGCCCCCGGCCGCACCGAGGAGGGCCAGAACGCCACCGGCCCGCAGATCGCGAGCAGCGCGGGCAGCAGGGTGAGCCCGGCCACGAGCATCAGCCCGATCGCGATGGCCAGCGGCACCGCCAGCCCGGAGTAGAGGCTGAAGGTGGCGGTGGCCAGCGACAGCAGCGCGGCGATGAGGACACAGGCGGAGAACGTGATCGTCTCGCCGACCCGCGCCACCGAGAGCACGATTGCCTCGTGGCAGCCGAGCCCCGCCCGCATCTCCTCCCGTACCCGGAACATCAAGAACAGCGCGTAGTCCGTGCCCGCCCCGAGCACCAGCACGATCAGCAGCAGCGAGGCGATCTGGGACACGCCCAGGCCGTGCACCGCGGCCTCGGCGGTGAGCCGCTCGGCCGCCAGCACCACCACCACCGCGGGCAGCACCGCGATCAGCGGCGCCAGCGCGGACCTGAACACCGCCACGAGCAGTGCGATCACGAAGGCGATGGAGAACCACTGGACCTGGCCGCCGGTCTTGCCCGAGGTGGCGTTGGTGTCGGTCCGGGTGGCTACCGTGCCCGCGGTGTGCACCGAGAACCCGGTCGGGGGCGCGGCCATGCGTATCGCGTCGCGCACCTGTCCGACCAGGGTAGCCTGCTGGGAGGTGGCCAATCCGCCCGACTGGGCCAGCGCGGCCAGCACCGTGAGCTGCTCGGCCTGCCCGTCGGCCGACTGCCCGGCGTCCCGTACCGAGACGACGCGGGGGATCCGGGCCAGCGAGCCCTTGAGCTGATCGACAAAGGCCTCGTCCGGGCCGGTCAGTGTCCCGCTGGACCGGGCGGCGACCACCGTGACCGCGGTCAGCGCGGCCCCCTGCAGCGGCGAGGCCAGCCGGGCCGCCTGCTCGCTAGGCGCGCTGGCCGGCAGGAACGAGGTGTTGTCGCTCTGCGTCACGCTGGACAGTGACGGCAGCAGTGCCATGGCCGCGGCCGCGCCCGCCGCCCAGGCCAGGACGATGGCCCAGCGGAAGCGGACGGCCAGCCGCCCGGTCGCGGCGAAGAAGGTACCCACGAAGGCCATCGTGGCCGGCCGTGGTGCGGCTCCGTTAGACCCAGGGGAGCGTAAAGTTGCTTCGTGGCCGATCCGTACGGAACCGTTGCCTTCCGGCCGGCGCCGGGCGAGATCCCCGAATCCCCAGGGGTTTACAGGTTCCGCGACCAGCGCGGCCGGGTGATCTACGTCGGGAAGGCGAAGTCGCTGCGCCAGCGGCTGAATCAGTACTTCGCCGACTTCGCCGGCCTGCACCCGCGCACCCAGATGATGCTGCAGACCGCGGCCGGCGTCGAGTGGACCGTGGTCGGCACCGAGGTCGAGGCCCTGCAGCTCGAATACTCCTGGATCAAGGAGTTCGACCCCAGGTTCAACATCAAGTACCGGGACGACAAGAGCTACCCGTACCTGGCCGTCACGATGGGCGATGAGTACCCCCGGGTCATGGTCATGCGCGGGGCCAAGCGGAAGGGCACCAGGTACTTCGGCCCGTACAGTCACGCCTGGGCCATCCGCGACACGGTGGACACGCTGCTCCGGGTGTTCCCGGTGCGCACCTGCTCGGCCGGGGTGTTCAAGCGGTCCGGGCAGATCGGCCGCCCCTGCCTGCTCGGTTACATCGGCAAGTGCTCCGCGCCGTGCGTCAAGCGGATCAGCGCCGACGAGCACCGCCGGCTGGCCGAGGACTTCTGTGACTTCATGGCCGGGCAGACCAGCCGGTTCGCCAGCCGCCTCGAGGCCGAGATGAAGCAGGCCGCGCGCGAGGAGGAGTTCGAGCGCGCCGCGCGGCTCCGCGACGACCTGCGGGCGCTGGAGCGCGCGATCGAGAAGCAGGCGGTGGTGCTCGGCGACGGCACCGACTGCG
>OBLV0100000478.1_pt1 | contig 12263 bp, 11 predicted proteins | sample 1520071 | NCBI WGS metagenome assembly OBLV01 (sample SAMEA3888446, study PRJEB22518) | metagenome | reverse complement strand
TAATGACCCCCGCTTGAGTACCGACCCTCTACCTGCGGGCAGGCCCGGCCCGACGCCCCGATGACGTCGAAATGGCCCGAGGTCGTAGCGCTCGTGGTGTTGGTGGGCGTGGCGGCGTTCTTTGCGGCATCGGAAGCGGCGATCGTCGCGACCAACCGGATCCGCGCCCGCGCCCTGCTCGAGAAGAAAATCCGCGGCGCCGAGCGGCTGGTCCGGCTGGTCGAGGATCGCAACCGGACGCTCACCACCGTCTTGATCGCGAGCACGTTCGTGCTGCTGGCCGGCGACTCGCTGGCGACCTACCTGTTCCTGCAGTGGGGCGTTCCGCACGCGGCGATCTGGTCGACCGTGGTCATGACCGTCGCGATCCTGATGTTCGGCGAGATCCTCCCCAAGACGATCGCCGTCAGCAGCGGTGACCGCACCGCGCTGCGCATCGCGCCGCTGCTGGCCGCCGTCAAACGCGTCTTGGCGCCGCTCACCGCCGCGTTTCTGTGGGTCACCGACGGAATGGTGCGCGTCCTCGGCGGGCATCCGCACGGCGGCCCGTACGTGACCGAAGACGACATCAAGACGCTGGTCAACGTCGGCGTCGAGCAGAAGGTGCTCGAAGAAGAAGAGCGCGAGCTGATCCATTCGATCATCGAGTTCGGCGACACGATCGTGCGTGAGGTGATGACCCCGCGCACCGACATGGTGACGGTCGCCGTTACGTCGTCGCCGCGCCGTGCGCTCGACCTCGTCATCGCCGAAGGATACTCGAAGCTGCCGGTCTACGACGAGACGATCGACAACGTGATCGGCGTCGTGCACGACCGCGAGCTGCTGATCGCGCTGGCCAACGGCACGATCGCGACGACCAGCCTGCGCACGCTGATGCGGCCGGTCACGCTGGTGCCGGAGAACAAGCGGATCTCGGAGCTGCTGCGCGAGATGCAGCGCGGCAAGTACACGCTGGCGATCGTGCTCGACGAGTACGGCGGCACCGCCGGCGTGGTCACCATGGAGGATCTGCTCGAAGAGATCGTCGGCGAGATCCGCGACGAGCACGACGAGGGCGAAGAGGAAGCGATCCGCCGGATCACCGACGACGAATGGGTGGTCGAAGCCGGCACCAACATCGAGGACGTCAACACCGCGCTGGGGATCTCGCTACCGCACGAGGAGTTCGAGACGATCGGCGGCCACGTGGTCGGGCTGTTCGGCCGGCTGCCGCGCGAGGGCGAGGAGATCGACGCCGGCAACGGGATCCGGTTGCGCGTCGAGCGCACGCGGGGGCGCCGAATCCTGGCCGTGCGCGTGCTCAACCGCGATCACGCGCACCAGGACGTCGCGCAGCCCGAAGCGGCCAGCACCCGCCAGGCATGACGGCCAGGAGCTCCGCCACCGACGCGATCGTGCTGCGGGCGCGACCGCTCGGCGAGGCAGACCGCGTGTACACGCTGCTGACCCGCGAGCGCGGCAAGGTCGACGCCGTCGCCAAGGGTGCGCGCCGGCCGCGCAGCGCGATGGGCGGCCGGCTCGAGCCGCTGGCGGAGGTGCGCGTCGCGCTGCACCGAGGGCGCTCGCTCGACGTCGTCACCGAGGTTCGCACCATCGCGTCGTACTGGAGCGGGCTGGTGCGGCCGGACGCGCTGGCGACGGCGTCGCTGTTCGCCGAGACCATCGACCTGTTCTGCGAGCCGGAGCTCGCGCTGCCCGAGATCTACGCGCTGCTGGGCGGCGCGATCGCCGCCGTCGCCGCCAGCGACGCGCCGGCGGCGCTCGTGCCGCGTTTTCAGCTGCGGCTGCTGCACGCGCTGGGTTTGGCGCCGGCCGACGACGCCTGCGTGCGCTGCGGCGCGGACTTCACCGCTCGCCGCCCCTCGGCGAACGCGGCTGAGGCGGTCGCGTGGCTCGACCTCGAGGCGGGCGGGTTGGGCTGCGAAGGCTGTTACGGCGCGCGCGGCGACGCGCACGCGCTCGACGCCGCCGACGTCGCGAACTTCCGGGCGCTCGGCGCCGAGCGCGGCGCGGGTGCGGCGCTGAACGCGACGCTGCGCGTTGCGCGCGCGGCCGACGACATCGTCACCTGGCACCTCGGCCGCCGCCCCAAAGCGCGCGCGCTGGTCTACGAATTCTCGTCGTGACCGTGCTCGCACTCGACGTCGGCGCGCGGCGGATCGGCGTCGCCGTCGGCGAGGGATCGTTCGCGTTCCCGCACTCGACGCTCGAACGCACCAACGTGCGCGACGACGTGGCGGCGATCGTGACGCTGGCGCGCGACCGCGGCGCGCGCACGATCGTGGTCGGCGACCCGATCACCCTGAGCGGCGAACGGGCGGTGGCGAGCGAGCAGATCGACGCCTTCGTGGCCCATCTGGCGCGCGCGTTCGACGGCGAGATCGAGCGCGTCGACGAGCGGCTGACGACGGCGGCGGCGCAGAAGGCGCTGATCGCGGCCGACGTGTCACGCGCCAAGCGCAAACGGGTGGTCGACCAGCTGGCGGCGGTCGGGATCCTCGAGACGTGGCAAGCCCGCAAGCAGCGGTGAACCGCGCCGGACGCGCGCTGATCGGCCTGACGTTCGCGGTAATCGTGGGCGTCGGCGTGATCGTCGCGGCTGCGTCGCTGTGGTTCCGCGACGCGGTCTACATCGACCGGACGCTGCCGGCGCAGCAGACCGACGTGATCATCCCGCGCGGCGCGAGCTTCGGCGAGGTGGCCGGCTTGCTGCGCAACCACGGGATCCTCGCGCATCCGATCGCGTTTCGGCTGCTGGCGCGGCTGCGCCACGTCGACGACGAGGTGAAGGCCGGCGAGTACCGCTTTCCGGCGCACCAGACCAGCGACGCGGTGCTGCAGCGCATCGTGCGCGGCGAGCAGTTCGCGGTCTGGGTGACGATCCCCGAAGGGTACACTGCGCGCGAGGTCGCGCAGACGCTGGCGGACCGCGCGCTGGGCGACGCCGGGCTCTACGACCGGACGTTCCTCCAAGACGGCGGGATCGAGCTCGACGGCACCAAGACGCCGAACCTCGAAGGCTACCTCTTTCCGAGCACCTACCTGATCCCGATCGACGACGGGCCGCCGGCGGTCGCCAAGATCCTGGTCGACCAGTTCCGGCACGAGCTGCCCCCCGACGCGGCACGCCGCGCCCGTGCGCTCGGTCGCACGGTCCCCGACGTGGTCACGATCGCGTCGCTGGTCGAGCGGGAGGGAAAAGCCGACGAGGACCGCCCACTGATCGCTTCGGTCATCTACAACCGGTTGCGGCTCGGGATGCCGCTGGAGGTCGACGCGGCGATCGAGTACACGTTCCCGGAACATCACGACGTGATCACGAAGCGCGATCTCGAAGTCGACTCACCGTACAACACCTACCGTCACACCGGCTTGCCGCCGACGCCGATCGCGAACCCCGGCAAAGCCTCGCTCGACGCGGCCTTCGATCCCGCCAAGAGCGAATATCTCTACTACGTCGCCAAGCCCGACGGACACTCGGCGTTCGCCAAGACCCTGCAAGAGCACAACGCGAACGTCGAACGATACCTCAAGTAAGGAGCACGCTCATCGATACCAACGGCAGCGCGAGCGACGGCAGCGACGCCGCCTCCGCCGGCGGCGCCAAGGCGCCGCTCGATCTCAAGGACATCCTCCAGCTGCACATGGAGGACGGCACCGAGTTGCGCTTCGAGGTCGTCGGCCTGGTCGAAGACGACGAAGGCAACGCGTTCGCCGTGTGCTACAACGAGCAGGCCGACGAGTTCGTGGTGACCGATCAGTTCGGCGACCTGCTCGAAGACGAGGACCTCGCCCAGGAGATCCTCGACGACTTCTTCGTCCTGGCTGAGGAGACGACGCCGGAGGAACCGGCGTAGACTCCGCTCCGAGCGAGTCGAAGGGCCCGGTCCTCTTCCTCTCGGCGCGGGTCGGCGAGGGGCACAAGGCCGCGGCGGCCGCGGTGCGCGGGCGCCTTGCGGCGCGCGGCATTCGCGGCGAGGTCGTCGACAGCTACCGCTATGCGGCATCGCTGTTCTCGAAGGTCGTCAGCGACGGCTACATCGGGATGGTGCGCACCATCCCGCAGCTCTACGGCTTCATCTACGACCGCGCCGAGCGGGCGCGCGAGGCCGGCGGCTTTCGCGTCTGGGCGAGCGAGTTCACCGCGCGCAACATCCGGGGTCTCATGGAGCGCCTTCGCCCGAGCGCGGTGGTCTGCACGCACGCGTTTCCGTGCGGTGTGATGTCGGCCTACAAGCGGCTCTATGATCCCGGCATCCCGGTGATGGGAATCGTCACGGATTTCGTCGTGCATCCGTTCTGGATCTACCGCAACATCGACGCCTACGCGGTCGCGACACCTGAGATTCGCGCCACGCTGATCGCCCGCGGGATCGACGCGGGCCGCATCGGGATCGACGGAATCCCGGTCGATCCACGGTTCGGCGTCCCGTCACCGGACCGCGGCGCGTTACGCGACGCGCTCGGGTTGCCGCGCGACCGAGAGGTCGCGCTCGTGATGGGCGGCGGCTTGGGTCTGGGACCGCTGGCGGCGACGGTGCGCGGGCTCGCGCGCGCGGACGAATCGCTGACGCTCGTCGTGATCGTCGGCAAGAACCGCCGGCTCGCGGCGCGCGTCGCCGAGGAAGCGCGCCGCGCCGCCGCCGACGTGCGCGTGCTGGGTTTCGTCGAGAACGTGTTCGACTGGATGCACGCTGCCGACGTGCTCGTCACCAAGCCGGGCGGACTGTCGACATCGGAAGCGCTCGCGGCCGATCTGCCGATCGTCCTGCTGCGTCCGCTGCCGGGCCAAGAGCAGCGCAACTTGCGCTATCTCACGTCACGCGGCGCGGCGCTTCGCGCTCGCGACGGCGGGGAGCTGGTGCAGGCCGTCGACGACGTGCTCCGCGACGAGCGCGTCGCCGACCGGCTGCGCGCGCGGGCAAACGGGCTGGCTCACCCCGACTCGGCCGAGCTGATCGCGGCAAGGATCGCGTCGCTTGCGGCCGGTCAGCCGGTGCAAAGCTCCGCCGGCGTGCCGGGGGATGTCTCGACGACGTCAACGTTGCTTTCGAGCTCGAGCGCGCTGTCCGCGGAGGACTCCGGCGGCGGCTGGGACAAGGCACTCGACCGCGGGGAGAGGTGGCCGAGCGGCTGAAGGCGGCGGTTTGCTAAACCGTTATACGAGTTACATCGTATCGAGGGTTCGAATCCCTCCCTCTCCGCCAGTCGCGCAGTTCATGCGGCCGGCCGTAGAGGCCGCGCCCGGTCGATGCGGGCGCGTTCGCGTGGCGAATGAAGGGCGTCCCACAGGTCGGTTCGTCGCTGCGCGTTGAGCCAGAACTCCGCGCTCGTACCGAAAACCCGCGATAAGATCAGCGCGGTCGGTGCAGTGACGTTACAACGACCGTTGCAGAGCTCGTTGACGTGTTTGCGCTGCACCCCCACCGCCTTCGCCAGGGCAGCTTGTGTAAGCCCCAGCGGCTCCATGAACTCCTCGATCAGGATTTCACCGACGCCTACGGGGCGCCGTCTTGTGGTCAGCATCGATCGGTCACCTGTAGCTGTGGTCGTCGAGATAAAGCTCCGAAGCTTCGCCGCGCTGGTCTTCACGGAAGGAAGCCGCTGAGGCGCGCGCGACCTTCCGGTACGGAAGCCGCCTCGGGTTAGCCTACCGGCAGGGATATTTATCGGCGGGCAGTATCATCGAGGGTCGCCGCTCGAAACAGCGTGCGCGCGCGGTCGTAGCTCAATTGGATAGAGCAACAGGCTACGAACTTGTAGGTTGGGGGTTCGAGTCCCTCCGACCGCGGATACTCGAACGGCGTCGCTGGAAAGCGGCGTCGTTCGTTCGTGTCAGTAGTTCTTGCGCGGGACCATCACGACGATGCCGTCGGGATAGTCGAAGACGTAATTGAACGCGTGCATGAAGTCGAGTCCGACCAAGATCTCGTTGCGGCTGAATGACGGCGAGGCGCAAGCCGCCGGGGTCTGGTAGCGCACGGGTCCGAGGGTGAGGGCGGAAAGCTTTCCGCAGGCCTCGATCTCTTCGCCGCCGACGCCCCGCACGACGAAGTCGTGCATCGCGATGAAGCTCATGTGCTCGTGGTCGATGAGATCGCGGGAGAACAGAACGTCGGACGGGTTGCCGGAGTCGAACGTCGCGATCACGTCGTACTTGTCGTCGATCCGCATCGCCGTGCGCATGTGTCCGTCGGATAGATCGACGTGCATGGTGATCCCGGCGTTCTGATCGGGCGCGACCTTGGCCGGGTCCATCAAACGCAGCGTCTTCGTATCGATGTTGAGATCGGCCACCGTGCCGGCCAGCAGGTCGAAGCCGATGATCCCGACCGCGCCTTCCCTCTCGAAGCTCTGCTCGTCCAGCCCGCTGCTGATGATGACGTCGCGCAACGTCGAACCGCCGACGCCAAGCGTGGCGACCCGAAACAGGTTCGCCTTGGCGCTATCGGCGCCGATCCCACCGATGTTCATCGTACCGAAACGCTGCGCGCCGGCCTTGCGCGCGAACGAATCGGTGACGGCCGTCCCGGCGGCACCGGTGTCGAAGATGAACTTACCCTTGACGCCGTTGACGACCGCATCGACGTAGAGGCGAGGCGCCGGCTGGTCTTGGTACTCGACCGTCGCAGGCGCGTCGCCGAACGTCCAGGTCGCCGTTTGCTTGGGCGGATGCAACTCGTCGGCGGCAACCTGCGCGTTGGGCTCGATCTTGGCGTAGGAGGCGACGACTTTCGAGCCGCCGTGCCGCCACGACGACAGGAATCGTTTGCCGCCGACCTCGGTGTAGCTCAGTCCCTCGAACACGTCTTCGTACTTTCCACCGGGATCGACGACCGCCCGGCGATATGCCCCGGTGGCGGGATCGACGCAGACGTCGAGTGGGAAGCCGATCTGCGACGTGAGCCGCACGACGGTGCAGTCGACGCCGTCGACCTTGTCGGAGCGCAGCACGGACGGCGTGAACGCCGCCGTCGTGCTCGTCTCACCGAAGATGGCGTCCTCGTCGAAGATCGCGCGCACGACTTCACCAACTGCGGGTACGGTGAACCCGTTCTGGTTCGAAACCCACGCGACGCTGCCGGTGAAGCCCGCGTCGAAGTGAACGCCGTCGGCGCTGACACCCGTGTCGCGGAACGCGATGCCGTAGCGCAACGACGTCAGGATGCCGACGATCTTTCCGTCGCGTGTCTGCGTGCCGGTTTCGCGCAAGGTCTTCATGACGCCGTCGCCGGCATGCCAGCCGACGAAGGCGGCGTGCTTGGCGATCAGCGCCGCGGCCTCGTCGGCCGCCGGCGCGGGCAGCGGCCGAACGATAAGAACGAAAAGTGCCGCGGCGAGCGCGGCTCGAGACACCCCATGTCGCATGCGATCAGAGTCCGTTGGGCGTGAGCACGACCTTCGAGTCGAAGTAGTCGAACGTCCAGTTGAAGTGCTGGAGGAAGTCCATGCCGATCAAGCCGCCGTCCGTACCGAACACCTCGGCCGGCGCAAAGCACGTCTCGACGCGTTGGTAGCGGTACGGACCGACCTCGAGCTGGTTGATGCGCGAGCACTTTGCCGGTACGGACGTCGGGCCGTCGACGCCGACGAAGAACAGGTTGTACTGGAACTCGACCGGCGCGCCGGAGTTCGGATCGGTGACGCGCGCCGTGTCGGTGAGCGCGACGACGCGTCCGGTGCGAAGCAGATCGTCGCTGAGCGAGACCAAGAAGTCGTCGCCGGTATCGAACACGGCCTTGGTCGTCACGTTGCCGACCTTGAGCGAAAGTCCCGGCTGACGAGAGGCGAGGTTGACCGGAAACGCATACGCGCCCTTGCCGACGGTCGGCTCGTATTTCGTCGGGTCGAGGATCCTGATCGTGCGAGCAGCCAGGTCGACGTCGACCAATGCACCGGCGAGGAAGTCGTAGCCGAGGATGCCGTCGATGCTGGAGTTGAAGCCGCCTTTCGCGACCGTCACCAGCACGTCGGACATCGTGTTTCCACCGACCTGGATCGTATCGACGCGTGACAGCCGCGCTGCGACGCCGCGACCATTGATCCCCGAGAACCCAGTCCGGCCGACCGTCGTCAGCTTCTTGGCGAGCTTGTCGGTGAACGCGCTGAACAGCAGGATGTCGGCGCCGTCGCCCGAGTCGAGCAGAAACGTGCCCGGCGTTCCGTTGATGGACGCGTGGACGTACACGGCCTTTCCGGGCGGCATGAAGGCGTAGGCAGGCGTGCGCGTGACGAACTCGATCGGCGTCGTGTCGGTCGAGGCAAACGTCCATTTGGGCTTGGGCAGCGGTCCGCGCAGATCGTCGTTGGTGACGTCCTTCACCGAGCCTTCGACCAGCTTGAACGCGCCGCGTCCGGCCTTGATAGCCGCCGGAAAGCGAACGCCCGGCGCGATCTCCTTATAGCCGGCGATCGTCTCTTCAGGATGATGGTAGCGGTCGTCGGGGTCGTACGTGATGCGAACGAAGGCCCCGGTTGCGTGATCGACGTCGACCTCGGCGGTCACGCCCGACACCGGCGTGATGCGGACGACGTCGCACGCGACGCCGTCGACTGTTCGCGTGCCGCGGGACTCGAGTGTTGCCCCGGCGAGCTCGTCGCTGTCGAGCGCGTTTTCGGTGAGTGCCCGGCGACCTTGGTCCTCGAGCAGAACGACGGTGTAGCCGTTGCTGTCGGACGACCAGAAGGCACGGCCGGTGAATCCGCTCTCGCCCGAATTACCGTCGGTCGAACCGAGCTCGTGATAGAGGGCGCCGCGGCGGTAGATCACCGTCTCCGGTGGCTCGCTCTTCGGGATATCCGCTTCGTCGGGTCGCGGCGTCGGCGGCGGGGACGCCGTCGCGTCGCGCTCCCAGCGGTAGCGGAGGACCACACCCGCCGGATGGCCGACGTACGCGGCGTGACGCGCGAGCACGGCGGCGGCGACAGCTGCGCCGTGTGGCGTATCGGCAACCGCGAGCAATGCGGCAGCCGCAAGCGTTGAAAACACCCCGGAAAGCATCGGGGCTCCCCTTGGCGGTCGCCCGAACGGCCCCTCCCGCGACGCTGAACCCGGAGAGGTTCTTGACGTGTTCTGGATAATCGACGTGCGGCTTCCGCCACGGGCCGGCTTGGTTCCGGCGGGAGCACGACGGCTCGGTAGCTCAGCGGTAGAGCGGGGGACTCATAAGCCCTAGGTCGTAGGTTCAAATCCTACCCGAGTCAAGAATTTTCTCGAGGTACTCTCATGTCGACGATCCCCTGCGATTTCTGCCCGCACCCGGTCGACCGGGCGCAGATGGAAGAGATCGAGATCAGCCACTACGTGCCGGACAGCTCGGGGGACGACTTGGCGTACGCGCGGACGTATTTCTTCGGCCATCCGGATTGCGTCCGCAAGTTCTACCGTGGACTCGTCGAGCACAAGCTCGACCTCTTCAAACACATGCCGACGACCGGCCCCACCGGCCCGACCGGCCCCACCCCCACCGAAGGCCGCTAGCGATACTCTCGCGATCGCCGGAGATCATCTCGCCACCGGCGTAATCCCAGCAGGCTGACCCGCGTCGAACGCGGGTCATGCCGTGCCTCAGCGAGCGAAGCGAGATGAGGATGCTCCCGTAGCTCAATTGGATAGAGTGTCGCCCTCCGAAGGCGAAGGTTGCCCGTTCGAGCCGGGCCGGGAGCGCGTTTCCTCCACCGCCGATGCGGCGAGCGCGGCCGCGGACACGAGCTGGATGCGCCGCGCGATGGAACTCGCCGGGCAGGCGGCTGCCGCAGGCGACGTGCCGATCGGTGCGTTGCTGGTGGTCGACGGCCGCGCGTTCGAGGCGCACAACGAGCGCGAGGCGCGGCCCGATCCGACCGCGCACGCGGAGCTGCTGGCGATTCAGGCCGCCGCCGCGGCGCTCGCGCGCTGGCGTATCGGCGGAACGCTGTACGTCACCAAGGAGCCGTGCGCGATGTGCGCCGGCGCGCTGGCCGCCGCGCGGATCGAGCGCCTCGTCTTCGGGTGCCGCGATCCCAAGGGAGGGGCGGCCGGTTCGGTCATCGATATACTCGGATCGGCCGCCGTAAACCATCGCGTCGACGTCGTCGACGGGGTGCTTGCGGAAGAAACTGCCGCCCAGCTCCGCGGGTTCTTCGCGGAGAAGCGGCGCCCGGAGAGGTGGTCGAGTGGTTGAAGGCACCCGCCTCGAAAGCGGGCGAACGTTGATAGCGTTCCGAGAGTTCGAATCTCTCCCTCTCCGCCACGAACCCGAAGGAACGAGCACCGCTCGTTCCTTCGTTTTTCACGCTAAGCGGTAGCCTCGAGCGCGGGAGCGAGTTCGTCGCTCGCGTGCTGGGCGAGCACCTCGCGATGGTGCTCGAGCGAGCGCAGGTCGACGCGCCCGACCTCCGGGCGGCCCAACAGGTAGCCCTGGATCCCGCGCACGCCGGCGACGTTGGAGACGTGCGCGTTGCGGACGAACTCGAGCATCTCGCCGTTCTCGATCCCTTCGGCGATCAGGTAACTGCCGGTCGCGCGCGCGATCGCGATGATGCCGGCCAGCACGCCGCGGGCCTCCTGGTTCTTCATCGCCTCGACGATGAGACCGCGGTCGATCTTCACGAAGTCGAAGCGCACCTTGCTGAGGATCTCGAGGCCCGCATGACCGCTGCCCGTGTCGTCGAGCGCCATCCGCACGCCCAGCCCGCGCAGTGCCGCGACGCGCTTGGCGACCGCGGCCGGATCCTCGATCCGCCGCTCGGTGAGCTCGACGACGATCTGTTCGGGGAGCATCCCCGCCGCCCGAACCTGGGCGACGAACGCGGCCGGATCGAAGCCGGCCTGGATCAGCGAGGTCGGCGAGTAGTTGAGGAAGATCACCGAGCCCGCCGGGACGTTGACCGCCGACTCGAGCGTGCGGCGCATGCAGACCGCATCGAGCTCGGCGAGCTGACGCGTGCGCTGCGCGACGTCGAAGGCTTCCTGCGGTCCCGACAAACCGAGCTCCGGAAGCGGCCGTGCCAGTGCTTCGAAGCCCAGCGGACGGGTGGTCTGCACGTCCCAGATCGGCTGGAACGCCGTGCTCACCAGCCCTTGTGCGATCAGGGTGCGGACCGCATCGGCCTTGCGCGGTGAGAAGACGTTGACGGTCCCGCGGACGTCCTCGAAGGCGACGGTCTGGTTGCGGCCGAGCCGCTTGGCCTCGTAGAGCGCGGTATCGGCCAGCTCGTAGGCTTCGACGTCGACCTGGTCGCCCGACAGGTTGACGTAACCGATGCTCACCGTCGCGCCCAGCCCCGAGTCGCGGATCTCGCGCTGCAGGCGGTCGAGCACCACCGCCGCCGCCGCCGGATCGGTCTCGACGAGGATCATCGCGAACTCGTCGCCACCGATGCGGTAGCCGCGATCTTCCTCGCGCGCCGTGCGCAGCCGGTCGCCGACGAACGCCAGCACGTCGTCGCCGTGCGAGTGCCCGTCCTTGTCGTTGACCGACTTGAAATCGTCGACGTCGATCAGCGCCAGCACCAGCGAGTGGTCGTGGCGCTTCGCGCGCGCGATCTCGCGTTCGAAATCGTCGTGGAACGCGCGGTTGTTGCCCAGGCCGGTCAAGGAATCCGTCAGCGCGGCCTGCTCGAGCGCCGCCAGCGTGTCGTCGGCCGCGTTTCGCGCGGCGCGCTTGTAGCTGTCGAGCAGCAGCGCCATCCCGGTCATGAGTGCGATGGCAAGCGCCGTCACCGCGCCGATGAGGTGCTGCAGGTCCCACATGAAGTTGCGCGCTCGGGCGGCGTCGGTAACGGCGGCATTGAACAGCCGGGCCGAGATCGCGTCGAGCGCGTAGCGCATCGAGTTGATGTTGGGTCGGGTGCTGGTCGCGTCGATGTGATCGGCCTTCGTGTAGTCGCCGTTGGCCAGCGCGCCGGCGATCAGCTCGCTGTCGGCGACGAACGACCCCTGGCGCTGCGCCAGCTCCTTGAGCAGCGGCTCGCTGGTCGACCACCCGTCGTGGTTCACCTCGTAGGTCGCGGCGTCGAAGAGTTCCGTCGCGCGCACCAGGCCGGCCGACTCGATCCCCTGGTGCCGGCGCATCTCCGACAGCAGCGCGAAGTCTTCGCGGTCGAGGGCGGTGCGCATCTGGCTGACGTCGTTGGCGCGCTGAAACGTTTGCGCGACCACGGCGTCGCGTTCTTGGCTGCGCGCGATCGCAAGGATGCCGCCGCATCCGATCGCGATGATCACGGCCAGCACGACGATCACGTAGAGGCGGTTGAAGATCGTGGCCCGGCCGAGGTCG